>Ga0302311_10005519_pt1 | contig 13322 bp, 10 predicted proteins | sample III_Palsa_N1_3_FD_200449 | JGI IMG/M metagenome (GOLD analysis project Ga0302311, IMG submission 200449) | Peat permafrost microbial communities from Stordalen Mire near Abisko, Sweden - III_Palsa_N1_3 | ecosystem: Environmental > Terrestrial > Soil > Palsa > Peat permafrost | place: Sweden... | reverse complement strand
GCGGGCCGCCGGCGCCGTGGCTTGACGCACCCACCCGCCCAAATGCGCCAGCCCTGAGGCGCACCGAGACGTCCCCGCCGGGACGTGGAGCGAACCATTCCGCCGAGGCTGTCGCACCTTCGAGCCGGTCGGGGCGTGCGTTTCACACATAGGAAGGTTCACCCGCGAAGCCCCATCGTGCGGCGACCTCATGTCGACCGCGAAGACGGCAGTGCTTCCGGCAGGAAGACCTACGGATGTCCAAAAAAGCCTTGCGTTCTTGCGGGCGATTAGACGACGACAGCCTCGGTGGAACCCGGTCGTTGGTGTCCCGCCCACAAGGCCTCGCGGCGCTGCACCTTCCTGCCCGCTTCGCGCGCCAGGCGTAGATCGCCAGGAACATGGCCGGCGGCCTAGCCTTGCTGCCCCGACGCGGCGTCCAGCAGCAGGAAGGCGCGGCCGGGGTTGGTGGCCAGGAGGGCGGCGGCCTGGAAGCCCTCCTTGTCGCGCTGGGAAGCTTCGGCGATCACCTGGCCGAAGCGGCTGGTCAGCGCCAGCGTCCGGGCGCGGAACGGACCGTCAGAGATCAGACGGCGCGCGAGGCGGCGGATGGCGGCGGGCGCCAATGTGCGGACCACCTCGCGGCCACCGGCCGCATCGCCGGTCTGGACCGCCGCGGCGATCTCCTCGATGCGGCCCTTGGGCAGTAGCGCGGCCGGGTCGATCCCCATCGCCTCGATCTCGCCGAACAGCACATCGCCCAGCCGCGCATCGTCGACCACGCCGCCGGCGCGTTCGCCGTCGGCCCCGTCGAGGGTGGTGAGCAACTCCTTCCAGGTCCAGCCCGGCTCTTCCGGCGCCGGTTGGCCGCCGGCGGCGTCGAACACGGCCTTGAACTCGTCGTCGGTGGCGGTCGGCGTCAGCTTGAGCCGGCCGCGAAGCGCCGCCTCTGACCCTTCGGACGGCTCGGCCGGCGCCGCCAGCGCCGTGGGCTCTCGGGGCGGCAGGGCGGCGGCGACGCGGCTCGCGGCGCGCTCGGCCGGCGTCGAGCGCTGCAGCACCGATGCGCCCTTCCCGCCCTGCGCGACGACGCCCATCAGCTGGACCGCCTCGCTCAGCATCTCGTAGTTGCGCCTGACCCGCTCCTGGAACGCCTGGTCGATCGCCTGGGTCTCCTCGGCGGCGCGGTGGGCCGAGGCGAGCAGGTCGCCCAGACCCTGCTCCACTGCCGCCTTGATCTCGTTAGTTCTGGCGGTGGTCTCCTGCGGCAGCCGGGCGGTCCGGGCCGAGACCTCGTCCATCATCGCGTTGAGGCCGTCCATCGCCTCGCGGGCGGCGGCGACTTGGGCTTCGAGGCGCTGCGAGGCCTCCTTGCCGGCGTCCTCGACCAGCTGGGCCGATTGTTCGATGATGCCTTTGGCCTGCTCGATCCGGGTGTCGAACACCTGATCGGCCTTCTGGCCGGCGCTGAACGCCGCCTCATTGAGCAGATCGACCCGGGCCCTGGCCGCCTCGGCATGGACGTCGGCCGCCTCGCGCGCCTCGATCGCCGCGGCCGACAACGCCTCGATAGTCGAGCGCATCGCCGTTTCCAGATGCTCGCGCTCTCGGGCGCCGGCGTCCGAGAGGTCCTTGAGCGTGCCCTCCGCAGAACGGGCGAAGGCGTCGCGCTCGCCGCCGGCCGCGTCGGCCAGCTCGCGGAACTTCGAACGGGCCTCGCCGATCAGCTCGCTGAGCGCCCCGGCGCCGATGTTGGTCGCCTCGTTGAGGTCGGCGACGTCGACCTTGGCGTTGGCGAGGAACTCGGCCAGCGCGGCGGTGCGGCTCTCGGTCAGGCTGGCGAAGTCCTCCTGCTCGGCGCGCAGAGCGTGAGACACCGTGACCAGGGCGGCGCGCTGCTGGGTCAGCCCGTGCTCCAGCGCCTCCAACTGGTCGCCAACGCCGGCGCTGGCCGTCTCCATCCGCGCGACCTGTCGGCCGAGGTCCTCGGTCGCGACGCGGGAGGCGTCGACCGCTTCGCCGGCGGCGGCGGCGAGGTCTGCAGCGCGGGCGGCGAGCGCGGCTTCCGCCTCGCGCAGCTGGGTCTCGGCCAGGTCCGACGCCTCGGCAACCATGTGGGCCTGGCGGTTGATCGCGTCAGTCACCGCCGCCGAGCGGGCGTCGAGGGTCAGCGCCAGGGTGTTGAGCTCGCCGCGCTCGCGGCTCAGCGTTTCCACCAGTCCGATCGCGGTGCGCGAGGCGTGGGCGGTCGCGTCCGCCAGCTTCTCAGTCTCCATCGCCAGCGCCTCGCGTAGCGCCGTCAGGTGATCGCGCGCCTGGTTGGCGACCTCGGAGGCGACGGCGATCTGCCCGCGCATGGCCTCGACCACCGCGCCGGCCTCGGCGGCGGCGAGCGCGGTCGGGCCGATCAGCTCGTCGGTAAGTCGCTTGGCGCGGCGGGCCTCGGCCGTGAGCACGCGCGCCTGGGCCACCACCATGGCGCAGGCGAAGATCAGCCCCATCGGCGCGATTGCGATCAGGGCCAGGAAGGCCATGGCCAGCGGCGAGAAGGCGCCGGGGCTCCTCGCCCCATAGCCGAAGGCGATGACCGCCACCGCGGCTGCCCAGACCAGGCTCGCGATCGTCGCCAGCAGATAGACCCCGCGCGATCTGGCCGCCGGCTCGGCCATCCGATCCAGCACCATGGACGGCTGCAGCGACGCCGCGACCGGCGGATTGGCGGGCGCGGCGGTGATGGCGACGGGTTGCGGTTCGCGGCTCGCCTGCGGCGTCGTCAACTCGCGGTCCTGCTGCTGCGGTTCGGGGACGATTGTGCTGGCCTCTTCGCGCGGAATCTCGACCGCCGGCAAGCCGCCTACCTTGATAGAGGTGAAACTCAAAGGCTTGGGTCGCGGAGGGGCCATCACTGCCGATCGAACCTTCGGGCGCCAGACCATCCGGGCGCGCAGCCCTGTTTGCGCCTGCATTTCAATAACCCGGTGCGGCCCGCCGTCAAACACGGTTCACCATACCGCAGGCCGGCGCCCGCATCTTGCGCAAGCCCGGCCCGTCGCTTAACTCACGCCGCATAGGGCTGGCCGGCCGACCCGCGAAGGGACGCGGGCGGCGGAGCGATTCAGGCAAGGCCGGAAACAAGCTTCATGTCACCAACGACCCTGCGCGCCGACCTGCTTGCCGCCGGCGCGGCGCAACTGTCGCCGGTGAGGCTGACCCACCTGCAGCGCCTGGAGGCCGAGAGCATCCACATCATGCGCGAGGTGGTGGCCGAGTGCGAAAAGCCGGTGATGCTGTACTCGATCGGCAAGGACAGCTCGGTGATGCTTCACCTCGCCGCCAAGGCGTTCTACCCGGCCAAGCCGCCGTTTCCGCTGCTGCACGTCGACACGACGTGGAAGTTCAAGGAAATGTACGCGATGCGCGATCGGATGCCGAAGGAGCTCGGCTTCGAGCTGCTGGTGCATCAGAACCCCGAAGCGATCGCGCGGGGGATCAATCCGTTCGACCACGGCCCGCTGCACACCGACATGTGGAAGACACAGGGGCTGAAGCAGGCGCTGGACAAGTACGGCTTCGATGCGGCGTTCGGCGGCGCCCGGCGCGACGAGGAAAAGAGCCGCGCCAAGGAGCGCATCTTCTCGCACCGCACCGCCCAGCACGTCTGGGACCCGAAGAACCAGCGGCCGGAACTGTGGAAGCTCTACAACGCCCGCAAACGGCCCGGCGAGAGCTTCCGGGTGTTCCCGATCTCGAACTGGACCGAGCTCGACATCTGGCAATACATCCACCTGGAAAACATCCCAATCGTGCCGCTGTACTTCGCGGCCGAGCGGCCGGTAGTGGAGCGCGACGGCCAGCTGATCATGGTCGACGACGAGCGCATGCGCCTCCTGCCCGGCGAGATCCCGCAGCTGCGCAAGATCCGCTTCCGCACCCAGGGCTGCTACCCGCTGACCGGCGCGGTGGAGAGCGACGCGGAGACCCTGCCGCAGATCATCCAGGAAATGCTGCTCGCCACCACCTCCGAGCGCCAAGGCCGGGTGATCGACCACGACCAGTCCGCCTCGATGGAGAAGAAAAAGCGCGAGGGGTATTTCTGATGGCCCACGTCAGCGACCTGATCGCCACCGACATCGACGCCTATCTCGAAGCCCACCAGCGCAAGTCGTTGCTGCGGTTCATCACCTGCGGCAGCGTCGATGACGGGAAGTCGACCCTCATCGGCCGGCTGCTCTACGATTCCAAGATGATCTTCGAGGACCAGCTCGCCGCGCTGGAGGCGGACTCGAAGAGGATCGGCACCCAAGGCGGCGAAATCGACTTCGCCCTGCTGGTCGATGGCCTGGCCGCCGAGCGGGAGCAGGGCATCACCATCGACGTCGCCTACCGCTTCTTCTCCACCGACAGGCGCAAGTTCATCGTGGCCGACACCCCCGGGCACGAGCAGTACACCCGCAACATGGTCACCGGCGCCTCGACCGCCGACCTGGCGGTGATCCTGATCGATGCGCGCAAGGGCGTGCTGACCCAGACCCGCCGCCACTCCTTCCTGGTCAGCCTCATCGGCATCCGCCACATCGTGCTGGCGGTGAACAAGATGGATCTGGTCGGCTACGACGCGAAGGTGTTCGAGCAGATCGTCGCCGACTACCGCGCCTTCGCCGCCGAGATCGGCCTGGCCGACATCCTGGCGATCCCGATCTCCGGCCTGAAGGGCGATAACATCACCTCGGCCAGCGCGGCGACGCCCTGGTATGGCGGCCCGACGCTGATGCAGCACCTGGAGACCGTCGAAATCGACGAGACCTGGCTGCAGGCCGGCCCGCTGCGGCTGCCTGTGCAGTGGGTCAACCGGCCCAACCTCGACTTCCGCGGCTTCGCCGGCGAGATCGCCTCCGGGACCGCGAGCCCCGGCGAGCGGGTGCGCATCCTGCCTTCGGGCCGGGAAAGCCGCATCGCGCGCATCGTCACCAAGGACGGCGACCTCGACCTCGCCGTCGCCGGCCAGTCGGTCACCCTGACGCTGGAGGACGAGGTCGACTGCTCGCGCGGCGACATCATTGTCTCGGCTGAAAGCCCGGCCGAGGTCGCCGACCAGTTCGAGACCACCATCGTTTGGATGGGCGAGGAGCCGCTGCTGCCCGGCCGGCCCTATTGGCTGAAGATCGGCGCCAAGACCGTCTCCGCCACGGTCACCGAGCCGAAGTACAAGATCAACGTCAACACGCTGGAGCACCTGGCCGCCAAGCAGCTGGAGCTGAACGAGATCGCGGTCTGTAACATCAGCCTCGACCAGCCGGTGGCGTTCGACGCCTACGCCGAGAACCACGACACCGGCGGCTTCATCCTGATCGACCGCATCACCAACGGCACCGTCGGCGCCGGCATGATCCGCTTCGCCCTGCGCCGGGCGCAGAACATCCATTGGCAGGCGCTCGACGTCAGCAAGGCGACCCGCGCGGCGGCCAAGGGCCAGCAGCCGGCTGTGCTCTGGTTCACCGGCCTCTCCGGCGCCGGCAAGTCGACCATCGCCAACCTGGTCGAGAAGAAGCTGCAGGCGATGGGCCGCCACACCTACATCCTCGACGGCGACAACGTCCGCCACGGCCTCAACCGCGACCTCGGCTTCACCGACGCCGACCGAGTCGAGAACATCCGCCGCGTCGCCGAGGTGGCGCGGCTGATGGCCGACGCCGGCCTGATCGTGCTGGTCTCGTTCATCAGCCCGTTCCGCTCCGAGCGGCGGCTGGCGCGCGACATGGTGCCGGCGGGCGAGTTCCTGGAGGTCTATGTCGATACCCCGCTGGCCGTCGCCGAACAGCGCGACGTCAAGGGCCTCTACAAGAAGGCCCGCGCCGGCGAGCTGAAGAACTTCACCGGCATCGACAGCCCCTACGAGCCGCCCGAACACCCCGAGATCCGCGTCGACACCACCTCCATGACCCCGGCCGAGGCGGCCGAATTGGTCGTCAGGCTGATGGACGAACGCGGCGAGGACTACTCGATCTAGTTCCCCTCCCCTGCGGGAGGCGCGAAAAGGGAGAACGACCATGGCTGACGGAAATAGCGGCGTTGGGCTGCAGCTGCGCTCGCTGGTGAAGGCGAGCGGCGAGCTGGAAGTTTCGCTGGTGCAGGTTCCGATCCCGACGCCGGGTCCGGACGAGATCCTGGTGCGGATCGAGGCGACGCCGATCAACCCCTCCGACCTTGGCCTGCTGCTAGGCCCCGCCGACCTATCCACGGCCAAGGTGACCGGCTCGGGCGATGAGGCGGTGGTGACGGCGAAAATCCCGCCGCAGATCATGCGCGCCCTGGCGGGCCGGCTCGACCAGTCGCTGCCGGTCGGCAACGAGGGCGGCGGCATCGTGGTCGAGGCCGGCGCGTCGCCACAGGCCCAGGCTCTGGTCGGTAAGACCGTCGGCGTCCTCGGCGGCGCGATGTACGCCCAATACCGGGTGGTGAAGGCCGCCGACGCCTTGGCCGTGCACGCCGACGCCACGCCGAAGGATGCAGCATCGTGCTTCGTCAATCCGCTCACCGCGCTTGCCATGGTCGAGACCATGCGCCTGGAGGGTCATACCGCCCTCGTCCATACCGCCGCCGCCTCCAACCTCGGCCGAATGCTGGTGAAGATCTGCGTGAAGGACGGCGTCGAGCTGGTGAACATCGTCCGGAGCGTCGAGCAGTCAGCGCTGCTGAAGAGCCTCGGCGCCAAGCATGTGGTCGACAGCTCGACGCCGAGCTTCATGGAAGACCTGATCGCGGCGCTCACGGCCACTGGCGCCACCATCGCCTTCGACGCCATCGGCGGCGGCAAGCTGGCCGGCCAGATCCTCACCGGCATGGAGGTGGCGGCCAACCAGCGCGCGGGCGGCGCCTACAGCCGTTACGGCTCGACCACCTACAAGCAGGTCTACATCTACGGCGGCCTCGACACTGGCCCGACCGAGCTGAACCGCGCGTTCGGCATGTCCTGGGGCCTGGGCGGCTTCCTGCTGACGCCGTTCCTGATCAAGGTCGGCCCGGCCGAGACCCAGAAGCTGCGCCAGCGCGTCGCGGACGAGTTGAAGACCACCTTCGCCAGCCACTACACCGCTGAAATCTCGCTCGCCGAGGCGCTGCAGCCCGAAATCATGGCCGCCTACAACAAGAAGGGCACCGGCGCGAAATACCTGATCAATCCGAACAAGGGACGCTAGTCGGAGCTCGCCGACGACGCGTCGAGCCCGCGCACCGGCCAGGGGCTGGGCTCCGCCGCGCCGAGCGGCTAGATCGGGGGTCGGGAGAATACCCGATTGAACCCAGATCAAGCGTCCGAGCCGAACCGCGAGTCGGCGGCGCCGCCGACCGAGACGGCGCCGCCGAGTCGCGGCATCGGCCACCCGCCCCTCAGTCTGATCCGAATGGCCTGGATCGCGATCGCCGCCGTGCTGGCCCTGGCGATCTGGGCCACCGGGTCGCTCAAGCGCGACGTCTGGTCGACCGAGGCCTACTTCTTCTGGCGCCAGGACCTTCCGGTCCTGATCCTCATTCTCCTGGTCACGCTGGCCTTGGACCTGGCGCCTGGCGCGGCGTTGGCGAGGTTACGCCTGCCCGGGCCGCGGGCGGCGCGCGGTTGGGTTCTGTCCCTCGCAGCGATCACCTTGGTCGCCGGCGCGCTGGGCGTCTGGGTGGTGTTTTCCGGCTACGCCTTTTCGCTCGACGAATTCCTCGCGAACTTCGATGCCAGCATCTTCGCCAGCGGCAGGCTGATGGCGCCGGTCCCCGCTGCATGGCAGCCCTACACGCCGGCCTTGCAGCCGATGTACATGCTGCCCCTGCCGAACAATGTCTGGGTATCGTCCTATCTGCCGGTCAATGCCGGGCTGCGGGCGCTGGGCCAGCTTGTTCACGCCCGCGGCCTGGTCAATCCCCTGCTCAGCGCCTTCTCGATCGTGGCGGTATGGGGCGTCGGTCGACGGCTCTGGCCGGAGCGGCCGGACCTGGCGTTGATCGCCGCGGCGCTGCTCGGCACGTCGTCACAGCTGATCGTGATGTCGATGACGGCCTACGCCATGCCGGCGCATCTGGCGTTCAACCTCGCCTGGCTGTGGCTGTTCCTGCGCGGTGGCAGGCTCGGCCACGCCGGCGCGATCGCGGTCGGCTTCCTCGCCACGGGCATCCATCAGCTGATCTTCCATCCGCTGTTCGTGGCCCCGTTCATCCTGCGGCTGCTGGTTCACCGGCGATGGCGACTGAGCGCGATCTACATCGTCGCCTACGCCCTGATCGGCCTTTTCTGGGTGGAATACTGGCCGATCGCCACCGGAATTTCCGGCGTGTCCACCGAGAATACCGGGTCCACCGGGGCCGGTTTCTTCCTGGATCGTGTCAACGACGTCATGGCCGCCATCGGCTTTGACAACCTGGGCGTGATGGGCGAGTCGCTCATGCGGTTCGTGACGTGGCAGAACCCGCTCACGGCGCCGCTTGCCCTGAGCGGCGCGGTCATGGCGGTCTGGAATCGCGGACCGGTTCGGCCACTCGCGCTCGGCATCGTGCTGACCCTCGTCGTCATGGCCATCGCGACACCGTCCCAGACCCACGGCTGGGGCTACCGCTACATGCACGGCCTGCTGGGCTCGGTCTGCCTGATCGCCGCCTGGGCCTGGTCCAAGCTGACTGACCGCCTCACCGCTGAGCAGCGCGCCGCTGCGAGCGGCGTGCTATCGGCGGCCTGCGTGGTGTCGCTGCTGGTCCTGACGCCGGTTCGGGCCTGGCAGGCCTGGAGCTTTGTCGAGCCAAACGCGGCCGCGAACGCGGCGATCCAGAAGGCCACGGCCGACGTGGTGATCGTCGATCACAACGGACAGGTGCTGTTCGACATGGGCACGCTGGTGCGGAATGACCCGATGCTACGGCACAAGCCGCAGGTGATGGCCCTCGCCTATATGGACGAGCCGCTGGTTCGCCGGGTTTGCGCGGAGCACAGCGTCGCCGTCTTCAACGGCGAGAGCGCAAAAGCGTTCGGCGTCAGCACTATCCTCTGGCATTCGCCGTCCGGCGTTAACCATCTGCGCCAGGTTATGGCGCAGCTGAAATGCGGCGTGACGATGCGGCCCTGAATTCGATCGGCGCGCCCCGGCTCAGGCGAACTTCACGCCCACCCGGCCGGTCTCGTCGATGCGATTGAGCAGAATCGGGACCTTGTGGGCGGCGATGAACTCGTCCACCGCCCGCCGGGCGCCTTCCCAGGCCCCGTAGTCGTCGATGATTAGCACGCCGCCGACGGCCAGACGCGGGTACAGGTGCTCCAGCTCGTGCCGGGTCGAGTCGTACCAGTCGGTGTCCAGTCGCAGGATCGCGATCTTGCCGGGCGCACGCCCGGGGATGGTGTCCTCGACCTTGCCCTGGACGAAGCGGACGCGTTCCATCGGATAGCCGGTCGATCGCAGGTTGGCGCGCACCTCGTCGAGCGGCGAGTAGGCCCAGACCTTGGCCTGCTTCGCGGACGTGGCGAGTAGCTCCGCCGCGGCGACGCCGCCGCGCGCGCGGCGGTCGTGCTCGCCGGGCTCGGACATCCCCTCGAAGGTGTCGAACAGGTAGAGGTCCCGATCCGCCGCGCCGAGCTCGCGCAGCATCAAGGCCGCGGCCATGCTGCTGCCGCCCCGCCAGACCCCGCATTCGACCACCGCCCCTTCGACGTCGGCGGCCACCACGTAACGGACGGCGTCGCAAAGCGCGATCACCCGCTCGGGCGAGGTCATGGTGTAGGGCTTGGCCTTGTTGAAGATATCGATGACGCGGCCGTCGACGTCCGGGAAACGCCGGCGGATCACGGCGTCGCTATGCAGCACCGCCTGGGCGCGGGCGACGATCAGATCGCGCAGGCTCACACCGGGGCCCCAATCACACTGGGGCCTTGTCGAGCGCTTTCTTGCGGCCGATGACCTGGGTGACCACGGCCCAATGAGTCGCCACGAAGTTCCAGCAGAACATCACCGCGGTGAGGAACGGCGAAGCCAGCCACATGGGCGCATGCGCCAGGTCGCGCAGCAGGTACATGCCGCCGAGCGAAAACGGCAGCGTCAGCAGCATCGCCGCCGTGTAGCGCGCGAAGCCCCGCAGGCTAAGCTGCTCCGAGAAGGTGTAGAGGCAATGCAGCGCGTAGCCGGTGATGACGATGATCACGAACGCCACGCCGGTGGAGACCGCGTAGTGCACGCCCAGCGCGTCGCCGGCGATCATCATGCCGTTGTAGATCGCCGCGCAGATCGCGCCGACGATCGTGTAGCGGGGAATGCGGTCGAACTTCATACAGGCCGATCGGCTGGTCGCGAGACGGTGGGGCGCGAAAGGGTGACGTAGACGCAGGCGTTGTCCCGCACGATCCATTCTGGCGTGACGCGCTCCTCCACGAAAGCCCTCGCGTTCATCACCAGCGCAAAGGCCGCGGCGAGCAGGCCGCCGATCAGCGGGACGCGCTTCAGCACATAGCAATAGCCGGTCAGCCGCAGGATCAGGGTCCAGCCGAGCGGGCCGACGACCGCGGCGCAGTCGCTGACCGCGAAACCCAGCCGGCTCATCTCGCCGATTAGGCCCTCCCGCGTCCAACGCCGGTGATCTTCCGGGTGCGGATGATAGAGCCAGACGCCGTGGGTCGACAGCACCAGCTGGCCGCCCGGCTTGAGCACGCGCCGGGCCTCGGCGAAGTAGGTCTCCAGGTCGCGGACATGCTCGAGCACCTGGAACGAGACCACGATGTCGGCGCTGGCGTCGGCGGCGTCGATGCGGCCGGCGGCGTCGATGGCGATGTCCGGCGCCCCGTCGAAGTCGGCGCCGAGGTAGCGGCAGCCGGCCGCCTCGAACAGCGGCCTGTAGGGCATGTTCCCACAGCCGAAATCGATCACGACCGCGCCCGGCTTGCCGAGCCTGGTCGCCAGCGCGCGGATTTCGCGCGCCATGCCGCGCATCACCAGCCAGTCAGAATCGACCATCCGCGGGTGCAGTCGGCGCTGCGGGTCGTTGGTCTCCGACGTGATCCTGGCGGCGCCGCTCAACGCGCCGCCTCGGCGCGTTCGCCGATCAGGCCGTCCAGCATCTCGGCATGACGTTCGGCAGCGACGGACCAGGCGTATCGGCCGGCTACGAAGGCGGCACGCGCCGCTCCATCGCCCCGATCGGCGAGGCATTCATCGATCGCCACGCCGATCCGAGCCACGACGTCTTCGTCCGTAGCCGTCACGTCGACACCGACCAGGAACGGCGCGACGTCGGCGTCCGCGCCGGCGCTCTCGTCGCCGCATACCACCGGCAGGCCGCAAGCCAGCGCCTCCTGCAACACCAGCGGGAAGCCCTCGCCCTGACTCGGCAATACGAAGACGTCGCTGGCGCGGTAGAGCTCGGCGAGGCTTGCGCCGGCGAGATCTGAGAAGACGCGCACATTATCGAGACCCCAGGCAGCCGGGTCGATCAGGCCCCAGCCGGCGAAGGCGAAGGTGATGTCGGGGCGCCGCGCGGCAGTCTTGCAAAGCCGCGCCACACCTTTCTTTTCGACGAAGCGGCCGACGAACAGAGCCACCCGCTGGTTCGGCCCGAAGCCGAAGCGACGCCGCGCCGCCTGTCGCTCGTCCTCGCTGGCCGGGCGAAACACTTCAGTGTCGACGCCGTTGAAGATCAGCTGCGGCGTGCGCCGGAAGCTCGCTTGTCCGAAGTAGTCGCGAACGAACTGACTGATGAACACCACCTGGCTGGCGCGGCTCAAGATCGGGTGTGCGATGAGGCGGTTGGCCAACTCCATCAAGCCGCGCAGAGCCGGATTGCGATAGGGCACCGCGCCGATGTGCTGGATCACCGCCAGCGGCGTGCGGCTGGCTCTCGCCGCCAGGAAGGTCACGATGCTGGTCATGTAGAGGCTGTCGTGCAGCAGCACCGCGTCGGCCGCTCTCACCTCGCGCCAGAGCCGCACCACCGCCGCGGGCGAGAGCATCGGCCAGGGCACGCCGAGGCGCTGCTCGGCGACGTTCCAGACGCTGACGCTCGCGGTCTTTAAGCCACGCGCCGCGCAGTCCTCCGGCGCCGGCGTGGCGGCGCTGGCGAGCCAGGTCACCTCGAAGCCGCGCGCCGCCAGTTCGCGCGCCAGCCGGCCGGCGACGATTTCGAGCCCGCCACGGTGGGAGTCGAAGTAGTTCGACACCGTCAGAAGTCTGCCGCGCGTGCTCACTCGCCGATGGACGCCCGGGGCCCGGGCAGCGCCAGGTAGGCCAGCCGCCGCTGCTCCAGCCGTGCGCGTGCGACCGTATCGAGGATCAGACCGCAGACCAGCGCCAGCAGCGCCACCACCGCCAGGCCGACGGCGACGATCAGGGTCGGCTGCCTTGGGACGAGGCCGGTGCGCAGATAGTCCAGCACCAACGGCGTCGCCAGCAGCACCGCAGCCAGAACCGAAATCAGGCTGGCGATGCCGAAGAACTGCAGCGGCCGCTCTTCGCGCACCATCAGGCTGATCATCCGCAGGATCCGCCAGCCGTCGCGAAAGGTGGAGAGTTTGCTCTCTGACCCGTCAGGCCGCGCGCCGTACGGCGCCTCCAGCTCGACCGCCGGCAACCGCATCTGCAAGGTGTGGACCGTGAGCTCGGTCTCAATCTCGAACCCGCGCGAATGGGCCGGAAAGCTTTTCACGAAGCGGCGGCTGAAGGCGCGATAGCCGCTCAGCATGTCGCTGAACTGGCGGCCGAACACCATCCGCACCACGCCGCTCAGCGCCCTGTTGCCGAACTGGTGGCCGGTCCGATAGGCGTCGGCCGACGCTGACACGCGGGCGGCGCTGACCATGTCCAGCCCCTCGTCCAGCAGCCGGCGCACCATCATCGTCGCCGCCGTCGCGTCGTAGGTGTCGTCGCCGTCGACCAGCAGATAGACGTCGGCTTCCACGTCGGAGAACATCCGCCGCACCACATTGCCCTTGCCCCGCAGCGGCGTGTGGCGAACGATCGCGCCAGCCGCCTCGGCCAGCGCGGCGGTGTCGTCGGTCGAGTTGTTGTCGAACACCCAGATCACCGCTTCCGGCAGGGCGCGCGCGAAGTCGGCGACCACCTGGGCGATGGTCGCCGCCTCATTGTAGCAAGGAACCAGCACCGCGATGCGCGGCTGCGCCGCCGCCTCGCCCGTGGTCTTGCGCGTTGGCGCCAGGGCCGTCAGTTGGGTCTCCCTCGAATCCATCGCGCGATGCCTAGCTTAACACGCCTGCGCAAGACGTTGATCCGCCTGGAAGCTCAGGTCGCGGCCTCTCCCTGCGGTCGCGGCGCGAGCCCGGCCAGTTTGAATCGTCCAGCGAACGCCGCCTCCGGCGTGAGGGACGCCGCGAG
>Ga0302311_10005518_pt1 | contig 13325 bp, 9 predicted proteins | sample III_Palsa_N1_3_FD_200449 | JGI IMG/M metagenome (GOLD analysis project Ga0302311, IMG submission 200449) | Peat permafrost microbial communities from Stordalen Mire near Abisko, Sweden - III_Palsa_N1_3 | ecosystem: Environmental > Terrestrial > Soil > Palsa > Peat permafrost | place: Sweden... | reverse complement strand
TCCGGATAGGTGGACGAGTTCGACGCCGCGCTCATTGCCGGCGCCGGCGGCGTGCCGATGCCCGACGACGGGGTCTCCGAGGAGGCCGAGGACGGGAACGGCTCCGGTCCCGGGGAGCCCAAGGCGCTCGTCACCGAGTCCGAGGCCGAGGCCGCTGCCAACATCGAGCCCGAGCGGACGCTGCCCGATTACCTCATCGGCGGCGCCCACATCGAGAGCGCCCCGGGTGGGGGCGGCGGAGGCTCGGGCCGGGGCGGCGGGGTCGCGCTGGAGCCGGAGAGCGAAGGCAGTGGTGGCGACGAGATCGAGCGGGTCGCCGAGCGCCGCGAACACAAACGCTCGCTGCCGGCCCGCGCCGTTGCCTTCCTGCGCGCCTCGTGGGCGGAGCTGCAGCGCGTACAGTGGCCCGATCGCCCCCAGGTCTCGCAGGCCACGGCGGTGGTGCTCGGCTTCGTCGCGGTCGCCGGCGTCTATCTTGGCGCCGCCGACTGGGTGGCGCAGAAGATAGTCAATTTCATCCTCTAGCGCCCATGTATATCAATCCCTCTGAAAGGCCCTCCTAGGAGCCCTCTGAATGTTTCGCTGGTACGTCGTCAACACATACTCCGGTCACGAGAACAAGGTCAAGCACAACCTCGAACATCGGATCGTCTCGCTCGGTCAGCAGCGCGCCGTGCGCAACGTCGTTGTCCCCACCGAAGCCGTTTCGGAGATGAAGGACAACCAGAAAATCACGGTCGAGAAGCGCACGATGCCCGGCTACGTGCTCGTCAACATGGAGCTCAACGAGGACTCGTGGGGCGTCGTCAAGGGCACCCCCGGTGTCACCGGCTTCGTCGGTGCTGCCCAGGAGCCGGTGCCGCTGACCCAGGTCGAGGTCGATCGGCTATTGCACAAGGAGGTCGCCACGGCGCCGCGCACCCGCGCCCAGTTCGCGATCGGCGAGACCGTCAAGGTGGTCTCCGGGCCGCTCTCTGACTTCTCCGGTGAGATCTCCGAGATCAACGACGACGCCGCCAAGCTCAAGGTCCTGGTATCGATCTTCGGCCGGGAGACGCCCGTCGAGGTAGGCTTCGACCAGGTTAAAAAGCTCTGATCCAAGAGTTCAGGTCCGGGTCGGCGCATGCGCCGACCCGCGGAAGGGCGCATGCGCCCTTCCGGACCACGGCGCATGCGCCGTGGTCAACAGCGATATAAGAAGCATTACCAAGGTACTCTTCACAAAATGGCCAAGAAGGTTCTGACGACGATCAAGCTGCAGGCGCGCGCCGGGCAGGCATCCCCTGCCCCGCCGGTGGGCCCTGCCCTGGGTCAGCACGGCATCAACATCATGGAGTTCTGCAAGGCCTTCAACGCCCAGACGCAGAGCGAAACGGGGACGATCGTGCCGGTCGTGATCACCGTGTACGAGGATCGCTCGTTCACGTTCGTCACGAAGACCCCGCCCGCCGCCGTGCTGATCCGCGAAGCGCTGCGGCTCGAGAAGGGCTCCGGCGAGCCGCATCGGCTCAAGGTGGGCAAGTTGACCCGTGCGCAGCTGGAGGCGATCGCCGAGCGCAAGCTGCCCGATCTCAACGCCCACGACGTGGAGCACGCCTCGCGGATCATCGCGGGGACCGCCAGGTCGATGGGCGTGGAGGTGGAGGCGTAGATGGCCACTCACCACTCCCGCCGCCACGCCGAGGCCCGCGCGAAAGTCGATCGCGAGCACGACTACCAGCCGGCGGAGGCGATCGCGATCGTCAAGAGCCTCTCCTCCGCGAAGTTCGACGAGTCGGTCGAGGTGCACATCCGCACCGGCCTCAACGTCCGCCACGCCGACGAGCAGCTGCGCGGCACGATCGCACTGCCCAACGGCCTCGGCAAGGACGTCAAAGTGGTGGTCTTCGCACAGGGTGCGAAGGTCGCCGAGGCCGAAGCGGCCGGCGCCGACGTGGTCGGTGGCGAGGACCTCGCGCAGCGGATCCAGGATGGCTTCGACGAGTTCGACGTGGCGATCGCCACCCCCGACCTGATGGCCGTCGTCGGGCGCCTCGGGCGGATCCTCGGACCCGCCGGTAAGATGCCCAACCCGAAAGTAGGCACGGTCACGATGGACGTCGCCAAAGCGGTGCAGGAGTCGAAGTCGGGCAAGATCGAGTACCGCACCGACCGCACCGCGATCGTCCACCTCGTGATCGGCAAGGCCTCCTTCGAGGAGCGCGCGCTGCTGGAGAACTACGCCGCCGTCGTCGAAGAGCTGATCCGCGCCAAGCCCTCCGCCGCCAAAGGCCGCTACCTGTACACGATCACGCTCGCCTCGACGATGGGGCCCGGCGTGAAAGTCGACCCTTCCCGTACCCGCGATATCGTTGAGGAGGGCTCGCCCGCGGCAGTCGCCGCCTGAGCTTGTCCTTCCCAACGGCAACCTAAGACCCCCGGCCGCTGTCGCAGCAGAAGCCCGGGACAGGAGCCACAGTGAACCGAGACCAAAAGGCCGCGGCGATCGCCGAGATCGCCGCCGACATCGAGAGCTCCCAGGCGGTATTCGCCGTCGACTACCGCGGCATCTCCGTGCCCCAGGCGGCCGAGCTGCGCGCCAAGCTGCGCGAGGCCGACGCGGTCTTTCGCGTCGTCAAGAACTCGCTCACCGAGCGTGCTGCGGACCAGACGGGGGCGGAGGATCTGAAGCCGCTGTTGCAGGGCCCCACCGCGCTGACGTTCGTGCGCGGCGACGCCGCGCTGGCCGCCAAGGCGATTGCCGACTACGCGCGCCTCACGCAGCTGCTCCCCTTCAAGGGCGGCGTGATGGACGGCGCCGCGCTCGACCCCGACCAGCTGCGGGCGATCTCGCGGCTGCCCTCGCGCGAAGTGCTCTACGGGCAGCTCGTCGGCGTCGTCGCCTCGCCCATATCAGGACTCGTACGCACCCTCGGGGCGCTCGTCGGCGGCCTCGCCGTGGCGCTCGGCCAGGTGCGCGAGAAGAAGGAGTCCGGCGAGATTCCCGCGGGCGAGCCCCCCGCTGCCGCGGAGACGCCCGCTCCTGAGGCAGAGACCCCCGCCGCGGAGACAGAGGCCCCGGCCCCCGAGGCAGAGTCCCCCGCCCCCGAGGCCGATATCGAGAACCAAGCTGAGCCGGCCCCCGAGGCGGCAACAGATGACAACCAGGCGGACGCCTCGGCCGAGGCCGACACCGCCGAGGCGAATCCCAAGGAGGATTGATCGAGATGGCAACCACAGACACCCAGGTTTGGATCGAGGAGCTCAAGGGCATCTCCGTGCTCGAGCTCGCCGAGCGCATCAAAGCGCTCGAGGAGGAGTTCGGCGTCTCCGCCGCGGCCGTGGCGGCGCCCGTCGCGGCAGCCGCCGGTGGCGGCGGCGAGGCGGCGGCCGAGGAGGAAGGCCCCAGCACAGTCGACGTCATGCTGACCGGGGCCGGCGACAAGAAGATCCAGGTGATCAAGGTCGTGCGGGCGGCCACCGGGCTCGGCCTGAAGGAGGCCAAGGCGCTCGTCGACGAGGCCCCCAAGCCGGTCAAGGAGGGCATCGAGAAGGACGAGGCCGACAAGCTCAAGCAGGAACTTGAGGAGGCCGGGGCGTCCGTCGAGCTGAAGTAGGCTCGACGGCGCCCTTGGGCGTCTTTACCCGCGCCTAACAAATCGGCGGATTTTCCGGTAGAATCGCCCCGCTGGCCGATAGTCGAAGCTGTCTTGGACGCACGAGATCGCGCTTACATACGCGGTTCTTGAGAAGACAGGGTCCGTGAGCGCTGGCTGCCCACTTGAGGGTGGCGGTGGCGTGTGCTATCTTGACGGGTCGCGCTCGCCTTGCGCTGTTGTGCACTCGTTGTGTCGTCTCTCTCCTCGAAGGAGTCTTCCTTGGCTGCTGCTGATGCCCTCCGGACGCGCCGGACCTTCGCGCGTCTGAACAAGTCGTGCGACGTACCCAACCTGATCGATATCCAGCGCCGCTCGTTCGAGTGGCTCACCGACCCGCAGAAGGGTGGTCTGCGGGAGACGATCGACGACATCTCGCCGATCGAGGACTACACCGGCAACCTCGCCGTCCAGTTCGGCGAGATCGCCTTCGACGAGCCCGTCACCAACCTCGAACAGTGCCGCGAGAAGGATTTGACGTTTGCGCGTCCCCTCACGGTCACGGTCGCCTTCATCAACCGCGAGACCGGTGAGATTCGGGAGCAGTCGGTGTTCATGGGCGACTTCCCGTGGATGACCGAGCGCGGCACGTTCGTGATCAACGGCACCGAGCGCGTGGTCGTCACCCAGCTGGTGCGCTCCCCCGGGGCCTACCTGATGGAGCCCAAGGATCGCGAGAAGCAGGTGTTCATCGCCAACCTGATGCCCGCCCGCGGCTCGTGGCTGGAGCTCGAGATCGACAAGAAGGGCAAGGTCTACGTCCGCATCGACCGCAAGCGCAAGCTCCCCGTCACCGTGCTGCTGCGCGCGATGGGCTACGCCGCGGACGAGGAGATCATGCGGCTCTTCGAGAACTCGCACTACATCGCCAACACGCTGGACTCCGACACGGAGGCGACGCGCACCGAAGAGGGTGCGCTGATCGAGCTGTTCAAGAAGCAGCGCCCCGGCGAGCCGCCGTCGGTCGAGAACGCCAAGGCGCTGCTCAACCAGCTGTTCTTCGACCCCAAGCGCTACGACCTCACGCGCGTGGGGCGCTACAAGCTCAACTCGCGCCTGAGCCAGCAGACCGACCTCGACGTGCGCACGCTCACCAAGGATGACATCGTCGCGCTGATCAAGGAGCTGGTGTCGCTGCCCAAGCGCCTCGGGATGCCCGAGAAACCGGAACTGGAAATCAAGGACTACGCGGCCGAGGCGCTCTCGATGCCGCGCGAGCCCGTCGCCGATCACCTCGATGAGTACGAGCACTTCGGCAACCGCCGCCTGCGCACCGTCGGCGAGCTGATCCAGGAGGCCTTCCGCATCGGCCTCTACCGCATGGAGCGCGTCGTGCGCGAGCGCCTCACGACCGAGGACGCGGACACCATCACGCCGCAGACGATCATCAACATCCGCCCCGTGGTGGCGGCGCTGAAGGAGTTCTTCGGCTCCTCCCAGCTCTCGCAGTTCATGGACCAGACCAACTCGCTCGCCGGCCTCACGCACCGCCGCCGTCTCTCCGCGCTGGGGGCGGGCGGGCTCACGCGCGAGCGCGCGCCGATCGAGGTGCGCGACGTGCACCCCACCCACTACGGGCGCATGTGCCCGATCGAGACTCCCGAGGGTCCCAACATCGGCCTGATCGGCTCGCTCTCCTCGTTCGCCGAGGTCTCCGAGCACGGCTTCGTCACGACTCCCTACCGGGTCGTCAAGGATGGCGTCGTCACCGAGGAGGTCGTGCACCTCGACGCCACCCAGGAGGAGGAGCGGGTGATCGCGCAGGCCAACACGCCGGTGGACGAGAAGACCGGCAAGCTGAAGGGCAGCGAAATCCTCTGCCGCACGCAGGCCGGCCAGTACGTCACGGTCGGCCCGAAGGACGTCGATCTGGTCGATGTCTCGCCCGAGCAGATCTGGTCGGTCGCCACGGCGATGATCCCCTTCCTCGAGCACGACGACGCCAACCGCGCGTTGATGGGCTCCAACATGCAGCGCCAGGCGGTGCCGCTGTTGAAGGCCGACGCGCCGCTGGTCGGCACCGGGATGGAGCGCCGCGCCGCCCTGGACACCGGCGACGTGCTGCTGGCCAAGAACGGCGGCACGATCGAGTTCGTCGACGCCAACCAGATCGTCGTCGAGACCAGCGACGGCAAGAAGGACGAGTACGAGCTGCAGAAGTTCATGCGCTCCAACCAGGGCACCCTGATCCATCAGAAGCCCCGCGTGAACGCGGGCGAGAAGATCAAGGCCGGCAACGTGCTCGCCGACGGGTCCTCCACCGACAAGGGCGAGATGGCGCTCGGCAAGAACCTGATGGTCGCCTTCATGTCCTGGGAGGGCTACAACTTCGAGGACGCCATCATCCTCTCCAAGCGCCTCGTGCAGGACGACGAGCTCACCTCGATCCACATCGAGGAGTACGAGATCGACGCCCGCACCACGAAGCTCGGCGAGGAGGAGATCACCCGCGACATCCCCAACCGCTCGGAGGAGTCGCTGCGCAACCTCGACGACCGCGGGATCGTGCGTGTCGGCGCCGAGGTGCTCTCCGGCGATCTGCTCGTCGGCAAGGTCACGCCCAAGGGCGAGACCGAGCTGACCGCCGAGGAGAAGCTGATCCGCGCGATCTTCAAGGAGAAGGCGCGCGAGGTCAGGGACACCTCGCTAAAGGTGCCCCACGGCGAGGGTGGCGTGGTGATCGACGTGAAGACCTTCAGTCGCGACGCCGGCGACGATCTGCCGCCGGGGGTCAACGACCTCGTGCGCGTGTTCGTCGCCAAGAAGCGCAAGATCTCCGAGGGCGACAAGCTCGCGGGCCGCCACGGCAACAAGGGTGTGATCTCGAAGATCGTCGATGTCCAGGACATGCCGTTCCTGGAGGACGGCACGCCCGTGGACGTGATCCTCAACCCGCTCGGCGTGCCGAGCCGCATGAACGTGGGTCAGATCCTCGAGACCCACCTCGGCTGGGTTGCGGCCAAGGGCTGGTATGACGACGGCACCCCCGCCTACCAGGAAGCCAGCGGCGAACGCAAGAACGGCGATCCCGCGCGCGTGTACGTATCCACGCCCGTCTTCGACGGCGCCACCGTCGAAGACGTCGACCAAGCGCTCGTCAAATGGCAGGACGAGCACACCGGCCGGATCCGCATGGACGTCGACAAGAGCCGCCGCGCCGGCGAGCAGGCCTCGGGCAAGATGACGCTCTTCAACGGGCGCTCCGGGGAGCCGTTCGCCCAGCAGGTGACGGTTGGCTACATGTACATCCTGAAGCTGCTGCACCTCGTCGACGACAAGATCCACGCGCGCTCCACCGGCCCCTACTCGCTCGTCACCCAGCAGCCGCTGGGCGGCAAGGCGCAGTTTGGCGGCCAGCGCTTCGGCGAGATGGAGGTGTGGGCGCTGGAGGCGTTCGGCGCTGCCTACACGCTGCAGGAGATGCTCACGATCAAGTCCGACGACACCGTCGGTCGTGTGAAGGCGTACGAGGCGATCGTCAAGGGCGAGAACATCGCCGAGCCCTCGATCCCCGAGTCCTTCAAGGTGCTGCTCAAGGAGATGCAATCGCTGGCGCTCGACGTCAATGTCGTCTCCGAAGAGGGCCAGCGCGCGGAGATGCGCGACGAGGACGACGACCTGCTGCGCGCCGCCGAGGAGCTCGGAATCGATCTATCGGGGGTGCGCGCGCCGGCCCCCGACGCCGCCGACGAGGCGGTCGAGGGCGAGGACGACACCGATGCCGGCGAGGCGGGCGTAGAGCCCGTGGCGGTCGAGGGCGCCGAGGTCGTGGACGGCGACTCCGCCGACGAGCTCGAGGAGGTGGCGGAGGTCGAGGAGGATCTCGGGGTCGAGGAGCTGCTCGCCGACGGGGCGGGCATCGACCTCGAGGCGGTGCTGGGCGACGGAGCGCTCGAGGTCGACCTGGCCGAGGAGGGCGGGCTCGTCGAGGAGGTCGAGGAGAGTTGAGCAACGAGCGACGGGCCTTAGGCAGTGAGCCACAAGCAGTGGAGAACGTAGTAGTTACACCCGCGAGCGAAAGCGCTAAAGCATGATCGACATCAACAATTTCGACGCCATCGAGATCGGACTCGCCTCTTCGAAGCAGATTCGCGGCTGGAGCTCCGGCGAGGTGACCAAGCCCGAGACGATCAACTACCGCACGCTCAAGCCCGAGAAGGACGGTCTCTTCTGCGAGCGCATCTTCGGCCCCACCAAGGACTGGGAGTGCTACTGCGGCAAGTACAAGCGTGTCCGTTACAAGGGCATCGTGTGCGAGCGCTGCGGCGTGGAGGTCACGCGCTCGAAGGTGCGCCGCGAGCGCATGGGCCACGTCGACCTGGCCGCGCCCGTCAGCCACATCTGGTTCTTCAAGGGCGTCCCCTCGCGGATCGGCTACCTGCTCGACATGGCCCCCAAGGAGCTGGAGAAGGTCTTGTACTTCGCCGCCTCGATCGTCACCTGGGTCGACGACGAGGCGCGCACGAAGGACCTCGAGACGCTCGAGGTGGAGGTCAACAAGGTGCTCGACTCCTACACCGCCGAGCGCGAGGAGCGAGTGTTGGAGCTGCGCGAGTCGCTGGAGCGCCGCGAGAAGTACCTGGAGAGCGGCAAGCAGACCGGCTTCTCCGATGAAGACCACCTGTGGGCCGACTCGCTGGACATCAACCTCAACAAGCTCTCCGACGAGGAGCGCGAGAAGCTGCTCAAGGAGCTGCGCAAGGCCTTCGAGGCGGACATCGCCGACACCGAAGCCTACATCGAGGATGCAGCCGAGCGGATGCGCAATGTGTGGGAGCTCTTCAAGACGATGGAACCCAAGCAGATCGAGCACGACGAGACCACCTTCCGCGAGCTCAAGGAGCGCTTCGGCTCGCCCTACGGCTTCGGCGAGTACTTCCGCGGCGGGATGGGTGCGGAAGCGATCCGCGACCTGCTCCAGCAGGTGGACCTCGAGGCCGAACGGGTCGAGCTCGAGGATCAGGTGAAGACCGCCAAAGGTCAGAAGCAGGCACGTGCGGTCAAGCGCCTGAAGGTCGTCAGCGCCTTCTTGCAGTCGGGCAACAGGCCAGAGCAGATGGTGCTGGATGCCGTCCCGGTGATCCCGCCGGAGCTGCGCCCGATGGTGCAGCTCGATGGCGGGCGCTTCGCAACCTCCGACCTCAACGACCTCTACCGGCGCGTGATCAACCGCAACAACCGCCTCAAGCGGCTGCTCGACCTCGGCGCGCCCGAGATCATCGTCAACAACGAGAAGCGGATGCTGCAGGAGGCCGTCGATGCGCTGTTCGACAACGGCCGCCGCGGTCGGCCCGTGACCGGGCCCGGCAACCGCCCGCTGAAGAGCCTCTCGGACATGCTCAAGGGCAAGCAGGGCCGCTTCCGCCAGAACCTGCTGGGCAAGCGCGTGGACTACTCCGGGCGCTCGGTGATCGTCGCCGGCCCCTACCTGAAGCTGCACCAGTGCGGGCTGCCGAAGATCATGGCGCTGGAGCTGTTCAAGCCGTTCATCATGGCGCGCCTCGTGGAGCGCAAGTCCGCGCAGAACATCAAGGCCGCCAAGAAGATGGTGGACTCGATGATCGGCGAGGTGTGGGACGTGCTCGAGGAGGTCATCCACGAGCACCCGGTGCTGCTCAACCGCGCGCCGACACTGCACCGTCTGGGCATCCAGGCGTTCGAACCGCTACTGGTCGAGGGCAAGGCGATCCAGGTGCACCCGCTGGTGTGCCATGCCTTCAACGCCGACTTCGACGGCGACCAGATGGCCGTGCACCTGCCGCTCTCCGCGGAGGCGCAGGCGGAGGCGCGGATCCTGATGCTCTCCTCCAACAACATCCTCTCCCCGGCGCACGGCGCGCCGCTGGCAACGCCGACGCAGGACATGATCCTCGGCGCCTACTACCTCACCTACGGCCCCGAAGCCGACGAGCTCGCCGCGAAGCAGGAGCTGCTGGCGGGAGGCAAGTGGCCCGCTAGCGAGCAACGCCCCCACGTCTTCCGCACCGCGCAGGAGGCCGAGCTCTCCTACGAGGCGGGCGTGGTGACGCTGCACGACGTCGCCGAGTTCCGGCCCTTCGGCCGCGAGGGCGGCCACCTGCTCACCACGGTTGGGCGGATCGTCTACAACGACCGCATCGAGCGCGCGCTGGCGGAGGCGCTGGGCGAGGAGTTCGACGCCTCCAAGTACACGTTCGTCAACCAGTCGATGAAGAAGCGCGACACCACGCGGCTGGTGGACGCCCTCGTTCAGGCCTACGGCGCCACGACGATCTCGCTGGTGCTCGACGCCTTCAAGGACCTCGGCTTCAAGTACTCCACACAGGCGGGCATCACGATCTCCAAGAACGACGTGGTGATCCCTCCAGAGAAGCAGTCGATCCTCGACAAGTACGACAAGCTGGTGGGAGACATCACCGACCAGTACGACGACGGCCTGATCACCCAGGAGGAGCGCCACGAGGCGGTCGTGGAGAAGTGGAACGCCGCCACCGACGAGGTCGCGGACGCGATGATCGCGAACCTCGACACGCTCAACCCGATCTTCATGATGGCCAACTCCGGGGCGCGCGGGTCGTTCAAGCAGATCCGCCAGCTGGCGGGGATGCGCGGCCTGATGGCCAACCCAAAGGGTGAAATCATCGAGCGCCCGATCAAGGCCAACTTCATGGAGGGCCTGTCGGTGCTCGAGTACTTCATCTCCACCCACGGGGCGCGAAAGGGCCTCGCCGACACCGCGCTGCGCACCGCCGACTCCGGCTACCTGACGCGCCGCCTGGTGGACGTCGCCCAGGACGTGATCATCCGCGAGCCGGATTGCGGCACGGAGGAGCACATCGAGATGGCGATCTTCAAGGATGGGGGCGACCCCAACGACAACCTCGTGGGGCGCTTCGCCGCCCAGGAGATCGCGACCAAACGCGGCCGCGTGCTGGCCGAGCAGGGCGTCGAAATCGGCCGCGAGGAGTTTGCCGAGATCGTCAAGGCCAACCAGGACGACCACGACCGCGGCGCCCAGGTGACGGTGCCTGTGCGCTCGGTGCTCAAGTGCCGCGCGACGAGCGGGGTCTGCCAGGCTTGCTACGGGCGGGCGATGGCGACCGGCCAGATGGCTCAGATCGGGGACGCGGTGGGGATCATCGCGGCGCAGTCGATCGGCGAGCCCGGCACGCAGCTGACGATGCGCACCTTCCACACCGGGGGCGTCGCGGGCGCCGACATCACGCACGGCCTGCCGCGCGTGGTGGAGCTGTTCGAGGCGCGCAAGCCCAAGGGCCTCGCGCAGATCGCCGAGCAGGACGGGACCGTGGGGATCGAAGAGTCCGAGAAGGCGCTCACCGTGGTTATCATCGACGCCGCGGGGGAGGAGCATCGCCACGCGTTCCCGCGGCGCACGCGCCTGTTCGTGCGCCAGGGCGAGCAGATCGCGGCGGGCAAGCAGCTCAACGAGGGCTCGCTGTACCCGCATGACCTGCTGAAACTGCGCGGGCGCACCGAGACCGAGCGCTACCTCGTCAACGAGGTGCAGGAGGTCTACGTGTCCCAGGGCGTGGACATCAACGACAAGCACATCGAGCTGATCGTGCGCCAGATGCTCAAGAAGGTGAGGGTCGACCAGAAGGGCGACACCGACTACCTGCCGGGCCAGTTCGTGGACCGCTTCGAATTCGCGCGTGTCAACGACGAGCTCGACGCCGCCAAGAAGGAGACGGCGCAGTTCGAGGACATCATCCTCGGCATCACCAAGGCGTCGCTGAACACCGACTCCTTCCTCTCCGCGGCCTCCTTCCAGGAGACCACCAAGGTGCTCACCGACGCCTCGCTGGAGGGCAAGACCGACCGCCTGGTGGGGCTCAAGGAGAACGTGATCATCGGCAAGCTGATCCCGGCGGCCACCGGTCTGAAGCGCTACCGGCGGATCGAGATCGAGCCCTCCGAACCGCTGCCGCGGGCGATCGACGAGGTTGGGTTGCTCGACCACGAGGAGATCGCCGCGGAGCTCGGTCTGCAGAGCGGCGACCCGCTCGGCGGCACCTACGGCCAGGAGTTCGACGCCGACCTAGCCTCGCTGGAGCGGATCGGCGCCGGCGAGTCCGACCCCGGGTTCGTCGAGGAACTGGCCGAGCTGGAAGTGCCCGAGGTGGTCGAGGAGTAACCAAAGTGACGATGCCGGCGAGTGCGGCTCACCGCGCGCCGGCATTTGTTCCCTCGCCTTGGCGGGGCCGGCCCCGGGGCGGCCGGCCGCCCCGGTTATTCGATCAACGGCCGCGCAGCTCGGACCATGCGCGCAGCTGTGCGGACTCTTGCTCGGTGAGCCCCCGTGAGGGGGAGGTCTGCACCAGCAGCGTTGGCGCCTTTCGCGCGCCAGCCCAGCTGTGGCAGGAGTCGTCGAGGCAGTCATCGACCCAGGCCAGCGGGCGCTGGCCTGCGTAGGCGTCGATCGCCGCGAGCTTCCAGTGGCCGTGCAGCGACCGGCCCGCTCCTGCGCAACGCTCGAAGCTCAGGTGGGGGAGCCCACGGGGGAGGCCAAGCAGGTGCGGAAGGTACTCGTCGGCCTTCTCCTCCCAGCCGCTGCACCACACCAGCTCGAAGAGAGACACAAGCGCGAGCAGGTTCCGGGCGGCGGTGGCCGAAAGGAAGTGGGGTATGCCGTCGATCGAATGCCAAGACCCCTCGGGAGGGTCGTGGGCCGGGAAGCCGAACAGCGAGAGCACCCCGTCGATGTCCACCAGCAGCAGGGGACTTTCCCCCGGTTTGGCTTCAGCAGCTGTCAGCGGAGCCACATGCGAGGAGCGGCGGTGGGCGGTGGGCTCGACTGTTGAAAGGGGCCTTGCATGTACTGTTAGCCGGACGTTAGCCGGGCGCCAAACCCGTGGCACTTTAGGTTGCGCACAGGTCGCCACGGCTAATCTGCCCGGATCGACTCGGCGCAGTAAAGCATCCAGCAACGGGTGCCGATGGAGCTGCACCTTGTCCCCGACCGCCTCTCCCATCCAATATGACTCTTGATCTAGGCATCCTGCTATCGCTCGCCTGCGCCTTCGTGGCGAACCTGGGCTTCTTCTACAAGTACCGGGGTGCCAACGAGGTGGGCGCGGTGGACGTGCGCCACCCGTTGCGCTCGGCGAAGGGGCTGTTCTCATCGAAGTGGTTTGCGGTGGGGATGCTTGTGGCGGTCGCCTCATGGATCCTTCACGTGGGCGCGCTGGCGCTGGCGCCCATGTCGGTCGTGCAAGTGTCGCTCGCGGGCGGCGTGGTGCTGATCGCGGTGATGGCCGATCGCATGTTCGGCTTCAAGGTTGGCCCCCGGCAGTGGGCGGGGCTGTGGCTGATGGCGGCTGGTCTGGTGATGCTGGGCTTGACGCTGCCGGCGATGCACGGGGCGGACGCGCGCTTCTCCGATCCCGCGATGATCTCCTTCGAGGCCGGCCTGTTCGGTGTGGGCGGCCTGCTGATCATGGGCCCCCGCATGGGCGGCCGCACCGAGCACCACGGCGTGATGCTGGGCGCCGCGGCGGGGATCCTGTTCGGGGTGTCGGACACATCGATCAAGGCGCTGACGGGGATCGTCGGCGCGCACGGCGTGCTCGGGGTGCTGCTCAGCCCGTGGCTGGCGGTGGCGCTGGCGGCGTCGGTCGTCGCCTTCTACGCCTCCGCGCGCGGCCTGCAGGACGGCGAGGCGGTGCCGGTGATCGCGATCACCGGCACGGC
>Ga0302311_10005505_pt1 | contig 13347 bp, 13 predicted proteins | sample III_Palsa_N1_3_FD_200449 | JGI IMG/M metagenome (GOLD analysis project Ga0302311, IMG submission 200449) | Peat permafrost microbial communities from Stordalen Mire near Abisko, Sweden - III_Palsa_N1_3 | ecosystem: Environmental > Terrestrial > Soil > Palsa > Peat permafrost | place: Sweden... | reverse complement strand
TCGGGTGCCGAAGCCGACCAGGTGCGTGTCGGTGGCCTGCAGCCGCTCGGCCGAGACATCGGCGGCGAGGTCACGCAGCAGGGGCTGCTCACCGCCCACCGGCGGCTCCGATTTCGCCGGCGCGGCAAGAACCAGGGCGGCCGCAAGGCCCAGCGCGATCCGCTTCAATCCAAATCCTCCGGAATGGTGTCTGCATCACCCTAGCCGCAATCCCGCGGCGGCGCCGAGCCCCCCGTTTCGGGGGCGAAGGCGGAAGAGCAACCGCCGAACGATCCGGCGCGGCGGTGAATGTTTGGGATCACGCGCCCGTCTGGGGGCTCTTGCGAAGCCGGTGGGGGCGGAGCACCGTGAAGCATGGCCAGGACGCGCGAGCGCGACGAGCACTGGACGCCCGCGCTCGCAGAGCTCAGGGCGATCTGCATGGCCCTGCCCGGTGTGGTCGAGACGGTCAGCTTCGGCAATCCGACCTTCAAGGCCGGGCGCAAGACCTTCGCCGTGCTGGACGCCTACAAGGGCTCGACCTGCGTGTGGCTGGCGTGCGGCGTGGAAAGTCGGCCGGCGCTGCTGGAGGAGGAGGGTTTTTTTCCCGCCCCGTACGATCGGGCCCAGGCCGCCGTGTGTCGCAGGGCGGAGGGTATCGATTGGCCCGCGTTCGCCGATCTGGTTCGCGAGACCTATGCGCGGGTGATTTGAACCGAGCCCAAGACGGCTGAGAAGCCCCAGTTTGCGCGCGCGCCAGCGGGAGGCGAATCGTGGCTGAATCCAGTGGCCTTTGCTAGGATCCGTCCATGACCTCGCTGTTTCTCGCCCTGCTGTTGTTCGGGTCTCACGGGCCGCAGGTGCATCGGTACACGGTCAAGCCGTGGGTGCTCACCGTCTCGCGCGACCGGTTCACCGGCGCGGTGACCTGCACCGCCAAGGCGCGGGGCGCCCAGCTGGACGGCGACCGGCTGGCGTTCGACGTGGGCCGCTATGTGGAGATCGGCGAGGCGGACTACCGGCTGGATGCTGGCCCGGCGCACAAGCTGTCCAGCCTCGGCAGCGACGGCGACTACCGCGAGTCTTTCCACTTCGATCCGAGCCGTGACGGGCATCTGGTGTTCTTCAAGACGGCGGATCTCGCCGGCGCCCAGCGCCTCTATGTGCGGCCGACCAGCAAGGCCGCGGTGGTCAGCTTCGATGTCGCCGCCCTGCCCAAGCTGATCGAGGCGGAGAACGGCCTGAGCTGTCCGACCAAATAGGGCGGGCGAGACGCATGCCATGACCGAGGCGCTCACTCTCCGCCGCGCCTGCCCGGCGGACGCCGAAGCGATCGGCCAGCTGACCCGCGAAGCCTACGCCAAATGGGCCCTCCTGATCGGCCGCGAGCCCCTGCCCATGCAGGTCGATTACGCCGAGGCTGTGGGGCTGCATCGGTTCGACCTGCTCCATGAGGCCGACGAACTGGTGGCGCTGATCGAGACCACGCCAGAGGGCGAGCTCCTGCTGATCGTCAACGTGGCTGTGCGTCCGGGATCGCAGGCGCGCGGCCTTGGCAAGCGCCTCTTGGCCCATGCCGAGGATCTGGCGGCCGAGGCCGGCCTGCAGGGCATGCGCCTCTACACCAACCAACGGTTCGCGGAGAATATCCGCCTCTATGCCTCGCTGGGCTATGCGGTCGAGCGGACCGAGACCCTGACGCGCGGCGTCGTCGTGCACATGGTCAAGCTGTTCGCCGGGTAGCGCGGGCGAAACGCCTCACTCGGTCTTGAAGCCTTTGGCGGCGAGCTCCTTGCGCGCAGCCGCCATCTGATCGCGGAAGGCCGGGTGGCGCATCATGGCCGAGACCACGGCGACGCTGAGGACGTGGCTGGCTTCGGCGTCGGAGGCGAAGTGGGAGCCGCAGAGTTCGCGGCTGAACGCATAGTCGGAGGCGCGGGCGAGGATGGCCTGCGCCTTGCCGGGCATGAGGTCGGCGAGGATCAGCGAGACGGTGTAGCCCATGGTGGCATGCCCGCTCGGATAGCTGGTCAGCGGTTTGTCGCCGGGGTCGCAGGTCTTGATCGCCGCGTCGACCGCCCATGGGCGCTTACGGTTGAAATAGGCCTTGGCCTGGCTGGCGGCGAAGCCGGCGTCGTTTTGAGCCGCTTCGAGCACCGCGGTCGTCGCCGGCAGGGTCTTCAGGTCGAAGCCGCCGCCGATCACGGCATAGAAGGCGGATGCATCCTCATGATCGTCGTCCCATTTCGCCTGCGCATAGCGCTCGGGGGTGGCGGTGGCGACGGCCGAGCGCACCGCCACGAGGTCGACCTGGCCTTGTAGCGATCCGTCCGCCGGCGGGGGCGGCAGCAGGCGGGTGGGCTCGGCCTCGGCCGGGGTGAGCACCATCAGCGCCTTGGTCTTCGCCTGGACAGGGGCGGTGGAGAGGGCGACGACCGCCATCAGGGTAAGGAATCGCAAGCGCATGATCGGCCCTTTGTTGCGCGCGCTTGGGATCATGGCCGCCGCCGTAGATCGAGTGAAGGTTTTGTCGCTGATCCTTGACGCTTCTGCGACATTCGCGCGGGCTCAGGTCCAACGGTGTGGGAGCGTTTCCGCCTTGTCTGCCTGCTGACCGATCGTCGCAGGGACGGGGCGTCACATGGGCAAGCTGATGGTTGGGGCGGATGCTCGTTCAGATAAGGCTCCGGGGAGGGCGCCATGTTACGGTTTTGCGTGTTCCTTGCCTGCGCGCTGTGCGGTGGTTTCGTGCCGCATCGGCTGCATCCCAGACTGGCCCGTGTGGTCGAATGGGCGACCACGACGCCAGAGCGGGCCAGAGACGCCAGCGGGCAGGGATGAAAGGCCGCCAAGTCTGCAGCAAAGAGACCTACAAAAGGGTAGGTCTGCGCGCGAGGGAGACTCGGCATGACCCAATCATCGTGGTGGGCGTGGGCGCTCGCATCGGCGGTGTTCGCGGCGCTGACGGCGATCTTCGGCAAGGTCGGCGTGCAGGACATCTCCAGCGACCTCGCCACCTTCATCCGCACGGTGGTGATCCTGCTAGTGCTTGGCCTGCTGCTGGCCGCGACCGGCCAGTTCCGTGGGGCCGGACCGATCACGCCGCGGACCTGGATATTCCTGGTCCTGTCGGGCCTGGCCACCGGGGCGTCCTGGCTCTGCTACTATCGCGCCCTCAAGCTCGGTGAGGCGGCCAAGGTGGCGCCGATCGACAAGCTGAGCGTGGTGCTGGTGGCCGTGTTCGGTGTCGCCTTCCTCGGCGAGCGGCTGGGCCTGCGGAACTGGATCGGCGTCGCCATGGTGGGCCTCGGCGCCCTGCTCATCGCGTCCCGGGCGCCGGCCTGAGCAACGTCCGGTTTGCCCTATTTCCACTTCCGGCTGATGAGGGCGGCGATAGCCGCATGGCCAACGACCTTCGAGCTCTGCGACCTCCGCGCGTCTCTCCGCGATCTCTGCGGTAAGTCTTCCGGCGAGCGGACGGTCTGCACCGGCGGACCCTGGTCGCCATATCCAAAAACAGGCGTGGGCTCAGAGTAGGACTACCGCAGAGATCGCGGAGAGGAGCGCAGAGGGCGCTGAGTGGCTGAGAATTATCGGCGGAGGCCTATTGGGCTGCGCCCTGAATGTCCTCATGCCAGCCCAGAGGGCTGGCCTCAGGTATTGGTCAGGCGTCGGCGTTCGCGAAATCCGCGACCAGGCGCAATCCGGGCTCGGCGTCTTCGGCCGTCAGCACACCGCCGAAGGCCTGGACCGCGGCGGCGGCCAGGGGCAGGCCGAGGCCGCTGCCGGGGGTCGAACGGCTGGCGTCCAGCCTGAAGAAGCGATCGAAGATCCGGCGCCGCGCCGCCTCGGGAACGCCCGGTCCGTCATCCTCCACCAGCAGCCGCCGGCGATCGCCTTCGATCGTGATGACGACGGTGGTCCTGGGCGGTGTATGGGTCAGGGCGTTTTCGACCAGGTTGGCGACCGTCTGGCCGAACACGCGGGGCTCCGCCCGGATCGTCAGGCCGGCGCCCGAAACCCGGAGGCCCAGAGCCCGCCCACCGGCCTCCGCGGCCGGGGTGTAGGCCTCGACGATCCGGGCGGCGACGGCGCCGACGTCCACGGCCTCGAGGGTGAGGCCGGGCGCGCCGGCCTCGAGTTCGGCGATATGGAGCAGGGCCTGGAAGGTGCGGAGCACCTCCTCTACCCGCTCGGAGGCGGCCTGGAGCGCGCGCCGGTAGGCTGGCAGGGTTCGAGGGCCGGCCAGCGCCTGGGCGATGTCCTGGTTGTGGTGGGCGAGCGGCCGGCGAAGGTCGTGCGCGATCGCCGAGGTGACCTGGCGCAAGCCTTCCACCAGCCGGTTCTCGCGCTCCATCATATTGTTGATGGCGCCGGCGAGGTGGTCGTGATCGGAGCGCGCGCCGGCCCGCACCGGCAGGCGCACCAACCGTTCCCCATTGGCGAAGGCGTCTACGGCGGCGGCGATCTGGTCGACCCGGCGCTGGACCCCGCGCCCGACCATGACACCGCCCACCAGGCCGAGACCGGCGACAAGCCCGGCGAGGCCGACGATGCCGAACAGCAGGCTGTCGTCCTGGCGCGCCCTGACCGCCAGGTACTCGCCGACGGTCAGGCGCAGGCCGCCGGGCTCCGGATGGGTGAACGCCAGCACCGGGCCGCCTGGGTGATCCGCGGTCGGCCGGACCGTGTAGGTCGACCAGAATTTGGGTGGCGCGGCAGCCGGTATCGGCGGCGGGGGCAGGGCGCCCGCGACCAGCCGGCCGGCCTTGTCCTCAAGGCGGTAGTCGCGGTCGGGATCGTGGCGCCGGCTGGCCTTCGCCACCAGCGCCGACACGCCCTGCTGAGCCAACAGATCGCCGATGTCGTCCTCGACCTCCTCGAGCTCGGCGTGGGCGGCGCGATACTCGGCGCGCCGGATCATCATCAGCGACCCCGCGCCGGCGATCACGAACACCAGCAGGAAGAGCAGGGTCTGTAGCGCCGCCAGCCGGACGCTCGCGGAGCGCAGGAGGCGGCTAGGCAATGGAGTAGCCGATGCCGCGCAGGGTCCTGATCGGGTCCACCGCGCCAAGCCGGGTCAGCTTGGCGCGCAGCCGGCTCATATGCGGCTCGATGACGGGGCCCGGGGCGTTGAGCTGCAGATCGAATACGCCTTCCAGCAGCATGGCCTTGGTCACCGGGCGGCCCATGTTGAGGAGCAGCATCTCCAGCATGGCGAACTCGCTGTAGGTGAGCTCGACCGGCGCGCCCTCGACGGTGACGCGGCGGCCCAGCCGGTCGAGGACGATGCCGTCCTTGCGGAGCACGCCGAGGGCGGTTGGCGGGCGCCGGCCGATCGCCTCGATCCGCGCGTCGAGCTCCTCCATCTCGAACGGCTTGACCAGGTAGTCGTCGGCGCCGACGCGAAGCCCTTCGACGCGATCCGCGACGCCGCCGAGGGCAGTCAAGAGGATCACCGGCGTGTCCACGCCCGAGGTGCGCAGCGCCTTCAGGAGGTCGAGGCCGCTCAGTCCCGGCAGCATCCGGTCGAGGATGACGACGTCATAGCGGCCGGCGCCGGCCCGGAGCAGTCCGTCGCGGCCATCGCGTTCGATGTCCACGTCATGGCCCCGGCGGGTCAGGCCGGTGCGAATGAAATCGAGCGTCTGAACGTCGTCCTCGACGATCAACAGGTTCAAGGTCGACTCTTGGCGCGGGAGTTGAAAAGACTGGCGATCCAAGTCACTAGAGATGGCGGAAAGGTTCGTAAAGTCAAAGCCTTGCGATATCGCAAGCATTGACTGAAATACATCCGCAGATCTCCACAAAAGCGTTGCCCCCCGGTGGCACGGCAGGTGCGGCGCCGCGATCCGGGGCGCCTTGTCTTGCTTTTGGGGGGCGTCAATGGCGACAGTTCGGTTCACCGCGGCTCTGGTTTCATCGGCCAGTCTGCTGGCTTTGGCGGCGGCGGCCGGGGCGCAGACCAATGCGAATGCGCCGTCGCCCTCGCCCACCGACGAGGTGGTGGTCACCGCGCCCCGCGAGGAAGTGAAGGCGCGGATCGTCCAGTACGACGCGCCGAACCTGGTAAGCATCCAGTCGGCCGAAACCATCGCCAAATATCCGGACTTCAACGCCGCCGAGGCGCTCGGGCGCATGCCGGGCATCTCGCTGTCGAGCGACACCGGCGAAGGCCGGTTCGTCAACATCCGCGGCATCGACGCCAACCTCGACGGCGCGACCTATGGCGGCGTGGTGCTGCTCAACACCAATCCGGGCGGTACGGCGGCCGGGGGCGGCGGCCGGGCGGTGGAGTTCGACACCATCCCTACCGGGGCGATCAACGGGATCGTCGTCACCCTGACCGGGATGCCCGACCATGAGGCGGAGGGGCTCGGCGGCTCGGTCGAGCTGTCGCCGCGCACGGCCGCCGACATCACCCGGCCGTTCTTCGAAGGGCAGCTCGGCTGGGGCGACGAGCCGCTGCATGGGCACAGCGGCCCGTTCGACGCGGAGGGCGCGGCGGGCGCGCGGTTCGGCTTCGGCGACCACGGCCTGATCGTCGAGGGCGACGGGCAGGCCCAGCCGGTGCGCGCCGGCTGGATTTCCAATCCCACACCGTTCTCGTTCGTGCTCACCGGCTCGACCCGGCAGGATCGGCGGGGGATCGACGATCTCGAGGAGAGCTACATCGACGATGGCGCGGCGCGCAGCAATGCCGTCTCGCAGTACGACCTGCGCCGGTACGACTACAACCGTCGCCGCTACGGCTATGGCGGGGAGTTCGACTTCAAGCCGAACGAGAACCACAGCTTCTACGTCCGGGCCGATATCGCCGGCTACAACGAGGCGGTCCACAAGAACTTCCTGCTGCTCAAGAACCTCGACGCGGCCGAGGCGTCCGACGGCTCGATCCCAGCCAATCCCGCCGACCCGAACGGCTTCCTGGTGACCACGACGCCGACCGTCACCCTGACGGACGAGCAGGAGGCGCACCGCAACCAGGTCTATGTGATCGGCGGCAAGGACCAGTTCGGCCAGGTGATCCTGGACTACCATATGGCCTACAGCCGGGCGACGTTCCGGGTGAACTACAACATCGGCGCCCAGTTCGCCGGGCCGGCCGGCACACCGATCACCTACGACAACCAGAACAGCAATGAACTGCCGGTGTTCAGCTTCCCGACCGGGATCAACCTGATGAACCCGGCGCTGTACAATCTGAAATCCCTGAGCGCCGACCAGGACTATGACGCCGACGAGGAGCGCACCTACGCCGCCAACCTCCTGTTCCCGCTGCACCTGATCAATGACAGCGACCGGGTGAAGATCGGCGCCCAGGCGCGCATCCGCGACAAGGTGGCGACCGAGTACGACGAGACCGAGACCGCCCCGGCGCTGAACCTCGCGAACGCGTCCTTGCCGGGGTATTTCTACTACAACGGCATGTATCCCAACGGGCCGTACATCAACCGCTACACCATCCGCCAGATCATCGCCGCCAACGCGGCCCCGCCGGTGTTCAATCCGGGCAGCTTCTTCGAAGCGGACGAGGATATCTACGCCGGCTACCTGCAGTACACGACGCAGATCGGCAAGCTGGGCGTGCTGGCCGGTTTCCGGGTGGAGAACACCCAGGCCAGGTACACCGGCTATATCCAGACCACCGATCCCGCCGGCGACACGATCAACACGCTGAACGTCCGCGACCAGAACTACACCAACGTCTTCCCGACCGTTCAACTGCGCTACACCATCACGCCCCAGCTCCTGGCCCGCGCCACCTTCTCGACCGGCGTCGCCCGGCCCGGGTTCAACCAGAACACGGTCGCGACCAGCGTCGACCTGACCCAAAGCCCGGTCGCCATCTCGCAGGGCAATCCCAACCTGAAGCCGACCACCGGCGACAACTACGACCTGGACCTCGAGTATTATCTGCCGCGCGGCGGCATCGTGCAGGTCGGCCTGTTCGACAAGGAGTTCTCCAACTACATCGTCACGCGGATCCAGAACGGCGTCGCCGGCGACCCGCTGGCGCAGGGCGACCTGGCCAATATCTCCACCTTCGAAAACATCTCCTCGGCCTACGCCCGCGGTGTCGAGGCAGCCTATCACCAGCAGTTCCTGTTCCTGCCGAAGCCGTTCGACGGGTTTGGCGTCGAGGCCAACGTCACCCTGGTGGATTCGAAGATCCAGGAATACTCGGCCGCCCAGAGCCTGACCGGCCAGGTCGAAAACGGCCTTCTGCCGGGCACCTCACGGCTGACCTGGAACCTGGCCGGCTTCTACGAGGCGTACGGGATCCAGACGCGCCTAGCGGCGGAATATGTCAGCCACAGCCTGTTCGGCCTCGGCGGCGACAAGACGCTGGACACCATCCAGGACAACCGGCTGACGCTGGACTTCACCTCGTCCTACCGGATCGACAACCACTTCAGCCTGTATTTCAACGCCAAGAACCTGCTGAACACGCCGCTGCGGTACTACGAGGGCGAGCCCAACCGGCCGATCCAGCGCGAGTTCTACGACGTCACCATCGAAGGCGGCGTCCGGGCGCACTTCTGAGGCGCGGACAACATCTACCGGAGCTTGAATTCGGTGGTGCGCTTCCTCCCCATCTGATGAGGCTGGACGCCTTGCTTCAACCGAAAATGTCGTCATCCCGGCCGTAGCGCGCAGCGCGAAGAGCCGGGACCCAGCCACTCCGCCGTTCAAGTTGCAAAGGCCGCAGCTTCATGCGTCGCGCGAGTGGGTCCCGGACAAGCCCTGCGGGCTTTCCGGGATGACGACCTTGGTTTGACGCTGAGCGCCTCACTCCCCCACAGCGAACAGCTTGCGCATCGGTGTGACGTCGGCGTCGGCGGCGTGGCCGAGGTGGGTCGGCAGGCCGAAGGCGTCCTCGAGCGTGCGCAGCAGCGAGTAGTGGCTGTAGGGCGTATCGTCGGTCTGCGCGCCGCGCCCATGGTTGGTGATGACCAGGGTCGGGATGTGCCCGCCGCCGAAGTTCGACGGGGCGTTCGGCGTCACGCCGCAGCAGCCTTCCCGGCTCTTGCCCGAGCCTTCGTCGAAGGTGATGACGATGGCCACGTTCTCGGCCGAGGCCCAGACTGGCGAGCGTTCGATCTGATCGACCAGGCGGCCCATGAACACGTCGCCGCGATGGATCAGGTCGGCCTTGTTGACGCCGTCGCAGTCGGCCGGGACACCGTCGCCGTGCAGGCCATGCATGTCGTTGCACTGGTTCGGCACCACCAGGGCGAGGGCGGGAACCTTGCCGCCGGCGAGATCCTGCTCGAACCGGTCGAAGCCGACGATCCGCTCGGCCCGATGGGGATCGGCCTGTACGTCGGCGAAGTTCATGAAGCCGGAGTGTTTGGAGGCATAGAGCGCGGTCTTGCGCGTGCCGTTGTCATAGCGCGGATCGCCGGCGGTCACGGCCGGCGATCCGGGTTCGGGCAGGCTTTCATAATAGCCCTTCCAGCTCAGGCCGGCGGCGGCCAACTGGTCGCCGAGGTGCGGCGCATGGACGGTATGGTCGGCGTAGCCGTCGGCCTTGGCGCCGTCGCACATCGGCGCCGTCGACCCGGCGTGGCAGTAGTAGGCGTCGTCGTCGTGGATGCCGAAGGTGTCGCCGCCGAGCAGGGCGACATAGTTGGGCTCGCTGGGGTGGACCTCGGCATAGAAGCGGACGGCGTTACCGGACGAGGCCGCGAGCCGGGAGATGTTCGGCGCGCCGACCGGATCCAGGATCTGCTCGTAGTCCTTGTTCTCGTCGATGATGACGAAGACGTGGGCGTAGTGCGGGACGCCCTCGGCGTCGGCGCCTGGCCGAGGCGCGAGGCTGGCGCAGCCCGAAAGGAAGGTCAAAGCGGCGACGCCGGCGAGCAGGAGAGACTTCATCGGTTTTCCGAAGGGGCTAAAGGGGACGTGGGGACGCGGGTGATTCAATCTTTCAAGGGCGGGCTTCTATGCCCGGACGAATACAGGTTGATGACGCGGAACCTTGCGATTTCACAATGTTTTCAATCATAGACATTCCGTCGATTGTCGGTTTGACTTCGATTCGCCAACTCGTCTAATACTGTATTTTGGGCATTCAAGTCTTGCAAGATTGCAAGAATAGCGCCCCAGGCAGCAATTGACCGTACATTTCAGCGCGGAGACCATGATGATCTCGAACAAGCCCTTGCTGTTTCTGGCGACGGCGCTCCTGGCGATTTCAGCGGGTCCGGCCCTGGCGGCGCCGGCCTACAGCCTGACCAAGAGTACGCCGCTCGGCGCGCCGGACCGGTGGGACTATGTGGTGTTCAGCCACGACACCGGCCGGGTCTATGTGGCGCACGGCGACAAGGTGGCGGTGATCGACGCCCGCTCCGGCGACCTGGTCGGCACGGTGGAGGGGATCGCCGGCGGCACGCACGGCACGGCGATCTCGGCCGCCACCGGCCAGGGCTTCACCGACGACGGGCGCACCGGGCTGGCCATCGCCTACGACCTCAAGACGCTGAAGATTACAAAGCAGATCCCAGCCGACAAGGACGCCGACGCCATCGCCGTCGACCGGGCCAGCGGCCATGTGTTCGTGATCGAAGGCGACCCGGCCAGCATCACCGTGATCGACCCCACGACCGACGCCGTCGCCGCCACCATCAAGGTCGGCGAGAAGATGGAGTACGGCGCGGGCGACGGCCACGGGACGGTCTTCGTCGCCGGCGTGGAGAAACGCGACCTCTTGAAGATCGACGCCAGGACCAACGCCGTCGTCGCGCGCTGGCCGACCCCGGACTGCGCCAGCCCGCACGGCCTGGCCATCGACGCGGAGCATCACCGCGCCTTCATGGGCTGCGTCAACAGCACGATGATGGTGGTGGACACCGTGAGCGGGGCCGTGGTGGCCAAGCTGCCGATCGGGCGCGGCAACGACGCGGTGGCCTACGATCCCAAGCGCAAGCGCGTGTTCAGCTCCAACGGCCTCGACGGCACGATCAGCGTCTACCAGGAGGTTACGCCCGACAAGTACGAGGCGATGGATACGATCACCACGGCGATCAGCGGTCGGACCATGGACGTCGATCCGGAGACCGGCCGGCTGTTCGTCGCCGCGTCCGATGTCGATCCGCCCGCCACCCGGGGCGGCCGGCCGCATCCCAAGGCAGGAACCCTGCGGCTGATGATGCTGGACCCGGTTCCTTAGGGACACTTGCAACGACGCGTGGGGCTTGGTCAGGGGCGTCCATACATGACGACCAGGAGGCGCGTGGATTGGACGTGATGCGGTGATCATAGCGACTGTTCTAACCCGCAACAGGAGCGGTCGCTGGCTTCCGCAGCTTCGGGGTCAGCAGCACCAGGACCACCATGGCGACGGCGATCACCGCCGTCGCCGTGATCCGGCCGAACTCCAGGCCGCCCTGGGCGTGCGGCTTGGTCAGGGTGTCGCCGAGGGTGGCGCCGAGCGGGCGGGTCAGGATGTAGGCGGCCCAGAACAGCACCGCCTGGGGGAGGGCTTTCAACAGATGCAGCACGGCGACCAGCCCGATCAGTCCGGCGAACACGATCGCGGCCAGCTCGAAGCCCCAAGGGTCCCAGCCGCCGGCGGGGGCCTGGGCGATCTTGCCCATCAGGTCGGGGATGGTCTCGGAGCTGAAGTCGCCGAGCGCCGTGCCCAGGGTGTTGGAGACCAGGATGGTCAGCCAATAGAACACCTCGTCGGTCCGGGTGGTGATCCGGTCGGCGGCGATGCGGCCGGTGGTCAGCCGCCAGGCGATCAGCACAGCGATCACCAGCGCCAGCAGCATGCCGGACGACAGGACGTAGCCGAGGTGCAGGGTGCGGTCGATGAAGTCCGAGGTGGTGGTGCCGACCGTGGTCGTGGCGACCACCACCAGCCAGTAGGACAGGGGATGATAGCGTTTGGCGATGACCTGGCCGGTCATGGTGACGATGAAGAAGCCGAGGAAGATCAGCGTGGCGAGCAGATAGCCGGCCTTCAGCGTCATCGACACGGCGTCGCCGCCGGTCTCGCCGACCGTGGTGGCGCAGATCTTCACCAGCCAGAACATCAGGGTGGCCTGGGGCGCCTTGCTGAGCGCCTCATGCATCAGGCTGGGTTCGCGCTGTTCGCTCATAGACGATCGTTCCTCGGTCCAAGCGGGGGGCACAGGTTCACCAGCCAACGCCCGAGATCAACTTGTGTTTTCGCAAGGCGGCTGAGGCGCTGGGTCATGCTCGGCGCGCTCATGGCGCCCACGCTGGCCGTCGCCGGGCCGCCTTATCTGACCGACGATCCGGAGCCGACCGACACCGGCCACTGGGAGATCTACAACTTCTCCCAGGCCTCGCTCGCCGACGGCGCGCTGGACGGCGAGGCGGGCCTCGATATCAACTACGGCGCGGCCAAGGACCTTCAGCTCACCGCCGTGCTGCCGATCGGCTTCTCGAACGAGAACGGTTTTTCCAGCACCGGTCTGCGTACCGGGACGGGGATGATCGAATTGGCCGCAAAGTACAAATTCCTGCACCAGAGCGACGGCGGCTGGCTGCCGGACGTCAGCCTGTTTCCCCGCCTCTTGATCCCGACTGAACACAACTTCGGTTTCGAGCGGACCAATCTCTTCCTGCCGATCTGGGCGGAGAAGGACCTCGGCCCGTGGCAGGTGTTCGGCGGCGGCGGCTATGAGCTCAATCCCGGATCCGGCGCGCGCAACTTCTGGCAGGGCGGCGTCGCGGTGGACCGGACCATGAGCAAGCGGCTCCAGCTCGGGGTCGAACTCTACGGTCAGACCTCCGACACCGTGGCCGGCGACGGCTATACGGCGGTGAATTTCGGCGCGACCTACAAGCTGATCGAACACTGGTCGCTACTCGCCTCGGCGGGTCCGACCTGGATCCAGGGCGGCGGCCATGGCGGGGTGTTCTACCTGTCGCTGAAGGCGGACTATTGAGCGGTCGCGATCGCCCTCAACCGCCGAAGTCGAACGCGGCGGGCTTGGGCGCGCCCTGGCCGAAGGTGTAGCTGAAGCCGACGTAGGCGGCCTGGATATGGGCGCTGTTGTCGAGCCGGTCGTAGAGGGTCGGGGTCTCGATCACCGTGCGCAGGCGATAGGTGTTGAACAGGTCGTTGATCGTCGCGGTGAGCGACCAGCGCTCGTCGAGCTTGTGCCGATAGCCGACGGTGGTCCGCATCATGGGATCGCGATAGCCCTGCGGCAGCAGCTGCTTGCCGCGCAGGGAGGTGTTGACCTGAACGAGGTCGCTGGCGGTGATCTGCCAGTTCAGGCTGGCCTTGCCGCTGGCGGTGAAGGCGGAGCGATCGTCGGGGAAGCCGAGACCGGAGGCGTCGATCTCGGTCCAGTAGAGGTTGCTCGACAGGCTATAGCTCAGCGT
>Ga0302311_10005503_pt1 | contig 13349 bp, 10 predicted proteins | sample III_Palsa_N1_3_FD_200449 | JGI IMG/M metagenome (GOLD analysis project Ga0302311, IMG submission 200449) | Peat permafrost microbial communities from Stordalen Mire near Abisko, Sweden - III_Palsa_N1_3 | ecosystem: Environmental > Terrestrial > Soil > Palsa > Peat permafrost | place: Sweden... | reverse complement strand
AGGTCTTGTAGGTGCGGCCCTGGTAGAGAAACACCTCGCCGGGCGCCTCGTCGGTGCCGGCGAACATCGAGCCCAGCATGGCGCTGGAGGCGCCGGCCGCGATCGCCTTGGCGAGGTCGCCGGAGTATTTGATCCCGCCGTCGGCGATCACCGGCGCGCCGGAATCCCGGGCCGCCCGCACCGCCTCGGCGACGGCGGTGAGCTGCGGCACCCCGACGCCGGCGACGATCCGGGTGGTGCAGATCGAGCCCGGCCCGATCCCCACCTTGATCGCGTCGGCGCCCGCGTCGATCAGCGCCCGCGCGCCGTCATAGGTCGCGACATTGCCGGCGACGATCTGCACCCGGTTGGTCTCGCGCGCCAGGCGCCGCACGGCGTCGGCGACCTGCTTGGAATGGCCGTGGGCGGTGTCGATCACCACCACGTCGACCCCCGCCTCCATCAGCGCCAGCGAGCGCTCGAAGCCGGCGTCGCCGACCGTGGACGCCGCGCCCACCAGCAATCGGCCTTGCGCGTCCTTGGCGGCATGGGGATGGGCCTCCGCCTTTTCCATGTCCTTGACGGTGATCAGGCCGACGGCGCGATAGGCCTCGTCCACCACGATCAGCCGCTCGAGCTTGTTCTGCCGCAGCAGCCGCCGCGCCTCGTCCTTTGAGACGCCTTCGCGCACGGTGATGAGGCCCTCGTGGGTCATCACCTCCGACGCCGGCACGTCGTCGCGCGCCTCGAAGCGCATGTCGCGGTTGGTGAGGATGCCGACCAGCTTGCCAGATCCGCGCTCCACCACCGGAAAGCCGGAGATGCGGCGGCGCGCCTTGATCTCGCGCACCTCCTTCAGCGTGGTGTCCGGGTGGATGGTGAGCGGATTGATCACCATCCCGCTCTCGAACCGCTTGACCTCGCGCACCTGGTCGGCCTGTTCGGCCGGGGTGAGATTTCGATGCAGGATCCCCATCCCGCCGGCCTGGGCCATGGCGATGGCGAGCCGGCTTTCGGTCACCGTGTCCATGGCGGCGGACACGAGGGGAATGTTGAGCGCGATTTCGCGGGTGAACCGGGTCGCCGTGTCGACCTGGGTCGGCATGACTTCAGACGGGCCGGGTTCGAGCAAAACATCGTCGAAGGTGAGCCCTTCGCGAATCTCCATGAGACTCTCCGTTTTGCGAGCCGCGTATGCCCGAGGCGGGGGTGGAGAGCAAGTGGGGCGGGCGCCGAGGTTCCGCCAGTCCGTCTAGCGGCTCAATACGCCCCAAACCGCCGCAGCACATTCCGCGTGATCCGCTCGACGAAAGGATCGCGAGTCGCCAGCCCATGCGCCCACTCGGTCGTGCCGCCGTTGAACACCTCGCCCGCGCCGCGGCGGAACGAGGCCATCACCGCGTGGCCGTGCAGCAGGCGGCGGCGGGTGGCGGCGGTTTCGTCGGCGAAGACGTCGCGGGCGATGATGTCGAGGTTCTCCGGCGGAATCAGCGGGGCGTAGCCGCGCTCCTCCTCGCCGAAGGCGGCGGGGGCCATGGCGATGATCTCGAGATTTTCCGGCACGCCCAGCATCGCCACCGGGGCCAGGCGTCCGTCGTCGGCGAAGCTGAAGCGGCAACCGTCGTTCTCGTAGCCCAGCAGCGGCAGGCCGGCGCCGATCACGTCGCCGTAGAAGAGGTCCGCGCCCTCCAGCGCCCAGTGGTGCTCGTCATAGACCGTGTAGCCGCCATCGCCGCGCGCCACGCAGAGACCGAGCCGATGATAGCCGCCGAAGAGGAAGCTCAGCCCCGTGATCGAGGCTTCCGGCCGCCCGAACGCCTGGTGCGACCAGAGGTGGGTCGCGTCCTGTGGGTGCGCGTCCGCGGCCGGGTCGGCCTCGAAGCCGCGCCACTTGTGGCAGATGAAGGTCTGGCCGGCGTTCTCGAAGCGCACCTTCCAGAAGCAGGTGTTGCCGGAGAAGATCGCGAGGCGCCCGCCACGATCGACGAACTGTTCGATCCGGTCGCGCTGCCCGCCGCTCCAATATTCGCTGTGACCCGCCACGATCGCCACGCCATAGGGCGCCAGGACATCGTCCGCGCCGTCGAGATCCTCGTCGGTGAGGTAGTCGAGCGCCAACCCCTCGCCTTCCGCCCAGGCCGCGAAGGCGTGCTCCCATTTGTGCAGGAAGCCGGCCGAATTGTCGTAGGGCGAGAGCTCGCGGCGGCGCGGCCAGGCGCGGTCGCCGGCCCATGGCCGCTCCTCGAAGTGGCGGGGGCGGAGGTTGACCAGCCGGGGCACGTCGGCGGGCGGCGCGATCAGCATCTGCGGGAACGGCCGGCGGGTGGAGAGCACGCCGATGGCGCCTTGCATGGCGGTCGGCAGATCGGCGCGGCGGCTCATCAGCGCCGCGACGTCGCAATAGGCGTTGGCGCCGCCCCAATGGTTGTAGGCATGGTAGGTGTTGGTCGCCAGCACCAGCACCGCCTTGGCGGCCGGCGCCTGGGCCTTCACGCAGACGAAGTGATGGGTCGCCTCGCCAGCGGCGTCGGTGAGCTGGATATCGTAGTAGCCGCTCTGCCAGTCGGCGCCGGTCTCGACCTCCAGCGCCGCCGGCCAGCCGCAACCGTCGCGGTCGACATGCTCCGGAACCGGATGCTCGCCAATGCTCAGACCCGCACGCCGCAGCACTACCCGCCGCTCGGCGCCGACGCGGGCGATCTCCAGCGCGCAGGGGTTTGCCGCCGCGCTGGCGTGCAGCCGAAAGCTTTCGCCGGCCGTGACGCTCAAGCGATCGGTGTAGCAGGCGAGCATGGTCGGGCCCCGTGGTGTGCTCAGGTTCAGATACGCGCTCGCGAGGCCGTCCGCGTCGATTCGGCGCGATACTGCGATGGCGTGACGCCCAGGCGCAGCTTGAACTCGCGGCACAGGTGCGAATGGCTGCTGAAGCCGCTTTCGAGCGCGATCTCACTCAAGCTCGCGCGGTTTTCCCGCAGCAGCCCGGCCGCGTGCTGGGTCCGCAGGCGGCGCAGATGGGCGCCGACCGACATGCCGTAGAAGCGGCTGAACTCACGGGCGAGGTGAATCTCATGCCGTCCCGCGGCCTCGGCGATCTCGGCCAGGCCCAGCGGCCTCAGGGCGTTTTCGCCGATGAACTCATGGGCGGCGCGCAACCAGGCGGGTGGGTGGGCGCCGGTCGTCCCTGCCCGGCCGCCGCGTCCGAAGGCGGCGACGACTTCGAGCATCAGGCCCTCGCACGCCACGCCCGAGAATGCATCGTCATGGGCGATCTCCTGAAGCAGGCGGTCGCCGAGCCGGCGGAAGACCGGCGCATTGGCGCAAGGCGCATCGCCCAGCGCGACCTTGCAGTCCGCCAGGTACTCGATCCACGCGTCCTGTGGCCGAAACGTCACCTGGCGCGCGCCCAGGGCGCCGAAGCTCTGGGCATGGGTCTTCGCGGCGGGAAAGAAGGCGATATGACCGCGCGCATAGTCGCGGTCGTCGCGGCCGATGCGCTCGGAAAAGCCGCCATGCACCACGAGGCTCAGCGACGGCTCATCATGAGCGTGCGGCGCCATCGAGCTTCCGGCGACGTAGTCGCGCACACGGGGGCGGGCCTGGGAAAACATCACGAACCTGCGCAACCTCTGCCATGCGACCTAAGCAGGCGCGCTAGCCTCGTGCAAGCGCGCTAGGCCGGTGGAAGATAACCAGGCGCGGCCGTCCTAGTCTGGGCGGTCGATGTTGGGAATGTCCATGAATTGCTTGACAAAAATCCGCCTCATTGGAGTCGGCGCGGTGATCGCGGCGGCGATATCCTGCGCCTGCCTGGCGCAGCCGGTGATGACGCCAGCGCAGGCCCTCTCCTATGTCCGCGCGAGCGATCTGCACCTCTCGCCCGACGGCGCGAAGCTGGCCTATGTGGTCGGCAGCTATCGCTGGGACGCCAAGCCCCACGTCCGGATCCTGGATGTCGCCACCGGCGCCGAGCGCGAGCTGACGCCGCCCGGCGCCTCGGATCGTTCGCCGCAATGGTCGCCGGACGGCGCGACGCTGGGCTTTCTCTCCAGCCGAGGCGGCAAGACCCAGGTCTACCTGGTCCCGGCCGGCGGCGGCGACCCTGTGGCGCTCACCGATCGGAAGTTCGGCGTGGAGCGCTTCCACTGGGCGCCTGACGGCCGCCAGATCGCCTACCTCGCCAAGGTCGATGACGCTCCGGTCGAGGACGACGGACCCCAGGTCGCCGATCGGGCCGGAGACCTTTCGCGCCTCTGGATCATCGACCTGGCGTCGAAGGCGACGAAAATGGTCGGCGCTGCCGGTTGGCGGATCGGCGATTTCCAATGGCGCGACAGCGCGCGGATCATCGTCGCGCAGACCGACAAGCCGCGCGTGGAGGAGAATACCGACGCGCTCTACAGCCTTTCGCTTTCGACCGGCGAGACCACGCTGGCCGCGACCCCGCCGCAGCCCTTCGATTCCCTGCTCGTCTCCCCGGATGCGACGCAGCTGGGCGTGCGCTCGAACCTCTCCAATGGCCCGCTCGAACGCGACTTGCTGCTCAGACCGCTCGAGGGCGGCCAGTTCCGGAACGTGTCCTCGCCGCCGGACCTGCAGATCGCCGAACTGAGATGGCGCGCGCCGAACGCGATCTGGGTCAGCGTGATCGACGGGTTCTTCAACCGGATCGTCAAACTCACCCCGGGCGAGGCGCCGGAACGCATCGATCTGCCGCTTTCCGTCGATAGCTTCGACGTCGCGCCGAACGGCGATCTCGCGTTCGTGGGCGAGGATTTCGACCATCTCCCGGAGATTTATCTCAAATCCAGCGGCGGCGTCCGCCAGCTTTCGCATCTCCAGCAGGGCTGGGACGGGGTCCAGCTGGCTTCGACGACCATCTTCCGCACCCGCAGCTTCGATGGGACGCAGATCGAGTCCGCGCTGATGAAGCCCGCCGCCACGCCGGCCGGCGCGAAGCTGCCGCTCGTGCTGCTGGTTCACGGCGGCCCATCCTCGCACTTCTCCGCCGGATACGGCTGGCAGACCGCCTGGGCGCAGCTGCTCGCCGCCCACGGCTACGCGGTGCTGATGGTCAATCCGCGCGGCTCCGACGGCTACAGCGAGGCGCTCCTCGAGGCCAACCGTGGCGACTGGGGCGGCGGCGACTACAAGGACCTGATGACAGTCCTGGACGCCGTGATCGCCGGCGGCGGCATCGACCCGGCGCGGCTCGGCGTCGGCGGCTGGTCCTACGGCGGCGAGATGACGGCCTGGGCGATCACCCAGACGCATCGCTTCAAGGCCGCGGTCGCGGGCGCCCCGGTCTTCGACCAGCAGGCCGAGTTCGAGACCGAGCATAATCCGGCCGGCGACGAATGGTACTTCGGAACTCCGTGGGAGCACCCCGAGGTGTTCGCCCGCAATTCACCGGCGACCTACATCCGGCACGCCTCGACGCCGACGCTCATCCTGGATGGGGAGGACGACGCCAACAACCCGGTCGGCCAGTCCAAGGGGCTCTACCGCGCGCTCAAGCACTTCGGCGTCGAAACCCAGATGGTGCTCTACCCCGGCGAGGGGCATTCACCGCGCCGAGGATCCTACAACATCGACATGTTCCAGCGCATCCTCGACTGGTACGACCGCCATCTCAAAGCACCGGAACACCCCGGCGCGTGAAGACGATCGCCAGCCGCCCGGGCGCCGCCTACTCCTTCGCCCGCTCCATATAGGCGCCGGTCTCGGTGTGGACGACGACGCGGGTGCCGACGGTGAGATAGGTCGGGATCATCACGCGCAGGCCGTTGTTCAGGATCGCCGGCTTGTAGGAACCGGACGCCGTCTGGCCCTTCACCACCGGCTCGGTCTCCATGATCTCCAGCGTCACCCGCGCCGGCAGCTCCAGCGCGATCGGTACGTCGTCGTGGGTGGAAAGCGTCACCAGCATCCCGTCCTGCAAATAGACCGACATCTCGCCGACGATGGCGGGCGTCGCCACCACCTGGTCGTAGTTGACCGGATCCATGAAGTGGTAGCCCTCGCCGTCCTGGTAGAGGAAGGTGAACTGGCGCTCGTCCACGAACGCGCGTTCCACCTGTTCGGTGGTGCGATAGCGCTCCGACACCTTCACACCGTCGGAGATGCGGCGCATGTCGAGCTGGGTCACGGGGGTGCCCTTGCCGGGGTGGATGTTCTGCGCCGTCAGCACGACGTAGAGCTTGCCCTGCAGATCGACGACGCTGCCTTTCCTGAGCTGGCTGGCGGCAACCTTCACGAAAACTCCTCGAATCTGGGGCTTTGCGGCCCGATCTTGCGCGCGGACCTATCGCAAACGGCGCCGGATCGCCAGCAACATCGCCCGCGAGGCTTGATCGCCGGCGCGGGTTGGGATCGACTGGAGAAGAGGAGCGAGGCTTGAGCGACGTCTGGTACAACACCGCCGCCTGGGTGCAGGCCATCGGCACGATCGGGGCCGTGCTGGGCTCGGCGTGGCTGGCCAAAAGCGAGAGCCGCGCCGCCCGCCGACGCGAGGAAGACGCCCGCGTCGCGGCCAAAACCGGCGCGCTCAACCTGGCGATCATGGCCCACACCCAGATCCGCAACCTCGGCCAACTTTTGCGCGACGAGACCCGCCGGGGCCGGCTGAACCACATCTCGCCCAGCCGAGGCTTCGTCACCAACCAGCAGATGCTCACCAGCTTTCCGATCCAGTCGCTGGAAGACGCCGCGGCCATGAGCGCCTTTTCCTACTTTCCGACCCTGCTCTCGATGGCGGCCGAGGTTTACGGCCATCTCGAGGAGGCGGTGCGCGCGGTGGAGGAGGACGATCCGCTCGAGATCTTCACCCATTACGCCGAGCAGATGGCGATGGTCGAAAACTTTGCCGACGAGCGCCTGGCGGCGCTGAGGGTCGCCCTGAATCTGCCGGAGAGCGCGGCGGCCGAGGCGCCGGTCCAGCCGCCGCGCGCCCAGCGCCACATCTCACGCAAAGCCCGGGCGTCGCGGCGCGCGGAGGCGGCGGGGGCGTGAGCACGCCCTGGTGGCGGCCGGACGCCCATCAGGACCGCCGCGCCCGGCTGGTCGTCCGAGGCGCCATCCGGCGCGCCGTTCGCGACTGGTTCGACGTCCGGGACTTCATCGAGGTGGAGACAGCGGCGCTCCAGATCTCGCCCGGCAACGAGACGCACCTGCACGCTTTCGCGACGGAGTCGGTGAGCCTCGCCGGCGAGCACGCGCCGCTCTACCTGCGCACCTCGCCCGAGTTCGCCTGCAAGAAACTGCTCACCGCGGGCGAGCCGCGCCTGTTCGACTTCGCCCGCGTCTGGCGCAACCGCGAACGCGGCCCGCTGCACCATCCGGAATTCACCCTGCTGGAATGGTACCGCGCCGGGGCGACCTACGAGACTCTGATGGACGATTGCGCGGCGCTCGTGGCGCTGGCGGCCGAGACCGCGGGCGTGAAGACCTTCGAGTTTGGCGGCAAGGCCTGCGACCCGTTCGCCGCGCCGGAGCGGATCACGGTGGCCGAGGCGTTCGACCGCTTCGCCGGCGTCGATCTGCTGGCGAGTGTCCCCGCCAGCGGCGCGCCGGACCGCGACGGCTTAGCGGACCAGGTCAGCGGCGTCGGGATCCGCGTCGCCGCGGATGACACCTGGTCGGACATCTTCAGCCGCGTGATCGTCGAGCGGATCGAGCCGATGCTCGGCTTGGATCGCCCCTCGATCCTCTGCGAATACCCACGCCCCGAGGCGGCGCTGGCGCGGCCGAAGCCGGGCGATCCGCGCGTCGCCGAGCGCTTCGAGTTCTATGTCTGCGGCGTCGAGCTGGCCAACTGCTTCGGCGAACTCACCGACCCGGACGAGCAGCGGCGCCGGTTCGAGGCCGACATGGACGAGAAGGCGCGCATCTACGGCGAGCGCTATCCGATCGACGAGGATTTCCTCGCCGCCCTGGCCCTGATGCCGGCCGCCAGCGGCGCGGCGCTCGGCTTCGACCGGCTGGTGATGCTGGCGACGGGGGCGACGCACATCGACGACGTGCTATGGACGCCGCTCCCAGAGCCTCGATGACCCTCGCCACAACCCTCCGTTCCGCGGACGCCCTCGCCGACGCCGGCCTGATCGCGCCAGAGCGGGCGCCGGCGCTGGCGCCGGTCGCCGCGCGCTACGCCGTGGCATTGACGCCGGCCCTCGCCGCGCTGATCGACCCAGCCGATCCCGCCGACCCGATCGCCCGCCAGTTCCTGCCCAGCGAAGCCGAACTCGTGACGCTGCCAGGGGAGTCAGCCGATCCGATCGGCGACGACGCCCACAGCCCTGTCCCCGGCGTCGTCCACCGCTACCCGGACCGGGTGCTGCTGAAGGTGACCCACACCTGCGCGGTCTACTGCCGCTTCTGCTTCCGCCGCGAGATGGTGGGGCCGGGCAAGCCGAACGCCTTCTCGCCCGCGATGCTGGACGCGGCCTTGGCCTATATCGCGGACCATCCGGCGATCTGGGAGGTGATCCTCACCGGCGGCGATCCGCTGATGCTGTCACCGCGCCGGCTCGCCGAGCTGATGGCGCGGCTGGCGGCGATCCCGCACGTGAAGATCGTCCGCTTCCACACCCGCATGCCCGTCGCCGAGCCGGCGCGGATCACGGACGCCCTGGTCGCGGCGATGAAGAGCCCGCGCCAGACCACCTACGTCGCCCTGCACGCCAATCACCCGCGCGAGCTGACCCCCGCCGTCCGCGCCGCCTGCGCCCGCATCGTGGACGCCGGCATGCCGATGGTCAGCCAGACCGTGCTGCTGGCCGGCGTCAACGACGACGCCGAGACCTTGGCGGCGCTGATGCGGGCCTTCGTGGAGACCCGGATCAAGCCCTACTACCTGCACCACGGCGACCTCGCGCCTGGGACCGGCCACTTCCGCGTCAGCCTGGCGAAGGGCCAGGCGCTGATGCGCGCCCTGCGCGGCCGCGTCTCCGGCCTCTGCCAGCCCACCTATGTGCTCGACCTGCCCGGCGGCCACGGCAAGGTCCCGGTGGGACCGGGGTATCTGGCGGGCGACTTGGACGGCTGCGTCAGCGTCGAGGATCCCTGGGGCGAGGCGCACGCCTACCCGCCGGGGTGACGTGGCTTTGCAGCGTCAACGCCCCCGGAACCCCAGCGCCGCCAGATAGATCTCCGTGCTTTCCGCCCGGCTGGCCTTGGGCTTCACCGTCTTCACCTCGGCGAACGAGCCCTTCAGCGCCGCGATCACGGACGCCATCTCGCCGCCCTGGAATGATTTGGTGACGAAGGCGCCGCCGGGCGGCAGGGTGCGGACGGCGAAATCTGCCGCCGCCTCGATCAGGCCGATGATGCGCAGGTGATCGGTCTGGCGGTGGCCGGTGGTGTTGGGGGCCATGTCGGAGAGGATCAGGTCCGGCGGGCCGCCGATCAGGCCCACCAGACGATCGCCCATGTCCGGCCAGGTGAAGTCGCCCAGCACGATCTGCGCCGGCGCCAGCGGATCGACCGGCAGCAGATCGACCCCCGCCACCGCGCCCGCGCCGCGCTCGATCAGCACCTGCACCCAGCCGCCCGGCGCCGTGCCGAGATCGATGGCGCGGACGCCGCGGCGGATCAGATGCAGCTTCTCGTCGATCTCGATCAGCTTGAAGGCGGCCCGCGAGCGGTAGCCGCGCGCCCGCGCCTCGGCGACGTAGGGGTCGTTGAGCTGGCGCTCCAGCCACGCCTGCGACGATGGCGTGCGCAGCTTGGCGGTTTTCAGCCGCTGGGCCGGGGCGCGGCCATCGCCGCCGCCGCTCGGCGGGCGGGCCATGCGCTTGCGGGGGGGCTCGTCCATGTCAGCGCCCGCCACGGCGACGGCGGCGGCCACGCCGGCGGCGATCATGCATCAACGACAGCAGCACGCCTTCGCGCAGACCCCGGTCGGCGACCCGCACCCGCTCGCACGGCCACACCGCCTGCACCGCCTCGAGGATCGCGGCTCCCGCCAGCACCAGGTCGGCGCGATCGGGGCCGATGCAGGGCTGGGCCGCGCGTTCGGCAGGGGTGAGCGCGGCCAGATGACCGCGCACCCGCTCGCACTCACCGCGCGTCATCCAAAGCCCGTCGACCTTGGAGCGGTCGTAGCGCGGCAGGCCCAGGTGCAGGCCGGCCAGGCTGGTGATCGCGCCCGAGGTGCCGACCAGGTGGGTGCGACCGGTCTCGAACAGGGCGCGCAGCGGCTCGGCCGCCGCAAAGGCCGCGATCGGCGCCTTCACCGCCTCCACCATCTCGCCGAACCAGGCCTCGCTCGCGCCCTCGCCTTCCGGGAATCGCTCGGCCAGGGTCACCACGCCGATCGGGATCGAAAGCCAGGCGGTGATCGGCGGCGCGCGGCCGCCGCGCCAGTCGCGCCGATCGACCCAGGCCAGCTCGGTCGAGCCGCCACCGACGTCCAGCACCAGCGCGGCGTCCGCCTCCGGATCGATCAGGTTCGAGCAGCCCGCGACGGAAAGCCGCGCCTCCTCGCGCGGGCTGATGATGTCGAGCGCGATGCCGGTGCCGGCCTCGACCCGGGCCAGGAACTCCAGCCCGTTCTCGGCCGAGCGGCAGGCCTGGGTGGCGATGGCGCGCAGGCGCACAGGCTGGTGGCGGCGCACCTTGTCGGCGCAGACCCTGAGCGCCGCCAGCGCCCGCTCCATCGCCGCGTCCGAGAGCCGGCCGGACTGGCTGAGACCCTCGCCCAGTCGCACGATGCGCGAATAGGCGTCGACGATGCGGAAGCCGCGCGCCGTCGGCGTGGCGATCAGCAGGCGGCAATTGTTGGTGCCCAGGTCGAGCGCGGCGAAGTGAGTCGGTCCCGGCGCCTCGCGCCCTGGCCGACCGCCTCGAGGCTGGGACGCCGTGAGCGCCTCGGACATGACGATCACCGTCCCCAACTCCGCCAGGCCGCGACGGCCGGGCACGCTCGTTCCTTCAGCAACTTAGCAACCCTGGCAGGCGACCGGAAGACGCGCCCTTGCTCCGGGCGCGGAAGGCTCTACGTTCATCTCCTAGTCAGGGGTGGGGGCGTAAGAATCCGGTCATGAACATGCGAGCCACATCCTCGGAGTGGACGCCGGGCGCGGCGCAACCGGGACCTCATCCCGATGTCGTGCCGGATCTCGCCGACCCGCCCGAATCCTTTCCGATGGCCAAGTTCGGCATCGGCGAGGTGGTGCAGCACCGCGTCTATTCGTTCCGCGGCGTGATTTTCGACGTCGATCCCGTGTTCGCCAACACCGAGGAATGGTGGCAGTCGATCCCGCTGGAGGTGCGGCCGCGCAAGGACCAGCCGTTCTATCACCTGCTGGCCGAGAACGACGAAGGCGGCTACGTCGCCTATGTCTCCGAGCAGAACCTGGTGCCCGACACCTCCGGCGAGCCGGTCGGCAACCCCAACACGGGGCTGATCTTCGACGGCTTCCACCGCGGCCGCTACCATTTGCGCCCGCGCGTCACCCACTGAGCGTGACTCAGTAGTCTTTCCGCCAGCGCACCTCGATCTGCGAATCGCCGCCGGGACCGCCGGCGAGCCTCGAGATCAGTGACACGTCCTTCCGCACCCGCCATTCCACGGCGCCGCCGGGGCCGTTGGCGCCGCCCGCGATCTCGACATAGACGTTGTTGGTCACGTACTTGCCGCCGGAGACCACCGCCCCGGGGGTGTCGCCGCCCAGCGCCAGCCGATCGAGGTGGGCGAGCGTGCGCAGGTTGCCGGCCACGTCGAAGCCGGCGCCGCCGGCCAGCGAGCTGGCCGCCGAGGCCAGGGTCGCCGCGTCGAGGGGGGATAGCTGCGAGGTCGAGGTGCCGAACAGCACCTGCGACAGCACCTCGTCGCTCGGCAGCACCGGCGTCGAGGTGAGCGTGATCGTTGGCTTCGCCGCCGTGCCCTCGATCCGGATCACGGCGGTGAGCGACGGGTCAGAACGCGTCGCGGTCAGATCTAGCCGAATGCGGTCGGTCGCGCTCGCCAAGGTCACATAGCCGCTCGTGTCGAGCTGGAACCGCTTGCCGGCGAAATCGTAGTCGCCCCGCACCATGTGGGCGGTTCCGGTCAGGATCGGCGCGGCGGTGTCGCCGCCGACGTGCGCGTCGAGCGACAGCTCCACATTCAGGCCCCGCCCCTTCAGGAAGACGCCGCGCGCGGCCTTCAGCGAGACGTCGAGCGCCACGGCCGGCGCATGGCTGGTCACCGTCTGCAGGTGGCCGCCGCCGGCGCCCGGTTGGCGGTTGATCTCGACCACGTCCATCGGCGTCACCCCGGTCGGCGTCGGCGGATTGGCGGCGACGTCGACCCGGTCGATGTTGAGCGCGCCGCTCAGCTTCACCTCGCCCGCGGAGTCGCGGCTGATCGTGGCCACGCCGGAGGCGGCGGCCGTCGCGAGGTCGTTGTCGACCAGGCGGAAGCGCTGCAGTTGCAGCCTGAGGCTGCTGGCGCCGGCCCGCTCCAGGCTGATGCGTCCCTGCCCGGTGATGCTGCCCCCCGAACCGTCCTGGCCGCTGAACTGGCTGACATCGATGGTGCTCTGGTCGAGTTGAGCGGCGAGCGTGACCCCGGTGAGCTTCAGCCCTGTCGCCGACTCGTTGAACTGGCCGCCAGCGATCGTGGCCTCGCCCCGCGCCTGGGGATCGGCCAGGGTGCCGGCAAGCGTGCCGTTGGCGTGGACCTTGCCGGCCAGGCTGCGCTCGCCGCCCATCAGCAGCGTCCACAGCGGCTTCACCTCCCCGTCGGCGGCGAAATCGCCGCGCATCGGCGCATTGCGCACCAGGGCGACGTGGAAGGGCGCGGCGCTCGCCACCGCCGGCAGCACCAGATGGGCGTGGCTGGTGAGCCCCTGGCTGTCGCTGAGCTGGGCGTCCACGGTGAGGTCGCTGCCGGCCAACGTGGCCTTCACCACCCCATCGAGGCCCGGTGTTCCGGTCGCGCCGCGCTCGCCGGCGCCCGTCAGCCGCGCGTCCAGGACGCCGCCCAGCCGAGCGCCGTCGCCCTGCAGCGTCAGGTTGGCGTCGAAGTGGCCGGCCATATCCTGGTCGAGCAGGCCGAGGCCGACGCCGGTCAGCGCAGCCTTCGCCTGCAGCGCGTCCCCGGTCTGGCTGGCCTCGACCTCGGCGCGGCCGCCGCCGACGTCGGCCAACAGGCTCAGCGAGCGCGAATGGTCGCCAAGTTTCAGCACCGCCGGGGCGAGCGTCTTGAAGTCGGCGTCGCGCACCTTGCCGGCGCCTTCGAAGGTCGCGCCGAGGTCGCCGGCCGCGCCGTCGATCAGGCCCGAGCCCGTGGCCCGCCAGCTGCCATGCGAGGAGAAACCGGAGACGTTCACGCTATAGGGCAGCTTCGCCAGCGGCCCGTCGGCCGTCAGGCTCGCCTTCTCGATCAG
>Ga0302311_10005500_pt1 | contig 13356 bp, 10 predicted proteins | sample III_Palsa_N1_3_FD_200449 | JGI IMG/M metagenome (GOLD analysis project Ga0302311, IMG submission 200449) | Peat permafrost microbial communities from Stordalen Mire near Abisko, Sweden - III_Palsa_N1_3 | ecosystem: Environmental > Terrestrial > Soil > Palsa > Peat permafrost | place: Sweden... | reverse complement strand
TCTGATGGCCGCGGCGCTGTCCAGTGGCAAATTCACGCCGACCGGTCCGGCGATCGACACCACCGGCGGCCACTGGTACTTCCAGGGCCACGACATCCACGACACGCACAATTACGGACTGTTGACGCCGACCGGCGTGATCACCAAGTCGAGCAACGTGGGCGCTGCACATATCGCCATGCTGCTCGATACCGGGCTGATGTACGACACCTATCGCGCGTTTGGTTTTGGCAACAGCACCAACAGCGGGTTTCCCGGTGAAGCGTCCGGCTACCTGAAGATCGGGCATGAGTGGCGGCCACTGGAAAAAGCCATCCTGGGTTACGGCTACGGTCTCAATGTGACCGTGCTGCAGCTGGCGAATGCCTACGCGACGATCGCCGATGGCGGCGTCATGCACTTGCCGACCTTCATCAAAGGCAACGACAGCGACGCCAAGGCGATCATCGAGCCGCAGATAGCCCAGCAGCTGGTGGGCATGCTGGAAACCACCACTCAGCCGGGTGGTACCGCGGCGCCGTATGCGTGGATTGCCAATTACACCGTAGCCGGCAAGACCGGCACAGCGCACAAGGCGGTGGCAGGCGGATATTCGAAGGACAACTACAGTGCTGCGTTCGCCGGCATGGTGCCAGCGACCAACCCGCGGCTGGTTGCGGCCGTGGTCGTCGACAATCCCAGGAAGGGCAGTTACTACGGTGGTTTGGTCTCGGCTCCGGTGTTTGCCGAGGTCATGTCGGGCGCGTTGCGACTGCTCGATATCCCGCCAGACAACATCGGCCGCTGGTACGTCGGCGGCCCATTGCAGGCCGAGAACGGCCTGACCGGCAACAAGCCGCCGGTCGCACCAAACATCGAAGAAGCGCCGGCCGAAGAGGCGACGCCATGAGCACCGGTCACCTCGATCAGCTGCTGATGGGGATTGCCGACGCGCAGGTTGCCGCGGCGCCGGGCGCTGGCCGCATCGTGGTGTCCGGGCTGGCACTCGACTCGCGCCGGGTGCGTCGCGGCGATGCATTCTTCGCGTTGCGCGGTACCCAGGGACACGGTATCGAATTTGCCGCCAGCGCGGTGCAGCGCGGCGCCCAGGTCGTGTTGGCCGAAGCGCCGGCGGTCGAGGCGGCGCCGCTCAACGTGCCGCTGCTGTGGATCGATGGTCTGCACGATCAGGTCAGTGAAATCGCCGCGCGTTTCTACGACCGCCCGGCCGAGGCGATGCGCGTGATCGGCATCACTGGCACCAACGGCAAGACCTCGTGCGTGCAGCTGCTGGCGCAGGCGCTGACCCTTCTGGGTCATCGCACCGCCACCATCGGCACACTAGGTGCTGGCGTGCATGGCCAGCTGCGCGAAAGTGAGCGCACCACGCCCGACGCGATCAGCGTGCAAGGCCTGCTGGCGGATTTTCGCGAAGCCGGCGTCAGCCACGTGGCGATGGAAGTGTCGTCGCATGCGCTGAAGCAGGGGCGTGTAGCCGCGGTGGATTTCGAAGTGGCGGCCTTCACCAATCTCACCCGCGACCATCTGGATTATCACGGCAGCATGGAAGCCTACGGCGCAGCGAAGGCGAAGCTGTTCGTGTGGCCCGGGCTGCAGAGTGCCGTCATCAACATCGACGATGCGTTCGGTCGCGAACTGGCCGCGCAGTTGCCCGCCGACGTGAAGCCGCTGCGTGTCAGCATGACTGGCGAGGCGGATGCCGAGATCGCCGCCAGTGCCATCACCACCTCGGCCGAAGGGTTGGCATTCCACCTGCGCACGCCGTGGGGTACGCGTGCGCTGAATAGTCACCTGCTGGGCCGCTTCAACGTGGCGAACCTGCTCACCGTGGTGGCCTGCCTCGGCGCGCTTGGACAACCGCTCGAGCGTATCGTGGCTGCGGTCGAGAAGTTGCAGCCGGTCAATGGCCGCATGAGCCGGCTGGGCGGCCTGCATGGCCTGCCGCTGGTGGTGGTCGACTACGCGCATACCCCGGACGCGCTGGAGCAGGCGCTGACCGCCGTGCGTGCACATTGCACAGGCCGGCTGATCTGTGTGTTCGGTTGTGGCGGCGAGCGTGACGCCGGCAAGCGTCCGCTGATGGGTGCGATCGCCGCACGTTTGGCCGATATCGCGATCGTCACCGACGACAATCCGCGTGGCGAAGACGGCGACGCGATCGTGGCGCAGATCGTCGCTGGCATGACCGCGGCGCGTTCGATGACGGTAGAGCGCGATCGCGCATCGGCGATTGGCCATGCGCTGCGACTCGTGCAGTCCGGCGATGTGGTGCTGATCGCCGGCAAAGGACATGAGACCTACCAGGAAGGTGCTGCCGGCAAGCGTCCGTTCGATGATCTGGCGGTGGCACATGCGGCGCTGGAACGGATCAGCCGGGAGCCGCACGCATGATGCCGTTGAGCACCATCGCCGTGTGGACCCACGGGCAGTTGTTCGGCGCCGATGCCGAGATTACTGGTGTTGCGATCGACACCCGCAAGCTGAAGCCCGGCGATTTGTTCGTCGCGATCAAGGGCGAGCGGGTGGATGGTCACGACTATCTGGCCGAAGCCGTGGCGCGCGGCGCGGTGGCTGCGCTGGTGACACACAAGGTCGACAGCATGCTGCCACAGGTCGTGGTCGATGACAGTGCGCTGGCGCTGGGCGATCTGGCCAGCGCGGTGCGTGCGCAACGCAACGTGCGCGTGGTCGGCATCACCGGCTCCAACGGCAAGACCACGGTGAAGACGTTGATCGCGTCGATCCTGTCCCGGCATGGCCGCACGCATGTCAGCTCCGGCAACTACAACAACGAACTGGGCCTGCCATTGAGCCTGCTGGCGATGCCGGAAGACACCGAGTATGCCGTCTTCGAGATGGGTGCCGGCAAGCCGGGCGACATTGCTTATCTGGCTGCCATCGCGCGGCCCGATATCGGCCTCGTCACGCTCATTGCTCCGGCGCATCTTGCGCGGATGGGCAGTGTTGAAGGCGTGGCCGAAACCAAGGGTGCGCTGTATCAGGCGCTGCCGGTGGACGGCAGCGCGATCATCAACGCCGATGACAGCTTCGCCAGTTTCTTCGGCGGGCTGGCCGGTTCGCGCAAACAGCTGCGTTTTGGCCTCGACCACCCGGCGGATGTCGGCGCGGACATCGTGGAGCAGCGCGTGGATGGTTCACGTTTCGTGCTCAGCACACCGCTTGGCGATGCCGAAGTGGTGCTGCCATTGCCCGGTCGACACAACATCGCCAATGCGCTGGCCGCAGCGGCGATCGCGATCGCACTCGCGGTGCCGCTCGACACCATCGTCGCCGGCTTGGAACAGGCGTCAGGTGTGGCTGGTCGGCTGCGCCGCGAGGTGATGGAAGGCGGCTGGACACTGATCGACGACAGCTACAACGCGAACCCGAGCTCAATGGCGGCGGCGATCGACACACTGTTGCTGGCCACCGGCGAACGCTGGCTGGTACTGGGTGACATGGCTGAGCTGGGTCCGGATGCGCGCGCACTGCATGCCGGTATCGGCACGCATGCACGTGAGCAAGGTATCGAACGATTGTTTGCCGTCGGTCCACTTGGCGCGGGCACCGTCGAGGCCTTCGGCGCGCGCGGCGAACATTTCAACGACAAGGCGGCACTGATTGCCGCGCTGCAGACACAACTGCATGGCGGCGTTATCTGCCTGGTGAAGGGCTCGCGCTCAGCCGGCATGGAACAGGTCGTTGCCGCGCTCGGCAGCCATCAGATGCATGCAGACAAGAACCAGGGAGGTGCTTCCCATGCTGCTTGAACTGGCGGACTGGATGGCACGGCATTTCACCGCGCCGCATCTGTTCCAGTACATCACCTTCCGCACGATCATGGCCGCGCTCACCGCGCTGGCGGTGTCGCTGCTGCTGGGTCCGGCGCTGATCCGCAAGCTGGCGGCGCTCAAGGCCGGTCAGGTGGTGCGCAGCGATGGTCCGCAAACGCATCTGGTCAAGGCCGGCACGCCGACCATGGGCGGTGTGATGATCCTGCTCTCGGTCAGCGTCGCTACATTGCTGTGGGCAGACCTGCACAACCGTTACGTGTGGGTGGTGCTGGCGGTGATGCTGGCGTACGGCACGATCGGTTTCTACGACGACTACCGCAAGCTGGTGCTGAAGGACAGCCGCGGGCTGGCCAGCCGCTGGAAATATTTCTGGCAGTCCTTGTTCGGTCTCGGTGCGGCGCTGTTCCTGTACCACAGCGCGCCGTCGGCGGTCGGCGCCCTGCCGGTGGCGGAGACCGCGCTGTACGTGCCGCTGTTCAAGCATGTGGTGCTGCCGCTGGGGCTGCTGTTCGTGGTGGTGACCTATTTCATGATCGTCGGCTTTTCCAACGCGGTGAACCTCACTGACGGCCTGGATGGCCTGGCGATCATGCCGACGGTGCTGGTCTCCGGCGCGCTGGGCGTGTTCGCGTACCTCGCCGGCAACAAGCTGTTTTCCGAATACCTTGGCATTCCCTCGATCCCCGGTGCGGGCGAGCTGTCGATCTTCTGCGGTGCGCTGGCCGGCGCCGGGCTGGGCTTCCTGTGGTTCAACACCTACCCGGCGCAGGTGTTCATGGGCGACGTCGGTGCGCTGGCGATGGGCGCCGCGCTCGGCTGCGTCGCGGTGATCGTGCGCCAGGAAATTGTGTTGCTGGTGATGGGCGGTGTGTTCGTGATGGAAACCGCCTCGGTGATGATCCAGGTCGCCAGCTTCAAGCTCACCGGCAAGCGGGTGTTCCGGATGGCGCCGATCCATCACCACTTCGAATTGAAGGGCTGGCCGGAGCCGCGGGTGATCGTGCGTTTCTGGATCATCAGCGTGGTGCTGGTGCTGGTCGGTCTTGCCACGTTGAAGGTGCGCTGATGTTCGGCTTTGACACCACCCAGGCAAAACGCCGGCAGGGCCCGCGCGGTAGCTTCGATCTGTGGCTGCTGGTGGCCTTGATCGGACTGGTCAGCATCGGCGTGGTGATGGTGACCTCCAGCTCGATCGCGGTGGCCGACAGCCAGCACCTGGGCGCGTTCTACTTCCTCAAGAAGCACTTGCTCTTTCTCAGCCTGGGCATGATCGCCGCGGGCATGGCAATGCGCACCGAGCTGAAGCTGCTGGAAAAGCATGCATTCCCGCTGCTGGCAGTGGCGTTTGTGCTGCTGCTGGCGGTGTTCGTGCCACATTTCGGCATGCGTATCAATGGCGCGCGGCGCTGGTTGAACCTGCTGGTGACCAGCTTCCAGCCGGTGGAAGCGGTCAAGCTCATTCTGGTGGTGTATATCGCCAGTTACCTGGTGCGCCATCGCGAGAACGTCGAGACACGCTTCCTTGGCCTGATCAAGCCGATCATGGTCGCCGGTGTGATCGTGCTGCTGCTGCTGGCACAGCCGGATTTCGGCTCGGCCACGCTGGTGATCGCGGTGACCATCGCGATGGTCTGGCTTGGCGGCGCGCGGCCGATCTTCCTGTTCATCATGGGTCTGCCGCTGATGCCGCTGCTGTACATCGCAGCGACCGGCGAGAGCTACCGCATGAAGCGATTGACTACCTTCCTGCATCCGTGGGATCACCCGTTCGATGACGGGTTCCAGTTGACCCAGTCGCTGATGGCGATCGGGCGCGGTGAATGGGACGGCGTGGGACTGGGCTCCAGCGTGCTGAAGCTGTCGTATCTGCCAGAGGCGCATACCGACTTCATTTTCGCCGTGATCGGTGAGGAACTCGGCCTGGCCGGCGTGATGCTGGTGATGGGACTGTTCGCACTGGCGGTGGGACGCGGCCTGTATCTGGGTCTGAAGGGCGTCGAGGTAGGTCAGCGTTTTGCCGGTTACGTCGCGTTCGGTGTTTCGCTGATGCTGGCGATGCAGGCGATCGTGTCGGTCGGTGTGAATCTCGGTGCGCTGCCGACCAAGGGCCTGACCCTGCCGTTGATCAGCTACGGCGGCTCGTCGATGGTACTGACCTGCGCGATGGCTGGCGTGCTGTTGCGCGCCACGTTTGAAATCAACCGTGCACTCGATGCGCGGCAGATGACGACGCGCGTGCCGGCAGCGATAGCCGCCGTCGATGCAAATGTCGCGGTCAAGCCGCGCGAAGCGGTGATTGCATGACCGCGTCCGCGCCCGTGCTGATCATGGCCGGTGGCACCGGTGGCCATATCTTCCCCGGTCTGGCTGTGGCCGATTGCCTGCGCGCGCAAGGCGTACCGGTGGTTTGGCTGGGCGCGGTCGGCGGCATGGAAACCAAGGTGGTGCCGGCGCACCGGATCGAACTGCACACGGTGGCGGTCGGTGGCCTGCGCGGCAAGGGCCTCAAGGCCCGGCTGCTGGCGCCGTTGATGCTGCTGCGCGCGCTGATCGCATCGCTGGCCGTGCTGCGCAAGGTGAAGCCGCGCAGTGTGTTGTCGATGGGTGGCTATGTGGCTGGCCCCGGCGGCCTCGCCGCATGGTTACTGCGCTGCCCATTGCTGGTGCATGAGCAGAACCGCGTGGCCGGATTCACCAACCGCAAGCTGGCCGGATTTGCGAAGCGCGTGCTGGCCGGTTTTGCCGATGCGCTGCCGCAGGCCGAATGGGTTGGCAACCCGGTGCGCGCTGTCATTGCCGCGCTGCCTGAGCCGACGCAACGCATGACCGCGCGCAATGACAAGTCGCGCTTGCTGGTACTTGGCGGCAGCCTCGGTGCACGCGCCCTGAATCTGGCCGTGCCGCAGGCGCTGGCCCAACTGACGCCAGAGCAGCGGCCTGAAGTGCTGCATCAGGCCGGCAATCGCGGCCTCGACGAGGCGCGTGAAGCATATGCAAAGGCCGGTGTCGAGGCACAGGTAGTGCCATTCATCGATGACATGGCTGCCAGCTATGGCTGGGCCGATCTGGCCGTCTGCCGCGCGGGCGCGCTGACCCTGGCCGAGCTGACCGCAGCGGGACTCGGTGCGGTGCTGGTGCCGTTCCCGCATGCGGTGGACGACCATCAGACGTGCAATGCAGAGGCATTGGTGGCCGTAGGCGCCGCCGTTGTGATTCAGGAGCGAGATCTGGACGTACAGAATTTGGCGCAGCGGTTGGAATCGCTGCTGGGCAACCGCACGCAGCTGCTGGCGATGGCTGAAGCCGCACGCACGCTGGCCAAGCCGGACGCGGCCGACGTGATTGCCCGCGCATGCATGGAGGTGGCCACATGACGCCGCGTCGCCTGCATGCGCATGAGGACCTGATGAGCACGTTTCGTCGCGTGCACTTCATCGGCATTGGTGGCGTCGGCATGAGCGGCATCGCCGAGGTGCTGCATAACCTCGGTTATGCAGTGTCCGGTTCCGACCGCGCGAATTCGTCGACGGCACAGCGTCTGCAGCAGTTGGGCATCACGGTGCATGTCGGGCATGCCGCCAAATATATCGGCGATGCCGACGTGGTGGTGACCTCAAGTGCGATCAAGCAGGACAACCCGGAACTCGTTGCCGCGCGCACCGCGCGCATCCCGGTAATCCCGCGTGCGGAAATGCTCGGCGAGTTGATGCGCTTCCGCCGCGGCGTGGCGATCGCCGGCACCCATGGCAAGACCACCACCACCAGCCTTACCGCCAGCGTGCTGGCCGAGGCCGGCTACGACCCGACCTTCGTGATCGGTGGTCAGTTGAATGCTGCCGGCGCGAATGCGCGGTTGGGCACGGGCCAGTATCTGGTGGCGGAAGCCGATGAATCCGATGGCTCGTTCCTGCTGCTGTCGCCGGTGATTGCCGCGGTCACCAATATCGACGCCGATCACCTGGAGAACTACGGCGGTGATTTTGCCCAGGTGAAGAAGGCGTTCGCCGACTTCCTGCATCGGCTGCCGTTCTACGGTTTGGCTGTGTTGTGCATGGACGACCCGGAAGTCGCCGAACTGGCGAAATCCACCACGCGTCGCGTGATGACCTATGGCATCGATACGGTGGATGCCGACGTGCGCGCAGTGAACCTCACCCAGCACGGCTTCGAGATGCACTTCGACCTGCTGCTGCCGAACCGTAGCGACGCGTTGCCGGTGAAGTTGAATCTGCCGGGTCGGCACAACGTGCTGAATGCGTTGGCCGCCGCCACGATCGGCTGGCAACTCGGTGTGGAAGCCGACGCGCTGGCGCATGCACTGGAACACTTCCAGGGCGTCGGTCGGCGCTTCCATCGCCGTGGCGAGATCGCGCTCGATCACGGCAGCGTATTGCTGGTCGATGACTACGGCCATCACCCGCGCGAGCTCGCAGCGGTGTTCGACGCCGCCCGTGGCGGCTGGCCGGAGCGTCGGCTGGTGGTCGGCTTCCAGCCGCACCGCTACAGCCGCACGCGTGACTTGCTCGACGACTTCGCCAACGTACTGGCCGAGGCCGATGTGCTGGTGCTGACCGATGTCTATCCGGCTGGTGAGGCGCCGATCGCCGGTGCCGACGGTCGTGCGCTGGCACGTGCGGTACGCGCCCGCGGCAAGGTTGATCCGGTGCTGGTCGAGCATCCGCGCGATCTGAAGGAGGCACTGCCGGCGCTGTTGCGCGACGGCGATTTGCTGCTGCTGCTCGGTGCCGGCGACATCGGCACGGCGGCGGTGGAACTGGCCCACACAGGCCATCTGAGGACAGGCAAGTGAACGACAACGACGTCAACAAGAGCAGCAACAAGATCACGGATCCCGCCCAGTTCGGTCGCGTCGCCGTAGTGATGGGCGGCAGTTCGGCCGAGCGTGAGGTCTCTCTCGATTCCGGACGCAACGTGCTGGCTGCGCTGCAGGCACGCGGTATCGACGCGCACGCCATTGACGGTATCCCGGCGCTGCTAGATGCCTTGCGCGCCGGCCATTTCGCGCGCGTGTTCAACATCCTGCACGGCCAGCACGGCGGTGGTGAGGATGGCGTGCTGCAGGGAGCGCTGGAGTCGCTCAACGTGCCGTATACCGGCTCGGGCGTACTCGGTTCAGCGCTGTCGATGGACAAGACGCGCTCCAAGCGCGTGTGGCAGTCGCTGGGCTTGCCGACGCCGAAGTTCGTCGCGCTGCCGCGCGGTGCCAACGTCTACGCGGCGGCGAAACAGGTCGGCTTTCCGCTGATCGTCAAGCCGGCCTGCGAAGGTTCGAGCGTTGGTGTGACACGGGTGTTCGCGGAGAAGGATCTGGATGCAGCGGTCACGCTGGCCGAAAAGTATCCGGGCGACCTGCTGATGGAAACCCTGATCGAGGGCGACGAACTCACCGTCGCGATTCTCGGTCGTCAGGTGTTGCCGAGCATCCATATCGTGCCGAAGGCGGCGTTCTACGACTACAACGCAAAATATGTGGCCGAAGACACCCAGTACATCTGTCCGGGTCTTGAAGGCGTAGCGGGTGAGGAACTGCGCGCGCTGTCGCTGGTGGCGTTCGATGCGCTGGGCTGCGCCGGCTGGGGCCGCGTCGACGTGATGCGCGATCACGCCGGTCGCAACTGGCTGCTGGAAGTGAATACCGCGCCGGGCATGACCTCGCACTCGCTGGTGCCGAAGGCCGCTGCGGTGGCCGGCATCGACTACCAGGAACTGTGCTGGCGTGTACTCGAAACCAGCATCCGGGAGGGCGCGTGAAGGGAGCCATCCGCCTCGTTGCCTGGTGTCTGGCCATTGCACTGGTCGCGCTGCCGATTGTCGGTGTGCTGCGCGGATGGTTTGCGGCCAACCGCTGGCCGGTGACCCAGTTGACGGTGCAGGCCGAGTTCAAGCACGTCAGCCCGGACGAGATCCGTGCGACCGTGTTGCCGCGACTGGGCAAGGGCTTTTTCGCGCTGGACCTCGATACCGTGCAGAAGGCAGTGGCGGCGTTACCGTGGGTGGAATCGGCCGAGGCGCGCAAGCGCTGGCCGGATACCTTGCTGCTGCGCATCTACGAGCGTCAGCCGTTTGCGCGCTGGAACGACAAGCAGCTGATCAGCCGGCAGGGCCTGGTATTCGACGCGCCCGGTGCGGACGGCATCAACACCTTGCCCGATCTGCATGGTCCGGATGCACGACTGGCCGAGGTAGTGAGTTTCTACGCCGAGACGCAGAAGGCATTCGCCGGTACCCACCTGCAGATCACGGGTGTTGCGCTGACTGAGCGCGGCAGCTGGAGCGTCACCACGGCCACTGGCGCGCAGATCGTGATTGGCGACCGTGACCAAGCCGGGCGACGGCTGCGTCGCTTCCTCGACGTTTATCCGCAGCTGATGGCTGGCCATACCGACACCTTTGCCTACGCCGATCTTCGCTACACCAATGGATTTGCCGTGCGCTGGCCGCAAGCGGCCGCCGCCAACGCTGGAGGTTCGCCCCGCACATGAAGACGATTTGCCTATTGAAGGCCGCCCTATGAAACCTCGCAACGACAAGCAACTGGTGGTCGGCCTCGATATCGGCACCTCGAAGGTGGTGGCGATCGTCGGCGAGTACGAGCCGGGCGAGCCGATCACGGTGATCGGCATCGGCACCCATGTATCGCGCGGCATGAAGCGCGGCTCGGTAGTCGACATCGAATCGACCGTGCACTCGATCCAGCGGGCCGTGGAAGAGGCCGAGCTGATGGCTGGCTGCGACATCCGCTCGGTGTACGCGTCGATCTCCGGCAGCCATCTGGAAACGCGCAACTCGCACGGCAACGCGGCGATCCGCGACCGTGAGGTGACCGCAGGCGATCTGGAACAGGTGCTGGAGGCAGCCAGCGCGGTGGCGATCCCGGCCGACCGCAAGGTGCTCTACAAGGAGTCGCAGGAATACCGCATCGACGGTCAGGACGGCATCCGCGCGCCGATAGGCATGAGTGGCGTGCGGCTGGAAGCGAACGTGCATCTGGTCACCGGCGCGGCGGCTGCGGTGCAGAACGTCACCAAGTGCATCCAGCGCTGCGGCCTTTCGGTGGACGAGCTGGTGCCATCCGCCCTGGCCAGCGCCAAGGCCGTACTGACCGACGACGAGCGCGAGCTGGGCGTGTGCCTGGTCGACATCGGCGCCGGTACCACTGACATCGCGATCTACACCCAGGGCTCGATCCGCTACACCGCTTCGCTGCCGGTCGGTGGCGACCAGGTCACCAGCGACATCGCCTACGGCGTGCACACACCGACCGCGCATGCGGAAGAAATCAAGATCAAGTACGCCTGCGCGCAGACCGGGTTGGCGCATGCCGAGGAAACCATCCAGGTACCCAGTGTCGGCGATCGCCCGCCGCGCCGGCTCGCGCGGCAGTCGCTCGCGCAGAGCGTGCAGGCGCGTTACGAGGAAATCTTCGAGATGGTGCAGGACCAGCTGCGTCGCTCCGGCTACGAGAGCCTGGTCGCGGCCGGCGTGGTGCTGACCGGCGGCGCCTCGAAGATGGAAGGCGCGCTGGAGCTGGCCGAGGAGATCTTCCACAAGATGGTGCGCATCGGCGTGCCGCAGCAGATCGATGGTCTCGGCGAGGTCGTCTCCAGTCCGCTGCATGCCACCGGTGTCGGCCTGCTGCTGCATGGCGCACGCGCCGGCGGCATGCGTGCCATGGGACCGACCGGTGGCAGCGTCGGCGATCTGGTCGGCAAGTTGCGCGGCTGGATTACCAAGAATTTCTGATCGCTGGTTATTGATTTTTGGGTGAGGCAGGAAGCTTCGCCCGGGGCAGAAGGATTACGCCCACCACCATGGACCGACAGGAGTCGCGATCCCTGGTTACAACGACAACAACTCTACGGAGGACGGGAAATGTTTGAACTGATTGATAAACTCGCACCCAATGCAGTGATTAAAGTGATCGGCGTGGGCGGTGGCGGCGGCAATGCCGTGGCGCACATGCTCAATTCCAATATCGAAGGCGTCGAATTCATCGTCGCCAACACCGATGCGCAGGCGATGACCAGCTGCAACTCGCGCACCCACCTGCAGCTGGGCGGCAACGTGACCAAGGGCCTTGGTGCCGGTGCCAACCCGGAAGTCGGCCGTCAGGCAGCGCTGGAAGATCGTGAGCGCATCGAAGCGATGCTCGAAGGCGCCGACATGGTGTTCATCACCGCCGGCATGGGTGGTGGTACTGGCACCGGCGCAGCACCGGTGGTGGCGCAGCTGGCCAAGGAGAAGGGCATTCTCACCGTGGCGGTGGTCACCAAGCCGTTCCCGTTCGAGGGTCGTCGGCGCATGCAGGTCGCCCTGAAGGGCATCGAGGACCTGTCCCAGCACGTCGATTCGCTGATCACCGTGCCGAACGAGAAGCTGCTCAGCGTGCTTGGCCGCGATGTCACCCTGCTGAATGCGTTCAAGGCCGCCAATGACGTGCTGCAGGGTGCCGTGCAGGGCATCGCTGATCTGATCACCGCCCCGGGCCTGATCAACGTCGACTTCGCCGACGTGCGTACGGTGATGTCGGAAATGGGTCTGGCGATGATGGGCTCGGGCACCGCCCGTGGCGACGATCGTGCCCAGGCGGCGGCCGAGGCAGCGATCAAGAACCCGTTGCTGGAAGACGTCAACCTCAACGGTGCCTGCGGCATCCTGGTCAACGTCACCGCCGGTCCAAACCTGACCATGCGCGAATTCGACGAGATCGGCCGGATCATCCACGACTTCGCCAGCGAAGACGCCACCGTGGTGATCGGTACCTCGCTCGACCCGGAAATGAAGGATGACGTGCGGGTGACCGTGGTGGCCACGGGCCTCAACCGTGCCGTCGCCTCGCGTCAGCAGCCGCCGATCCGCATGGTCGAGACGCAGCAGATGCAGATGCGCCCGCGTCCGGTGGTGCTGCGTACCGGCACTGGCAACGAAGTGGTTGACTACGCACAGCCGGAGATGACGATCAGCAGCTCCAGCCGTGCCGAAGCTGCCGCCCAGGTCAAGGCGGATCCGGGCTTCGATTACCTGGATATTCCGGCGTTTCTGCGGCGTCAGGCCGACTGAGTCTGGGCCCTCAAGTTAAGGAGACGCGAAATAATTGAACAAAAGCCCGTTATGCGGGTCAGTCCTCAAGCATGGCCATTCCGGCTGTCACAGTCGGATCGGTGTCGCCCCGTTGATTCCGGCGGAGCGGCAGGTAGCTGAGGGTTGACTGCGATCGGATCGATGTTCGCTGGTGTATGCAGCAAGACTGTGCGTCCGGAGGACGCATGACCCGCCGCACGGGTTTGACTCGTGCCGGCAGGTTCGCCGCCCCATGCCGGATTCCCGTCCCTGGCATGGGGCGACGTGTCAATCCGTCAGTTACGGGAGCAGCAGCCCTTAAAGCCCCACGGGTCAAGGATGAAGGAAACATGAAAATTTAATCAGACTGTACGGTCCGGTTTGCTTTTGCCACAGGTTAAAACTGTGTTAGCATCCGTCCCTGATTGGCTGCTGCCTCCACGGGTACCAACAAAAATGATCAAGCAGCGTACGCTCAAAA
>Ga0302311_10005492_pt1 | contig 13380 bp, 6 predicted proteins | sample III_Palsa_N1_3_FD_200449 | JGI IMG/M metagenome (GOLD analysis project Ga0302311, IMG submission 200449) | Peat permafrost microbial communities from Stordalen Mire near Abisko, Sweden - III_Palsa_N1_3 | ecosystem: Environmental > Terrestrial > Soil > Palsa > Peat permafrost | place: Sweden... | reverse complement strand
GGAAAAGCGCCAGCCAGATTGTGCGTCGGCCGAGTTGCACAAAGCAGTCAGGGTGATGCCGAGAGCTGCGATGCTGTAGAGGCGGAGTCGATAGCTGGAAGGCTTGCAGCAAAGTGGCATGAGCGCGATTCTCCTTGTTAGGTGACGGATGCGATCTTACATAATCGGATCATTGTTTGGAAACTATTTTCCTATTGACATATATAAGATCGGATAAGTAGAGTTCGCACGTAGAAAAGAAGCATTTAGCCTTGGGGGCTTTCCGTATGACGATGGATCCTCGCACGTACTGGAGAGGCGAAGATCGATCAGTCTTCGCAAGCGTTTTGACCTTTGGGTTGATGGCAACGGCATTCCTTATGCCGGCTACTCTCTTTTCGCAATCTGGGATGACAGTTGGGGAGCAGAAGATTAAGCAGGTGCAACGCGAGTTTGCGACCCCGCCTGACGATGCCCGCATCATGATGCGCTGGTGGTGGTTCGGGCCGGCAGTTACTAAGCCTGAGTTGCAGCGCGAGATACTGGCGATGAAGGCGGGTGGTATTGGTGGATTTGAAATTCAGCCCGTTTATCCGTCGGCGCTCGATGATAAGCAGAAGAATTTTCGCAATCTGCCGTATCTTTCCGACGAGTTTCTTGATGCAGTGAGTTTCGCGTCGAAGACGGCGCATGAGAATGGCATGCGGATCGACATGACGCTGGCCAGCGGATGGCCCTATGGTGGGAAGCATGTGCCTGTCGATGAGGCGTCTGCGCGACTCAAGGTTGTAGTGGTGGATGTTGCCGCGGGGGTTACGTCGTTGCCGTGTCCTTCGATCGGAAACGGAGAGAGTTTTCTTGCTGCCTTTGCTGGAGATGGTACTTCGAAAAAATATGACGTTGCTCAACTGAAGCGAGTGGCTTTGGATGCAGGTGCTGACAGGATGCATCTGGAAGCTTCGCCTAAGGCGCGGGTTGTTGTGTTCTATATCGCCGGCCGGACAGGGCAGCAGGTCAAACGTCCTTCTGTCGATGCTGAAGGCTTTGTCCTGGATCACTTCAGCGAGAAGGCGGTTGATGATCATCTGAAGACGGTGGGCGAACCGCTGATGAAAGCTTTCGGCGATACGCCGCCGTATGCGGTTTTTAGCGACAGTCTTGAAGTTTATGATGCGGACTGGACCGACGATCTTCCGGCGGAGTTCAAGCGGAGACGCGGTTACGATCTGATAGATCATTTGCCGCAGCTTGCAAGTGGGACGGATGAAGCAAGCGCAGAGATCCGTCACGACTGGGGAGTTACGCTCACGGAGCTGGTCGATGAGCGTTATCTGACGCGTGTCGATAATTGGGCGAAGGAGCATCAGACACGGTTTCGCTCGCAGACTTACGGGCATCCTGCGGTTTCGATGTCGAGCAACAATCTTGTGGCTTTGCCGGAGGGCGAAGGGCCGCAATGGAATAAATTCTCTTTTACGCGGTGGGCGAGTTCGGCAAGTCATCTTTATGGTCGACCGGTTACTTCTTCCGAGACGTGGACATGGCTGCATTCTCCCCCTTTTAGCGCGACACCTTTGGATATGAAAGCTGAAGCTGATCGCTTCTTCCTGGAAGGAGTGAATCAGCTAGTAGGACACGGATGGCCTTATACGCCGCCGGGTGTTGCCGAACCAGGATGGAATTTTTATGCGGCGGCGGTGTTCAACGATCACAATCCATGGTGGATTGTGATGCCCGATGTGACGAAGTATCTGCAGCGAGTGAGTTATCTTCTGCGACAGGGAAAGCCGGCGAATGATGTCGCTGTGTTTCTGCCTGATGACGACGCGTATGCGGATTTTTCCCCTGGGAAAGTAAGTCTTTCTGATGAGATGCCGACTTACATTACGCCGGTGCTGACGCAGCAGGTATTAAGCGCGGGGCATAACTTCGATTACATCGATGCGGAATCGATCCAGAAGGTGGGCATACCTTATCCAGTGGTCGTAATGCCGCATGTTGCGCGTCTCTCTCCGGATGTGTTGAAGCTGATTGCTGCCTATGTTGAGGGTGGCGGTAAGGTGATTTGGGTTGGATCTACTCCGGATCGCGCACCGGGATTTGAAGATGCAGGCGCGGTGAGCGCTCGTGTGAAGAAGCTATCGAACACTCTGGCGGGCAACAAGAATGCGCGGCTGGTTGAGAGCGATGACAAAGTTGGTGCGGCACTGCAGAGTGCCTTGAAGCCGGATCTGGAGCTTTCTGCTGTTGCAGCTAATGTTGGGTTCATTCATCGCAAACTCGATGATGCCGATATTTATTTTATTGCGAACACCAGCAATCAGCCGGTGAAGACTCCAGCGAGCTTTCGATCGTCGCGCCGGTATGCTTCGATGTGGGATCCGCAGTCGGGCGAGGCACGCGAACTGGATGGCGCACCAGCTTCACTGGCGTTTGCGCCTTATGAATCGTGCGTGGTGGTCTTGAGTGACGAGCCGTTAGCAAAGAGTGTTCGCGAGATCAGCGGAAAAACGCAAATGTTTGCCGACTTGACGAAGGATTGGACGATTCATTTTTCAGCGGAAGGCAGCCGTCCGGCTTTCGAACAGAAGATAGAAACGCCACATTCCTGGGCTGATAGCGAGCGGACGCATTATTTTTCTGGGATAGCGATATACAGCAAGACGGTCCATCTTACCGATGCCGATCTTCGAGGCGCGGGAACCATCACGCTCGACTTTGGAGCAGGAACCACCGTTGCGGAAGATCCGAATGCCAGTCATGGGATGCGAGCGTTGCTGGAAGGACCAATTCGCGATGCAGCGGTGGTGTCGGTGAATGGCCAGCGCGCGGGTTCTATATGGCATCCTCCCTATGCGCTGGACATTACGCAATGGTTGCATGCGGGCGATAACAAGATCGAAATTCAAGTAGCGAACACCGCAATCAATATGCTCGCAGGACGCGCTCCAACGGATTATCACCTTTTGAACGCCCGCTATGGACAAAGATTTATTCCGATGGATGCTGAGGATATTAAGGTGCAGCCCTCAGGGATATTGGGACCGGTTCATCTTTTGGAGACGAAATAAGCCAATGCGCTTTTTGAAATGGTCGATAACGGGATTGAGTTGTGTGGTGGTCACGTCCGCTATGTGTTTGTTTGCGATTTCGGGGGTGGCTTCAGAGCCGCAGGCGAAGACATTTAATGTTGGGCAGTCGGGGGCCAAAGGAGATGGCGTAACGCTTGATACGGTTGCTATTCAGAAAGCGATAGATGCCGCTGCCGAACATGGCGGGATAGTTGTGTTTCCTGCGGGGACATATCTGACCGGTTCGATTTTTGTAAAGAGCGGAGTCACGCTTGAGGTCGACAAAGGAGTAACGCTGCTTGGATCGCAGCACCTTGAGGACTATCCGATGATGCCGACTCGTGTCGCGGGAATTGAAATGAGCTGGCTGGCGGCGCTGGTGAATGTCTATAAGCAGACGGGTGTGAAGATCATTGGTGGCGGCATTATCGATGGCGACGGCAAGGTTTGGTGGGATAGCTATTGGGCGCTGCGAAAGGTTGACGAGCCTAAGGGCCTGCGGTGGGCTTCTGATTACGATGCGAAACGGCCGCGGTTGATACAGGTCTATGATTCGTCGGACGTGGAACTGAATGGACTAATGTTAAGGAGATCGGGGTTCTGGACTGTGCACATTTGCTTCTCGCATGATGTGACGGTGGATGGTGTGACGATTCGTAATAATGAAGGTGGGCATGGACCCAGCACGGATGGCATCGATATTGATTCGTCGCGGAAGATACTTGTGCAGCATGCGGATATTGCGGTGAATGACGATGCTCTATGCCTGAAGGCTGGGCGTGATGCAGATGGGCTTCGGGTGAATCGTCCAACTGAAGATGTTGTGTTGCGGGACTCCATTGTTCGTGAAGGTGCGGCAGGTGTGACGTTTGGCAGCGAGACTTCCGGCGGGTTTCGGAACATTGAGGCTTATGGGATTACTACGCTGAAGGGTGTGCCGGTGGGGATCCTGTTCAAGTCGGCGCACACACGTGGAGGGTTTGCGGAGAATGTGCGCATTCATGACATGACCATGACCGATACGCCGGTAGTGTTTCGGATAACGATGAACTGGAACCCGAGCTACAGCTATGCAAAGATTCCCGACGGGATGACGAATTATCCGGAGTACTATAAGGTGCTGACGACTCCGGTGCCGGAAGCGCAGGGTATCGCGCATGTGCGGGATGTGCATATCTGGAACGTAAAGGCTACGAGCGCGAAACGAGTGTTTGAAGTGGATGCGTATGCCAATGCGCCGCTGGAGAACTTTGTGCTGGATCACTGGAATGTGCAGGCGCAGTCCGCCGGCCACATTGCCGATGCGAAGGACTGGAAGATGAGTGATATGTCGCTTGCGATTGCGGACGGAAGCGCGGTCACGGTTACAGATTCTTCCGACGTGATGGGGCTGCCGCAGGTCGCCGCGAAGTAAGAGATCAAAGACGAGGAAGTGTTGCGATGATGAAGCACGCGGTTGCTTGTGTTGCTATGGCCTTTGCTGTAAGCGCGATCGGCGCGCAGAAGTATCCGCTGCCTACGGCGGAGCAGCAGAAGGGGATCGATAAGGACACGTCACGGCACTTTGGCGATGCGCCGGCGGATGCCGGGCCGTTGGCTACGGACCTGTCACCAGCGATGAAGATTGCAGACATCGACAAGGCGACGCGGAAGGTTGCGGACTGGCAACTTGCGAAGGCGCAGCCTTACTTCGACCAGATATGGACCGAGAGCGTGCTGTATAGCGGGTTCATGGCAGCGTCGGAGTCGACGGGTGATCCGAAGTATCGTGATGCCATGATGGCGATGGGGAAAAAGTTTAACTGGGGCCTGCGCAACAAGCTTCCGAACGCCGACGATCAGAGCATTGCACAAACGTATCTGGAGTTGTATCTGCGCGCGGGCAAAGGCGCGGATGTGGGCATGATCCAGCCGACGCGGGATGAGCTGGATTCGGTGATTGGGTTGGCGACACTGAAGCCGGGCGATCCGAGGATTCCGTGGTGGTGGTGCGATGCGTTGTTCATGGCGCCTCCGGTTTGGGCGCGGATGTATGCCGCAACCGGCGACCATAAGTACATCGACTACCTGAATGCACAGTGGCAGGCGACGTCGAAGCTGCTTTATGACCAGGATGAGCATCTTTATGCGCGCGATGCGAGCTATATTCCGAAACGTGGGCCGAATGGGAAGAAGATTTTCTGGTCGCGTGGCGAAGGCTGGGTGATGGGTGGGATTGTGCGGACGCTGCAGTATCTGCCGAAGGATAATCCGCAGCGCGGGTTTTACGTGGAGCAGTTACGGGAGATGTCCAAGCGTGTGGCTTTGCTGCAGGATAAGGACGGCCTTTGGCATGCGAGCCTGCTTGATCCTGAAGACTTTCCGTTGCCGGAGGTTTCGGGGTCGGCCTTGTTTGTCTACGCGATGGCGTGGGGTGTGAATGAGGGCGTGCTTGACCGCAAAGTGTATGAGCCGATTGTGGAGAAGGGATGGGCCGGCCTGCTGAAGCATGTGTATGCGGATGGACGGCTCGGATGCATTCAACAGACAGGCGCGGAACCGACGCCGTATCTGCCGACTTCGAACTTCAATTATGGCGTGGGTGGCTTTCTGCTTGCTGCGAGTGAGGTGCGGCACATGGCTGGAGGACCGGCGACGACGCTGCAGGCCGCGGTAAGTACAGATCCGACGAATACGGCGAACCTGCATCTACCGGTGCCCGCGAATCCCAACCTGCCAACGCTGTTTCTTGTGGGCGACTCGACCGTTCGCAATGGACATGGCGATGGAGCGAATAACCAGATGGGTTGGGGCGAGCCGATTGTGAAGTACTTCGATACGTCGAAGATCAATGTGGTCAATCGCGCGATAGGTGGGCGCAGTTCACGGACCTATATCACCGAAGGCCATTGGGCTGACACGCTTGCGCTCATGAAGCCTGGGGATGTTGTGCTCGTTCAGTTCGGCCACAATGATGGCGGTGTGCCGGATGAGCCTACGAGGGCGCGTGCGTCATTGCCTGGCGTTGGTGCTGAGACTGTGGAGATTGAGAATCCAATTCTCAAACGGCACGAAATGGTGCACACGTTTGGGTGGTATATGACCCAATATGTGACCGATGCGCGCGCGAAGGGTGCGACGGTGGTTTTGTGTTCACTAGTGCCGCGCAAGATTTGGAAGGATGGCAAGGTTGTTCGTGGCGCCGATAGCTATGGCGGATGGACAAGGGAAGTGGCCGAGAAAGAGCATGTTGGCTTCATCGATTTGAACGAGGTTACGGCGCGCAAGTATGACGCGCTCGGTGAAGCTGCTGTTGAGCCTTTGTTCGGCGATCCGCATACCCATACGACACTGGCCGGCGCTGTGATCAATGCGGAAAGTGTTGTGGAAGGACTCAAGGCGTTGCCGAACGATCCTGTGAAAAAGGATTTTTCAGCAGCGGGGAAGGCGTTGAAGCCGACTGAGGTTCGATAATTCAGTCGGCCTCAAATGTGCCTAAGGGTTTGTTGCCTTTTCGACCTCTACTCCGAACACATAGGTAGGTCCGAACATATTGGAGCGGAAGATAACCATCTTCTGATCGGGCGTGAAGCTTACGTTGGGCTCCAGTGTGTAGTTATGCTTCGACATATTGACTAGCTTTTCGGCACGGAAAATGCGGGGTTGGACGAAGCTCTTGTCATTGATACCGTCGGTTTGTCTTGGCATTTCGGGCCGGAAAAGGTAGAGCCATTCGCCATCGGGCGCCTTGGCCACCTGGCCGGGATCTCCGCCATCGCCGGTGAACATGGTTTTGTCCTTGCTCACGTTGAAATGAATCGACCACTCGTTGCGGTCCATGTGGTACCACGTCCGTGCGCCGTCTTTGAGGTCGAGTGACGCGAGCCAGAAGTCCTCGCCCTTGGGAGTTTGAAGATCGTAATAGACGGTGTCGCCATCCCAGCCCCAGAACTCATGGCCGGCGATTTCCATGAACATGGTGCGTTTGTGCATGAGCTGGTTGTGAGTGCCGTCAGTGTGAATGGTCCAGATGCGATCGACCTTTTGCCATGGGCCTTCGTGGCAGTACATCAGTAGCTCTGGATTGGCAGGGGAGAAGAGCAGGTGGTTGATCCAGTCGGTGCTGTGCAGCAATTGGGTGATTTTGCCGTCGTTCAGATTCAGCGTGTAAAGCACCAGAGGAATGCGTGCGGCGAGTCTACGCTCCATCATCTCGCCCTTGTTGGCAGGTTGTTCGAGCGGACTGCCTTGCGGGCCGGTGCTCCTGGAAGCGCCGGGCTGCTTCTCGGGAGCGTTCTCTTCATACGTGCCTGCGGCGAGAGTTTCGTCGGCGTTCACCGTGTCAATGTTGCTGTGTGGAGGAATCTTGCCGACCATGCGAGTGACGCCGGTGTCGACGTTGGTGACATAGACAGCCTGTTCTTCGGGCTTGACGTAGAAGACGCTGGGCGTCTTGTGCCCGACGACGATGGTGCGCACACGGCCTTTGACGACGGAGCGCGTCTGCATGGTCTTGAGGTTGAGCACAGAGATGCCTTCGGGCGAGGTGTAGATCATCTCGGTGCCGTCGGGCGTGTAAGCGTTGACGTTGAAATAGAAGCTGGCCGAGCCGGGCTCATTAGTGAGGCGGATGACGCGGTGGCCGGTGTCCTTATCGATCCACGACTTGGGCGGGTCCTTGATCTCGGCAGCCGTGGGCATGTGGTCGGGCATACGCGTGTCTTTGGGGGTTGGATAGCCCTGGGCTACGGCGAAATGTGAAAGGGAAACGATGAGAAGGGACGAGCAGAGCATGAACGATTTCAATGAGACCTCCTGCTGTCATCTGTTCTGGACCGTGTGGAAACAGCAAGCCGGATGCACGATATTCTGTGCCTCCGGCTTGCGGATGACAAGCATGTGACAAGTTAGAACGATACGCGACCCGAGAACTGAAAGTCGCGGCTATCGGATGATGCGGTAGTCAGTGTTCCAAAGGTAGAAGCATTGATGCTCTGTCCGATGCTGGTAGCTGTACCTCCGCCACCACCACCGAAGGTCACTGAGTTCAGCACATTTTGGCAATCCACTCCAAAGATGAACTTCACCTTCTCCGTGATGTCGAAGCTCCGGCGCAGACCGGTGGTGACACGGAAGTTGCCCGGTCCGCGCAGACTGTACGCTCCGCCGCGAGGCGCATCGCCAATCATAAGCGGGTTCGAATTGCAGAACGGCGCTCCACTGTTTGCGCATGTGATCTGTGTGGTCGTACTTCCTACAGTCACCTGGCCGCCGGATCCTGGGGTGGACGAAGTGTTGTATCCGCTCGCCCCGTTCAGACCGCCATTGATGTAAGTCTTGGTGGGGAGATTGAGAGCAGTTGCGCCCGCGCCCCACTTCGAAGTCATGATGGGCCCGCTGAAAGCCGGATTGACGTCCGGCATGCAGGTCCCCTGATTGGGAAGTGATGTCGCGGTGCAGGCAGAAGAGGTGATGAACAGTGGCAAGCCAGAGCTGTAAGTCGTAATGCCCGAGAGTTCCCACCCACCGGCAAGCGCGCGAACGAGGAAGTGGTCCCGGCCGATCCCACCCTTGCCGAACGGGAGCTTGTAGACTCCGTAGGCGGCCAGGTTCTGGGGTATGTCGAGAACGCTTTCTGAACGATCGATCCGGTCGGCTGCCCATGATTTTCCATTCAGAGTGAGATTGCCCGGAATCGGGTAGCCGGTGCGGATGGTGCCTGCATCGTCCAACTCTTTGTCCCATGTGTAGTTTATGTTGAACGTCAGTCCATGCGTCGGTCGGATGGCAATCGAGGCCTCCAATGCGTTGTAGGCGGCGTTTGCCGAATAGGAGCCCCATGTGTCGGTCGTGCCGGAGTATTGCGGCATCCACTTCAGGCTCTGCGCGATGGTTGCGAAGGTAGCTCCGGCCGATGTTGCAGCCGCAGCCGCAAAGCTGGCGTACGGCGTGCCACAGCAACCAGGCATAACCGCCTGGGCCAGTGCCACGTTGGCGGCTGTGGCTGGCTGTGAGAGCAGACCCTTTCCATACTGAGGAGCGGCCACCGTACCACCGGCGCCGAGCGCGAAGTAAATCGGATTCACCTCGCCCGCCTGAAGGCCACGCAGGCCGGTCGCGCCGGAGACGAAGTGACTGATGCTGCCCGCGTAGTTCAGGGTGAAGGTGATGTTGTTGGTCATCGCCTGCTGGATGCCGAAGTTCCAGTAATAGAACGTCGGTGTGCGGTCGCCATAGTATGGGTCGGCGTAGTTGATGCCTGAGGTCGACTTTACAAAGGCTCCCGAGCTGTTGACGAAGTTGCCGACCAGGCCGGTCGATAGCTGGCTGGTCGCCGAGGGCGCGGGTATGGTGGGCAGCGTCGCTGTGGGACCACCGAAGTTCGTGTTCGAAAGGCCCAGCGTCTGGAAGCCCGTGCTGTTGTTGAGATAGAACGCCGGCGCTGCGTTCGGTCCGGCAGGATTGGCAGGATAGCTGATCGGATCGTTGAAGCCGGTTTGGCCGGTAGCGACCGCACCTGCACCGCCGGTGCCTCCACCATGCGAGTAGAGGATGGCGACGCCGCCGCGGATAACCGTCGTCGGAGTTGCGGAGTAGGCGAAGCCCAGGCGCGGACCCCAGTTTTTCCAGTAGGTATTTACCGGCGAGCGGCAACCGCAGCTTACGCCTGCTCCGCCATAGTTTCCGGCGAACTGGAAGTTTCCAGGATTACCCGTGTAGGGGTTGGTCTGTGTCGCATTCAGGAACGACCAGCGATCGAGAGCTTCGCGGAAGCTGGGAATGTAATCCCAACGCAGCCCAAGGTTCAGTGTCAACTTCGAGGTGACCTTGAAATCATCTTGAAAGTAAGGGGAGATTGGGTGATAGCGGTCGCCGATATCGGAGAACGGCTGCAGTGTGACAGCACTGCTATCGACTGCGCCAAGCATATAGCTGGCATAGGCATAACCGTTAGCGGTCACATACGAGGTGCCGCTGATGTTGTCGGTATCGTTAGGGTTCCACGCATAGGTGATAGGCGAGGAGTAGCTGTTGTTGGTGCTGACGTTCTCCATCAGATCCTGAAGCTGAATGCCAAAGTTCAGCGCGTGCTTGCCGAGTGTCCATTCAACGTTGTCGACAATCACGAAGGTATGAGTCACGGTCTTCGACGTAACATCCGGCTGGCTCCAGTTGGTTTGCGGATTGGTCCCGGCAAAGCTTGAACCTGGGAACTCGTCGGAGCCCTGTCCGGCAGGCAGTCCAGTAATGCCGATCGCGGCCGACTCATACTGCGCGATGCCTTCCGTGCTGTTTTGCGTGGGTGGTCCGCCGAAGTACTGATAGCCGGCCTTGAACTGATTCACCGCTCGTGGCGAGATGGTGAACGTGTGTTCCACATCGATAAAGTCTCCGACGACCGTTGACATGGTGGCGGCAAGATAAGGCACCGGGAGATTGGCGGTTCCTGATGTGTAAGGGACAGCATGGCGGCGGCCGTTGGTAGCGGCAACGGAAAGTCTCTGCCGTGGCGAGATGTCGTAGTCGACACGCGTGCCCCAGATGTAGTTCTTATAGCCGGTTGGAATGCCGCCAATGTAGTTGTTGGTCAACGAGTTGTTGATCGTGGCAGGCAGAAACTTCTGCATGTACAGGCTGATGGGAGACAGCTCGTTGGCTGGGATGATATTTGTAGCTTTGGCGGGATTCGGAGCGCCGGCCTGCGTTTGTCCGAAGGGATAGCGGCACGGTGTTCCTCCATTGTTGGCGGTGCATGTTGCCTGCGAGGTGGGATCGTAGATTACATATCCGGGTCCGCCGTTGGCTGCCAGGAGTTGAGAGAAATCTCCGGTGCGCATCTGTGTTGTCGGCAAGGTATCCGCACCATATACCGGTGCGGATTCAGCGTGCACCTTGTCCAGGGTGAACTGAAGGAAGAGCTTATCCCTGCCATCGAAGAAGTGTGGAATTCGCACAGGGCCGCCAAAGCTGATGCTGAGTTCATTCTGGTGATCGGCAGGTTTGGTGATATGTCCATAGGAGTTCGGCGTGGCATTCTGAAAGCCCTTGACGCCGGCCGCATTCGTGATCGTGGACCACGGAGCGGAGAAGCCCCAGGTGTCAAAGAGCGTGTTCCGGATGAAGTCGGCGATTGTGCCGTGATACTTATTGGTTCCGGACTTGAGGTTGTAGTTTTCAAGACCAGCGCCTTGATACTCCGCCGAGTAGCCGCTAGTTACGACCTGGATCTGGTCGATCGCCTCCAGTGGGATTACGTTGAAGACTGGCCGGTTGTCTCCCTGCTGGCTGATCGTCGTCAGTGGAATGCCGTCCACATAAAGCTCGCCCAGACGGGTTTCGGTTCCACCGATGACCGAAGAGCGGCTGCCTGTCTGCGCTCCCGGGAGCAGATTGGAGAACTGTGTGATATCACGTTGCTGGTTGCCGGAGACTAGCAACGGCAGCTCCATATACTCCGTGCCCTGAATCGTTCCGCCGAGTGTGGCGTTGGTTGTCTCCAGATTAGCCGGTGCTTCGGTAACTGTTATCTGCTCGCTCTGCGAGCCGACCTTCAGCGCGATGTTGAGTCCTGAAACATGCAGGGCATCGATCTGTATGTTTTCCTGCTTGTGCGACTCAAATCCACCGGCCTTCACCTCAACCGTGTAGATGCCGGGAATGAGCGGCGTGATGTCATAGACGCCATCAGACGAGGTCGGACGTGTGGTTTGGACCCCTGTGCCCACATTGGTAGCGGTCACCATGGCATTAGGGACGGCCGCGCCGGTTTGATCAGTGACCGTTCCTTCGATGGCGCCATCGCCGCCGGTCTGCGCCATGAGCGCGGACGTGGCAAAAAGCAGGATTGCCAGAGTGACGATGAGCCGCTTCAACGTCTGCACGCTCCGTGGGGCGACGTGATTTCTCGGATCGTGGTGTGTCGGAGCCCCAATAGTTCTTGCGTGCATAGTTTCCTCCTGCGGATGTGTTTATGGACTGTTGTGCTTACGACGGTGAACCATACGAGCCTGAATGCATGGATGTCAATAGAAAAAGAATTTCCATTTGAAAGAAATTGTGGATTGAACCGCGATTCCAGCCTGCGGATGAGATGCACTTGTCTGTAGAGTGCCCGTCAGCCGGGAGATTTAGCACGATGCGGATTTTATGCAGCGGCATGTCTGTCTTGAAATAATTTCTCAGTTGACAATCGACTCGCATTCCTTCTATCTTCCTCGTTCTTAGGGAACGGGGGTCGATCCATTGCGGAGGTTTGCTCAAATGACACGGCTCCTGCCGGAATGCGAGGCAGAGTATGTCCGCTATCACGAGCAGGTCTGGCCGAAAGTATTGGAGACTATCGCGGATTGCCAAATCACGAACTACAGCATCTTCTTCAATAACGGATTTCTGTTTTCGTACTTCGAGTATCACGGCAGCGACTATGAAGCCGACATGCGCAAGATGGCGGCGTGTCCGGAAACGCAGCGCTGGTGGCTCATCATGAATCCGATGCAAATGCCAATGCCAGATGCCCGGCCCGGTGAGAAATGGTCGCAGATGCGAGAAGTATTCCACTTCGATGCGGAGTGAAGGCCCATCTCACGATCGGCGCGTTGCGGAATTCGTCTGTGAAGCTGCTGCGCCGGTTATGTGGGGTTTAAACAGATATTCTGCATAGAGCGTCGTTTTATGGCGCGGATGGCAGGAGATTCATACTTTGAGAATTGTGGTGGTGTCGCCACATCGTGATGATGCGGCTTTTGCGCTGACGCTGGCTGTCGGGGCGTGGATCGAAGCGGGGCACAAGGTCAGCGTGTTGAACTGCTTCTCGCGTAGTGAAGAGGCGCCGTTCTCAGATGCGGATTCCGTGCATGCCAATGATCGTATGTCCTTTGTCACGGCATTGCGTGGGCGCGAGGATGAGGTGTGGCGCAGGCAGTATGGATCGGCACTGACGCTGGTCGACCTGAATATGAAGGATGCTCCGCTGCGTCTGCATTGTCCAACGGATGAGGTCTATGGACTGACGGTGAATCCTAACGACAAGGCGTTGGCAAAAATTCAGAAGGCTGTCGAAAAGCTCAATCCGGCTGCGGTTGTGCTGCCTCTTGGTCTTGGTGGGCACATCGATCACCTGACGGCTCGTCAGGCATTGGTTGGTGTTATCCAGACTCCTTTGCCTTGTGCTTTCTATGAAGAGATGCCTTTCGCTGTAGAGGTTGAGAAGATAGAAGAGCAGGCGCAGGAGTTTGGAAGAGAATTGAAAACGCATTTTGTCCCCATCTTCACGAGCGTGCCAAATGATGCGAGCGCCGCGGTGGCTCGGAAGCGGAGAGCCATATTTTGTTACGATTCGCAAGTAGGCGAT
>Ga0302311_10005490_pt1 | contig 13383 bp, 8 predicted proteins | sample III_Palsa_N1_3_FD_200449 | JGI IMG/M metagenome (GOLD analysis project Ga0302311, IMG submission 200449) | Peat permafrost microbial communities from Stordalen Mire near Abisko, Sweden - III_Palsa_N1_3 | ecosystem: Environmental > Terrestrial > Soil > Palsa > Peat permafrost | place: Sweden... | reverse complement strand
TTGCCAGCATTTCCCCCAGCAGACCGGCCAGCCCGGGCCAGCCACCCCGTTTCCGGGCAATCGGTCCGCCGACCACTCCAAACATCCAGCGTGTCAGAAGCGGCAACGCCAGTGTCGGCAGTAGGAGCACCGGCAGCCACGAGCGGTCCAGCGCATCGATCCGGTTGTACGCGAGCACTGCAAAACCGAACAACGCTAGCGTCAGGGCGGCCGGCGCGAAGCGGACCGCGACGCTGCGCGCGAGCCGAGTAGCTTGGCGTGGAGACGCTAAGAACGCGGCCGGAAGAGCGCAGACGATCAGGCAAGCCAGCGGAAGCCAGGCGTCGGCGCCGCCGATCGACAAGCCCGGCCTCGGCGTTAGCAGTATGCCCGCGGCGAGAAAGGCGGCGGCCACAGCGAGGCCGACAGCTTGGGTCCAATCGACGAGTGGCAGAAACCGCCGAGGAATGATCCTGTTCAGCGCGTTTTGCTCGGGCAGCCTGAAATCCTCGGCGTCGCCCCGCGCCAGGAAGTCGAGCAGAACTTCGTCGCGGAACGCGGCGTCCAGGCGGCGCCGCGACGCCGGCTCGACCCCGATCTGCAGCACGACGCCAGCCGGCGCCGCCGGCACTTCCCGTGCCTCGCGGATGAGCTGGCCGAGCACTTTGCGGATCTCCTTGGCGCGAGCCTTTGGGAGTGCGGCGATCAGCGCACGCCGCAGCCAGACCGGCATCCGGCCTGCCTGTAGCCAAGGCAACTGAGTAAGCGCCGCCAGCCGGCTCTCGGCGTAGGCGCGGGGTGTTCCGCCGTCCCCGCCGGCGACCTCCGCTAGGCCGAGGCCCAGATAGAGCGTCAGATCGAACTGGATCTCGGGATAGACGGCCAGCGCGCACAGCCAGACGAACCCCACCTCGCCGAGATAGCGCCTGAGGTCGGCGAGCAGCTCGGGAACGGACTCCCCGTGCGGGGGACTGGTTTGCAGGAAGCGCATCGGCCGGACGCGCAATCGCCGCGGCAGGGGCGGTTCGAGGTCATCGCCGGCAAACAGTAGGCCTTCGTCGGCGCTCCCCGAGTCCAGGCGCAGCAAGTCACCTAGCATACTTAGTCCGGCGGGCGTGGCGCGGCCGACCGGCATGGCCAGCGTCCGGGCCAGCGCTGTTTCCTCCTGCGCCCACTCCATCGCCGGGAGCGGCGTGAGCAGAGCCCGCTGCCGCCACTGCCGGAGCTTCTCGGCCGCATCGCGCGGCTGGTAGCCCACCGGGTCGAGGAAGGCCAATCCCGAGCCGAGCACGATCAGGCGGTGGCGCGGATGGGTGGCCATCAGCTGCTCGATAGGAGCGGCGGGGCCGCCCCGCTCACGCTCCAGGTAAGCGGTATCGGACTGGTAGAAGAACACCTCCACATGCAGGAGCGTGCGTAGCGCGTCGACCAGCCGGAGCAGTCGCTGCGCCTGCTGGTCGCCTGGCGCGTGCCGCTCGATGAACACGAGGTAGTCGGGACTCGAACGGATCCGGGCGAAGCGGGGCTGGATCATCAGGCCGCCGCCGGCCATCGTCGCCCGGATGGTCGCCTCGATGTCGAGTTGGCCCGACTCCTGCGTGGATCGCTGTTGCAAGCTTCGCAGCGCTTGACGGCTCAAGAGGGCCTCCGGCGAGGCACGCTTCAAAGCCTCGGCCACGAGTTGCGTGCGCAACGGAGATTGGGCCGGCGGACGCCGCCGCAAGTACGCCCGACGATGCTCAAGAGAGCGCGCGAAGGAGAACAGTCCAAGGAGCGCCAGCCCGCACCCGAGGCTCCACGCCGCCGCGGCTGGCGTCCAAGGGAGCGCGATGGGCGCTGGGGCCCATGGTCCTGCGCCAGCGGGCGCGTCCCAGACCACCGCTTCAGCCCGCTGCAGCAGCAGCGCGTCGGGCGGCGGCCCGGGCCCAAGGCTCCGGGCGCCTGGAGGACTGCGAAACGTGGCCAGCTGTTGGGCCAGCGCGATGGCGGGCCCGGGCTTGCGCGTGGCCGCCCGTGCGTCTTCGAGCAGGTCGGCGAGCTTTTCTTCCCGTGTCGGGTTCTCGATGCGCTCGATCGACTGGGCGAGCATCGCGTCGAGCAGCGGTTGCTCACCGATCAGCGCCGCGAACGTGAGCGAGACCCGCGCGGCGGCCGGCGCGTTCGGACCGGGCGGGGGCCAGCCGATCGGGAGCGGCCGCTCGCTCGGAAGGTCGGTCAGATCCTCCAGCCTCGTTAGGTAGGTCGCGCGGCTCACCCTGTCCCGTGATGTGCGGGCCAATTGTTCGGCGAGTTCGTCAAGGGTCGGCGCCCCTTCGAAATTCGCGGCCGCCTCGTCGAGGCGCGCTAGGCCAGGCTGGCCCGGAGACGCCGCGGACCCCGTCGCGACCGACTGCGCGGTCACCGGCGCGCCCCCCACTGCAGCGACGGCCACGGCCGGATGCGACGCGGGCGGCCTCAACGACAGCCAAATCAAAAGCGCCACGCCAAGCAGCAACACCGCCCCGGTCAGGATCGCCAAGCGGTTCGGACGCCGATACGGGCCGGGCTGGACTGGCTTTTCGTCAGGCAGCGGAGGGCCGGGCGGTTCGGGCGTGAGATTGTCGAAAATGCGGAAGAACAGATCGCGTTCGTGGGCCGATTTGGCCAGGAGCACGCTCAACTGGGTTCGGAAACGCCTAAGCGACGGAGACGCGTCTGCTTTCGACTCGCGAAAGGACGCTTGTCCGCTGAGCTCGAGGACCAGCGACGCGGCGGCGACTCGCTCGCGTGGTCCCATCCTCATGCCCGACGTATGCAAGGTGGTCAGTAGGGCGTCGAGCTCGTCTCCGAGGCCGACGTCGAGCATGGTTCAGCCCGCCAGCCAGTCGTTGACGTACGCCACGGCCTGAGCGCGATCCTCGCCGTTCTTCAGCAGCGTCGAAATCGTCTGGCGCACAATATCGCCGTGCTGCCTGAGGCTGCTCGCCGGGTCGACGTCGCGGTGTCCGAGAATCTGCAGCCAATTGAGTAGCTCGGCGGTGGAAGGCTCCTTTCGCAGACGCACCCGGCCCGCGTCGCGACGGAGTGAATAGAACAGGTCGAGGGCGTCGCGCGCCATGCGCGACGATGGGTCGAGCGACAGCCGGGCGGTGACGATGGCCCGCATCTGCTCCGGGCCGGGGAAGGGAATGTTGTAGAAGATGCACCGCCGCAAGAACGGGTCGGGCAGCCCACGCTCCTCGTTCGAGGTCATCACGACAATCGGACGGAACCGCGGCTCCATGCCGGCCTCCGAAGGCTCGGCGCCGGGAGTGCCGATGTTCGATAGCTCCGGCACCCTGAAATACAGGCGTTCGATTTCGTTCAGCACATCGTTCGGGAAATCTCGCGGCGCTTTATCGATCTCATCGATCAGCACGATCGTTCGCCGCGGTCCGCGGTGGACGTAATCTGACGGACCGAGCGGCAGGAGCTTCTCCATTCGCGGCGCGCTGGCGGCAAACGCGTCCAGGATGGCCGCGCCCAGCGCCTGATAATGGACAAAGAGCCGGGGATCGGCCTCCGTGGGACGCTTGAACGCCGCCAGGCTGTCGTAGTTGTAGAAAAGATCCCGCGCTTGGCTGGTCGACTTGGTTTCGAACTTGAGCACGTCGCAGTCGAGCGCGTGACCCATGGCGTAAGCCAGCTGTGTCTTCCCCGTACCCGGCGGTCCCGTGAGCAGCAGCGGCATGCCCAGCACCAAGGCGACGTTGACCGCGTGGGTCAGGTCGGGATCGGGAATGTAGGCGGCCGCATCTTCGCCCGCGGCCCGGGCGATCGTTCCGATCGCCTCGGCGGGCGATGACGGGCCGGCGCCGTCGAGGCCGAGAGTGAAGTAAGGATAACCGCCAGCCATCACTCCGCCCTCGCCGTCGTGACCCCGTCCAGCACCGGGACCAGGGCCTTGCTAAAGGTCTCGTGGTTGACGCCGTGCTGTTTGGCCCGGCGAGAGGAAAAAAGCCCATTCACGGCGAGCTGCAGCGGCGGCGACGGGTACTGGCCCCCCAGTCGACGCACCCAGTTGTCGGCCTCGTGCGGCAGGATGGGGGGTAGCATCCGCAGGACGGTCAGGCCGCCAGAGGAGCCGTCGGACATCGTCGACAGTTTGCAGACTGACTCCCAGATGCGCCGGTTGCTCACGCGTCGCGTCAGCGAGAGCAAAAAGCCGTCCGGCGGGCACTCCAGTTGGGCATTCTGGTCCGCATTACGCTGCCAGCCTGGCTGCGCGGGCGGAAAGTCCAGTTGGATGAGGGGCACCACCGAGACGCCAGTCAGCGACGTAGCCATGCGACGCCAGAAGCTCAGCCACGCCTTGAGCCGTGCGCCGTCGTGGACGTCCCAGGCCTCCGCTGACAGGTTGTGAATCAGCGCGACGGGACGATTGTTGTCGATCAGCGACCTTGAGAGCCCAGCGTCGGTCTCGTCAAAGGCCTCCATCTCCTTCGCGAGGAGGCTTCGATAGGCAATGTCGAATTCATCGAGGGCGCACCCGTAGGGCCAGCTGACAAGGTACTGCTTCCAGGCATGCTCGAAGATGGTGCACGCGGCGCTGCCGAGCCGCGCGAGGAATCCGTCGGTCAACTCATTCCTAGGGCCGGCGAACAGCACGGGCCGCACGCCGTGCTCTCGGCGAACTGTCCGCGCCAGCGACTGGAACGCCGCCTCCTGCATGTCGCGGTCGACGAGGTAGGTCAGATAGTCGGAGCGCGGCCCCGTGCTGGTAATGCCGCCGCCGAGGCCGAGTTTGAGGCGGACGTCTCTGACCAGGGCGTCGAGCCGGCCCGGCGGGATCGTCCCGGACTCATCCGGCAGGACGTTGAGCGCGTGCTGCGCATTCCACCGTGTGCCGAGCTTGGCGAAGTCGAACCGCTCGATGCGGCAGGAGACGAGGGTTTGATTCTCCTCGCCGATGATCAGCTCGCGCAGCCACTCGGAGCTCGCGGTCGACGTCGCGGACGACAGGCACGCCAAAACGCAGCCGGCCGAGCGGACGTAGGCCGCCAGCTGATGGGTGTAGTCGCCCTGGCCGGCGTGTAGGCTATCGAACTTCAGCAGTTCGTCGCCGCGGTAGCCCATCTCCTGCGGGTTATCGACGAATACTCTGAGGCCCGCAGCTAGAAGTGCATCGACGATCGGCTTGACCTGTGGTTTGTTCGAACTCGCGTGAGAGACGAACACGAAGGGCTTGGCCGCCGGCATTTAAGCCCGCCCTGTGCGTGCGGAGTTCGCTTCCCCGCCCTGTGTCGGAAGTCCAAGCATGATCGCCCCCGTTTCGCCAGCATAGCTTGCAACGCCAATTCACAAAGCGCTAGCCGTCCACGCGCCCTGCGACGGCGCAGCCAAGCACGACCATGGCGTCCCTTGTAATTTTCTGACAGTTTCGCCGGCTAAGGGGGGTCATCATGGCGCTCGCGATCTGGCCGGCCGTGGGAGCCGGGTTCCGCCTGATCGGACGGCGCCCGCTCTCGGTGATCGCCTGGGGCGCCTTCTACTATCTCATAATGTGGGCTTTCGCGTTGATCGAGATCGGCGTGCTGGCGCTGTTTGGGGGCGGCGCGTCGCTCGGTAGTCTCATGCAGCTGTCCAGCAACTCGCCCCTCGCGATAACGTCCTCGTGGCCCGTTCTGCTCGCGTCGTGGCTGACCCAGCCGACGGCGGGCGTCATGATACAGGCCGCGACCCTCCGCGCGTTCCTGATTCCAGACGACAAGCGGTTCTTCTCGCTCAGGGTGGGGCGGCGGGAACTGTCGCTGCTGCTGCTCATCCTGCTCACGCTGGTGACCTTGGGGCCGGCGTTGCTGCTTGCCGCAATCCTGGTGGCGGTGATCTTCCAAAGCCCGGGCGGGATCGGCCCACTCGTGGCCGTGCCGCTAGGCGTCGTCGCAGCGACGGTCGCCACGTGGGTCTCGCTGCGTCTGTCCATGGCTGGACCGATGACCTTTGCGGAGGCGCGCGTTCGGCTGTCTTCCTCGTGGAAGCTCACACGCGGTTCCGGCTGGCGGCTGCTGGGTCTTGCGGCGGTCCTGCTCGCGATCCTCGCCGGCATGTGGCTGGTCGACGCCCTCGCCATCGGCGTCGTCGTCGTGCTGGGCACGAACTCGAACTACACGATGGCGAGCTTGACCGCGATCGTGGGCATCGTCTCCGGAGTGCTGCTCCAGGGCCCATTCAGCGCGATCACCCTGACGCCGTGGGCGCACGCCTACCAACAACTGCGGTCGCCTACTGCTGAACAGGTTCGCACAACTGATTGGAGCGCGGGCGCGATGCTGTCCGCTGTGCGCAACGGCGCATGGGCCGCCCTTGTCGGGACCTGGCGGGCGCTGCCGGCCGCGTCGGCTGTGGCCGCGGTGTCTTGCGTCGCGGCCTATCTCCTCGCCACGGCCTCTCTCGGCGACCTGGCGAGCCAAAGAAGCCGCGAGGTCCAGCCGCCGGCGGCCGACTTCGCGCGCGACGGCGCAAGCGTCGTCGCTTTGCCGGACGGCGAGCTGGCGCTTTCGGCCGCGGACGGAGGCACGCTTGTCATGCCCGGCGGGATGTGGCCGAAGGCGAAAGTCGACCTTGCAGACCGCGGCCGCCTGATCGCGGTCGTGGACACTGAGGACGGGGTCCAACTGCAGCGACCGTTGCCCGCGAGCGGCCTCAACGGCTTCATCGATAATCTCCGCCAAAAGATCTGGGCTCCATTCGGCGCGCCTCTGGCCCGCGCCGCTCTATCGCTGGTGAGCCAGGCCGCGCCGCTATCCCTGCCGGCTGGTCTCGGCGGCCAGAGAGGCTTCGCCTGGCGCGACGGCGCCGCAGCGCCAACTGGCGCCGCCGCAGGCGCATGCGACGGCTGCCCCGAGATGATCGACCTTACGTCCGGGGTCTTGCTGATGGGCTCACCGTGGATCGAGCTCGGCCGCCACGACGACGAGGCGCGTCAGCTCGTAACGGTCAGCGCGTTTTCTGTCAGCCGCGACAAGATCACCTATGCTGAATGGCAGGCGTGCTTCGCAGCTGGCGCCTGCCGCTCGCTCGCGCCGCCCGCCGGAGCAAGGCCGCAGGATCCCCTGAACGGCGCGACCTGGGCGGATGCGCAGGCCTACATCGCGTGGCTTTCCAAGACCACCGGTCAGCCGTACCGACTGCCCACCGAAGCGGAGTGGGAGTTCGCCGCGAGAGGCGGATCGACCGACGCGCGCGTCTCCAGTCCCAATAGCTTTGGGCTGCTCAACTTCGAGGCTGGTCCCGCGGAGTGGGTCAGCGGCTGCTTTGAGCCCACGGCAGGCGTCTTCGACAACAGCTCGGTGGCAGGCGATGGCTCGACGTGCAGACGGGTCACGCGCGGCGGCGCCGAGGGCCGCACACCGGTGCGGCTCGCGGCGCGCAGCTCGGCGGCGCCCTCACACTCAGGTGGTTTCAGGGTCGTCTCAGGGCCGCGCTGGACCGCCGCGGCTTGGCCGGATGACGTCGACAAGGTGATATTGCTGGAGTCAGACGACAACGACCGCTCTTTCGCCACCCTGCTTGCGGCGCGGCTGGGACGGGATAGGCGCTACAGAGTCGTGATCGCCGGGGAAGCGGCTTCGACGCAGCGCCCGAGCGAGGATCTCTTTGACCTGGAACAACGGCTCAATCCCGACCTCGTCATTACGCTGGGAGCCGCGCTGACAGGCTCCTACACCGGTCTCACAGCCGACGCCTGGCAGTACCCAACGCCGGGGACTGGCGTCGAGCAAGCCAGCAGAACCCTGATGGGGCTCGTCTTCCGGCACGCCGCGACCGACGCTCCTGAGGACCACAGCGACCCCTCCGCCAGCATGATCGCGCCTGCCAGCCAGAGTCTCTTGCGCGCGAGCATTACGCTTGGGAATCGGGCCGATCAGGCGGATCAGGCGCGCCTCGCCGATGCTAGCGCGGTGAAGCGGCTGTTGGACGACATCGGCGACGCCATCGACGAGTTCTTCGACACCCTGCCCGCCTCATACCAGCCGCCACTGACTCCCGGAGGCGCCGCGTCAGCTCCCGTCGATCAGAGCACCCTTGCCGCCGACCAGCACATAGGCTCGGAGCCAGAGAAACAGGACATGCCGGTCCCACCATCGTCGGCGGCGAACGGCCCCATGACCCGGAACGGGGATCGCTACTGCATGTTCATGCAGCGGCGGCTGTCCGATGCGCGCCGGTTTGTTGTCACCGGCGCGCAGGTCAGCCACTTCAATGCGTTGGTCGAGGACTTTGACGGGCGTTGTATCGGCTTGACCGGCGACCAGGCTGATCTTGAAGCGGTGAACGCCGAGCTCGCAACGGAGCGCGAGAATCTACTCTCCGACACCCGGGCCCTCGTTGCCGAATGGGGCGGCTGAGGCTCGAGTGTCAGCCGCCAACGATCGGCTCAATCGGCCTCTCCCGGTGGGCGCAACCAGTTCTCGTTCTCGGCCAGCGCCTCCTTGCCCATAGCGAGCACCACCTCCCGGCGCTCGGCGTCCCCCGCCAGCAAGGCTGCGTCCTGCAACGCCTTCAGCCCGCGCCGAAAGTGTCGCAAAGCGTGCTCGTACCCGGTGAGCTCGGCGGTCCACGAGGACTTGTCGCTGACGAATCGGATCGCCCCGGCGAGTGTGGCCGACATCACCACCACAAAGGCCGTGAGTTCCTCCAGCCAGACCTCGGCGGCGTCTGGCGGACGTCCGGGCAGCAGCGTCGCGAGGCACTGTCAAAGTAACTGAGTATAGCTGATTTTCGGTGTCAAAACGCGCCGGGCGCAGCGGCGATTCTCTAGCTAAAACAGTGGCGCCGCTCTTGCCCCGGTGCGCCGAAAGCCCAGTATAGAATTTAATCTGACAGTGCCCTAACAGCGGGTTTAGTCTGACAGTGCCCTTCGGGTCGAACCCTCTCCTGCCCTCCACGACAGCAGAGTAGGCCTGTCTTAGTGGCTCTGAATCGCGCTGCCGACCGCGGTCAGGGTGGTGTTGAGATTGGTGCCCAGCGAGGTGACCGCGCCGATGATGACAACGGCGATAAGGGCGACGATCAGGCCGTACTCAATGGCGGTGGCGCCCGACTTGTCGGCAAAGAAACGTGACATGACATTCTTCATCGCGTTGTCTCCCATTGCGATAGGTCGCCCCGGCGCGTTGCGCCCTGATTCGGCCAGTTGTTTCGAAGTAGGACAAATACCAAACATAGATCGGCGCATGCAAAAGTATTGCCGGCGACAGTGCCGCGACTTGCCAGCGCTCCTAGTCCGATGGTGGTCTAGTCTGTGGGTTTAAGTCTTGATAACCAAGCTGGAAGCTTAGTGTTCACCTGAGCGCAAGATGATTGCTCTCGATGATGAGGCAGCGCCTTAGCCGATGCTTGGGGTCGGCCAGCAGGGCGCGCCGATGGGCAAACCACCGCGCCAATCCCCGCCTCGGTCGGGTGCTTCCGTTGGGCCGGTAAGCGGAACCTGTGAGTCCAGGGATCTGGGCGGGTACGGTCGCGGTGGCCAGCTCTATCGCTACTACGTCTCCTCGCCGCCAGTCTGGGGCGTCGAGCGGGGAATGGGCGACCGGGGGATTCGCCGCATTCCCGTGGACGCGATCGAGCTGGTCGTGCGGGGTGCGCTGGAACGGCTCGTTCGTCGTCCTGGCGCTCCAACGCCGGCGCCTCGGCGCATCGAACTCCAGGAAGACGAGTTGCACCTATGCATCGCGCACGTGGCGCTCTTCACCTCGCATGCGGATCCTGGAAAAGAACTTGAGCGCCTTCGCCGACGGCTCCGCGAGGGCGAGCGTGCCATCTTGGACGAGCATGATGCAGCCGCGGTGAGAATCATTCTTCCGGTGCGCCTCAAGCTTCGAGGGGGCCGGACCTGGATGACGGCGCCCGACGGTAGACCAGCCGTGCATGCTGGCGTGGACAAGACCCTGGTTAGCGCGCCGCGCACCGATTGACCGCCCAACATGGTTTGAAGGACGGACCGTCCGGCGTCGAACGACCGCTCCGGCCGATGAGCACCTACGAACGGCGGGTCTGCGGATTGGCGTTCCTCGCCCCAGACATTCAAGCCGCCATTCTCGCCGGGCGACAGCCGCTCAGCCTCAATCTCAAGCGCCTGCTCAAGGAGCCGCTACCGGCGGATTGGTCGGCCCAGAGGGTCGTGCTGGAGCTTCCGACGCTGGCCGGCTAGCGGCCCGGCGTAGCCAGTATTGTTGCGCGGCTTGCTTCGTTTTGTTGCGCGCCGATCAGACGCTTCATCGCGCATCGTCGGACGGACAGCAATTCGGATGGAAAGGGCTGACGCGCGGTGCGCCGCCTGGCAAATTGTTGCACCTTGTGCGTTCAACTCGTGGCGGCGGTGCTCCGTATTGTTGCGCGATGGGCGTTGCTCTTGTCGGCACTGAATCCCTGTAAATTTGCCGTTCGAGTGGCCGCTCTAGTTCGCTGTTCGCCGGGAGACGAATCCCTGATCTGCGCCTCTTGTTTCCCTGGTCCGATTTCGGCGAAGGATCTCACGGCTGGCTTCTAAGTGACTGAATCGTCTGTCATTCACCTGGCGACAGAGGAGAGAATCCCAGGCCCGACGGTCTCCAATCCCTGTAGATTTCCCTGTTAGCAGGGAAACTCCACTTCAACGGGCCCTCGCGGAGACTCGGCCGGGCAAAGGGGTGCAACCGCGGCCCTAAACACGGCGTTTCGCCGGGCCCCACGTCGGTTCTGGCGGGATTAGACGGGAAGTATCGGGGGGGTTAGGTAGAGCCCAGTGGATTCAGAGCGGGGTTCGAAGGGTGGCTGGCTGGGAGGTCTGGACTCGAACCGGGAATGACGTTTTTCCCTGCTAACCGTCGGAAATGTCGACGCTAAAGAGCGCCGAAAACCGACCGGAGACTAAATTTCCGATAATAGGGATTTATGCGCTGAAGTCGGGTAATCTAAAAGAAGTGGTGAAGTTTTCTTAACGGCAATTTACTGGATCAAATCTCTACTAATACTGGAGAAAATACTCTAAGACTGCCTGGCTGGGGAACTAGGACTCGAACCTAGAATGACGGTACCAAAAACCGCAGTGTTACCATTACACCATTCCCCAGCAGGAACGCCGCCGGGCGCGACCAGTTAGGGGCCGGCCGGGCAGGGTGGCGGAGATAGCTCAAGGTCTCGCCCGGCGCAACGGCGGCGGCTTCGGCAGGGTCTCGGTCGCGGCTTGTCCCCCTGGCGGGCCTCCTCTATATAGCGCCCTCCCAATTTCGGAGTGTGGCTCAGTCTGGTAGAGCACCGCGTTCGGGACGCGGGGGTCGCAGGTTCGAATCCTGCCACTCCGACCAATTGGGGGATTGCCGACATGAGCGCACAGGCGCGGATCGAGGCGGCGCTGGCGCGGACGGTGGCCGGCGGCTTGCCGGGCGTGGTCGTCGCGGCGCGCCTGCCGGGCGGCGAGGTGGTCGAGGCGGCCGCTGGCGTGCGCGGGCTCGACAATCCGGCGCCGATGACGCCGGACACGCTGTTCTGGATCGCCTCCTTCACCAAGGCCATCACCACCGCCGCCGCCCTGCAGCTGGTTGAGGATGGCCGGCTCGATCTCGACGACCCGGTGGGAGAGTTGTTGCCGGCGCTGGCGGCGCCGAAGGTGCTCAAGGGCTTCGATGGCGACGGAAAGCCGGTGCTGGAGGCAGCGCGGACGCCGATCACGCTGCGCCACCTGCTGACCCACACCTCCGGGCTCGGCTACGAGTTCTGCAGCGAGGAACTGACCCGCTACGTCGCGGCCACGGGCCCCTATCCCCGTGGCGTGGGACCGGATGCGCCGCTCTTGTTCGAACCCGGCACGGGCTGGACCTACGGCATCGGCACCGACTGGACCGGCCAGCTGATCGCGGCGGCGGCGGGGGAGGGGCTGGACACCTATTTGCAGCGTCGCGTCTTCGCGCCGCTGGGGATGGCCGAGACCAGTTTCAGCCTTAGCGAGGCGCAGCGCGCACGCCGCGCCTCGATGCACGCAAGGGGCGCCGACGGGGCGCTGGCGCCGATGACATTCGATATGCCGCCGCCGCCGCATTTCGGCATGGGCGGCGGTGGGCTTTATTCGACCGCGGCGGATTATCTGAAGTTCCTGGACGCGATCCTGGCCGGCGGTGGCTCGATCCTGTCGGCCGCCAGCGTCGCGGCGATGGCGGCCAGCGAATGGGAGGGCCAGGAGGTCGGCGTGCTTCCGGCGGCCAACCCCGCGCTCTGCGCCGGCTTCGATCCGCTACCGGGCAAGGCCAAGCGCTGGGGCCTGGGCTTCCTGGTCAACCCGGCGCCTGGCCCAGCGGGACGCTCGGCCGGATCGCTGGCCTGGGCCGGACTCGGCAACTGCTACTACTGGGCCGACCCGGCGACCGGCGCGGCCGGGGTGTTCCTGGCGCAGCACTTTCCGTTCGCAGATCCGGCCGCGCTGGCGGCATTTGGCGCGTTCGAGCGGGCGGTCTATGGCGCCTGACGAACCGGTCTGCGTAAGGTCGCGGCGATGAAGCAGTTTCTCCTCACCATCGCCGGCGTGTTCTTCGGCCTCTTGCTGTTCGTGATCGTCGTGCCGGCGCTGTTGATCGCTGCGGCCATCAGCGGCTCGCGCCCGGCGCCGCTGCCGGCGCATGCGGTGCTCAGCCTCGACCTGCGCGGCGGCCTGACCGACCAGGATGCCCAAGACGGGCTCGCCATCTTCAGCGGGCACGGACTTTCGGTGATGGGGATCGAGGAGACGCTGCGGCGCGCGGGGGCCGACTCAAACATCGGCGGCCTGTTCGTGCGGCTGCCGGAGGGCGGCATGACGCCGGCGGCGGCGGACGAGCTGCGGCTGGCGTTCCAGCGCTTCCGGGCCGCCGGCAAACCGATCCTGGCCTACAGCCAGGGCCTCTATCCCCAAGGCGTAGTGACCTCGACCTATGAGCTCGGCGCGGCCAGCGGCGATCTGTGGATGCAGCCCTCGGCCTCGTTCCAGGCGGTGGGGCTGGCGCAGGAGGACATCTTCTTCAAGAGCTTCTTCGACAAGTACGCCATCACGCCGGATTTCCAGCAGCGCTATCAGTACAAGAACGCCATCAACGGCTACCTCTACAACGACTACACGCCGGCGCACCGCGAGGCCGAGCTCTCCTGGATGGGCTCGATCTACGCCACCAGCCTGGCGGCCGCCGCGAGCGACCGCAAGCTCACGCCGGACGGCCTGAGAGCGACGCTGGAGGCGGGGCCCTACTCGGCCGAGGAGGCGAAGGCCAAGGGCTTGGTCGACAACGTCGGCGAGGTGAAGGAGGCGCAGGACGCCGTGCTCAAGAGCGCCGGCGACGGCGCCAAGCTGGTCGACTTCTCCGAATACGCCGCGCGGGCCCGCGCCGCCGGGGCCTTCTCCAGCGCGCCGACCATCGCCCTGATCGAGGCCGAGGGCGA
>Ga0302311_10005486_pt1 | contig 13390 bp, 15 predicted proteins | sample III_Palsa_N1_3_FD_200449 | JGI IMG/M metagenome (GOLD analysis project Ga0302311, IMG submission 200449) | Peat permafrost microbial communities from Stordalen Mire near Abisko, Sweden - III_Palsa_N1_3 | ecosystem: Environmental > Terrestrial > Soil > Palsa > Peat permafrost | place: Sweden... | reverse complement strand
TTGTGTGGATCGGGCCCTTGCCGTCGATCGGCTCACCCAGGGCGTTGACCACCCGGCCGAGGAGGGCGTCGCCCACCGGCACGGTCTGGATGCGGCCGGTGGCCTTCACGGTCTGCTCTTCTTCGAGGCTGTCCACTTCACCCAGGACGACGGCACCAATGGTGTCCTCGTCCAAGTTGAGGGCGAGCCCGAGCGTGCCGTCTTCGAACTCGAGCAACTCGTTCACGGCCGCTCCGGGTAGGCCCGAGACGCGGGCGATGCCGTCGCCGACCTCGACGATGCGGCCGATCTGCTCGGTCCCGACCGCCGGGGTGTAGTCCTCCACGTTTTTCTTCAGTGCCGCGGTGATCTCGCTGGCGTCGATCGTCAGTTCTGCCATCAACCTGCTCCCTCTGTCTGAATCGTCGTTCCGCTCGCCGGCCTGGCGCTGGTGTGGAACCCGCTGTCTTCCCAACCGCCGGGCATGAGGTGTTCGCGCAAGGCGTCGATCCGCCCGCGGGCACTGGCGTCCACCTGCAGGTCGCCGATCTGTATGACGGCGCCGCTCAGCAGTGCCTCGTCGATGACGACCTGTAATTCTACCGGCGCCCCGGCCAGACCACTCAGCGAGTCGGAGAGCTCGCCCCGTTGCGCTTCGTCAATGGCTGCCGCCGACCGCACGCGGGCAATGCGCCAACCGCGCGCCTTGGCGGTCTGCTCGACCAACCAGTCCAACGTGCCCACGATGTCGCGGGCCCGGCCGCCGACCACGACGTAGCGGATCAGCAGGAGGGCGCTCGGGTGCACCTTGCCCTCGAGCAACTGGGTGACCAGACCCTGGCGCGCCGAGGGCGCCAGGTCGCGATCGACCAGCGCGGCCCGCAGTTCGGGTGTCGACTGCACAATGCGGGCGAAGCGGAAGAGGCTGTCCTCGAGCTCTTCCAATTCGGAGGTGGCCAGGTCTTCGTGGATCGCCGTGGCATAGCCGCCCACCCGCTGGCGGGACTGCAGCAGGCTCAGCGTCTCCTCGTTGAACTCCATGCCTTCGGCGGCGTGGCGGGCCCGGGTGGCTACCCAGCCCAGAGCGGCCGGCACTTCGGGCGCCCGCACCGCGGCGCAGGCAAAGGCAGCCAATCGGCACGCCGGTTGGGAGACCTTTTTGGACAGGAGGTCGAGCATCACGGCCCGACGGACCGCCGGCCGCATAGTGGTGTCGGTCAAGGCGGCGTTCAGGGTCCCGTTGGCCAAGACCAGCTGCTCAATCGATTCGAGGTCATTCGCCAGGACGCGGAGCGCATCGCCGCCGGTCGAGCCGGCGGCTTCGAGAATGGCAGATGTGTAGCCCTGGAGAGTGGGGTTCACTGACGGGCCCCGGAGCTGGCGGCCGCGCTGCCCGTCACGTCGGCGTTCAACGCGCTGACCGCTTCGGAAATGAGGTCGTGGTGGGACTCGGCATTGACCTCTCGTGCGATGACGCGCTCGACCACGTCCATGACGATCTCGCCCAGGCGGTTCGCCGCTTCCTCGACGGCGCGCTGACGCGCCAGGGCCACTTCGGCCTGGGCGCTGCCGACGATGCGCTCGAACTCCGCCTCGCCCCGGGCCTGCGCGCCGACGCGCACCGCCTCGGCGGTCCGGTTGGCCTGCGCCAGGATCTCCTGGGCCGTCCGCCGTGTCTCTTCGAGCGCGGCATGACGCTCGTCGTCGGCGGCCAAGGCGTCGGCGCGCGCCTGGTCGGCCGCCTCGAGCGAGGCGCGAATCTGCTCTTGTTGTCTCGCCATGAGCGCGCCGATCGGCGGGATCACCTTCTTCCAGATGATGTAGAGCAGGATGAGGGCGACGACCACCTCGATGATGAAGGAGCTCACTGGCCGGCCCCCGAACTTGCCGCCGCGCCGCCGGTCGCATCGGCCTGCAAGGCGCTGACGGCTTCGGTAATGAGGTCGCGGTGGGCCTCGGCGCTGACCGGCCGCCCGATGACACGCGCCACGACGTCCATGGCGATCTCGCCCAAACGGTTGGCCGCATCCTCGACGGCGCGCTGGCGTGCCACGGCCACGTCGGCCTCGGCCCCGCCTACGATCCGGTCGAACTCCGCCTGGCCCCGGGTCTGCGCGTCGACCCGGACCGCCTCGGCGGTCCGGTTGGCCTCCGCCACGACCTCCCGCGCCGTCTGGCGTGCCTCTTCGAGCACGGCCCGGCGCTCGTCGTCCGCCGCCACGGCGTCGGCGCGCGCCTGGTCGGCGGCGTCGAGCGAGGCGCGGACCCGCTCGTGTCGTTCCGCCAAAGCCTTGTTGATCGGCGGGATGATCTTCTTCGAGATGATGACGACCAGCACGACGAAGATGACCAGCTCGACGAAGAATGTCCCATTGGGGAGAAGGAAGATGCTACCTGTGGTCATGTCGCGCTCCGGTCTCCTCTCCGGGGTCTCTCCGGCCTGTTGACGGTCGCCGTCGGTTCGCTGCGGGACAACGGTTGCTACTTGACCGACTTGGCGGCGAAGACGTAGACGAACACCACCATGAACAGCAGGTTGATGAAGTACATGGCCTCCACCAGACCGACGGTCAAGAAGAAGTACTGACGGGCCTTGGCCTCGATCTCGGGCTGGCGGGCGATGGCGGCAATGGTCTGCGAACCGGCCAGGCCGTCACCCACGGCAGCGCCGATGGCGCCTCCCCCGAGCGCAAGACCGCCGCCTACCAGGGCGCCGGCAATGCGTATCGAGCTTTCTACTGTGTCTGCTGCCATGTTTCTCTCCTTTGTCGAGAACTGCTGAGATCGGAACGACGTGGTCGTTGGAGCGCCCTAATGCTCATCGGTGCTCATTCCCATGCCGAGGTACATGATGGTGAGCAGGGCGAAGATGAAGGCCTGGATCGCACCGATGAACAACTCGTCGAACGGCTTCCAGACGGCCAGACCGATCCACGACAGATAGGCCGGGATCAGGGTGACGATGACCGTGATCATCAGCACGCCCGAGAAGATGTTCCCGAAGAGTCGGAAGGTCATGGTGATCGGCTTGGTGATCTCCTCGATGACGTTGATGGGGAACAAGAAGGCGTACGGCGTGAAGTAGTGCTTGACGTAGCCCTTGAAGCCGCGGGCCCGGATCGAGTTGTAGTGGACGAGGGCGATGACCGTGACCGCCATGGCCAAGGGCAGGTTGACGTCGCTGGTCGGCGGCGGGAACCAGCCCGGGTCCCCGCTGGGGATGAAGGCGATCCAGTTGCAGACGAGGATGAAGAAGAAGACCCCCACGCCCAGACCGACGAAGCGCCGGCCCTGGGGACCGATGGCGGAGTCGGCCAGGTCCGACACCTGCTCGGTGATGGTCTCCCAGAAGAGCTGGAGTTTCCCCGGAACGCCCGAGGTGACCGTGCGCACCATGAAGAAGCCCAGGGCAAGGACGATGGCCGCGGCGGCGAGCGTGGTCCAGACGATGTCCCCGTCGATGGTGAGGCCGCCCACGTGGATCACACCCCGGTGATTCCCGATGGTGATGTTGCCGCTGGCCAGAACGAAGCTGTGCCTCATCGCTCACCCAGCCTCATTGGAGCCCCTGGCTGACGAGCACCCGGCCCACGTTCACCACGAAGAAGAGCTGGAAGATGACCAGGCCGGTCACGGTGCCGATGCCGAGCGCGCCGTTGACGAACATGAGCCCGATGGCGATCACGGTGATCACGGCCAGCCGGGTGACGCTCTTGGTCCCCATGGCCCGCCGGACGGCCTTCTTGCTCGTCTCACCCTTGGTCTGGACCTTGGCCACGCCGGCATCGAGGAAGCGCAGGTTCACGATCGCCATGGCGAGCCCGATGACGATCCCGAGCGCGGCCCAGGGCGCAGAAAGGAGGAGGGCGATGATTATGGCGCCCCCGCCGCCGATGAGAGCGGACACGATGGTGCGGCGCAGAACTTTGGCCAGGGCAGTGCCTTCGAGATCCGAGAGACCTGACATCATGCTCATGCTGCCCCCGTTAGAGATACTTGCGAATCTGTCCCACGACCATGGATGCCGCCGCCGCCAGCCCGGCGAACAAACCCACCAGGAGCAGTGCCGGTGCCGTGTGCCAGGCGCTGTCCGCCCACAGTCCCAACCCGACGCCGATGGCCACACAGACGGCGGCGGACAACCCCATCCCGAGGAACGCCACTGCTCCGGGCAACGGCTTGGGCGCCGGCGAGCCGGGCTCGTCCACCGGGGGTTGCGCCTCCGTCACAGACCCGGGCGCGCACAACTGAGCTTACTTGACCACGCATGCGAAAAACGATCCCTTACGCTGTACGTAGCGCGCCAGAGTCCTTCGGCCGACCGCCCGAAATTGGGGTGTCGGACGAGGCGAGGTGGACGGAGTACACAGGCCTTATCATCGCACCCCGGTCCGGATGGCGTCCAAACGAATCGCCAGCCCACGGTCAGGGGAGGCGGACCACCTCGTCAGAATGGCCCGGCGCCAGCAGTTCGGGATCGACCTCCATTTCGTCGGCTCCGTCGCCCACATCGCCATTGCCCTTGCGCAATCCGGGGTGGAACAAGGTGTACAGACCCACCCCGAGGGCCGCCGCCCCGAGCGGGATGAAGGCGTTGGCCTCGTGCACGAACAACGGGACGAGCAGGAAGGCCGAGAGCACGGCCGTCCAGGCCCACAGGATGAGGACGCTGCGTCGAGGCCCATGGCCCAGCCGCAGCAGCCGGTGGTGGATGTGCTGTTTGTCCGGCGTGTGGAAGCTGGTCCCCCGGGCCGTCCGCCGGACGAAGGCGAAGGCCATGTCGACGATGGGCACGCCCAAAATGAAGAAGGGTATGAACAGCGGGGCGAAGAAGAAGTACGTAACCCCGCTGGTGGGCGGCGTCCGACCGCCGATGACCATGGTCGAGGCGGCCATGAGCACGCCGAGGAGCAGCGCCCCGGCATCCCCCATGAAGAGCCGGGCCGGATTGAAATTGAAGGGCAGGAAGCCGAGGCAGATCCCGCAGGCGATCACCGCGACCAGAGGTCCGATGTTGTTCATGGGCAGGATGCCCAGCGCCATGAGGCGGAGGCCGTAGATGGCCAACGCACCGCCGCCGATGGCCACGATGCCGGCGGCCAGGCCGTCGAGCCCGTCAATGAGGTTGATGGCGTTCGCCAGGGCGATCACCCACGCCGCGGTGATGAGGGGGATGATGCCCGGGGTCAGCACGATGAACCCGGCCAGCGGCACCTTGAACTGGTACATGGTCACGCCCAGGAAGTACAGGATGCTGGCCGCCAGGATCTGGCCGGCGATCTTCGCCGGCGCCGACATCTCGCGGAAGTCGTCGAGGATGCCGACGGCGAAGATGGCGCCGGCGGCCAACACGACACCCAGGAGCTCGGGCGACTCGGTGAAGATCGGCCGCAGCGCCGGAACGGCCGCGGCGACCAGCACGGCGGTCAGAAAGCCGAGGAACATGGCGGCGCCCCCGCCGTAGGGGATCGGCTTCTTGTGCATGGTGCGCTCGTTGGGAGGGGCCACGTAGCCCACGAGCACGGCGAAGCGCCGGGCCGGCACGGTGAGGCCGGCGGTCGCCCCCGCCGCCACCGCCAGCACCAGCGCGTACCAACCCAGATCCGGCATGCGTTAGCCGAGGAGATCGGGATAGGGCGGGAAGGCGCCGCACAGCGCGGCCACCTCGGCGCGGACCGCCTGCACCTCGGCCTCGTCGGACCGGGCCCTGAGCGTGCGGCCGATCAGGCCGGCGATCGTCTGCATCTCGCCCGCCCCCATGCCCGCCGTGCTCTCGGCCGCCGTGCCCAGGCGGAGGCCCGAGGTCACGAACGGTGAGCGGGGGTCGTCGGGGATGGTGTTGCGGTTGAGGGTGATGCCGGCCCGGTCGAGCACCTCCTGGGCCTCCTTCCCGGTGAGCTCGGGATCGAAGGTCCGCAGGTCGACGAGGATCATGTGGTTGTCCGTACCCCCCGAGACCAGCCGGAAGCCCTCGGCCGCCATGGCCGTGCCCAGCGCGGCCGCGTTCGACACCACCGTGGCGGCGTAGGTGCGGAACTCGGGCCGGGCGGCCTCGGCGAACGCCACCGCCTTGGCGGCGATGATGTGTTCCAAGGGACCACCCTGGAGCCCGGGAAAGACGGCGCTGTCGATCTTCTTGGCCAGCTCCGCCCCGCACAGGATGGCGCCGCCCCGGGGGCCGCGCAACGTCTTGTGCGTGGTGAACGTCACCACGTCGGCCACGCCCACCGGGCTGGGATGCGCCCCTCCGGCGATCAGTCCCGCCGGGTGCGCCGCGTCGAACATGAAGAGGGCGCCCACCGAGTCGGCGATCTCCCGGAACGGTTGCGGGTCGATCGTGCGGGCGTAGGCGGTCGAGCCGGCCACGATCAGGGCCGGCTGCTCCCGCTTGGCCACGTCGGCCACTTCGTCGAAGTCGATGACCTCGCCCGGGGCGCCGGCGTCATCCCCGGCCGACGTGACCCCGTAGGACACGAAGCGCCAGAAATTCGACGTGATGGAGGCCGGTGAGCCGTGGGTGAGGTGCCCCCCGTGATCGAGTCGCATGGCCAGAACGGTGGCCCCCGGCTCCAAAAGGGCCTGGTAGACAGCCAGGTTGGCGTTGGCCCCGGCGTGCGGCTGCACGTTGGCATGGTCGGCCCCGAACAGCGCGGTCGCCCTGTCGCGGGCCAGGTCCTCCACGGCGTCGATGACCTGGTTCCCGCCGTAGTAGCGCTTCCCCGGATATCCCTCGGAGTACTTGTTGGTCAGCACCGAGCCCGACGCCGCCAGCACGGCTCGGGAGGTGAAGTTCTCCGACGCGATCAGTTGCAACGTGGTCTGCTGGCGCTCGAGCTCCTCGTGGAGGAGCCGGTCGACCTCGGGGTCCGAGGCCAATTGGGTGTCGTACGGTTTCATAGGGTCCCTTCGCTGTCGAGCACGAGCTGGCGATCCAGGTCGGCCAGCTTGGCTATCCGACCCTCGTGGCGTCCCCCTTCTTCGGACGCCGAGAAATACGCCACCACGGCGTCGATAGCCACAGCGGCCCCCGTCACACGGCTGCCGAGGCAGATGACATTGGCGTGGTTGTGCTGGCGGGCCAGGGTGGCGGTCGTCACATCGTGCACCACCGCGGCCCGGACGCCGGGGATCTTGTTGGCCGCCATGGCGATGCCGTTCCCGGACCCGCAGGTGCAGATGCCGACGTCCGCGGCCCCGGCGGCCACGGCACGGCCGACGGCCGCCCCGAAGTCCGGATAGTCCACCCGTACGTCGGCGTCAGCGGTCCCGAAGTCGGACACCTCGTGCCCCCGGAGTGCCAGCTCCCCCTTCAAGATCTCCTTGAGGGTGAACCCGGCATGATCCGAGCCGAAGGCGACGCGCATGGGGGCCGAGTCTACCGAGGGTCCGGGGGGAAACCGGGGCGTCAGCCGGTACGATCTGCGGGCCATGAGCCTCGACCCACGCACCCCGGTCCTTGTCGGCGTGGGTCAGGTCACGGTCCATCCCGATCCCGAGACGGACCCCTCCGAGCGTCCCGAGCCCGTCGAGCTGATGGCCCGGGCGCTGCGGGCGGCCGCGGAAGACGCCGACGGCGTCGAGCCGGGAGCTTCGGCGTCGGCCGGTTCCGCCCTCATCCGCCGCGCCGACAGCCTCCGGGTGGTCCTGCCCCTCGGTTGGCGGGCCGTCAACCCGCCCCTCCTGGTCGCCGAGCGGCTCGGCTTCGATGCCGACGACGCCCCGGCCGAGCTCATGCTGACCGCCATCGGGGGCAACAACCCGCAGGCGCTGATGCACGATGCCTGCCGCTCCATCTCCCGCGGCGACCTCGACGTCGTGCTCGTCACCGGCGCCGAAGCCATGTACACGAAGGCGGCGTCACGGCGCGAGCCACGAAAGGCCGCCCTCAAGTGGGCCAGCCAGCCGGCCGAGAGCACGCCGGCACCGACCATCTTCGGCCTCGACCGTCCCGGGGCGACCGACCTCGAGATGTCCCGCGGGGTCATCCTCCCGATTCACGCCTACCCCCTGTTCGAGAACGCGCTGCGCGCCGCCAACGGGTGGACGCTGGCCGAGCACGCGGCGCAGATCGGTGCCCTGTGGTCCCGCTTCAGCGAGGTTGCCGATGCCAACCCGGCAGCCTGGATCCATGCCCCCCGCAGCCCGGCGGAGATCACGACACCCTCGCCCGCGAACCGCATGGTCTCGTTCCCCTACACGAAGCTCTGCACGGCCAACATGCAGGTGGACCAGGGGGCGGGGTACATCGTCTGTTCGGTCGAGGCGGCGCGGGCGGCCGGGGTGCCCGAGGAGCGATGGGTGTTCCCGCTGTCGGGTGCCGATGCGCACGACCACTGGTTCATTTCGCACCGTCCCGAACTCCATCGCTCGCCTGCCATGCGGCTGGCCGGCCGGGCCGCCCTGGAACTGGCCGGCGTCGGCGTGGAGGACCTCGGCCCCGTCGACCTTTATTCCTGCTTCCCGGTTGTCGTGCAGATGGCCGCGCGGGAGATCGGCCTGCCCGTCGACGACCCGGCGCGCCCGCTGACCCTGACCGGCGGCCTCACCTTCGGCGGCGGCCCGGGCAACAACTACACCTCGCACGGCATCGCCCAGGTGGCCGGCGCGCTGCGCGCCGAGCCCGGGTCGGTGGGGCTCGCCACCGGATTGGGCTGGTACGCCACCAAGCACTCCGTGGGTGTCTACGCGAGCCGGCCACCAAGCCACGCCGGGGCGGACGGCTTCGCCTGGCGCGACGTGCAAAGCGACGTCGACGTGCTCCCGCAGTGCACGGTGGACTCAGCGGCGAGCGGCCCGGTCCGGGTCGAGACCTACACGGTGACCTTCGACCGCGAGGGCAACCCCGAGCGGGGAATCGTGGCCTGCCGGACCGCCGACGACAGCCGGGCCTGGGGCAACATCGACGATGCCGACACCCTGGCGTCGCTCTGTGCCGAAGAAGGCATCGGCCGGACGGGCACCCTCTCGGACTCGGGGACCGTGACGCTGCGCTGAAACGCAACCAGGCGCGTCAGCGCCGCTCGGGAGCGTCCCTGCGCTTGAACCAGGTGCGACGCCGGTTGCCCATCATGAGCGCTGCCTCGACATAGCTCTGCGGGAGCGCGCCGACGTGCCGCACGAGCGGAGGCGACCGCGTGCAGTCGACCACGGTTGGCCCGGGGCCGCGACACGTGCCCCCGTCCAGCACGCAGACAACGTCGTCGTCGCTGAAGCGGTCGGCCACGTCAGCTGGATCACGCACCGGCTCGCCGTCGGCCCGGCGCAGCGCCATGGCCACGAGCGGACCGACGGCGCGCGACAGCGCCCGCAGCGGGCGAGAGGCCGGCATGGAGAGGGACACGACGTCCCCGGCCGCCGGCACCATGACGACGAGCGGGCCGGGCCACATGCGGACGGTGAGGATCGAGGTCTCCTTGCTCCATCCGGGGGCCAGCTCGACGGCCTGGGCCCGGCGACCCACCACCATCCTTAGGGGATCGCCATCCACAGGACCCATGCCGCGCCGGCCCAGCGCGGTGATGGACGCACGCTCTGCGGGCAGCACCGCGAGCTGGTAGGCGCCGTCGCCTGGCACAGCGACGACGTGGCCCGCGCCGAGGGCGGCCGCCACCGACTGCCAGTGACGCGCGCCGACGATCCGGGGAGGCGTCACCGCGTGCGGCCGACGAGCGCGCGCGGACGCTGCGCCAAGTCCGTCTCGACCCGCACATGGCGATAGCCCATGGCGCGAGCCATGGCGGCGGCGGGCTCGGCCTGCGCCGGCGCTATTTCAATGACGACGGAGCCGGGACGCGCCAGCCACGTCCACGCTTGCGACAGCACCTCCTCCACGTCGCGCAGTCCGGGCGTGCCGTCGGTGCCGTCCGCCGCCACCAGCGCCACGATCGGTTCCCGGCGGACCTCAGCGGGGAGATGGGGCCATTCCGCGGCCGCGACGTAGGGGGGATTGGAGACGATCAGGTCGATCGTGCCCGCCAATTCGCCGGGGAGCGGGCTCAGCCAAGACCCGCGGGCGAAGGTGAGGGGAAGGACTGCGCCGGCGCACTGGAGGGTGGCCCGAATCAGATTGGCCCGGGCCACGGTCAAGGCGTCCGCGCTGGTGTCGGTGGCCCACACGTGACCGCCGGGATGTCGATCGGCCAGCTCGGTGGCCAGGGCGAGGGCGATGGCGCCCGATCCGGTGCCGGCGTCGACGATGCGCGGAGCAACGGCGCCGGAGCGCCCGAACTCGCGCAACGCGACGTCGACAACCTGTTCGGTCTCGGGTCGGGGGATCAGGACGCGCTCGTCGACCAGCAGATCGAGGGCACGGAAGGCCCAATGACCGAAGACGTACTGCAGCGGCTCGCCGGCACGCCGTCTCGCCGCCATGGCGTGCGCCGCGTCGACGGCGTCGGCACCGATGTGCCCGTCGGCGGGAGAAGGCGCGGGACCGAGCACATCTTCGACGATGAAGCGCGCTTCGTGCCGTTCGCCCAGTGCGGCTGCGAGCTCAGTGATCAGCTCGCCCCGGGTCACGGAGGACCTTCCTCCTCCCCGCCCAACTGGCGCGCCCGCTTATCCGCCATCAGAGCGTCGGTGAGCTCCGTCAGGTCACCCGCCAGGACCTGGTCGAGTTTGTAGAGCGTGAGATTGATCCGGTGGTCGGTGACCCGGTTCTCCTTGAAGTTGTACGTGCGGATCTTGTCGGTCCGGCCGCCCGCGCCGACCTGGCCCTTGCGCTGGGCCGACATGGCGGCCGCTTGACGGTCCTGCTCGGCTTTGAGCAGACGGGCCCGCAGCACGACCATGGCCTTGGCCCGGTTCTGAATCTGGCTCTTCTCGTCCTGCATGGCCACCACGGTCCCCGTGGGCAGGTGGGTGATCCGGACCGCCGAATCGGTCGTGTTCACCGACTGGCCGCCCGGACCGGTGGATCGGTAGACGTCGACCTTGAGGTCGTTGGGGTCGATCTCGATCTCCACCTCGGCCGCCTCGGGCAGCACGGTGACGGTGGCGGTGGAGGTGTGGATCCGGCCCTTGGCCTCGGTCACCGGTACCCGCTGCACGCGGTGCGTCCCCGCTTCGTGCTCCATGCGGATGTACGCCTCGGGGCCCTTCAACAAGAAGACGGCTTCGTTGATCCCGTCGCGGTCCGACGCATCCTCGGAGAGGATCTCGATCTTCCACTTCTCGAGTGCGGCGAAGCGCTGGTACATGTCATAGAGGACGCGCGCAAAGAGATTGGCCTCGTCCCCACCCACGGCGCCGCGGATCTCCATGATCACGTTGCGACCGACGTTGGGGTCCTTGGGGAGCAAGAGGGACTGGATCTTCTCCTCTAATTCCACCACCGACGCTTCCGCCTCGTCGACTTCCTGGCGCATCATCTCGCGCTCGTCGCCCGCGGCCTCGGTCAACATCTCGCGGCCCGTTGCCACATCGGCTCGCGCCGCGGTCAGGTCGTGCCAGACGCGGACGATCTCGCCGAGCTCCTTGTGGCGGCGGGAGAGATCGCGCACGCGATCCGAATCGGACAGGACCGCCGGATCGGCCAGGTCGGCCTCTACCGCGTCGAACTCTGCCTCGAGCGCGGCAATCCGGTCATCGAGCATGGAATCGGCCAGAGAGAAACGGGGTGACCGGGCGAAGGGCGCCCGGCCGCATCGTTACTGGGCTTAGTCCCGCGCTGCTGCTGGTGCGGACTTCGCCTTGCCCTTGCGCGCTCCGTACCGGCGTTGGAAGCGCTCCACGCGCCCTCCGGAGTCGACCAGCTTCTGCTTGCCGGTGAAGAAGGGGTGGCACTCGTTGCACAGCTCGACGTGGAGGTCGGACTTGGTCGAGTGGGTCACATACGTGTTGCCGCACGAGCACTTCACAGTGGCTTCTACGTAAGCGGGGTGGATGTCAGGCTTCATGGGGGCTCCTGCGTCGATATGGTCGGGCCATTGTAGGGGTTTGCCGGCGACTTCCGTCCGGCGCTGCTCCTAGGTGGCGGGTCCCTTGGCGATCTCCGCCAGGAATTCGTCGTTGCTGTTCGTGGTACGGATCTTGTCCATGAGCAGTTCCAGCCCGGCGGCTTCCTTGCCGTCGTTGGCCAGCGCGTTGAGCACCCGGCGCAGCTTCCAGACCTGCTGGAGCTGTCCACGCTCGAAGAGCAGCTCTTCGTGGCGGGTCGAGCTGGCGTTGACGTCGATGGCCGGGTACAGGCGGCGCTCGGAGAGACGGCGGTCGAGCCGCAACTCCATGTTGCCGGTGCCCTTGAACTCTTCGAAGATGACTTCGTCCATCTTCGAGCCGGTCTCCACCAGCGCCGAGGCCAGGATCGTGAGTGACCCGCCCTCCTCGATGTTCCGGGCTGCACCGAAGAACTTCTTGGGCGGGTACAACGCGCCCGAGTCCACGCCGCCCGACATGATCCGGCCGGTCGCCGGTGCCGCCAGGTTGTAGGCGCGGGCGAGACGCGTGATGCCGTCAAGGATGATGACCACGTCGCGACCCACCTCGACCAATCGCTTGGCCCGCTCGATGGTCAGCTCGGCCACCTGCGTGTGCTCGTCCGCCGGGCGGTCGAACGTGGATGCGATGACTTCGCCCCGCACGGACCGGCGCATGTCGGTGACCTCTTCGGGTCGCTCATCGACCAGCAACACCATGAGATGGACGTCGGGATTGTTCGCCTCGATGGAGTGGGCGATCTGCTTCATGACCGTCGTCTTTCCCGCCTTGGGAGGCGAAACGATCAAACCGCGCTGGCCCTTGCCGATGGGCGAGAGGAGGTCGACGATGCGGGCAGTCAGGTTGTCCTTGTCGCCTGCCTCCGACATCTCGAGGTGCAACCGGGAGTCGGGGAACAACGGGGTGAGGTCCTCGAAACGGGGCCGGTTGCGCGCCTCTTCGGGGTCGAGCCCCGAGACGGTGTCGATGCGGAGCAGCGCCGGGTACTTCTCGTTGTTGGACGCCGGACGGCACGCGCCCTCGACGTAGTCGCCCTTGCGCAAGGCGAACCTTCGGGCCTGGCTGATCGAGATGTACACGTCCTTGGGCGATGGCAGGTAGCCACCGCAACGCAGGAAGCCGTAGCCCTCGTCGCGCAGATCGAGCATGCCCTTGACCTCGACCATCTCGCCCGAGTACGGCTGCTCCTGTCCGCCGCCACCTTGCAGCTCGCCCCCCACGCCTCGCTCGCGTCCTCGACGTCTGCGGCCCCGCCGGTTGCCCAGATCGCCCCCATCTCCCTGAGCCTGGTTGTTCTGATTGTTCTGGTTGTTCTGGTTGTTCTGGTTGTTGCGGTTGTTCTGGTTCTGCCCCTGATTGGGCCGGTTCCGGTTCTGCTGCTGGGGCGTGGACGGGCTCTGGCCATTCTGCTGGGCCGGGGCCGCGGTGGCGCCATCGGAGAGCTCCGGCGGCTCGACGAAGACCGCCGGCCCGC
>Ga0302311_10005485_pt1 | contig 13390 bp, 14 predicted proteins | sample III_Palsa_N1_3_FD_200449 | JGI IMG/M metagenome (GOLD analysis project Ga0302311, IMG submission 200449) | Peat permafrost microbial communities from Stordalen Mire near Abisko, Sweden - III_Palsa_N1_3 | ecosystem: Environmental > Terrestrial > Soil > Palsa > Peat permafrost | place: Sweden... | reverse complement strand
CGCTGATGGAACCCGCCACCGTGGCGCTGTAATCCAACTCCCCGGCGCCCGTCACCACGCCCCCCGCGGAGACGATCAGGTAATTCGCGACCGCCCCCGACGACAACGTCGCCGAACCGCCGTTGAGGATGGTGCTGGAGGAGACGACGCCGCCGGAGAGCACGACGAGCGGATCGCCGCTCAAGATGGTCAGGCCGCCGCTGGTGACGCCGGAAGAGACAGTGATGGTCATCGGTCAATCCTTTGCGGGATTGGCGCTGGTGTTTGGGTCGGGGCCGATTTGGGGCGCTGGCGGACGGTCAGCACGCTCGTGGCCCCGTCTCCAAGCTGGAGACGTCCACTGAGCGCGAAGGTCGGAACCCAAGCTAACCATGTCCGCACAAGGCACGCTATTCCCGTTGTGGAGCGGACTCAACCGCAACGGCGCCCGCGACCGTGGCCGCTAGAGCCGTCCCGCCTCGGCCAGCCGGTCCGAAAGCCACATCCGCGCCGGCGGCAGCGGGCGGTTCAGCGGGGCGAAAAGGTAGCGCTGGAGGAAATGGCCGGTGATGGCGAGGCCGGCGGCGATGTCGCCGGCGCCGAGGCCGCCCTGGGAGGAGAGCAGGAACGGCGGCAGGGCCAGCAGCCGGTCCTTGTAGGCGTCGCCCGCCGCGGCGCTCACCGCGCGGCCGGTGCGCGGGCTGACGTAGACGAGGTCGTCGGGCGAGCCGGTGACGGCGCAGCGCGAGAGGTCGAGACCGAAGCCGAGGTCGGCGAGCAGGCCCGCCTCGAAGCGCACATAGACCGCAGGCCAGATGTCGGGCTGGGCGAGCGCGGCGATGAAGGCCTCGAGGCCAAGGAAGGCGCCCGGATGCGGCTCGCGCTCCGGCAGGGCGCCGGCGGCCACCGCGGCGGCGGCGGAGAGGCCGGCGAGGGCCAGGGCGTCGTCGAACAGCGCCGAAGGCCCCTCCCCGACCGGCTCCAGGCTCGCCGCGCCGAGCTGTTCGGAGGTGCGGGCGCGGTAGCGAAGGCTCACCCGCGCGCCGGCCTGCAGGAACGGCTTCATCCGCCGCGACGCCGCGCCGGCGACGTGGGCGGCGTATTTGCCGTGCAGGCGGGTGATGAGTTCGACGATGGCGCCGGTCTCGCCGAACGGGCGGGCGGAGAGGACGTAGGCGTCGTCTTCGAATTCCATGGGGTTAGATCGGGGCGTGGTTGTCGGGCGGCCGGCGAATGCGGTGTTTCGCTCGCCCGCTTTCCCCAATATCGGTCATCGCCGGCACAAAGGCCGGCCATGACCGACGTTTGGGGGATGCTTAGAGAGTTGGGAGAGTTGGCGCACACCCCGACTACACATCGAACTCCAGCCCCAGGTCGCGGTAGGTGGCGCTGTCTTCCGCCCAGTTCTGCTTCACCTTCACGGTGAGGAAGAGGTGGACGGTGCGGCCGAGGATCTCGCCGAGGTCCTTGCGGGAGGCCTCGCCGATCCATTTCAGCGTCTGGCCGCCCTTGCCGATCAGGATGGCGCGCTGGCTCTCGCGCTCGACGTAGATGATCTGTTCGATCCGCGCCGCGCCGTTCTTGTGCTCCTCGAACGAGGTGGTCTCGACGCTGGCGGCGTAGGGCAGCTCCTCGTGGACGCGCAGATAGAGCTTCTCGCGGGTGATCTCGGCCGCCAGCATCCGCGCCGGCAGATCGGCGGTCTGGTCCTCGGGGTAGAACCAGGGACCTTCCGGCATCAGTTCGGCGAGCCGGCGCTTCAGGTCGTCGACGCCGGAGCCGTCGAGGGCCGAGATCATGAACACCTCGGAATAGGCGCCGGTGTCGAACAGGCGCTGGGTCAGGGCCAGCAGGTCGTCGCGGCGCACCTTGTCGATCTTGTTCAGCGCCAGCAGCGCCGGGCGGGCGGCGGTTTTCAGGCCGTCGTTGACGGTGCGCACGTCCTCGGCCGAGCGACGGTCGGCGGCCTTGGCGGCGGCGCCCGACACGGCGAGCTCGGCCTCGGCGTCAACCAGGTGGACGATGGCGTCGGCGTCGTGGGCGCCGGACCAGGCCGCGCGCACCATGGCCCGGTCGAGCCGGCGGCGCGGGCGGAAGATGCCGGGGGTGTCGACTAGCACGATCTGCGCCTCGCCCGCCATGGCGACGCCGCGCACCAGGAAGCGCGTGGTCTGGGCCTTCTGGGTGACGATGGTGACCTTCGAGCCGACGAGCCGGTTGACCAGCGTCGACTTGCCGGCGTTGGGGGCGCCGATGATGGCGGCGAAGCCGGCGTGGGTCATGCGGGCGGCTCCTCGCGCTCGAGCAGGGCCAGGGCGGCGGCTTTCTCGGCGGCCTGGCGCGAGCCGGCGCTGGCGCGCGCGGCGGCGCCCTCGATCTCGACCTCGACGGTGAAGCTGGGCGCGTGATCGGGTCCTTCGCGGCCGACCAGCCGGTAGGCCGGCGCGCCGCGACCGGCGGCGGCGGCCCATTCCTGCAGCCGCGACTTCGGATTGGCCGAGCGCTCGTCGTGCGGGCTCTCGATCATGCCACTCCAGGCGGCCAGCACCCGCTCGCGCGCCGCATCGAGGCCGGCGTCGAGGTAGAGGGCGCCGATCAGCGCCTCGCAGGCGTCGGCGAGGAAGCGGGTCTGGTCGCGCGCGCCGCGCCGGGTCTCCCCCCCCGGCAGCCGCAGCGCCGGACCGATGCCGAGCGCGCGGCCGACCTCGGCGCAGGCATCGCGGCTCACCAGCACGTGCAGGCGCTTCGAGAGCGGCCCGGCCTCGGCGTCCGGCTCGCGGGTGAGCAGGGTCTCGGCGACCACCAGCGCCAGCACCCGGTCGCCCAGGAACTCCAGCCGCTCGTTGTCCGCCGCGCCCTTGCCGACGCTGGAATGGGTCAGCGCGCGCTCCAGCAGGGCGCGATCGTGGAAGACATGACCGAGACTGACTTCGAGGTCGGCGATGGCGGCGGCGCGTCTATCCATGCCGGTGAGGCGTCAATGCAGCACCTTGAAGAACCGGCTCGGGCGGGCGTCGGTGAACCAGGTCCAGGGCTTGAAGATGCTCGCGCAGCAGGGGTGTTCTTCGTCGATGCCGGTGTTCCAGGAGAGCAGGATGATCCGGGCGCGGCCGACCAGGTTCTCCTCTGGCACGAAGCCGACGCCCTGCTGGTCGCCGACCTTCTGATCGAGCGACGAGTCCCAGCCGCAGCCGCCGAGCTTGGGATCGTCGGGCGACAGGCCCGGATCGAAGCGGCTGTCGAGCGAATTGTCGCGGTTGTCGCCCATCATGAAGTAGCAGTGCTGCGGCACGACATAGACGCCGGTGTCGCCGGCGCTCTCGAAGCCCGGCGAAAGCTGGATCTTGTAGTTGCGGCCGTCGGGCGTGGTCTCCTGCTGCAGCTTCACCGGCCCAGGGCCGCCGGGAAGGTCGCCCGAGCCCATGCCCAGCGGCTTCTCGGCCAGCGGCCTGTCATTGATATAGAGTTGGCCGCTCTTCAGCTGGATGCGATCGCCGGGCAGGCCGACCAGCCGCTTGATGAAGTCGACGTGGCCGCTGGACGGCAGCTTGAAGACGATGATGTCGCCGCGCTGCGGCGGGGTGAAGAACAGGCGGCCCTTGAACAGCGGCGGGCTGAACGGGATCGAGGCCTTGCTCCAGCCGTAGGACCACTTGGTCACGATGATGTAGTCGCCGCGATAGAGGTTGGGCTCATCGGAGGCCGAGGGGATGGTGTAGGGCTGGAACAGGATCACCCGCAGCACCAGGGCGATCAGCAGCGCATAGACGACGGTCTTGATGATCTCGACCAGTTCGCCGACCAGACCCAGCTTCTTCTCGGGCTTGGCGGGTTTGCCGCGGCTGGGGGCTGGAGCGTCGGTCATTCGGTCTTTCGGAAGGGAGTCGCCTCGGCCTGGCGACGGTCGCCGTTGCTAGACGCTGGATACCGCCCCGGCAAGCATCTGGCCCGTTAACTCGCGCTCATGCGACTACAACGCTTCGATGATCACAAAAGCCAGGGCATAGGGGTCGTCGTCGGTGAGGCTGAGGTGGATGTAGGCCGTCATGCCGGGCGGGGTGATCGCCGCCAGTCGCTTGGCCGCGCCGCCGGTGAGCGCCAGGGTGGGCGCGCCGGAGCGCAGGTTGACGACGCCCATGTCACGCCAGAACACGCCGGCGCGCATGCCGGTGCCGAGCGCCTTGGCGCAGGCCTCCTTGGCCGCGAACCGCTTGGCGTAGCTGGCGGCGCGGTCGGGCTTGCGCTCCGAGCGGGCGCGCTCGATGTCGGTGAAGACGCGCTTGACGAAGCGTTCGCCGAAGCGCTCCAGCGTCGCACCGATGCGGCCGATATCGGCGAGGTCGGAACCCAGGCCGATGATCAAGCGGCGGCCTCGTCCCGCGCCGCGTCCATCAGCGCCCGCATCCGGCGGATGGCCGGGTCAAGGCCGGTGAAGATGGCTTCGCCGATCAGGAAGTGGCCGATGTTGAGCTCGGCCAGTTCCGGGATGGCGGCGATCGGGCCGACGGTTTCGTAGTCGATGCCGTGGCCGGCGTGGACTTCCAGGCCGAGCGCGGCGGCCTGCCGCGCGCCGTCCTGAAGTTGCGCCAGCAGCGCCGGCGCCTCGGGCCGGCGCTCCCGCACCGCCAGGCAGTAGGCGCCCGTGTGAAGTTCGACCACCTGGGCGCCGACATCGGCGGCGGCCCGGATCTGCGCTGGGTCGGCCTCGATGAACAGGGAGACGCGCACGCCGGCCGCCTTCAGCGTGGCGACGCACGGCGCGACGCGATTGTGCTGCCCGACCACGTCGAGGCCCCCCTCCGTCGTCACCTCCTCGCGCCGTTCGGGCACCAGGGCGGCGGCGTGCGGCAGATGGCGCAGCGCGATGGCCTCCATCTCCTCGGTGACCGCCATTTCGAAGTTCAGCGGCTTGCCGCGCTTGCGGGTCAGCCCCGCCAGCGTCTCGATATCGGTGTCGGAGATGTGGCGGCGGTCTTCGCGCAGGTGGGCGGTGATCCCATCGGCGCCGGCGGCCATGGCGATTTCGGCGGCGCGGGCGGGATCGGGATAGCCTTCGCCGCGCGCGTTGCGGATGGTCGCGACGTGATCGATGTTGACGCCCAACCGGAGACGCCGGGCGCGGTGCGGCATGGGTGTCGGACTCGGGCTCATGGCGGACAATTTAGCGATGTCGGGCCATTTGTGCGAGGGCGACGCTCACTCGCCGTGCGACATGCGCCGGTACTCGCTGGGCTGCATGCCCGTGGCGTGACGGAACCAGCGCGAGAAGGTTGAGAGGCTGGAAAAGCCCACCATCGCCGCAACCTCGCCCAGCGGCCGGTCGCCGTGGCTGAGCTGCCGGGACGCCACCTCGCGGCGCGCCGCATCGAGCAGCTGGGTGAAGGACTTGCCCTCGGCGGCGAGGCGCCGGTGCACCGTGCGCCGATCGATGCCCAGATGCTGGGCGACCCGGTCGACGTTGCAATCGCCCTCCGGCAACAGCCGGCGGATAAGCGAATTCACCGTTTCGCTGACGCTGAGGCCGGCCGGCGCGCCGTTCGCCTCGATCATGCGGATGATCTCCTGGGTCAGCCGCGGATCGCCGTCGCCCAGTGGCGTCTCGAGATCCGCTTCCGTCAGCAGGAAGCCGGTGTAGGGCGCGCCGAACTCGACCGCGCCCAGCAGCGCCCGGTACGGCGCCAGGTCGGCGGGCGGGGCATGGGCGAAGCCGACGCGCGCCGGGCGCCAGCCATCGCCGAGCAAGCCGCGGAAGACCTGCACGTACATGGCGACCGTCAGCTCGACCATCTGCCGGCTGGCCCGGGTGCGGCCGCTCACCAGTTCCGGCAGGATCAGCAGGCCGTCTGGCTGCGGCGTCGCGCCGATCTCGACGTTATCGCCCTGGTAGCGGAGGTAGCGGCGCAGCACGTCCACCGCCATGCGCACATTGACCTGCTCGCGCATCAGCAGGCCGAGCGCGCCTTTCATCGAAATCTTGAAGGCGCCGCCGACCAGCAGTCCGAACTCTTCGCTTGCCGCGGATTTGGCGCAATCGGCGAGCAGAGCCTGCAAACGGTCGGCTGGGATTCGATAATCGGAATGGTCGAGCGCGGCGACCGGCAGGCCGGCGCGGCGAAGCATGTGGAACGGGTCTAGGCCCAAGGTTCGGGCGGCTTCGGCAAAGGCTTGCAGCACGGCGCTTCGAACGAAGCGGGGTCGCGACGCGGCGCTCTTGCTGTCTCCTGATGCAAAGTTCACGTCTCGATCAGACAAGCGAGGCGGTCCTAACTAAGACCCGACGGCCGAGAAAAGCGGTTAACACGGCGCATCGGCTGGCAAACAACCTCCTCCGCGGCGCCCACGTTTCGGGCTGCTGGGCAGCGCCCTATTGCCGTCCAAATTATGCCCTTTCCGTCACAACTCAACCTACCCTACCCAAAGTTGGTGTGGTCCACCCCCGATATGGTTAATTCTGCTGTACGTTGTCGAGGAGCCGCGCCGTTCCGCCGCAGGCTGTTCCTCAATTATACTCACGACATACTGTATTAATGACTCGTTAACGATAAATATTAAGCACTGCGTCAGCTTGTTGCATCGCACAAACCGGGCCTCGCCAATACCGTAACAATAGACCGATCGGTCGTGAGCTCCTGGCTTCAGGGTCTCGGCCGGCGGAACGGTATCAGACTGACGCGGGGCTGCTTCCATGGACTGGAATGACGAACGTATCGAGGCGCTGACCAAGATGTGGCGCGAGGGTCTTTCCGCCAGCCAGGTGGCCAGGCAACTTGGGGGTGTTTCCCGCAGCGCCGTAATCGGCAAGGTTCACCGGCTCGGCATCGCCGGCCGCGACGCCCCGACCCGGCCCAACGCCCTGGGCGGCCGGCCCGCAACCCGGGTCCGGGTCAGCGCCGGCGGCTTGCTGCGCCCCGCGACGCCCAGGCCCGCGCCGACGCCCCGGCTGGCGCCCCGCATCGTCTTCGAAGTGGTCGCGACGGCGAGCATCCAGAGCCTCACCACCCACGCCTGCCGCTGGCCGATCGGCGAGCCGGACAAGGACGATTTCGGCTTCTGCGGCCGGCTGATCACCGGCGCCGGCTCCTACTGCGCGGGGCACGCTTCGATGGCGGTTCGCCGCCGCGACAAGCCCATGCCCTCCAAGGAGATCGAGCGGATCGTCACCCGCTTCGCCGAGGCGGCGCCCGAGCCGGCGGGGCCCGCCCTGCCCTGGCGCGAGATCGCCTGAGCCGCCCGCCTTGTTTCAACCCTCATTCCCGCACCTGGTCATGCTCGCCACGCCCCTGGAAAAGCTTCAAGTGCTGGTCACCGGCGTCGACGCCGCCATCGCGCGGGACGTGATCAGCCTGCTGGCGCAGGACGGGGCCAGCGTGATCGCCGCGGATCGGGATCCCGATGCGCTGGACCGGCTGGCGCGCGACATCGGCCTCTATCGCGCCGAGATCTCGGTGGCCCAGGTCGAGCTCGGGGTCGCGTCCAAGATCAAGCTCTGGGAGGCCTCGCTGGCCGCGTTCGGGCGCCGTCCGCACCTGATGATCTGCTGCTGTGGCTCGCCCACCGGCCGTTGCACCGCCGAGGGGCGTCAAGAGCAACCACCCCTCTCGGACGATGTCGCGCTCAGCGAGCAGCGAGACCCTGAATGCCTCGCCGCGCTCGCCGAGCGACTGCTGCGACCGGCGCTGTTCCTGCACGCCGAACCCCTGCGCCGCTCGGCCTTCGACCGGGCGCTCGCCGTACTTCGCCACCCGACCCTGCGCGGCGTGCTGGAGCGCTCGCCCGGCCGCGGCCTGTTCCATCCATCCAGCGCGATCCCCTATGTGCGGATCGCCTCGCATCTCTACGCCCTGCGCCGCCAGATCGACGGCGCGCCGACGGGGACCGGGCGCATGCGGCTGGTCTCGTCCTCCGCCCCACCACCCCGCCGCGCCAACGCGGCCTGATTCAGTCATTTCGGAAGCGCAGAAAGCCATGACCACTCTGATTTTCATCGAGAACGTGCTTGGCAGCGGCCAGGTGGTGAAGCTGATCGAGGACTTCGGCGACTACTCCGTCTCGCGCGACCTGCGGCCCGGCGAGAACGCCCGGCTGGTGGTGAGCGCGTTCAAATCCATCTCGCTGGAGGAAGCGCCGCTGAACGGCCTGACCCTGGCCGCCAACGAAGGGCGCCGCATCGCCACCTTCCCCGCCCCCCGCGCCGCCGAGCGCCGCTGCGGTTGACGCACCGTTTGAAGTTCGCGCGGGCGGAGCCCTCCCTGCCGCCCGCGCGCCCGCCTCCCTTGTCCCATGGGAGGCTTTACTGTCGGCAGGGGCGTCTGGTGGGCTTGGCGTGGTGTCGAGCGCACCGGAAGCGCCCGTGACGCGCCGCGTTTCGAGCAGTATCGAGACCACCAGGCGCCCCTGCCGGCTTTCTTCTTGCGCTATTCTTTCGGACGTTAGCCCTGGCGTTTAACGCTGATTTTTCTTGCGTGGTCGGGCGGAACCAGACCGAGGCCCGAAGCCCCTCACCTTCCCACGCCTGCGGCGCGGGCCCCTCCCTCTCCCTCCGGAAGAAGTAAGCTATTGCTTCTGTTCACCTCTCCCGGAGGGAGAGGGGGGGGCCCGATCGCGCAGCGATTGGGAGGGTGAGGGGTTACGCACCTCGCCGTTTCAGGCCCTAGCCTCGCGCCCGCTCCACCGTTTCCACCGAGGGGCAGGCGCGCAGGGCGGCGGCGATGTTGGTGAGGTGGCGGGCGTTCTTCACCTCGATGTCGATGTCGGCGTCGAAGAAGGACGAATGGCGGTGATGCATGGAGAGGCCGACGATGTTGGCGCCGGCTTCGCCGATGATGGCGCAGGCCTGTCCGAGCACGCCCGGCGCGTCGAGGATGGTGGCGTGCAGGCTGGCCAGCGACAGGGTGTCGCGTTCCGCCTCGGGCGTCCATTGCAGGTCGCGCCACAGCTCCTCGCGGTCCTCGAACTTGGCCAGCTCGGGGCAGTCGATGGCGTGGACCATGATCCCCTTGGCCGAGGTGACGATGCCGACGATGCGGTCGCCCGGCACCGGCTTGCAGCAGGGATCGAACTTCAGCGAGACGCCGGGCGAGAGGCCGCCGCCGGTGACGTAGAAGCGGGCGGTGGGGCCGTCCTCGATCCGCCGGCGCTCGGTGGCGGCGGCGCGCTCGGTCTCCTTCAGGCCCGGGAACACCGCCTCCAGCACCTGGCCGGGGGTGACGCGGCCGCGGCCGACGGCGTCGTAGAGCTCGGGCTCCGAGGCCAGGGCGAAGCGCTCCAGCGCCGGCCTGAGCGAGACCTCGGCGCGGCCCTTGCCGGCGCGCTCCAGGGTGCGCTCGAGCGAGGCGCGGCCGAGGCGGGTGAATTCCTCCTTCTCGGCCTGGCGGATGTGGCGGCGGATGGCGGAGCGGGCGCGGCCGGTGACCGCCAGCGAGCGCCAGTCAGCCGGCGCCTGCGATTTCGGACCCCGCACCACCTCCACCACGTCGCCATTGGTCAGCTCGGTGCGCAGGGGCCTGAGCTCGCCGTTGATCTTCACGCCGACGCAGGTCTCGCCGACGTCGGTGTGGACGGCGTAGGCGAAGTCGAGCGGCATCGCCCCGCGCGGCAGACTGATCAGGCGCCCCTTGGGGGTGAAGACGAACACCTGGTCGAGGAACATCTCCAGCTTGGCGTGCTCGACCAGTTCCTCGCTATCGCCGCCGTGCTCCAGCACCTGGACGAGCTGGCGCAGGTTGGCCAACGGATCGCGCCCGCCGGCCGCCTCGGCCGCCTCGGGGTCGAAGCCGTAGCTCTGGTCCTTGTAGCGCCAGTGAGCGGCGACGCCCTCCTCGGCCACGAGGTCCATGGGCTCGGTGCGGATCTGCATCTCGATGCGCATGCCGCGCGGGCCGACGACGGTGGTGTGGATCGAGCGGTAGTTGTTGCGCTTGGGCGTCGAGATGAAGTCCTTGAAGCGCTCGGGCACGCACGGCCAGGCGCGATGGATGACGCCCAGCGCCCGGTAGCTGTCAGCCTCCGCCGAGACGATGACCCGGAAGGCGAAAACGTCGGAGAGCTGGGAGAAGCCGATCGACTTGCGCTGCAGCTTGCGCCAGATCGAATAGGGATGCTTCTCGCGCCCGAACACCCGGGCCGCGATGCCGGCTTCTTCCAGCTTCTCCGAGACCTCGCGGCTGACCAGCGCCACCGCCTCGCCCTGGCCGGCGCGCAGCGTGTCCAGGCGCCGGACGATGGCGGTGCGGGCGACCGGATTCAGGTGCGAGAACGCCAGCTCCTCGAGCTCGATGCAAATGCGGTGGCATCCGATCGAACGCGCCAATGGCGCGTAGATCTCCAGCGTCTCGCGGGCGATCCGCTCGCGCTTGGCGGCGCTCTTGATGAAGTGCAGGGTGCGCATGTTGTGCAGCCGGTCGGCGAGCTTGACCAGCAGCACGCGCACGTCGCGCGAGATCGCCAGGATGAATTTGCGCAGGTTCTCGGCCTGGCGCTTGTATTCGGCGCCGAAGGCCAGCCGCGACAGCTTGGTGACGCCCTCGACCAGCTCGGCGACCTCGTCGCCGAAGAGGCGGGCGATCTCCTCGCGGGTGACCTCGGTGTCCTCGATGATGTCGTGCAGCAGGGCGGTGACGATGGTCGCCGTGTCCATGCGGTAGTCGGTGAGAATGCCGGCCACCTCGATCGGGTGGGCGAAGTAGGGATCGCCGGAGGCGCGGGTCTGGGAGCCGTGCATCCGCACGGCGTAGACGTAGGCGCGGTTGAGCAGCGCCTCGTCGGCGGTGGGATCGTAGGCCTTGACCCGGTCGATCAGCTCGTACTGGCGCAGGAATTTGCGCGGCCCGGTCGGGGCGACCTGGGCCTTGGCGAGCGGCGGGGCTTGCGGGACGTCCGGAAGCGGGACGGCCGCCAAGGGGAGCGCCGTCGGCGTCGTCTGGGCAGGAAGCGGTTCGGCGCCTTCCGGGCTCAGTACCGCTCCTCCTGACCGCCGTCGCGGTCGCTCTGCAGGGCGCGAACCAGTTCCTGCTCGCTCATCTGCATGTGCGAGGGATCGGCCAGCAGCGCCAGGGTCTCGGCCTCTTCCTCGGCCTCGGAATGCTCGTCGACGCGCTGCAGCGTGGCGATCAGCGCTTCCTTCAGCTCGTCCGGGTCCACGACGTCGTCGGCGACTTCGCGCAGGGCCACGACCGGGTTCTTGTCATTGTCGCGATCGACCAGGATCTGGCCGCCGGCCGAAATGGCCCGCGCCCGATGCGCCGACATCAGCACGAGGCCGAAGCGGTTGGGGATCTTGTCAATGCAGTCTTCGACGGTGACGCGCGCCATTCGAGTCTCTCTTCGGGTGGAACCCATCTAGATAGAGCGTAAGGCGCGATTGTGCAACGCCGCGAAGGCCGAGGCGGTCCGGCAGGGCGGATCGGTCGCTGGCTTGAGCTTAGAAGGCTCCCGTGTCCGCGCTCTGGTCGGCCAGGCCGGCCCCCTTGCAGCTGTAGAAGGCTTCGTCCGACCCGGCGCTGACATCGTCGGCGGTCCACAGGACGTGTCCGCGCTTGATGGCGACGAAGAACCAGGCGTAGCCGCCATCGCGTCCCGTTCGGTCTCGCGGGCTGTACTGACCGCAGACGACAGAGACGGGCCCATCGATGGCCTCCGCGAACGGACCGTGCCTCACCGCTGCCGCCTCTTTGACCTGCACGACGCGAAACGCGACCGTTTCCAGGTTGCCGAGGTCCTGCTTGATCGCGTCTTCCGCCTGCTTTCGCACGCCGTCGGGCACCTTGGGCGTCGGCGCGGGCACAGGCACCGCGTCCGACTGACCCGTCGCCATGGCTGGGCCCGCTGCGTTTGCCGCGGTCGCCGCGCCAGCTATCGCCAGCGCCAAAATCAGAGCCCGCATTCGCCAACCCCCGGTTAGGCCGGAATTCGTCACTCAGATCCGTGGAGCGACGGACGGTCGCCGTCTTCGTATGCCCCACGCAGTTCCAGAATGCGCCCATTGCGGGAGATTTCCAACAATCTTGGACCTTCCTAACTGGCGCTTGTCGGCCATGGGTCGCGGCCGGGGCCGCGCGCCTGATTCTATTGCGCAAAGCCGCGCCTTCGTGGGAATCATGGCGCCCATGGCTGAGCTGATCGACAACCCGCCCCTCGCCCGCCGCATCCTGCTGGTGACCGACGCCTGGGCGCCGCAGGTGAACGGGGTGGTGCGGACGCTGGAGCGGCTGGTCGAGGAACTGCGCGCCATGGGTTGCGTGGTGGAGGTGATCGCGCCGTCCGACGGCTACCGCACCGTGCCGCTGGTGACCTACAGCGAGATCCGGCTGGCGATCGGCGCGCGGGACGATATCGAGGCCCGCTTCACCCGTTTCGCGCCTGACGCGGTGCATCTGGCGGTCGAGGGACCGCTGGGGTGGGCGGCGCGGGCGGTCTGCCTGAAGCACGGGTTTCCGTTCTCGACCTGCTACCACACCCAGTGGCCGGAATATGTGAACGCGCGCTTCCCGGTCGTGCCGCTGTCCGCCGGCTACGGCTTCGTGCGCGCCTTCCACGGGCGCAGCGGCCGGGTGCTGGTGTCGTTGGAATCGATGCGGGCGCGGCTCGCCGAGCGCGGCTTCCGCAACATGGCGCCGTGGCTGCGGGCGGTGGATGTCGATCTGTTCAATCCGGCGCTGCGCGGCGCGGACGGCGGCGTCTACGCCGGCCTGCCGCGGCCGATCTTCGTCAACGTCGGCCGCGTGGCGGTGGAGAAGAACCTCGACGCGTTCCTCTCGCTCGACCTGCCAGGCAGCAAGGTGATCGTCGGCGACGGGCCGGACCGCGAGATGCTGCGGGCGCGTTACCCGAACGTGGTCTTCACCGGCTACAAGAGCGGCGAGGATCTGGCCCGCCACTTCGCCGACGCCGACGTGTTCGTGTTCCCCAGCCTCACCGAGACCTGGGGCGGGGTGATGGTCGAGGCGCTGGCCGCCGGGACGCCCGTGGCCGGCTTCGACGCGCCAGGCCCGAAGGATTTCGACCGCTCGGTGGTGGCGGTGGGGGACGACTTGCGCGCCGCCTGCCTGGAAGCGCTGAGCTTCGATCGCGACGCCGCCCGCGCCTACGCCGAGCGCTTCTCCTGGCGCGCCTGCGCCGAAGACTTCCGCCGCAACCTCGCCCCGCTGCCCCCGCCGCAACGAAGGCGGCTGTTCGCCCGGCTGCGGCTGCTGAGGCGGCGGCGGTGGCCGAAGGCGGCGTAGCGGGTTTGTCGCGGCGGCAGCCCCCTCCACCCCTTCGGGGTCCCCCTCCCCCTGTGGGCAGGGGAATCGCATTTGAGGTTTGGACTGTTGCGATGATCTGAGAACAGGATTCTGAGGACGCGTTCTTCTTTTTGAGGAGGCGTGCTTGGTTGACCTGGTGAGTATCTTCCGTGAGGTGCGCGATCCGCGTC
>Ga0302311_10005484_pt1 | contig 13393 bp, 9 predicted proteins | sample III_Palsa_N1_3_FD_200449 | JGI IMG/M metagenome (GOLD analysis project Ga0302311, IMG submission 200449) | Peat permafrost microbial communities from Stordalen Mire near Abisko, Sweden - III_Palsa_N1_3 | ecosystem: Environmental > Terrestrial > Soil > Palsa > Peat permafrost | place: Sweden... | reverse complement strand
CCGGACCGCTTCCTCAAGCGCGGCCCGCGCCTCGGGCGCCTGCAGCCGCCTGGCCTGCAGCCGCAGCAGCGCGGCGACCGTCTGCAGGTTGTTCTTGACCCGGTGGTGGATCTCCCTGATCGTCGCTTCCTTGGTCAGCAGCTCCCGTTCCCGGCGGCGCAGCTCGGTGACGTCCCTGACCAGGACGAGCGCGCCGGTCCGCTGGCCGCCGACTACCAGCGGGATCGAGCGCAGCTGGACCACCGTGCCGTTGACGTCGATCTCGGTCTCCCGCGGCACCCGTCCCCTGGCGACCGGCATCAGCCCCTCGTCGACCGGCTTGCCCGACGCGGTCAGCTGCGCGGTGGCGGCGCCGAGCTCTTCCCCCATGAGGTCGGCCGCGAGCCCGAGCCTGCGGTAGGCGGACTGCGCGTTCGGGCTGACGAAGGTGACCCGGCCCGCGGTGTCGAGCCGGAGCATGCCGTCGCCCACCCGGGGCGAGCGAACGAGCGTGCTGTCCTGTCCCGGATAGGGGAAGGTGCCCTCTGACACCATCCGGGCCAGATCGTCGGCGCCCGCCAGGTACGTCAGCTCGAGCCGGCTCGGCGTGCGCGCGCCGTTCAGGTTGGTCGACCGCTCGATGACCGCGATCACCCGGTCGTCCCTGGTGACCGGGATCGCCTCGGCCCGCACGGGGACGCCGGACGTCCAGTCGGGGTCGCTCTCGCGGTGAATGCGCCGCTCGCGGCGCGCGGTGTCGAGCACCGGGCGCTCGCCCGGGCCGACCACGGTGCCCACCACGTCGTCGGGGAACGACGTCGGGCCGGTCGTCGGGCGCATCTGCGCGACCGCCACCCAGCCCCGGCTGGGCGCGTCCTCGGGCCCGCGCTGCGGCACCCACAAGATAAGGTCAGCAAACGACAAATCGGCGAGGAGTTGCCAGTCCGATACGAGGGAATGTAGCCACTCAAGGTCTGGCCCGGACAGGCTGGTCAGGTTCCTCGCGAGATCGGTGAGGGTCGGCACACTCCCATAATGACATGCGCGCAACGGGTACCCTGGCCTCCCGTGTACTGGCCGAAGTGCGAGAACACTGTCATCATGGCCGGAATACCGCAAAAGCGGGGGAGGTAGCACCCATGACCGCGTTCCCGATGCCGGCCGAAGACACCGATGGCAGCCCTAGCCCGTTGGGGAGCCTCGACGCTTCGCCTTCCCTGCTCCGGCTGCCCAAGTACTACCAGGTGAAGAAGCATCTGCTCGACTTCACGGCGGCCATGTCGCCCGGCAGCCCGGTACCGCCGGAGCGCGAGCTAGCCCGGCTCTACGGGACGTCAAGGACCACGGTCCGGCAGGCGCTGGCCGAACTGGTCATCGAGGGGCGCCTGCTGCGAATGCAGGGCAAGGGCACGTTCGTCGCCAAGCCGAAGGTCGCCCAGGCGCTCGAGCTCGCGAGCTACACCGAGGGCATGCGCCAGCACGGCCTCCACCCGCAGACCAAGATCCTCGACATTGGCTACGTCACCGCCGACGAGGAACTGGCGACGCTGCTGGCGGTGCGGCCCGGCGGCCGGCTGCTCCGGGTCCACCGGCTCAGGCTGGCCGACGGCGAGCCGATGTCGATCGACACCTCGCACCTGCCCGCCCGGCGGTTCCCCGGGCTGCGCAGGCAGCTCGAGCGGCACGCCTCGCTCTACGAGACGCTGCGCACCGGGTACGGCATCCAGCTGGCCGAGGCGGAGGAGACGATCGAGACCATCCTGGCCGACCCGCACGACGCCAACCTGCTCGGCGTGGACGCGGGAATCCCGCTGCTGCTGCTGTCGCGGCACGCGATCGACACCACCGGCCAGCCGGTGGAGTGGGCCCAGTCGTGGTACCGGGGCGACCGGTACAAGTTCATCACCCGGCTGCGGCGGGGTCCCGTGCAGTAGCTGGGGTAGCCTCTAGGGCTCTATGGATCACCAGACCGCTGAGCCCGCCGAGCGCGAGACGGCGCCGCGCGGCGTCCTCGTCATCACTGGCACCGGCACCGGCATCGGGAAGACCGTGGTCACCGCCGCGATCGCCGCCCTTGCGCACGCGCGCGGGGACCGGGTCGCGATCGTCAAGCCGGCCCAGACCGGCGTCCACCCCGGCCCCGGCTCCGACGTCCCCGACGCCGAGACGATCGAGCGGCTGTCCGGCGTGGCCGACATCCACGAGCTGGCCAGGTTCCCCGACCCGCTCTCGCCCGAGGCGGCCGCCCGCGTCAGCGGCCTGCCGCCGCTCGACCTGGCCCACGCCGCCGAGTGCATCGGCAAGCTGGCCGACTCCCGCGACCTGGTGCTCGTGGAAGGGGCAGGCGGCCTGCTCGTCCGCTACAACGCGGCCGGCGCCACGCTCGCCGATCTCGCCGCCATGCTGGGGGCACCGGTGCTCGTGGTCACCGCCGCTGGCCTCGGCACCCTCAACCACACCGCCCTCACCCTCGAGGCCATCGCGGCACGGAAACTGCGGCTCGCCGGGCTGGTGATCGGCTCCTGGCCGCGCGAGCCTGACCTGGCCGCGCGGGAGAACCTGGCCGACCTGGAGACCGTCGCGGGCGGCCCGCTGGCCGGCTTGCTGGCGGAGGGCAGCGGCTCGCTGCCGCGCGAGGCGTTCCGCGCTGCCGCGCTCCACGGTCTCGGTCGCAGCCTCGGCGGTCTCGGCCTCGGCCGCAGCCGCGGCCGCGGCCTCGGCCTCGGCCGCTCGCGCTAGCCGCTCGGCGCCGGTCCACAGGATCGGCCACGGGCCAACGGTCATATTTGTCCCATTTAGGCGTTGCCTGATCATCTAACGGGGCGCAACATGATGGTGACTACGTGACCTCTGTCACATCCGCCCGTGCGAGAACGCCGAGAGGATCAGATGACTCAGCCAGACGCAACCCCCAGCGCTCCAAGAGGCCCCCAAGATCCCGACATCACCGCGGCGAAGAACCCGGTAGCCGCCCATCCAGTCACCTCGGCCGTCATCGGCCTGCTCGTCGCCGCGGCGATCTGCGGCACGCTGATCGTCCCGATCTACGCCCGCATCACGCCGAAGATCGGCGACTTCCCCTTCTTCTACTTCTACCTTCTTGCCTACATGCCGGCCGTGGCGATCGTGCTCTGGGTCGTCAACCTCTTGCAGCGCAGGCTGCAGGAGCCGACGGGCGCAATCGGCAGCGACGCGGAGGTGACGGGATGAGCAACGTCAACACCGTCACGTTCACGATCGTCCTCGTCCTCTTTATCATCGTCACCGCGGTCGGCTTTCTCGCTGCCCGCTGGCGCCGCCCGGCGGTCATGGCGCAGCTGAACGAGTGGGGACTGGCCGGCCGCGGGTTCGGCACGTTCATCACGTGGTTCCTGCTCGGCGGCGACCTGTACACCGCGTACACGTTCATCGCCGTGCCGGCGCTGGTGTTCGGCTCGGGCTCGATCGGCTTCTTCGCGGTCTCGTACACGATCCTGGCCTACCCGATCGCGTTCATCTTCCTGCCCAGGCTGTGGTCGGTCTCCCGGGTGCACGGCTACGTCACGCCAGGCGACTTCATCCGGGGCAGGTACGGCTCACGCGGGCTGGCGCTCGCCATGGCCTTCACCGGCATCCTGGCCCTGATGCCGTATATCGCCCTGCAGCTCGTCGGCATCCAGGCGGTGCTCACCGTCATGGGGGTCAACGCCGGCTCCACCAACACGTACGTCAAGGACCTGCCGCTGTTCATCGCGTTCCTCGTGCTCGCCATCTTCACCTACGTCTCCGGGCTACGCGCGCCGGCCGCGATCGCGTTCATCAAGGACACGCTCATCTACGTCTTCGTCCTCGTGGCGATCTTCTACATCCCGACCAGGCTCGGCGGCTGGGGGCACATCTTCGGCACCGCGCAGACGCACTTCGCCTCGATCAGCCCGGACACGAAGAAACCACTCGGGACGTTCATCCCCACCACCAAGTCCACCGGCAGCACCCAGTTCGACTTCGCGACGCTGGCGCTCGGCTCCGCCATGGCGCTATTCGTGTACCCGCACATCATCACCGGCACGCTGGCCGCGAAAGGGCGCGGCATCATCAAGCGGAACATGTCGCTGCTGCCCACTTACGCGGTCCTGCTCGGCCTGATCGCGCTGTTCGGCTACATGGCGGTCGCCGACCCGGTCACGGCGGCGAACGTCAAGAAGTCGGGCAACGCGCAGCTCGCGGTGCCGTACCTGTTCCAGCACATGTTCCCGAGCTGGTTCACCGGTATCGCCTTCGCCGGCATCATCATCGGCGCCCTGGTGCCGGCCGCGATCATGGCCATCGGCGCCGCGAACCTGTTCACCCGCAACATCTTCAAGGAGTTCTTCAAGCCGGACGCGAGCCCGGCGCTGGAGACGCGGATGTCGCAGTGGGCGTCGCTGGTGGTCAAGTTCGGCGCGCTGGTCTTCGCGATCGAACTGCCGCACACGTTCTCCATCAACCTGCAGCTGCTCGGCGGCGTCTGGATACTGCAGATCTTCCCGATGCTGGTCGGCGGCCTGTACACCCGATGGTTCCATCGCTGGGCGCTGCTCGCGGGCTGGCTGGCCGGCATGGTCTACGGCACGCTCGCCGCCTACAACGTCAAGAATGCCACCGCCTCGCACTGGGCGGCGTCGTCGGACATCGTGTTCGGGCACACCATCTACATCGGCATCACCGCGATCATCATCAACATCGTGATAGCGGTCGTACTGACGCCCATACTCAAGGCCGCCAGGGTTCCTCAAGGCACCGACGAGACCCTCCCGCACGAGTACACCGCCGACCCGGAGCAGGCACCCGCTCCGGTGCCCGCCGGGCTGGGGGCGCGCTAGAGGCTCAGGCGGAGCACGGGACCGTTCGGAAGAAAAGATCTTAAGGCTTTTGGCACTGAACGGTCCCGTGCTACGACTGTCACCCTCCACAAATTGGTTACGCGGCGGTAACGTCGCTCTGGTGACCTCACTTCAAGGACATGCCGGCACGCACGCCGTCGCGGTCGCGCAGCGGTACGGCGTGACCACGATGTTCACGCTCTCCGGCGGGCATGTGTTCCCGCTCTACGACGGCGCGGTCAAGGCCGACCCGCCGCTGCGGCTGGTGGACGTGCGGCACGAGCAGACGGCCGTGTTCGCGGCCGAGGCCACCGCCCGGCTGACCAGGACGCCCGGGCTCGCGGTGGTCACCGCCGGGCCCGGGGTCACCAACAGCGTCAGCGCGGTGACCGGCGCCTGGTTCAACGGCGCGCCGCTGGTCGTGCTGGGCGGGCGGGCCCCCGACTACCTGTGGGGCAAGGGCGCGCTGCAGGAGCTGGACCACGTGCCGCTGCTCGCCCCGGTCACCAAGCGGGCGTGGACCGAGCACACGGTGGCCGGAGTCGCCGGGTCGGTCGACGAGGCGTTCCGGCTTGCGCTGACCCCGCACCGGGGACCGGTGTTCCTCGACTTCCCGCTGGAGGCGATCTACGGCGAGGAGGCGGTGGACCTGCCGCCCGACGCCGACCGGATGCCCGCGGCGGCGCCACCGGACGGCGACGATGTCGCCGCCATCGCCGCGCTGCTTGGGGCGGCGCGACGGCCGGTCCTGGTGCTCGGCTCGGATGTGTGGCTGGGCGGCGCGGAGACGGCCGCCCTCGGCTGCGCGGAAGCGCTCCGGCTGCCGGTGATCACCAACGGCCAGGGGCGCGGGGTCCTGCCGCGCGGCCACTCGCTGCTGGTGACGCGGGCCCGGTCGGTCGCCTTGGCCGAGGCGGACCTGGTCATCGTGGTCGGGGTCCCGCTCGACTTCCGGCTGCGCTACGGCAGCTTCGGCCCGCCGGACGCGCCGGCCAAGGTGGTGCACGTGGCGGACTCCGCCGGCGGCATCGCCACCCACTGCCCCCTCGCGGCATCGGCGTCCGGTGACCTGGCGGCGTTCTTCACGACGCTTGCCGACGCGTGCGGGCAACGTCCCGTGGGCGACATGGAGTGGCTGGCCCGGCTGCGTGGAACGGCGCGGGCGGCGGTGGCCGCGGACACCCCGCTGCTGGAAACCGAGGCCTCCCCGATCCACCCGATGCGCGTCTACGGCGAACTGCTGCGCGAGCTCGACGACGACGCGGTCGTCATCGGCGACGGCGGCGACTTCGTCTCCTTCGCCGGCCGCGTCATCGAGCCGGCCTTCCCCGGCCACTGGCTCGACCCCGGCCCCTACGGCTGCCTGGGAACGGGCCTCGGCTACGCGCTGGCGGCCCGCCTGGCCCACCCGTCGTCGCAGGTCGCGCTCATGCTGGGCGACGGCGCGGCCGGCCTGTCGCTGATGGACGCCGACACCCTCGTCCGCCACAACCTGCCCGTGGTCATGATCGTCGGCAACAACTCGGCCTGGGGCCTGGAGAAGGAGCCGATGCGGGCCGTCTACGGCTACGACGTGGCCGCCGACCTGCGCCCCGGCACCCGCTACGACGAGGTAGTCCGCGCCCTGGGCGGCGCCGGCGAGCAGGTTACCGCGCCAGGCGAAATCGCCCCGGCGCTGCGCCGCGCCTTCGCCTCCGGCGTCCCCTACCTGATCAACGTGATCACCGACGTCGCGGCCGCCTACCCGCGGACCACGACCGGTGTGTGAGCAGTACTTTCCCGCTCGCCGCCGGGCGCTCGGGACCTTTGGCTCGCGGGTGTGCTTCCCCGCCCGCCGCCGGGCGGGGTTACGTCTGCGGTGGACACGCACTGCGGCGTGCGGTATGGCTAGGTAGGGGATGCCGCCGCGCTCCGTGGAGAGAAGCTGAACATGACTGCCAGCAACCCGGCCAGCCTCCGCCGCCTCGTCGCGAGGTCCGACCGCCATCCAGCCCTGGTGGTGCCCGAGTCAGGTGCCGCGCTGTCGTACGCGGCGCTGCAACGCGCGCTCGACCGGGCGGTGGGGCGACTGGCAGCGCTGGGCGTGCGCGAAGGCGACCGGGTCGCGCTCGTCGCCGCCAACGGCCCGGCGCTGATCGTGGCGTTCCTCGCGGTCGTCGCCAGCGGCGCGGCGGCTGCGCCACTGAACCCGGCGCTGGGCGAGGCCGAGCTAAGCGCCGAACTCGACGACCTGCGCGTGTCGCGTCTGCTGCACGACGGCGCGGCCAGGGCCATCGCGGCGGCCGCCCAGTCCAACGTGACCGCCAGCGTGATCGACATGGTGGACGCCCTGGTTCACATCGACGGCGAGGCCGGTGAGGCGATTGAAGATGTCGCCAGCCCGGACGCGCTGGCCCTCCTGCTGCACACCAGCGGCACCACCAGCAAGCCGAAGAGCGTGCCGATCCTGCAGCGTAACCTCGTCGCGTCGACCGCCGCGGTCGCGGACACATACCTGCTGACCGGTGACGACGTGACGACGTGCGTCATGCCGCTGTTCCACGTACACGGCCTGGTCGCCACCGTACTGGCGACACTGTCCACTGGTGGCACCGTGCTACTGCCGCGGTTCCGGCCGTCCGCATTCTGGGACGACGCCGCCCGGTACGGCGCGACCTGGTACACGGCGGTCCCGACCATCCACGCCCGACTGCTCACCCGGGCGCAAGAACTGCCCGCACCACCAAAGCACCTGCTCCGGTTCGTCCGCTCCTGCTCGGCGCCGCTGCCCACGGTGCTGTGGCAGCGTTACGAGGAAGCGATCGGCGTTCCGCTCGTCGAGGCGTACGGCATGACCGAAGCGGCTCATCAGATGGCATCCAATCCGCTGCCGCCCGGCGAACGCCGGCCGGGGACGGTCGGGCGGGCGACCGGCATCGAGATCGTCGCACTTGACGACAGTTGGCAGTCGGTCCAGCCGGGCGACGAGGGTGAGGTGGCGGTGCGGGGGCCGTCCGTCGTCGGCGAGTACCTTGATAATCCCGCCGCCACGGCCGCCGCCTTCCGGGACGGCTGGTTCCGCACCGGCGACGTCGGAAAGCTCAGCGCCGATGGCTACCTCTCCCTCGTGGGCCGGGTAAAGGAGCTGATCAACCGGGCCGGCGAGAAGATCTCACCCTATGAGGTGGAGGACGTGCTGCTCGCTCATCCCGCCGTCGCCGAGGCGGCGGCCTACGCGGTACCGGACGAGAAGTACGGGGAGCAGGTGGGCGTCGTCATAGTGCTCCGGGGCGAGGCCACGCCGCGGGAACTGACCGCCTACTGCGCGGAGCGCCTGGCCGCGTTCAAGCGGCCGGCCCGGGTGACGATCCTGCCGGAAATCCCGAAGGGGCCGACGGGCAAGATTCAGCGCCGTAACCTTGCCGCGCTGGTGGGAAGGGCCGGGGGGGTGGGTGAGTGAAGGTCGCGGTCGTCGGTGCCGGGGCGATCGGCGCGTACGTTGGCGCGGCACTGCAGCGTGGCGGCACAGAGGTCCACTTGCTAGCGCGGGGCGCGCACCTGGCGGCCATGCGGGAGCACGGCGTTACGGTGCTGAGCCCGCGCGGCGACTTCCACGCGCACCCGCATGCCACCGACGATCCCGCGGAGATCGGGCCTGTCGACATCGTATTCCTTGGCCTGAAGGCATACAGCTACGCCGACTCGGGCCCGTTGCTGGCACCCCTGCTGCATCAGGGCACCGGCGTAATCGCCGCGCAGAACGGCATACCGTGGTGGTACTTCCACGGGATGCCTGGTCCGCACGAGGGCCGCCGCGTTGAGGCGGCCGACCCGGGCGGCGCGGTCTCGGCTGTGATCCCGCCGGAGGCGGCCATCGGCTGCGTGGTGTACTGCTCGGCCGAGATCGACTCACCGGGGGTCATCCGCCACGTCGAGGGCACCCGGTTCTCCATCGGCGAGCCGGACGGCACGATCTCGCAGCGCTGCAGCTCGTTCAGCCAGGCGATGGTCGCCGGCGGTCTAAAATGCCCGGTCGAAAAGGACCTCCGCTCCGACATCTGGCTCAAGCTGCTCGGCAACGTGGCGTTCAACCCGGTCAGCGTCCTGACTCGCGCCACGATGGGCGACATCGCCCGGCATCCAGGCACGCGTCAGCTGGTCTTGAACATGATGTACGAGACGGCCGAGATCGCCGCCCGCCTCGGCAACCCGCCCAAGATCTCGGTCGAGCGCCGCTTCGACGGAGCGGCGAAGGTTGGCGATCACAAGACCTCGATGCTCATGGATTTCGAGGCCGGCAAGCTCCTGGAGACGGACGTCCTGCTCAAGGCCCCCGTCGAACTAGCCCGCCTAGTCGGGGTCGCGGCCCCGACCCTAGAACTGGTCTACGCCCTCATTGACCTGCTGACGCCGGACAAGCGATTACCAGAACGGCGTGCGGGTGAACGATGTTCACGCTCTCCGACGGCACGTGTTCCCGCTCTACGACGACCGGCGCGTGAGTTCCGTGGGTATACACCCGAGGCAGCGGTAAGCGCACGAGGCATCCTGGCGGTGTGCCGATCAGCGAATACACGACCACGAGGCGGCAACGGGGGTGAGGCAATGCCGGATTCGCCTGCGGTCGACTTGCGGGGTCGGCTGAGAGCGCTGCCCGTGGCGCGGGGGCTGCTGCCGATCCGCCGATCCCAGGTACCGGCGGACCTGCTGGCCGGCGTCACGCTGGCGGCCGTCAGCATCCCGGTCGTCCTCGGCTACGCCAAGATCGCCGGGATGCCGGTGGTGACCGGCCTGTACACGCTGCTGCTGCCGCTGGCCGTGTTCGCCGTCCTCGGCTCGTCCCGGCACCTGGTGGTCGGGGGCGACTCCGCCACCGCCGCCATCCTCGGCGCGACCCTGTCCGGCCTCGCGGTCGCGGGCTCGCCCCGGTACGTCCGCCTGGCCGGGCTCGCGGCCCTGCTGACCGGGCTGCTGCTGCTGCTCGCGCGGGTGGCCAGGCTCGCGTTCCTGACGAACTTCCTGTCCAGGACCGTGCTGGTCGGATTCCTGACCGGCGTCGGCATCTCGGTGGCGGCCGGCCAGCTGCCGGAGATGCTCGGGCTGACCGTCACCGACCGGCAGACGCTGCCCAAGTTCCTGCAGACCGCGCGCGCTCTCCCGCACCTGCACTGGGCCGACGTGGCGCTGTCGATCGGGGTCGTCGGGATCGTGCTGGCCGGCCGCCTGATCAGCAGGAAGACGCCGGGCGCGCTGATCGCGATCATCCTCGCGATCGTGGTCAGCCGGGCCGCCGACCTGGCCGCGCACGGCGTCGCGGTGCTCGGGCAGGTCCCGCGCGGGCTGCCGCGGCTGGCGGCGCCCGCCCTCGACCGGCATGACGCGGCCGTGCTGCTCGGCACCGCGGCGGCCATGTCGGTGGTCATCCTGGCCCAGAGCGCGGTGACCGCGCGCACCTACGCCGCGACCCACGAGGAGGCGTTCGACCAGAATGCCGACCTGGTCGGGCTGGGCGCCGCCAACGTGGCGGCCGCGTTCTCCGGCACGTTCGTCGTCAACGGCAGCCCGACCCAGACCCAGGTGACCGACAGCGCGGGCGGCCGCAGCCAGCTTGCCTCGCTCACGGCCGTGGCGGTGGTGCTCATCGTGCTGCTGTTGCTGACCGGGACGCTCACCCAGCTGCCGATCGCCGCGCTGGCGGCGGTGGTCTTCGTCATCGCCGTCCGGCTCATCGACCTGGCCGGGATGCGGCGGATCCTGGCCTACAGTCGTGCTGAGTTCGCCGTGGCGCTCCTCACGACCGTCGCCGTCGTGGTCATGGGCGTCGAGGACGGCATCGCGCTCGCGGTCGTCATCTCGATCATCAACCACCTGCGCCACAGCTACCGCCCGCTTAACAGCGTGATGAGGAAATCGCCGACCGGGCACTGGAAGGCGGTCCCGGTGACGCCGGGCGCGCGGACCGAGAACGGGCTGGTGATCTACCGGTTCGGCACCAGCCTGTACTACGCCAACGCCTCCCGGCTGGTGGACGACGTCACCGTCCTGGCCGGGGAGGGCGGTCCGCTGCGATGGCTGGTGCTCGACTTCGCGGCCATCGGCGACGTCGACTACACCGCCGCCGGCGTGCTCTCCCGGGTCACCGAGGAGCTCCGCAAACGGGACGTCCGGTTCCTGGTCAGCAGCGTCCTCGGCCCGGTCCGCAAGGAGCTCGACCGCTACGGCATCAACGACGCCCTCGGCCCCGGCGCCTACTACGAAACGCCCGGCGAGGCGCTCGAGGCCTTCCAGGCCCGCCAGGCGGCCCCGCCGCCTCCGGCCTGACCGTCTCGGCTCACTCAGCCGATTTCGGCGATCAGCTCGTCTTCCTGGACGACGTCGCCCTCGGCCACGTGCAGCTTGGTGACGGTGCCGCTCTCCTCGGCGAGGATGGGGATCTCCATCTTCATCGACTCGAGGATGACGAGGGTGTCGCCGTCATCGACGTGGTCGCCCTCGGAGACGAGCACCTTCCACACGTTCGCGACCATCTCCGCGCGGACTTCCGCCACAGCAGTCTCCTTTTCTCCGGGCCGTTACTGGTGGGAGCGTACTAGACCCGATCACGCCTGGCGCATACGGCCTATCAGACCGGTGTCGTAGTCGCCGCTGACGAACTCCGCGTTGCCCAGCAGCTCGGCGTGGAACGGCAGGTTGGTCTTGGGCCCGGTCACCACGAAGCCCGCCACCGCGAGCCGCGCCCGGGCGATGGCCTCGTCGCGGGTCGCGCCGTGCGCGCACAGCTTGGCCAGCAGCGGATCGTAGAACGGGGTCACGGTGGTGCCGGCCGCGTAGCCGGAGTCCACCCGCACGCCCGGGCCTGACGGCTCCTGCCAGGCGGTGATCGCACCCGGGCTGGGCAGGAACCGCTTCGGGTCCTCGGCGTAGACCCGCAGCTCGATCGCGTGCCCGTTCGGCACCACCGGCGCCGACGGGTCGAACGAGACCGGCTCGCCCGCGGCGATCAGGAACTGCTGCTCGACCAGGTCGATCCCGGTCACCAGCTCGGTGACCGGGTGCTCGACCTGCAGCCTGGTGTTCATCTCGAGGAACACGAACGTCCCCGACTCGGCGTCGACCAGGCACTCGACCGTGCCCGCGCCGAGGTAGCCGACCGCTTCGCCCGCGCGGACGGCGGCGGCCAGCATCTGCGCGCGGAGCTCGGCCGAGATGCCGGGCGACGGGGTCTCCTCGGCCACCTTCTGATGCCGGCGCTGGACCGAGCAGTCCCGCTCGCCGAGCGCGACGACCCGCCCGTCGGCCAGCCCGAGGATCTGCACCTCGACGTGGCGGGCGCGGGGCAGGTACCGCTCGAGCAGGATCTCGGGCGAGCCGAAGAAGCGCTCGGCCCGGGTCCGGGCGGTCTCGAACGCCTTGCGCAGGGCGTCGGCGTCGAGGGCGGCGCTCATCCCGATGCCGCCGCCGCCCGCCGCCGCCTTGACCATGACGGGATAGCCGATCTGGTCGGCCGCCACGACCGCCGCGTCGGCGTCCGCGACCGGCTCGGTGGTGCCCGGCGCGACCGGGACGCCCGCGGCCGCCATCAGGTTCCTGGCCCGGATCTTGTCGCCCATCTGGTCGATCGCGGCCGGCGACGGGCCGATCCAGATCAGGCCGGCCTCGGTCACCGCGCGGGCGAACCCGGCGTTCTCGGCCAGGAACCCGTAACCCGGGTGCACCGCGGCCGCGCCGGTCTTGCGGGCCACCTCGAGCAGCACGGCGGCGTCGAGGTAGCTCTGGGCGGGGGCGGCCGGGCCGATGCGGACGGCCTCGTCGGCCTCGCTGACGTAGGGCAGGCCCTCGTCCGCGTCGGAGTACACGGCGACGGCGCGCACGCCCATCCGGCGGGCGGTACGGATGATCCTGCGGGCGATCTCGCCCCGGTTGGCGATCAGAACGGAGTCAAACACCCAAGCAGCCTACGGGACCACCAGCTTGCTCAGCGCCTCGACCACCCGAGGGTCGTACTCGGCGCCGGTGTCGAGGCGCAGCCGCTCCATCGCCGCCGCGACCCGGCTCGCGTCGGCCGAGCTGCCGACCAGGTCGTCGTAGGCGTTAGCGGCGCGGATGATGCGGCTCGACAGCGGCGGCGGCTGCGACCGGTCGGCCGGACGGCACGGGTCGGACTGCCGTCGCACGATGTCCGCGACCGTGTCGAGCACCCGCGCCTGGCCGATGACCTCGGCCCCGTACTCGGCGATCCGCCGCTGCTCATCGCGGGCCACCAGCACGGTGGCGCCGCCGGGAACCGGGTCGCGCAGCGAGAGCTGGCCGATGTCGTGCATCAGGGCGGCGTACTCGAGCTCGAGCAGCGCCGCCTCGGGCATGCCGAGCTCGCGCCCGACCGCCACCGCCAGCCTGCTCACCCGGGCCGAGTGACCGGCCTCGACATAGCCGCCGACCTCGGTCGACCGGGCCAGCGCGCGGACGGTCTGCAGGTAGGTGGCCCTGATCCCGGCGTACCGGCGCAGCGCGACCTGGGTGACCAGCAGCGGCACGGCGAACACGGCCACCGCCGCCAGCCCCATGACCTCGGCCGCGAACGCGATCAGGAGCGC
>Ga0302311_10005478_pt1 | contig 13400 bp, 14 predicted proteins | sample III_Palsa_N1_3_FD_200449 | JGI IMG/M metagenome (GOLD analysis project Ga0302311, IMG submission 200449) | Peat permafrost microbial communities from Stordalen Mire near Abisko, Sweden - III_Palsa_N1_3 | ecosystem: Environmental > Terrestrial > Soil > Palsa > Peat permafrost | place: Sweden... | reverse complement strand
GTGGAGCGGGACGACGCCGGTCGGGCGGCCGTCGATCGTATGCACGCCGCCATATTCGCTGAACTCGCACAACGCGGGGCGGATGCGGTTGGGAAGGTCGCCGGCACCGAGCGTTGGCCATTCGCAGGCGATCGAACGATCCTCGGTCAGTACGGCGACGTAGCCGTTGGTATTGTCGGCTGAGTCGGCGTCACGCGCGCGGTAACGCAGGTAACCGTCGACGATGTAGATCGGTCGTACGGTGTGCAGCAGCGCTCGGGACGGCGCGAGCATGACGCCCAGTGCCCAGGCCATGCAGCCGAGGACGCCCAACGCGAAGACGGGCGCAATGATGATGATATCCGGCATGACACGGTTTGAGAAACGTGGCGCGAGAAACACACCCGCGGTGATCGCAGCGAAGACGATCCCGCACAGGACCGGTTCGATCGCGATGCTCAAACGGCCGAAGAACCCCGTCAGCACGACCTTGCGCTCCGCGCGCGTCCAGGCGCGGCGGATCAGCCCTCGCGAGCGTTCATCGGCGCTCAAGCGGCTCGGCCGGACTCCCTGGATTCTGCTGCTGGTATCGATCATCGCCGTCGTGCCCGGTTTCGTGAGCGCAGCGCAGCGGCTGCATGGCGTCGTGCTCGCCGTCACCCCAAAGACCGGAGAAGTGATCGTGCGACACGATCCCTTCGGTTCCATGCCGGCGATGACGATGCAGTTCCGGATCGTCCCCCGGGCTCGTGCCGCCGAGCTGCAGCCGGGCGCGAAGATCGACGCCGACGTGGATACGTCGACCGATCCCTGGACGCTTTCGCATGTTTCGAGCACGAGCGCGCAATCGCTCGTGTCCAACCTCTCGCCGCTGCGGCGCGTGACGCCGCTCAAGATCGGCGATCGCGTCCCCGACGTGCCGTTCGTCGATCAGCGTGACCGTCCGTTCCGCTTCTCGAGCCTGCGCGGAGCGGACGTCGTGCTGTCGTTCATCTACACGCGTTGCCAGGATGCGCGCATGTGTCCGCTGATCAGCGCGAAGTTCGCGCAGCTCCAAACGCTGACGCGCCGTCAAAACGTCCACCTCGTCGAGGTGACGCTCGATCCGTCGTACGACCGGCCCCCGGTACTGGCGCGCTACGGCAGGACCTTCGGGGCCGATCCGGCGCGTTGGAGCCTCGTGGTGGGAGACGCCGAGCCGACCCTCGATTTCGCCGCGCGCTTCGGCATTACGGCGTTCCCCGATCCGCAGATCGGCATCATCCACTCCGAGAACACCGTCCTGATCGATCGCGACGGACGGATCGCGACGATGATGACCGACACGGCGTGGCTGCCCGGCGATGTCGTCGCGCAGCTCGATCAGATGAACGGCGTCGCGTCGAACCCGTTGGCGCGGCTGAACCTGTGGCTGTCGGAGAAAGCGACCGCACTCTGCGGCAATAGCGTCGCGGGTTTCAGCGGTTTGACCGACTTAGCCGTCGTGATCGCAATCTTCGCCGCGCTCGGCTATCTGCTCTATCGGCTGGCGCGAACGATTTTTCTCTAAGCGGTGGAGCGTTCGGCCGTGCGTGACGCGAGCGCTGCCGTAAGGGCGATCGCAACCGCGGCGAGCGCCGCGAACGCGAGGTAGGCGACGCGGTACCCCGTGACCGGATCGCCGTGCGATGCCGCCACGCCGCCGCCGAGCGACGCACCGAGGATCTGCCCGATGATCAGCATGATCGAAAGCAGGCCCACCGCGCCGGCGCGTTCGTCCGGCCCTGCGCGGCCGGTCACGATGTAGCGGGTCGGTGCGCCCAAGAGCGAGCCGAAGCCGAGGCCGGCGACGACCATCGCGAGGAGCGCCCACGGCAGCGCGGTGAACCCCAACGCGAAGACCAGCAAGCCGGCTGCCGTCAAGGTCGTTCCCACCGCGAGGACGGTGCGGCTGCCGAAGCGGTCGAGCGCGCGTCCGGCGAGCGGGATCGCGGCGACGAAGCACAATGCGCCGACTGCCGCGACGGCACCGGCCGCGGCGTACGAAAGATGTTCGCCGGCCACCAGCGCGGCGGGGATGAAGAACAGCGCGCCTTCGAGCGCGCCGATGAGTACCTCGAGCACGTAGGTGACGACCATCTGCCGCTCGCGGAAAAAGCGCGGCGGGATGACGGGCTGCTGCGCGCGGCGCTCGGCGGCGGCGCATAGTCCAAACGCGATCGCCGCAACGGCGACGAGCGTCCACGCCAGGCCGGCATCGACGCGTCCGGAGACGGCGTACAGCCGCGTCAAGAGACCCATCGTCGCGAGCAGCCCGACCGTCAGCGTGACGATCCCGGCCACGTCGAGCGCGCCGCGCGCCTTCGCCGGGCGGCTCGGCAGCGTGGTGCGCGCGAGCGCGATCACGACCAGCGCGAGCGGAACGTTGCAGACGAAAACCCAGCGCCACGAGGCGAGCGACGCGATCGCGCCGCCGACGAGCGGACCGATGACGGCGGCGACGCCCCACGTCGCCGCAACGAGGCCCAGCGCGGCACCGCGCCGCTCGAGCGGGACGCGGTCGGCGATCGCCGCCGTCGCGACCGGAAAAATCCCCCCCGCGCCCGCGGCCTGAATCGCACGCGCGAGCAGAAAGACGGCATAACTCGGCGCGGCGATCGCGAGGACGCTGCCGGCGGCGAACACGCCGACGCACAGGATGTAGACCGGTCGCCGTCCGTATGCGTCGGCGAGCTTCGTCGTCACCGGGATGGCGACGACGTTCGCTAACAGATAGAGCGTGAAGACCCACGCGAGGTCGCGCGGCCCGACGCCGAACGCGGCGCCGAGCGCGGGCAACGCCGGGGAGAGTACACCCAGATCGAGCGCGCCCGCGAATACCCCCAAGCCAAGGGTGAGCAGCAGCGGCAGCGTGCTGCGGTCGACGCGATGGCCGCCGACGACGGTGTCGTCGAAGGCAGCGGCATGCCGCTCCCGCGCGGCCACGGCAGCCTCAGCCGGCGTGCGGGATGATACGGTCGGCCACCATTGCGACGCACATCAGCGCGAGATACAGCAGCGAGTACTTGAACAAGATGCGCGCGTACCGTTTCGTCGCGTCATGCCGCACCTTCCACGCATCCCACAGGAACACGGCGCCGAGGATCGCCGCACTTCCGCCATAGCACGGACCGAGAACGTGCAGCGGGAAGAACGCCAGCGACACGGCGACCAGCACGAACGAGTAGATCAAGATCTCGCGCTTCGTGCGCAAGACGCCCTTCACGTTCGGCAGCATCGGAATGCCGGCTTTCTCGTAGTCGGCGTTCGTCATCAGGGCCAGGGCCCAGAAGTGCGGCGGCGTCCACAAGAAGATGACGGCGAACAGTGCGAAGGCCGGCGAGCCGAGCTGATGCGTCACCGCGGCCCAACCGACGAGCGGCGGGATCGCGCCGGCCGCGCCGCCGACGACGATGTTCAGCGGCGTGATGCGCTTCAGCCACATCGTGTACACGAACACGTAGTACGCGTTTCCGCCCAGCGACAGCCACGCCGCGAGCGGGTTGACGAAGAAATAGAGCAGCGCGAAGCCGCTGATCTGCGCGAGCGCGGCAAAGATCAGCGCGTCGCGCGGGCTCAGCGCGCCGCGCGCCACAGGCCGCAGCATCGTACGCGTCATCAGCCGGTCGATGTCGCGATCCCATACGCAGTTGATCGCACCGGCGGAGGCGGCGGAGAGTGCTCCGCCGGCGAGCGTGAAGAGCACCAGCAGCGGGTTCGGAAGGCCGCGCGCCGCCATGATCATTGCGGCGAGCGTCGTGATGAGGAGCAGCCCGATGATGCGCGGTTTCGTGAGCTCGAAGTAGTCGTCGAGTACGCCGCGCCAACCCGTTTTCATCCCCGGGACGGACACCGCGTCGACGCGCGACAGCGTCGAGCTCATCGTGCCGCTTCGACGCCGGCGGCGCGCCGCGGAGCGACGCGAACCGCTGCCGGCGCGCGCTCGTCGATCGCCGTCAGGAGCAGACCGCCAACGTAGACGAGATAGAGGATGCAGGCGTTCGCCGCGTGTGCCTCGCGCAGCGCCGTTGGGAGCGCCAACGCGACGTTGGCATACCCCAGGAATGCTTGCGTGCCGACCAGCACGAGACCGGCTTGGGCCGCGACCCGCACACGCGCCGGCGCGCCTGCGGCCGTCACGTAGACGGCCAGCGCGCTGGCGATCACGAGCACGCCGGCGAGGACGCGGTGGATCATCTGCGCGTGCTGCGCCGCGCTGACACCGGTCCACGAACCGCCGTCACAGGCGGGAAGCCGCGCGCAGGCCAGTCCGGAGCCGCTCGAGCTCACGTACGAGCCGGCGCACATCGTCGCGAAAGCAAGCACGACGCACGCGCCCAGGAGCAGCGTCGCCGGGTTGATGCGGACGGCAATCGTGCGCGGCTGCGTGAGCGCGAGGAGCGCGAGCGCGGCGAGCCCGCTCAAAAACAGCATCGCCATCGCCCAGTGCACCGTCACCGACCACGGGCTGTTGGACAGCGCAACCGTTAGGCCGCCGAGCGCAACCTGAAAGAGAAACACCACGCCGATAAAGCCGAGAACCGGCGTCACCCCTGCGATCGTCGAGCGGACGCGCCAACCGGCCCACATGGCGGCGAGGACCACGAAGGCCTCGAGGAAGGCGACCAGACGGTGGGTCCATTCGAACACGACGCCGCCGGCCAGCGACGGGATCAGGGCGCCGTGGCACAGGGGCCAATCGGGACACGACATCCCCGCGCCGTTGATGCGCACCCAGCTCCCCAGCACGGCAAGCAGCAACGCACCGGCGGCAGCCGTCAACGACAGAGCGCGGAACATGACTCCAAGCCTACCCCGCACCCGCTGACGGCGAAACGACTCAGGTCGTCAGCAGCCGGCAGTGGCCGCGATACTGTGGTCGGCGGCGACACCCTCGTCGTAGATGATCCCGCGGTTCAGCTCGGTGAGGCTGTCCGCGATGCCGCGCATCATCTCGTTGTAGCTCTTCGTGTGCCCGGGCAGGATCGGCGCCGGGCTTGCAAGCTGCGACGACAGGACGTTCGGCTGCGGGTTGTTGGCGGCCATGAGGTCCCGCGCGTCCTGCGCTTCGTCACGGCCTTCGACGATCGTCACGTCCCGCATGACTTCGGCCGCGGCTTTGGTTTGGCGGTAGATCGCACCGCCGAGCGCATCGGCGAATTTCTTGAGTTCGGCTTTGCGCTCGGGGTCGGTCGACGCGGCGGCGTACGCGCGCAGCTGCTTGATCTCGTCGTCGGCAAGCTTGCCGTTTTGGCGGATCTCGCCGGCCTGCTTCATCAAATCGTCGATCGTGTGCTGCCGCTGCAGCACGTTGAGGCGATCGAAGTCCATAGCGCGCAGATTGGTTGCCAGGATCGCCAGGCTGCGATCGTTGTCGAGGGCGCTCGTGATCGCGCCGTTGGCGTGGACGACGATCGGCGTGCAGATCGGCGTCGAACGCACGTGGCCGATCTCGGTCAGCGGCGTCGGAGTCGGCGCTTCGCTGGGCGTTGCGGCCGGCGCAGCCGCGAGGGCCATGACGAACGGCAAGAGGATCAGCATGAGGATCGTATGACTTCCGTCGCACTTGCGGGGTATCCTCGGCAAGCACCGTCGAACGCACGGTCCCGATGCGGCGGATCGTCGCCGCCCTCGTCTTGGCCGTCGTCCTCGCCGGCTGCCGCGAGGTGCGGGTCAACCAGGTTCGTTCGGGGACCACGGCCGTGGTCGGGGGGCGCGAGGTCGCCGTCGTCCGCGACCACCACGCGCTGGAGGCGCTCGGACTGACGGCGCCGATCGACTTCCGCAAAGAGTTCGCGGTCGTGCTCCTGATGGGACCCCACAAAGAGACGGGCTTCAGCCAGATCGTCGAATCGATCCGCGCCAACAGCGACCGCGTCCGGATCGTGGCCTTCGAGCGGCCGCCGCTCGACGGCGGGGAAGCCGCCCCCAAGGAGTACCGCACGTACACGATCTGGATCGTGCCGAATGCCGTCTACCGCCCTGGTGCCCGGGTCGAAGTGATTTCGCCCTCCGGCGAAGCAATCGCGTCGACAACCCTGCGTTAGGCGGGCCGGTTCGAAGTTTGCGCGCGGGATAAATTTTCGTGCCGGGGCAGTAGCGAGCGGCCTGCGGGTGGTAGGCTGTGTTCCGACATGATGCTCGACGCGCTGACGCGTTTCGAAGGCGAGATCACCCGTCTGGGGATCGTCCTCTCTCCCGACGGCTCTCCACTCGAACGGGAGGGCGTGTTGAACCCCGCCTCGGCGACCACGCGCGACGGCGCGCTGTTGATCTATCCGCGCGCGGTGGCGGAAGGCAACGTTTCGCGGATCGAATCGTGCCGCGGGGTCCGCAGCGGTGACGCGCTGAGCTTCGAACGGCTGGGTTTCGTGCTCGAACCGGATGCGCCGTACGAGCTGCGGACGGTCCCCGGGGGGATGGGTTGCGAAGATCCCCGCGTCACGTTCGTGCCGGTCCTCGACCGGTATGTGATGGCCTACACGGCGTTCGGGCCGCAGGGTCCGCGGATCGCGGTTGCGCTCTCGAGCGACGGCTACCGCTGGGAGCGGCTCGGCCTGCTGCAGTTCGCCCCGTCGCTGCCGCAGGGCGACGACAAAGACGGCGTATTCTTTCCGGAGCCCGTGATCTCGCCGGACGGCGTGCGTTCGCTGGCGTTGTATCACCGGCCGATGCTGCGCCTTTCGACGATGGACGGCCGCGGCGCGATTCCGACGCTGCTGGACCTGCCCCCCGAAGAGCGCGAGTGCACGCGCATCGCGTACATTCCGCTGGCGCCCGTCCTCGAAAAGATCGAGAACCTGCTCGACGTGCGCGAGAGCGTTCTGGTCCTGGTCCCCGATGCGGCGTGGTGCCGGCTCAAAACCGGCGGCGGAACGCCGCCGGTGCGCATCGCCGAGGGCTGGTTCTCGATCTTCCACGGCGTCGACGCGCGCGAGTCGGAGAGCGGCGCCTACCGCATGCAGTACAGCGCCGGCTTCGTCGTGCACGACCTCGAGCACCCGCACATCGTTCGCTATCGCTCGCAAAATCCGGAGATGGTTCCGGAGGGCGTCGACGAGACGCACGGCATCGTCAGCAACGTCGTGTTCCCGACCGCGATCGTCGCCTGCGACCAGCCGCGGAAATTCGAATTCTTCTATGGGATGGCCGATGCGCGGATCGGGCGCGCGCGTTTGCAGCTGGCGGCGCCGTCCGAGGGCGCGGAGGAATCGGCAGCCTGAGCCTGCCCGCGCGATGACCTCGGCGCGGATGTGGCGTTTCTACGCGATCGCGACGGCGATCGTGCTCGTGTTCGGCGGCATCTTCTTCGGGCATCGCATCTCGACGGGGGACTGGGATGTGCGCGCCCAGCCGACGGGGACGCCGACGATCACGCAAGGCAACGGCGAGCGCCCGGGGACGCCGCACGGCGCATTCGTCGGCGATGGGCCATGGGTGCTCAGCGCGCTCCCCGACTGTTTCGAGCAGCTGTCATCGATCACCGGAACCCCGCTCGCTCTGACCTTCCACGTCCCGTCCGCGCGCGACGAAATCCCGGCCGGGACCATGCTGCGCAGCGGCCCGTGCACGATCGACGTTCGCGCTCACGACGTGCTGGTCGCGCGCGGCGCCGACCGCCTGCGCGTGCCGCGCGAAGCGCACCTCTATCGCACGCCGAAGGGCCTCGTCCTGGTCTTCATCCAGGGCTCGCGCGCCGAGATTCGCGTCTATCGTCCGCACAAGTGATCTAAAGCCGCGTCGAGAAGAGTGAACGGCCATGGACATCCGCGAGGAAGTCGCCAAACGGCGCACGTTCGCGATCATCTCGCACCCTGACGCCGGTAAGACGACGCTCACCGAAAAACTCTTGCTGTACGGCGGAGCGATCGTGACGGCAGGTCAGGTTGCCGCGCGCCGCCGCGCTCGCGCCGCGACCTCGGATTGGATGGAACTCGAACGCGAACGCGGGATCTCGATCACCTCGACCGTGTTGCAGTTCCCGTATCGGGACCACACGATGAACTTGCTCGATACGCCGGGGCATCAAGATTTTGGCGAGGATACCTACCGCACGCTGCTCGCCGCGGACGCGGCCGTCATGCTGATCGACGCAGCGAAGGGCGTCGAGCCGCAGACGCGCAAGCTGTTCGCGATCTGCCGCGCGCGCCGCATTCCGCTGTTCACGTTCATCAACAAGATGGACCGCCCGAGCCTCGACCCCCTCGCGCTGCTCGACGAACTCGAGAACGTCCTCGGCATCGGAGCCTACCCAATGAATTGGCCGCTCGGAAACGGTGAAGCGTTTCGCGGGGTCTACGACCGCGCTTCGGGCGACGTGCACGTCTTCGAACGCACGGAGCACGGTGCCAAGCGCGCTCCGGTCACGGCGGCCGCGCCGGACGATCCGCGCATCGCCGCGCTGGTCGACGAGCGGACGTACCGCGAGTTTCTGGACCAGCTCGAACTGCTCGAAGGCGCCGGTGCCGATTTCGACCACGCCGCGATGCTGCGCGGCGACGTCACGCCGGTATTCTTCGGGAGTGCCGTCACGAACTTCGGCGTCGAGCTCTTCTTAGATGCTTTCGTCCGCATGGGTCCGCCGCCGGCGTCGCATGTCGACGCCGCCGGTCACGTCGTCGAACCGCTGGACCCGTCGTTCAGCGGCTTCGTGTTCAAGATTCAAGCCAACATGGACCCGCGGCATCGCGACCGGGTCGCATTCCTGCGTGTGTGCAGCGGAACGTTCTCGCGCGACATGACGGTGCGCAACGTCCGCACGGGGAAGGACGTGCGCCTGACGCGCGCGATGAAGCTCTTCGCCGCCGACCGCGAATCGGTCGACGTCGCGTTTGCCGGCGACGTCGTCGGCCTCGCCAACCCGGGCCACTTTGCCATCGGAGACACGCTCGCCGAAGGCGACGGCGTACGGTTCGAGCCGATCCCGGCCTTCGAGCCGGAACATTTCGCGTTGGTCCGCAGTACCGACACGGCGACCTACAAATCGTTCCAGAAAGGCATCGCGCAGTTGCGCGAAGAGGGCGCCATTCAAGTCTTCTATCCGTACGGGCAGACGCGGATCGAGCCGATTCTCGCCGCGGTCGGAGAGCTGCAGTTCGAAGTCGTGAAGTATCGCTTGGAGGCGGAATACAACGTGAAGACCGTCTTCCAGACGCTGCCCTTCACGACGGCACGGCGCGTCCGAGGCGAAAATCCGGGGGCCGCGACGCTCGGCTCGAGCGGCCGTCTGGTCGAAGATTGGGACGGCGCTCCGCTGGCGCTGTTCGAGAGCGAGTGGAGCATCGGCCTCGCCGAGCAGTGGAATCCTGGGCTGCGTTTCTTGCCGTTCGGTACCGCCGCACTCGCCGGTGAGGTCCCCGCATGACGACGCCTCCGTCCGTCCCACTGCCTCCGCCCGTCCCCGCGCCGCCGGGCGCCACGCCGCCGCGGCGTGCCCGGCAGATGCAAATCTTATGGCTTGCGGCCGCCATCGTCGTCGTGGCGCTCGTCCTGCGGACGTGCACGCATCACGAAAACAGCTACGAGCGGATCGCGCGCGCGCTGACGGTGGCCGTTCAGAACAACGACATGACGGCCGTGAAGAAGCTCGAGAACTCCGAGACCGCCGCCGAGATGACCAACGCGCGCTTGGGTCGCGCCGCCGACTTGTTCCGGCCCCTGGGAAAGATCGTGCGCGTCCGCGAGACCTCACCGCAGACCGACGTTCCGCGCCTGCACGAGTTCGACGTCGCCTTCGAGAAAGGCGCGGTGCACGAGAAGATCCAGTTCGACCCTGACGAGAAGATCGTTCACTTCCGCTACGACGAGACGCCTACGAAGTGAACGCGGCGCGCGTGCAGAGCGTCACGTTCGATGACGTACGCGCCGCCGCGGAACGGTTGGCGGGGGTCGCGCACCGCACGCCCGTGTTGCGCTCGCGCACGCTCGACGCGCGCACCGGCGCGCACGCGCTGCTCAAGGCGGAGAATTTTCAGCGCATGGGCGCCTTCAAGTTTCGCGGTGCCTACAATCGCCTCGCGCAGCTGACGGACGCGGAGCGCGAGCGTGGCGTCGTCGCGTTCTCGAGCGGCAATCACGCGCAAGGCGTCGCGCTGGCAGCGCAGCTGTTGGGTGTACCCGCGGTGATCGTCATGCCGAGCGACGCGCCGGTCTCGAAGCTGGCGGCGACGCGCGGTTACGGCGCCGAGGTCGTGCTCTACGAACGCGACCGCATGAACCGCACCGAAATCGCGGCCGCGATCGCGCGCGATCGCGGTGCGGTCCTGGTGCCGCCCTACGACGATCCCGCCATCATCGCGGGGCAGGGCACGGTCGTGCGCGAGCTGATCGAGGACGCCGGCCCGCTCGACGTGCTGCTGGTGCCGCTCGGCGGCGGCGGCTTACTCGCCGGTTCCGCCCTGTCCGCGTCGGCGCTCGCGCCTGGCGCGCGCATCTTCGGCGTCGAGCCGGAGGCCGGCGACGATTGGGTGCGCTCCTGGCGTGCCGGCACGATCGTGTCGATCCCCGTTCCGAAGACGATCGCCGACGGGCAGCAGACGCAGGCGCCGGGCGAACTGACGTGGCCGATCGTACGCTCGCTGTGCGCCGGGATCGTGACCGTCAGCGACGACGAGATTCGGGACGCGATGCGATTCGCGTTCGCGCGTCTCAAGATCGTTCTGGAACCTAGCGGCGCGTCAGCGCTCGCCGCGCTGCTGGCGGGAAAGGTCGAACTCACCCCCGGCGCGCGGGCCGGCGTCATCCTCAGTGGGGGCAACGTCGACCCGGCGCTGTTCGCGGCGATTCTGGGAAGCTAGGAAGGGCTGCCTTCGGAGCGTCCCAGCGCGTAGAACTGCGGGTTGGGCCGCATGTCCATCAGCCCCGCCATGCGATTCGAAAACCCGAAAAACGCCGCCACGGCGGCGATGTCCCACACGTCATGGTCGCTCAACCCGAACGACTTGAGCTCGGCCAGCTCGCGGTCGCCGGCAGCGAAGCCCGGTTCGTTGACGCGTGAGGCAAAGCTCAGGATCGCGCGCAGGCGCGGCGCGAGATCGGCCGTGCGCCAATTGGTCGCGATCTGGTCGGCGACGGCGACATCCTTGCCGAGGATCCGCAGCGCCGCGCCGTGCGCCGTCACGCAGTAGAGGCATTCGTTCTCGGCCGACACGGCGACGACGATCGCCTCGCGTTCGGCGCGTGAAAGCCCGCTCGCACCCTTCATCAGCAGATCGTGGTACTGCATGAAGGCGCGGAAGTGCTCCGGGCGTGTGGCGTACGCGAGAAAGACGTTGGGGACAAAGCCGAGTTTGGCGCGCGTCTCTTCGCACAAGGTCCGGATGTCATCCGGCATCTCGGCTAGCGCCGGCACGCCGAACCGCGACGGCGCTGCGTTGTGCTCGGCGCCCTCATTGAACGGTGGGTGCGCGCTCCGTTTTGATGTTCCCGTCAGCGACATACGCCGGTTCCCTCCTCGCGTCCAGACTCAGCGACGGCGGCGCTTGGGCCGGAACGGTGCGCCGACCTTGTACCCGCCGCCGCGCGGCAGGCTCGTATCGACGTCGTCGCAGCCGATCGGCGTAAAGGCCCCGCAGTCGTGCGGGCGCCCCTCGTAGATGCCGCAATAGTAACGCCCTGAGCGCGGGCCCATCAGGAAGACGCATTTGTCTCCGATGTCGTCGCCGACCTTACGCAGCCAGCCGACGTACGCGTTGTCGGCGGACGGACGCGCGACGACGTAGTCGCGCATGACGTCGTCGTAGCTGAGCTGCAAGTGGTCGGCGATCCGCTGCACGTCGACGGCGCTCACGAACGGCTCGTATCCGCTGCAGCATTCCGCGCAGCCCGGCGGACAGGCGACGTTTTCGGGCAGATCGTAGAGGTGCTTGCGCGAAAGTTCGATCACGCGCCGGATCGCTTCGACGAACTCGGCATCGTCGTTGTACTTGTAGACCCACTCTCGATGACTGATCACGTTTGCGTTGTAACGCCGCGTCGTCGTCTGGTTGTAGGTGATCGTGATGTGCTCTTCGTCGATTTCGATCGAGGCGACGGAGTTCATCGGCTCCAGATCGAGATCGGCGAGCCGCGTCGGCTGCCCCGTTTCGCGCGTGAATTTGCGCAGGTTGCGCAGCTCGCGGTGGGCGATGAGGTCGATGGTCTCCTGCATCAACGTCACTTCGGGCTGCAGCCCGCGCGAACCCGGCGCTGCTGCCGTACGCGGCGGGGACGACGGGACGGGGCGCGAACCGCGACGCATGCGGACGAACGGCGGGACTCGCTAAATGGCCGAAGGGGCGATCGGCGTCGACCTCGGCGGCTCGCACGTCATGGCGACCGTCGTGGACGAGATCGGAGAGATCCAGGTCCGGTTCGAACACGACATCATCGACCGCTCGCCGAGCGCGGTGGTCGACGCGCTGGACGGCGTCATCAAGGCCGCACTCGATGCGGCCAAACTGACTATCGTCGGCATCGGAATCGGAGCGCCCGGCAACGTCGACCCGCTGACCGGGACGATTCGCTACTCACCCAACCTGGGCTGGGAGAACGTCCCGCTCGGCGACCGCGTGAAAGCCGTCTTCCCGAAGTATCGCGTGTTCGTCGGCAACGACGCTCGCTGCGCGACGCTGGGCGAATACGTCCACGGCGTGGGCCAAGGGACCCAAGAGTTCGCGATGCTGACCCTCGGCACCGGGATCGGCGGCGGCATCATCACCGGCGGCGTCCTCGCCTTGGGATTTCAGATGGGCGCCGGCGAGTTCGGCCATCATCAGATCCGTCCCGACACCGGCTTCATTTGCGGCTGCGGAAAGGTCGGCTGTTTCGAAGCGCAAGCGTCCGGTACCGGACTTATCCGGCATGCCATGCGGCTCGCGCCGTCGTTCCCGCGCTCGACGCTGCTGGACGTTCCGCGTGAGCGGCTCGGTTCGAAGGCGATCCGCAAGGCGGCCCAAGCCGGCGACCCGCACGCCGTCGCCGCCTTCAGCGCCTTTTGCGAAGATCTCGCGCTCGGGCTGGCCAACGTGATCGCATTCGTGAATCCGGAAGTGATCGCGCTCGGCGGCGGCGTCTCGAGCGCGGGCGATTTTCTGCTGGAACGCGTGCGACCCCAGGTCGAGGCGCGGACGACCATGGTTCCGCGCGGCACGACCCGGATCGTCCGCGCCACTCTCGGGAATGATGCCGGCGCCGTCGGCGCCGCGACGGCTGCAATGCGCGGCGGTTTGTTCGCGCAAGCACCGGCGGGTTCCACGGCCGCTATCTGAGCGCTTCGACCGGCGCGGTAATGTCGTAGTAATGTCGGCCCGCTACGCTAGCGGCGTGAACCAGCGCAATCCCACGCCGCGGCCGGCCTGCGAACGGTGCGGCCATCCAGCCCGGCTGCATCACGTGGAAGGCTGCGGTGCGCTCCTGTTGGGGGC
>Ga0302311_10005477_pt1 | contig 13401 bp, 11 predicted proteins | sample III_Palsa_N1_3_FD_200449 | JGI IMG/M metagenome (GOLD analysis project Ga0302311, IMG submission 200449) | Peat permafrost microbial communities from Stordalen Mire near Abisko, Sweden - III_Palsa_N1_3 | ecosystem: Environmental > Terrestrial > Soil > Palsa > Peat permafrost | place: Sweden... | reverse complement strand
GCCGGGTCCTGCGGCACCACGGCGATAGCGCGCCTGAGATCGCCTTGGCGCACCAGCGCGATGTCCTGGCCGTCGATCAGCACCCGGCCGCCCTGCACGTCATAGAGCCGCTGCAGCAGCTTCACGAACGTCGTCTTCCCCGACCCCGTCGGCCCCACCAGCGCCACCCGCTCGCCCGGCCGGATCTCCAGCGAGAAGTCCTCGTAGAGGTTGCGGCCCTTGCTCGGGTAGCCGAACGCGACGCGCTCCAGCCGCACCTCGCCGAGCTGCGGCTTGAACGGCGCCGCGTCCGGCGGATCGGCCAGCTGCGGCGGGGTCTGCATGTAGGACGCCACGTCCTGGGTGTCGTCGAGGCCCTTCTGCAGCATGCGGGTGATGTCGCTGAAGTTGCGCATGTAGCCGGCCATGACGATGAACGAGGTGATGGCGAACACCACGTCGCCCGGCCCCGCCCGGTGCTGGCTCCAGGCCAGGACCATCAGCCCGGTCAGCCCGGCCTGCAGGGTGAAGACGAACAGGTTCTGGCCCATGCCGACCAGGTTGAACCGGTCCCAGGTCTTGTTGGCCGCCGCGCGCCAGGCCTGGACGGTCAGGTCGAACCGCGCCTCCTCGCGCGCCTCGGCGCCGAAGCTCTTCACCGTCGGATTGGCGGAGATGGCGTCGGACAGCGCGCCGCCGATGCGCGAATCGAGCGCATTGGAAGCGAGGTTGGCCGGCCGGATGTACTTGATCGCCAGGGTGACGTTGTAGACCGCGAACAGGCTGACCACGACGCCCACGAAGGCGCCCTCGGCCGGCCAGTGCAGGCTGAACGAGACGACGAGGCCGCCCATCACGATCAGGGTCGGGGCGAGCATCAGCAGCAGCGCGTCGGAGGCGCTGTCATAGCCCCACATCGCCCGCGAAACCCGCCGCACCGTGGCGCCGGCGAAGTTGGAGGCGTGCCAGTCGGTGGAGTACGACTGCACCCGCTGGAAGCCCTCGCCGACCATCCGGGCCATGATCCGGCTGTAGAAGCCGTTCATGATCCGGAAGGTGCTGGAGCGGCTGGCGTACTGGACCATGTAGATGGCCGACAGCGAGGCCCAGGCCGCCCAGGCCGCCGCGGTCAGGCGCTGGGGCGAGGAGACCGCCTCCATCAGGCCGCGCGACGCCCAGGGGATGGTCAGGTCGCAGACCGCCGCGGTGACGATCAGCGCCCAGATGACCGCGAACCGCACCGGCTCGCGCAGCCAGTGGCGGGCGATATAGGCCAGGATCTGGCGGTTCGAGAGGATTCTCGGCCGCGTTTCGTCGTCGTCTTCGTCGATAGCGATGGTCATCGGTCTGATCCGGACGGGGCTGGAACTGAGCGTGGCGCTGCCCGACGCAGAGACGCGTCAGGAGTCGGGGCGGGGTGCGAGCGCAGGGCGCTCGGGCGTTGGCGGGGAGACAAGAGGGAAGTCCTTGGGTCGGAGAGCGTGCTGGACGCGCCGACCGGGAAAAGACTTCGCTTAAGTCAGATCAGGTCGGCGGGGCGGCTGGCGGGCGCGGTAGCGCGCGAGCCCTTGAGGGCGGTCTGATGCAGTACAATCATCTTGGCGGCCCTCCTTCCGAGTCGGGACGTGATCGGGAGCAGACACCTAGTCGCGCCTCGCGATTGGCGTCAAGGCCGCTGTCACAATCGTCAAGGGGTGTGGCGGCGCCGCCTCAGTTGACCAGGATGGTCCCGAGCAGCAGCCGCGCGCCCGGCCGGCCCAGGGTGTTGTCGGTCTGCCGCTGCAGCGCGAACTCGAGATAGTCGGCGTTGGGCGGCGCGCCGGGCGGCAGGCCGGCGGCGTAGATGCGCAGCACCTCGGCGTAGGCGGCCTGGAGCAGCGGCGTGGACTGGGCGGCTCTGGCGTGCAGGGCGGCGTCCGGAACGTCGATCCCGACCTCGACGGTCATCACGCCGCGCGAGCCGTTGGCGCGGGTGATCGTCGCGGTGAGGGTGGTAAGCTCGATGAAGGTGGCGCCGCCGCCCTTCTTGCGCTGCTCCGCCGCCAGGCCCACGCGGGGCGCGGCAACGAGCAGGGCTGCGACAATCAGGCCTCGGCGATTCATGGCGTGAATCAGTCTCCCGCCAGGGAGCTTAACCCCGCCTTTAGTTTCGCGCTGTTAACCATGTTTCGCTCGGACGCTTCGAGCAGTCAGGGAGGCCGCGTGTGGGCCGTTTCGCACCCCGGGAGCTCAATCTCGACGGCAAGGTGATCCTCGTCACCGGCGGCACCGGCTCGTTCGGCAAGCGCTTCATCGAGACCGTCCTTTGCCGCTACGAGCCGCGTAAGTTGATCGTCTATTCGCGCGACGAGCTGAAGCAGAGCGAGATGCAGATCGATCTGCGCGAGAAATTCGGGCCGGAGAAGCTCGGCCGCATGCGCTTCTTCCTCGGCGACGTACGCGACCGCGCCCGGCTGACCCTGGCGCTGCGCGGGGTCGATATCGTCATCCACGCCGCGGCGCTGAAACAGGTGCCGGCGGCCGAGTACAATCCCTCCGAATGCATCGCCACCAACGTCATGGGGGCCGAGAACGTGGTCTGGGCCAGCCTCGCCAACCGCGTGCGCCAGGTGATCGCGCTCTCCACCGACAAGGCCTGCAATCCGATCAATCTCTACGGCGCCACCAAGCTCGCCTCGGACAAGACTTTCGTCGCCGCCAACAACCTCTCCGGCGACATCGGCACCCGCTTCTCGGTGGTGCGCTACGGCAATGTGGTCGGCTCGCGCGGGTCGGTGGTGCCGTTCTTCCAGCGGATGCTGGCCAATGGCGCAACCTCGCTGCCGGTCACTGATCCGCGTATGACCCGCTTCTGGATCACCCTCGCCGAGGGGGTCGATTTCGTGCTCTCCTCGCTGGAGATCATGCGTGGCGGCGAGGTGTTCGTGCCCAAGATCCCCTCGATGAAGATCACCGACCTGGTCGCCGCCATGCGCCCGGGCGCCGGCATCGACGTGGTCGGCATCCGGCCGGGCGAGAAGCTGCACGAGATCATGATCTCGGCCGACGACGCCCGCTCGACCGCCGAACTCGGCGACCGCTTCGCCATCGAGCCCGCCTTCGTCGAATATCCGCGCGCGCCTTTCCGCCTCGCCGGCGGCCCGGGCGGCGTGCCCGAGGATTTCTCCTACGCCAGCGACACCAATCCCGACTGGCTCTCCGCCGACGCCCTGATGGCCATGGTGGAGGAGAAGGCCGCCGCGTGAGCCCCATGCTGCCCTATGGCCGCCAGACCATCGAGGACGATGACGTGGAGGCCGTGGCGGCGGCGCTGCGCGACGACTTCCTCACCACCGGCCCCAAGGTCGAGGCGTTCGAGACCGCCTTCGCCGAGGCGGTGGGCGCCCGCCACGCCGTCGCCTGCTCGAACGGCACCGCGGCGCTGCATCTGGCGATGCTGGCGCTGGACGTGAAGGCGGGCGAAGTCTGCATCGTCCCCTCGATCACCTTCCTCGCCACCGCCAATTGCGCCCGCTACGTCGGCGCCGAGGTGGTGTTCGCCGACGTCGATCCGGAGAGCGGCCTGATGACCGAGGCGACGCTGAGGGACGCCGTGGCGCGCTGCGGCGGACGCCGGATCGCCGCCATCCTGCCGGTGCATCTGCGCGGCGACATCGCCGAGCTGCCGGCGCTGCGCAGGATCGCCGATGAGGTCGGCGCGGCCCTGGTCGAAGACGCCTGCCACGCGCTGGGCTCGCGGATGACCTTCGACAATGCGCCCGCCAGCGTCGGCGACGGCCGCTGGGGCGACCTGGCGGTGTTCTCGTTCCACCCGGTCAAGACCCTCACCACCGGCGAGGGCGGCATGGTCACCACCGCCGATCCGCGCCTCGCCGAGCGGCTGCGGCGGATGCGCAGCCACGGCATGGTGCGCCCGCCCGGCGCCGATCCTTGGGTCTACGAGATGCCGGAGATCGGCTTCAACTACCGCCTGCCCGACGTGCTCTGCGCCCTCGGCCTCTCGCAGCTGGCCAAGCTGCCGCGCTTGCTGGAACGCCGCCGCGCCCTCGCCCGCCGCTACGCCGCCGCCCTGGCGCCGCTGGCCCCGGCCGTGCGCGTCGCCCAGCGCCCGCCATGGTCCGATCCCGTCCTGCATCTGATGAGCGTGCTGATCGATTTCGACGCTGTCGGCCGCGGTCGCGCCGAGGTGATGGCGGCGCTGAAGGCGCGCGGCATCGGGAGCCAGGTCCACTACATCCCCGTCCACCGCCAGCCCTACTATACCGCCCGCTACGGCGAGGCGGCCCTGCCCGGCGCCGACGCCTGGTACGCCCGCTGCCTCAGCCTGCCGCTCTATCCGACCATGGAAGACACGGACGTCGACCGTGTTGTGGGCGCGCTGGGCCAGGTGCTTGGGCGATGACCGCCGAGTTCAAAATCGCCGGCCGCGCGATCGGGCCCGGGCATCCGCCGTTCGTCATCTGCGAGCTGTCGGGCAATCACAACGGCAGCCTGGACCGGGCGCTGGCGATGATCGACGCGGCGGCGGCGACCGGCTGCGATGCGATCAAGCTGCAGACCTACACCGCCGACACCCTCACCCTCGACTGCGACGGCCCCGGCTTCCGCATCGAGGCGGGGCCGTGGGCGGGCCGCACCCTGCACAACCTCTACGCCGAGGCCTACACCCCCTACGACTGGCATGGCGCCCTCTTCGAGCGCGCCCGCCAGCGCGGCGTCACGCTCTTCTCCACCCCGTTCGACGAGACGGCGGTGGAGCTGCTCGAGGGCCTGGGCGCGCCGGCCTACAAGATCGCCTCGTTCGAGGCCGTCGACCTGCCGCTGATCGCCCGCGTCGCGGCCTGCGGCAAGCCAATGATCATCTCCACCGGCCTCGCCAGCCTCGCCGAGATGGAGGAAGCGCTGCAAACCGCCCTCAGGTGCGGCGCGGCCGGCGTCGCCCTGCTGCACTGCGTCTCGGCCTATCCGGCGCCGATGGAGGAGGCCAACGTCCGCACCGTCCCAGACCTCGCCCGCCGGTTCGGCGTGGTGACCGGGCTTTCCGACCATACGCCTGGAACGGCCGCGGCCGTGGCGGCGGTGGCGCTCGGCGCTTCGATCATCGAGAAGCACTTCACCCTCGCCCGCGCCGACGGCGGCCCCGATGCGGCCTTCAGCCTGGAGCCCGCCGAGTTCGCCGCCCTGACCCGCGACTGCAAGGCCGCCTGGTCGGCGCTGGGCTCGGCGACCTATGACGAACTGGGCAGCGAGCGCGCCGCCGCCGGCCATCGCCGCTCGCTCTATGTGGCCGCGCCGGTGAAGGCGGGCGAGGCGCTGACGGCGCTCAACGTCCGCTCCGTGCGCCCCGGCTACGGCCTCGCGCCGAAGCACCTGCCGGACATCCTCGGCCGCCGCGCCGCCCGCGACCTCGCGTTCGGCGAACCGCTCGACTGGAGCATGGTGGACTAGCCTTCGGGCGACTATGTGGGCGTTCATGGCCCGCGTGCTCATCCTTTCCAGTTTCGTGGCCGCCAGCCGGGTCGGCGGCGGCGTCCAGGCGATGGCCCTGGCGCGGCTCGGGATCGAGCCGGTGCTGGTCCCGACCGTGCTCTTCGGCCGCCATCCCGGCCACGGGCCGCCCGGCGGCGCGGCGGTGGTGGCGGAGACCTTCGAGGCGGTGCTGGGCGGCGTCCAGGCCCAGGGCGTGTTCGCGTCCGTCGACGCGGTGATCACCGGCCATTTTTCCAGCGCCGAACAGGTGGCCATCGCCGCCGAGGCGCTGGCCCGCGTCAAAGCCGCCTCGCCCGGCGCCTGGCTGGTGGTCGATCCGATCATGGGCGACGACGGAACGGGCCTCTATGTGCGTGAACCGGTGGCCGAGGCGATCGCCGCCGAGCTGGTCCGCGCGGCCGACATCCTCGCGCCCAACGCCTGGGAGCTCGGCCGGCTCGCCGGCCGGCCGGTCCAGGACCCCGCCAGCGCCGTCGCCGCCGCCAAATCGCTCGGCCGCGACGTGGTGGTCTCCTCGATCCGAGAAGACGGCGCGATTGGCGCGCTCTACGCCGCCGGCGGCGACGCCTGGCTGGCGACCCACGCACCCAGCGAGGTCGCGCCGAAGGGCACCGGCGACCTGCTCACCGCCGTCTTCGTCGCGGCGCTGATCCGTGGCAACGCGCCGCGGGATGCGCTGGAAATCGCCGTCAGCGCCGTGGCCGAGGGCGTCGCGATGGCCACCGGGCTGGACGAGCTGCCGCTCGCGGCGCTGCCGACGCAGCTCAGCGCCTCGCCGCGCGTCACCCTGCGGCGCGTCGATGGCTGAGGCGCCGATCGGCGGCCTCTGCCCGCCGCGCTTCGCCGCGGTGCGTCAGGCATTCGAAGCCAATTTCGCCAGCGGCCTGGAGCTGGGCGCCCGCTTCGCCCTCGCCGTCGAGGGCGAGATCGTCATCGACCTGATCGGCGGCTGGGCCGACCGCGCCCAGACCCGGCCGTTCGCGGTGGATACGCTGACGCCGATCTTCTCCACCACCAAGGCGCTCGCGGCCTTCATGATCGCGCGGCTGGTGGGCGAGGGGCGGCTGGACTACGGCCAGCGCGTCGCCGAGGTCTGGCCCGAGTTCGCCGCGGCCGGCAAGGCGGAGGTCACGGTCGATCAGGTGATGTCGCACCGGGCGGGTCTGCCCGGCTTTGCGGAACCGATGGCCGCCAGCGACTGGTTCGACTGGGATCTGATCTGCGCCAAGCTCGCCGCCATGTCGCCAATGTGGAAGCCGGGCGAGCAGAGCGGCTATCATCCCGTCACCTTCGGCTATCTCGCCGGCGAGATTTTCCGGCGTGTCGATGGACGCGGTCTCGGAACCGCGCTGCGCGAGGACATCGCCGCGCCGCTCGGTCTCGACCTCTGGATCGGCCTGCCGGACGCCGAACACGGGCGCTGCGCCGACGTGCGCCGGCCGCCCGCCATGCCGGACCTCGGGATCATGAGCGACGCCAAGCGCGTCGCGTTCTTGACCCCCTGGGCGTCGCCCGGCGGCGTTTCCCAGGCCGAATGGCGACGCGCGGAAATTCCGTCGGTGACCGGGCATGCGACCGCGCCGGCGCTGGCGAGACTCATGGCGATCCTGGCGAACGGCGGCAGGCTCGACGGCCGCCAATATCTGTCGGCGGAAACGATCGCCGAGGCGGCGCGGTCACGTGGCCGGGGCGAGGACTTGGTCTTGCCCTACGACATGGCTTGGGGCGCGGGCTTCATTCGCAACGAGGGGCTGGGGATCTATGGCCCGGGCGGCCAGAGCTTCGGCCACTCCGGATGGGGCGGCTCGTGCGCCTTCGCCGATCCGCAGCGCCGCGTCTCCGGCGCCTATGTGATGAACCGCCAGTCGGCCGAGCTGATCGCCGACGCCCGTGCTCGCCGGCTGATCGACGCCGCCTACGCCGGGCTCTGACCGGCCGCGACCTTGGCGAGGCGCAGCCGCTGTCCCGCCCGCCAGGCGCCGAAGACGAAGAGCGCCACCCCGGCCCATATGAAACCGAACGACAGCAGGCCGAGCAGGGTCAGCCGCTCGCCGACGGCGAGCCCGATCAGGAAGCCGAGGGTGGGTCCGATGAATTGCAGGAACCCCACCGTCGACAACGGCAGGCGGCGCGTGGTCCAGGCGAAGAAGGCCAGGGGCGCAACCGTGACCGGCCCCATCGCCAGCAGCAACAGGGTGATCGGCAGGCCATGCCCGAACCGGGCGGCGCCAGTGTGGCCGAGCCAGAGCACCAGCCCCACGGCGGGGACCCACATCAACAGGCTCTCGACGAACAGGCCGGCCTGGGCGTCGATCTCCACCCGCTTGCGGATCACGCCGTAGATCGTGAAGGTGACCGCCAGGAAGATCGCGATCAGCGGCAGGTGGCCGAGCGCCAGCGCCTGTAGCACGGCGCCGACGGTCGCCAGCCCGATCGCGCCCAGGCCCAGCGCGCTGATCCGCTCCCGGAACAGCGCGGCGCCGATCGCCATGTTCAGCAGCGGGTTGATGTAGTAGCCGAGGCTGGCCTCGAGGTTGTGACCGTTGTTCACCGCCCAGACGTAGACCGCCCAGCCGCTGACAATCATCAACGCCGAGATCGCCAGCTGGCCGAGCAGGGCCGGACGGCGGAACACGCGGCGCACCTGCTCGCCGTGCCCCGAGATCGCCACCAGCAGCCACGCCCACGGCGCCGCCCAGACCGCCCGCTGCGCCAGGATCTCAAGCGGACTTGCGCCCGACCGCCCGGCGAGGATGAACAATGCCGGGATCAGTCCCCAGATGATGTAGCCGGCGATCCCCGCCGCGAACGCCTGGCGGGCTGAGCCGCCGGGCGCCGTGGCGGGGAGGCTCATGCGAGCATCTTGTGGCCGATCAGGCCGCGCTCGTGCGCCAGTTCGGCGATCTGCACCGCGTTGAGCGCCGCGCCCTTGCGCAGATTGTCCGAGACGACCCAGAGGTTGAGGCCGTTCTCGACCGTCGGGTCGTTGCGGATGCGGCTGACGAACACGGCGAACTCGCCCTGCGCTTCCTTCGGCGTGATGTAGCCGGTGGGCTCGCGCTTATCGATCACCATGACGCCGGGCGCATCGCGCAGGATCTCGCGGGCCTCGTGCTCGTCGATCGCATGCTCGAACTCGAGGTTCACGGACTCGGAATGGCCGACGAACACCGGCGCCCGCACGCAGGTGACGGTGAGCTTGATGTCGGGATCGAGGATCTTGTGGGTCTCGTTCCACATCTTGTGCTCTTCGTCGGTGTAGCCGTCGTCCATGAACTTGCCGACGAACGGGATCACGTTGAAGGCGATCTGCTTGGGCAGCACCTTCGGCTCGTCCGGACCCAGCACGAAGACAGCCTTGGTCTGGTCCCACAGCTCGTCCATGGCCGCCTTGCCGGCGCCGGAGACCGACTGGTAGGTCGAGACCACCGCGCGCTTGATCGTCGCCGCGTCGTGCAGCGGCTTCAGCGCGACCACCAGCTGCACCGTAGAGCAGTTGGGGTTGGCGATGATGTTCTTGCGGTGCGCGATCTCGATGGCGTCGGGGTTCACCTCCGGCACGATCAGCGGCACGTCCGGGTCCATCCGCCACGCCGACGAATTGTCGATCACCAGCGGGCCAGCGGCGGCGATCTTCGGCGACCATTCGCGCGAGAAATCGCCCGAGACGCTCATCAGCACCAGGTCGACCCTGGCGAAGTCGAACTGGGCGACGTCTTCGCACTTGATGATGCTGTCTTTCCAGCCGACGTCGACGCCGATGGATTTGCGCGAAGCGATGGCGTGAATCTTGTCCACGGGGAACGCCAGTTCCTCGAGGATATTCAGCATCTCGCGGCCCACGTTGCCCGTGGCGCCGACGACGGCGACCCGGTAACCCATCGCAAATCTCCCTGCACTGAAGGACGCGCGTCCTACGCCTTGACGCCCGCCGAGGCAACCGGATCAGCTTGCTGGCGAGGTCCCAACAACCGGTGAAGCGGCCATGACGACACTCCCCAGCCTGCCGTTCGCCGAGCTGATCGGCGTCGAGGTGGTCGAAGCGACGAAGACGCGGGTGGTGGGGCGGCTGACCGTGCGCGAGGATCTCTGCACCGCCGGCCACATCCTGCACGGCGGCGCCTATATGGCCTTCGCCGACACCCTGGGCGCCGTCGCCGGCTTTCTCAACCTGGCCCCCGGCGCGCGCACCACGACGCTGGAGAGCAAGACCAACTTCCTCGCCGGCGCCAAGGTCGGCGAGACCGTCACCGGCGAATCGACGCCGCTTCACGTCGGCCGCCGCTCCAGTGTCTGGCAGACCCGCATCACCGGCGCGGAAGGCCGCCTGCTGGCCCTGGTGATCCAGACGCAGATGACGATCGAAAATTAGCGTATCGGCCGCCGCCGGATCGCCGGGGACGGGATCGGCGTTGCTTCGACTGGCGGCCGTTCCTAGGCTCGCCGCGTTCTGCGACGGCGTCCCCCACGGTGATCCAAGCTTGTCCCTGTCCGAAGTCTCAACGTCCGACGACCTGGCCACGACCAGGCCGCGCTATGCGATCGTCGGCGCCGGCGCGCGGTCCTACCTCTATCTGCGGGCGCTGACCGGCGAGCACGCCGGCGACGGCGAACTGGTCGGCGTCTGCGATCCCAATCCCGGCCGGCGCGAACGCGCGGCGCGCGTGGCGGCGCGCGCCGGCGTCACGATCGCCGGGTTCGGGTCCGAAGACTTCGGGCGGATGCTGCGCGAGACCGGCGCCGAGCGGGTCATCGTCACCACCCCGGATTTCACCCATGCCGACTACATCGTCGCCGCGCTCGAGGCCGGCGTGGACGTGGTCACCGAGAAGCCGCTGACCATCGACGCCGAGTCCTGCCGGCGCATCGTCGCCGCGCGGCGGGCGAGCGGCCGCCAGGTGCGGGTGGCGTTCAACTATCGCTATGCGCCGCCGCGCACGCTGGTGAAGCAGGTGCTGATGTCCGGGATCATCGGACCGGTCACCGCGGTCGACTTCGAGTGGCGGCTCGACACCCATCACGGCGCCGACTACTTCCGCCGCTGGCACCGCAACCGGGCCAACTCCGGCGGCCTCCTGGTGCACAAGGCGACGCACCACTTCGACCTGATCAACTGGTGGCTCGGGTCGACCGCGCAAACAGTGCGCGCCCGCGGTCGCCGCGCCTTCTACCGGCCCGAGACCGCCGACGCGCTCGGTCTGGCGAACCGCGGCGAGCGCTGCACCGGCTGCGCGGCGTTTGGCGACTGCAAGGTCAAGCTGGATCTCACGGCGAGCCGCTCGCTCACCGCGCTCTACGCCGACAATGAATGCCACGACGGTTATTTCCGCGATCGCTGCGTGTTCAGCGCCGACATCGACATCGCCGACACGATGCAGGCGCAGATCGCCTACGAGAACGGGATCGTCGCCAACTATCTGCTCACCGCCTACGATGCCGCCGAGGGCTACCGGGTGGTCTTCCACGGCGAGCGCGGCGTGCTGACGCTCGAGACCGTCGAGCGGCCATATCTGGCCGAAGACGGCGGCCTGCCCAGTCCGCCGCTGCAGGAGACGTCGCGGGTGGTGGTGCAGCCCCTGTTCGGCAAGCCGTACGAGCTGGCGATCCCTTTCGGGGAAGGCGCGCATGGCGGCGGCGACCGGGTGATGCTGGAACAACTCTTCGGCGCCGTGGGCGACGATCCTTTCGGACGCGCCGCGGATGAGCGCAGCGGCGCCTGGTCGGCGCTGGTCGGCATCGCCGCCAACGCCTCGATCGCGTCCGGGGCCGAGGTCAGTCTCGCCGACCTCGCCGGCGACATCCCCCGCCCCGAGGCCGCCGGCGCGCCGTTCGGCCCGGCGCCGGCCTGGCGGAGCTTCGATCTGTCCGCCTATCCGTTCCTCGCCGACGCGACGGCGCTGGAAGCGCCCGCTCGGTAGCATCCCGGCGGCTCAGGCCAGCGCGACCGCCTCGGCGGGCCGGTTGGTGAGATGCAGCCAGGCCACCACCGCCAGGCCCGCCAGCATCAGGCCGGCGCCCAGCCAGAGCACGCTGTGGACGTCCTGGTCGCTGACCAGGCGCGACGCCAGCAGCGGCCCCATCGCGCCGCCGAGCAGTTGCGCCGCGCCGCTCTGCACCGCCGCGCGGCGCGAGGGATCGGCCTCGATCGTCATCGGCACCAGGAACGGGCTGAGGAAGAGGGCGGTGAGGCCGCCGACGGCGTTGGCGGCGACGAACAGCCAGCCGGGGATCCGTTGGCCGAACAGCCACCAGACCCCGAGGCTGGCGGCGGTGACCACGAGGAAGACGTGGAACCAGCGGATCCGGCCCGCCATCGCGGTCGCCGCCGCGCTGCCCGCCACCTGCGCCGCCAGCGAGACCCAGAGCGCCGTGCGGGCGACGCCGGCGTCCAGCCCCGCCTGGTGCGCCAGGGGCTGCAGATAGACCGCCACCGCGCCGCCGCCGGCGACGAAGATGAAGGTGCCGATCAGCGCGATCCAGCCGCGGAACGGCGGCGGCCCGGCGATCGCCTCGCCCGGGTTGAGGTCGGCGAGGCGGCTGGGGCCGACCAGCGAGGCGGGCAGGCCGGCCAGGGCGCAGACCGCGATGGCGACGAAGCCGCCGGTCGCGCCCCACGCCGGCATGATCCAGACCAGGGCGATCGCTAGCAGCAGCTGCGCCAGGGTCTGGCCGGTGAAGAAGACGCCGGCCCAGCGTTCGGGCGTCGCGGTGCGGGCGATCATCGCCACCGTGATCCAGAGCAGCACCCCTTCCAGCACGCCGGCGAGGGCGCGCAGGGCGAAGACGCCGAGGCCGGACGAGCTTGCGGTGGCGAGATCGACGCCAGCCAGCAAAAGCGCGAAGACGGTCCCTATCGACTTCAGCCGCATCGGCTTGAGCAGGGCGCCGGCCAGGGCGGTGGCGACGCCCATGGCCAGCACCTCGGCCATCACCACCAGCCCGATGTCGGGGGCGCTGATGCGGTGTTCGTCGACGAGGGAGCCGAGCAGCACCGGGATCACGCCCAGCACCAGCAGCGAATTGACCCCGACCCCGATCGCGCCGGCCGCTTCCAGCCCGGTCAGCGCCGGGCCGGCGACCTCATGCACGACGCCTTCGCCCTGGGAGTCGTTCATACTCAGAGGCCGGCGAGGACGGCGTCGCCCATCTGGCGGGTGGAAAGCGTCCCGCCGATGTCGGGGGTGCGCGCGCCGCCGTCCAGCGCCGCCGTCACCGCGGCGGCCAGCCGGCCGGCGAGGTCCGGCCGCCCCAGCGACCAGCGCAGCGCCATCTCGAACGAGAGGATCGCCGCCAGCGGATTGGCGATCCCCTTGCCGGCGATGTCGGGGGCCGAGCCGTGGATCGGCTCGTACAGCCCCGGCTTGCCCGGATCGCCCAGCGCCGCCGAGGGCAGCATGCCGAGCGAGCCGGTGAGCTGCGCGGCCTCGTCGGAGAGCACGTCGCCGAACAGGTTGTCGGTGACCAGCACGTCGAACTGGCGCGGGTTCTTGACCAGCTGCATGGCGGCGTTGTCGGCCAGCATGTGCTCCAGCGTCACGTCCGCATATTCGCGGGCGTGCAGCGCCGTAACCACCTCGCGCCAGAAGGCGCCGGTCTCCATGACGTTGGCCTTCTCGGCCGAGGTCACCTTGTTTCGCCGCCCGCGCGCCAGCTCGAAGGCGACCCTGGCCACCCGCTCGATCTCGTGGGTGGTGTAGACCTGGGTGTCGACCGCGCGCCGCTGGCCGTCCGGCAGGGTCTCGACGCCGCGCGGCAGGCCGAAATAGACCCCGCCGGTCAGTTCGCGCACGATCATCAGGTCGAGCCCCTCGACCACTTCGCGCTTCAGGGTCGAGGCGTCGGCGAGCGGGCCGAAGCAGTAGGCCGGGCGCAGGTTGGCGAACACCTCCATGCCCTTGCGCAGGCCCAGCAACCCGGCTTCCGGCCGCAGAT
>Ga0302311_10005473_pt1 | contig 13407 bp, 15 predicted proteins | sample III_Palsa_N1_3_FD_200449 | JGI IMG/M metagenome (GOLD analysis project Ga0302311, IMG submission 200449) | Peat permafrost microbial communities from Stordalen Mire near Abisko, Sweden - III_Palsa_N1_3 | ecosystem: Environmental > Terrestrial > Soil > Palsa > Peat permafrost | place: Sweden... | reverse complement strand
CCCTAGCGGCTGCGGCGACACGTTCGTCAGCGGCAGCGCGCTCGGCCTGCTGGCGGGCGAACTCGGCGGCGACCTTCTGGCGGCGCTGCCGCTCGTCGTCCGACAGGCGATGGGCGTCGGCCGGCTGGGACTGCGGACCACGCGATTGCGGGCCGCGCACGTCGAACGCGGGCGGACGTTTCTCGGACGGCGACGGCGCAGCCAGGTTCACCGGCGGCGGCGTGCCGATGCGTGGCCGCTTGGTCTCGACCACCACAGTCTTGGACCGCCCGTGGCTGAAGCTCTGCTTCACGGTGCCAGTGCTCACGGAGGAGCCGGTGCGCGGCTTCAACGTCAGGGGGGCTCTACCCGGCCGGTTCTCGTTTTCGTCCGTCATGCGCTCGCTTGACTATACGCCTCGGCCAAAAACCGGCCAAAACTCACCTTAGAAAAATACCCCGCCTCGGGCCGGCTGCGACTGGCGCGTCCGTCCGGGTCGGGGGCTCCTCGCGCCACACTCTTTAGGGAGAGAGCGGACGGAAACCGGCCAGGCGCTCGACATCGAGTGTCCAGCGCTCAGCGCCCCGCCCCGCAAGGAAGGCTGTGTGTATCACATTCGGGGCGCCCAAGGCCAAACTCAATTCGGAAGAACTGAACGTGGCCAGGAGCCGGGGCTGAGAGGGCGCGCGACGCGCCGCGGCCAGGACTTTGCGGCGCCCGTCCTCGGCGCCGTCGCTCGCCTCGATCAGCCACGCCGCCTTGCCCTGGCCGACGACGGCCAACACCTTCTCGAAGCCAAACGTAAGGTCGCCGGCCTTGCGCGCAAGCCCGAGCGCCGACAACAGCCGGCCGTGCAGCAGCGCCTCGACCTGGTCGGCGAGGTCGGCTGGCGCGGTCAGCTTCGCCTTGGCGGCGCGGGCGAACAGACCCTTTTGCGCCGCGGTCTGCACCGCCTCGCGGTTGGCCGCGACCCAGATGCCGCGGCCTGGCAGCTTGCGCGCCAGATCGGGCGTGACCTTGCCCTCCGGCCCGGCGACGAAGCGGATCAGCTTCGCCTCGTCCGTCACCTCGCCCGAGACGATGTCCCGGCGCTCGCGGGCGGCGGAGGCCAGGCTCAGGCGTCGCCCTCCGGCGCTTCGGCCGCGGCCTCGATCGCTTCGTCCGCCTCGCCGAGGACTTCGTCTTCCGCGCCGAGCTCTTCCTCGATGTCGGCTTCCGGCTCGATCCAGCCGACGGCGACCCGCGCCCGCATGATCAAGCCCTCGGCGTCCTCGGGCGAAAGGCTGTAATCGTCGAGGATGCCGGCTTCGCGCACCCGCTCGCCGTCCTTCGACTCGTAGTAGCCGCGCAGGTCGTCGGGGACGAGGCCGGCCAGATCTTCGACCGTCTTGACCTCGTTCTCGCCGAAGGTGACCGACATCGGCAGGGTCACGCCCTCGATCTCCAGCAGGCCGTCCTCGACCCCGAGTTCGCGCCGCTTGGCGTCGTACTCGGCCGCTTCCTTGTCGAGGTAGTCGCGAGCCCGCGCCTGAATCTCCTCGGCGGTGTCCTCGTCGAAGCCCTCGATGGTGGCGATCTCGTTGGGCTCGACATAGGCGACGTCCTCCACCGTGGCGAAGCCCTCGGTGACCAGCAGCTGGGCGATCACTTCGTCGACGTCCAGCGCCTCCTGGAACAGCACGGTGCGCTCGGAGAACTCGCGCTGACGGCGCTCGCTGTCCTGCGCCTCGGTGATGATGTCGATTTGCCAACCGGTCAGCTGGCTGGCGAGCCGGACGTTCTGGCCGCGCCGGCCGATCGCCAGCGACAGCTGCTCGTCGGGCACCACCACTTCGACGCGGCCGGCCTCCTCGTCCATCACCACCTTGGTGACTTCGGCAGGCGCCAGGGCGTTGACGAGGAAGGTCGCCTCGTCGCCGCTCCACTGAATGATGTCGATCTTCTCGCCCTGAAGCTCGGCCACCACCGCCTGCACGCGGCTGCCGCGCATGCCGACGCAGGCGCCAACCGGGTCGATCGAGCTGTCGTTGGAAATCACCGCCATCTTGGCGCGGCTGCCCGGATCTCGGGCGACGGCGCGGATCTCGATCACGCCGTCGTAGACCTCCGGCACTTCCTGCGCGAACAGCTTGGCCATGAAGCCGCCGTGGGCGCGGCTGAGCATGATCTGCGGCCCCTTGGTCTCGCGGCGCACGTCGTAGATGTACGAGCGCACCCGGTCGCCGACCTGGAACGCCTCGCGCGGGATCGACTGGTCGCGGCGCATGATGCCCTCGCCGCGGCCGAGGTCGACGATCACGTTGCCGTACTCGACCCGCTTGGCGACGCCGTTGACGATCTCGCCGACGCGGTCCTTGAACTCCTCGTGCTGGCGCTCGCGCTCGGCCTCGCGCACCTTGCCGGTGACCACCTGGCGGGCGGTCTGGGTCTGCACCCGGCCGAACTCGAACGGCGGCAGGATCTCCTCGTAGACCTTGCCGACCTCGGCTGCCTTGTCGCCCTTCAGCGCGTCGCTGATGCGCTGCTGGGCGTAGTCGTTGATCTCCTCGGCGTCGTCCTCGACCACGGTGACGAAGCGACGGATCGTGGTCTCGCCGGTCTTCTGGTCGATGGTGACGCGGATGTCGTGCTCGGCGCCGTAGCGGGTGCGGGCGGCCTTCTGGATCGCTTCCTCGATCGCCTCGATGACGATCTCCTTGTCGATCGACTTCTCGCGGGCCACCGCGTCGGCGATCTGGAGCAGCTCCTGACGGTTCGCGGAGATGCCTGTGACGCTCATGGGGTTTGTTCCTCTTGGTTCTCTTGCGCGAGGCGGGCGGCTCTGGCCTCCGCGCCGCGCTTCAACAGTTGATCGGTGATGACCAGCTTGGCGTCGCTGATCCAGGCGTAGGGGATGAAAGTGGTCTCGGCCTCGCCGTCGAGGTCGATGGCGACATCGCTTCCCTCCACCCCGGCCAGCACGCCGGTGAACCGCTTACGGTTCTCGGCGAGGCGATCGAGCTCAAGCCGCGCCTCGCAGCCGGCGAAGGTCTCGAAATCCTTCAGCCGGGTCAGCGGCCGATCGATTCCGGGGCTGGAGACCTCCAGCGAATACTCGCCCGTGATCGGGTCCGCTGCATCCAGCACGTCGGAGACCGCACGCGCGAGCGTGGTGCAGTCCTCGACGAGCATGGTCCCACCGTCACGTTCGGCCATGATCTGCAGCGTGCGGCGATGATCGCCGCCCATCAGCCGCAGCCGCACGATCTCGTAGCCTGCCGCCTCGGCGACAGGCGCCAGCAGCTCCAGCAACTTCAGGTCCTCGGCGGTCTTCCCGCGCAAGCAGCCTCTCCCGGCCAACAAAAAAGCGGCAGGCCCTTTTTCGGAGCCGCCGCTCGTAAGTGCCATCCGGCACCAACGGACGATGTAGGACGGATATAGGGGATCGGGGCGCGATTGTCACGCGACATCGGCGCCTGAGCCTCACGCCAGCCAGATCATCCAGCGCGAGGCCACCGCCTCGCCGCGCGCCTTGCACGGCAGCGGCTCGACCACGCCGGTGTAGAGGAAGCCGGCGCGGATCAGGGCGGCGCCGGAGGCCGGATTGTCGTGGAAGTGGCAGGCGATCACGCAGCGCCGGCCCCAGCCTTCCCTCGCCCACGGCATGATCGCCGCCAGCATCTCGCTGGCGATGCCCAGGCCCCAGAACGGCTGGCCGAGCCAATAGCCCAGCTCCGGCCCGGGCGACTCGTGCGGATAGAAGCCGATGCAGCCGACCGGTCCTTCGCCGGCGAGATCGATGGCGAAATGGATCTCGCGATCCGGGTCGGCCTCGGTCGCGCGGCGGATGAAGCCCTCCGCGTCGGCCAGCGCGTAGGGATAGGGCATGCCGCCGGTCATCTTGACGACGTCGACGTCGTTGGCGAGCTCGGCCAGGCGCGGGGCGTCGGCTGGCGCGAGAGGCCGCAGGGAGAGCCGCTGCGTCTGCAGCGTGGGGTGCGCCGCCAGTTGGTCCAACATCGGCGCCTCCATCAAAGCGCGCAGCAAAAAGGCGGGGCCCGGCGCTCCGGACATCCCCGCCTCGTTGAAACGCGTCCGGATCGCTATGTGCGCGATCCGGAAACCGATCGGATCGCTCTACTCCGCCTCGCTCGGCGCTACGTTCACATAGGTGCGGTCGTTGCGCTTGGTGAGGAACTTCACGTGGCCGGTGACCTTGGCGAACAGCGTGTGGTCGCGGCCCATGCCGACGTTCACGCCCGGCCAGAACTTAGCCCCGCGCTGGCGCACCAGGATGTTGCCGGCGAGCACGGCTTCGCCGCCGAATTTCTTCACGCCCAGGCGCTGGCCGGGGGAGTCGCGGCCGTTACGCGAAGAGCCGCCTGATTTCTTGTGCGCCATCTAAATTCTCCTCAGCCCTTACCGCGAGGGGCCGAACGGCGAACCGGGGCCTTGGCCTGGGCCTTGGAGGGCTTCGGCGCGGCGGTCTTGGTCGAAAACTTCTGCTCCGGCGTCTTGCCCGCCTTTTTCGCGGCCTTGGCAGGCTTAGCCGGCTTGGCGGCCCTGGTTTCGGCCACGGCGTCAGGGGCCAGATCGCCGGCTATGGCCGGGGCCTCCTCGACCACCTTGGCGCGGGTGCGCGGCGCCTTGCCCTTGCCTTCCGGCTCGACCACAGTCTCGACGTCGACGCCGGCCGGCAAGATCATGGCCGGGCGGTCGCGGTCGAGGTTGCGGGCGCGCAGGTTGCGAACAGCCAGCGGCGTCAGGTCGACTTCGCCATCCCAGGTCGCGGTCTGGCCGCCGCCGGCGATGGCGGTGACGCGCAGCACGCTCTCGTGCTGGCGATGGCCGCGCGTGCGGCGATAGCCCTGGCGGCGGATCTTCTTGAAGATCTTGATCTTCTCGCCCTTGCGGGTCTCGATGAAGGTGGCGGTGACCTCGGCGTCGGCCACCAGCGGCGCGCCGACCGTCACGGCCCCGCCCTCGCCGACCATCAGCACCTGGTCGAACGCGACCTTCTGACCCGGCTCTCCGGCCAGCTTTTCGACGACCAGCACGTCGCCGGGCTGAACCCGGTACTGCTTGCCGCCGGTCTTGATCACCGCGTACATCGCGCTTCGTCCCGAAATTACGTGCCGACAAAAAGGGAATGCGCCCGCGAGAGGGGACCCGCGGGCGAGGGAGGCGCTTTATAGCGACCGGCCTTCCGAAGTCAACGCGCCGAGCGGCCTGACGCGCTCATCGCAGGTGCGCGGCGACAAGGGGCGCCAGCTCACCCGCGTGGGTCACCGCCAGATCGTGCTCGCCGCCCGCGACCACGTGCAGCCGCGCGTCCTGCGCCAGCGCCAGCAGCCGCTCGCCCACCGCGACCGGGCCGATGGGGTCGAGGTCGCCCCACAGCAGCTGCATCGGGCAGGCGATCGTCGCAATCTGGGCCGTCAGGTCGATGCGCTCTTCCGTGATCCACGCTGCCGCGTTCGGGTATTCGCGCCGATAGTTGGCGCGCCAGTCGAACCGGGCGAGGTCGGCGACGTCGACGCCGCCGGACGTCGCCGTCAGCACCAGCCGGCGCACCTGGCCCGGATTGCGCAGGACCGCGCACAGGGCCACGACGCCGCCCATCGACTGCGCGATCAGGTCGACCGGCCCTGGCCAGAGCTCGGCCTCCACCATGGCGACGAGGTCGGCGACGCCGTTTACCGCCGGGTCCGGCGGCTGATCGCCCAGGCCCGGCCAGCCGAAATAGTGCTTGTCCCAGGCCGCCGGCAGCCGCTCGCCGAGCGGTCGCCAGAAGCCGGGATCGGCCCCGGCGCCCGGCAGGAACAGCAGCCGACGCGCCTCCGTGTCGATGGTCTTGACCATGTGCACGGTCACGCCGCGCTCGCTGGTCTCCTCGCGCTCGACGGCGTAGCCGAGGCGCTGGTAGATTGAGATATTCCGCTTGAATCTGGCGTTGGTGTAGAGGCGCAGCGTCGTCAGCCCCTGTTCGCGCGCCAGGGCCTCGGCGTGGGCCAGCAACCGCCTGCCTAGGCCGGCGCTCTGAAGGGACGGCGCAACCGCCACATTGACCACCAGCAGATGCTCAGGCGCCGCCGTCGTCTCGATCAACCCGACCAGCTCTCCAGAGCGAAACGTCAGGTTGAAGCGGTGCTCGCGCAGCGCCGCGTCGTAGTCGGCGGTCATCGGCAACGGCTCGCGCCCGATCAGCGAGACCCAGGGCGCGTAAGCCTCCCGCGTCAGCGCCCGGATGGTGTCGGCGTCGTCAGCCCGGCCCGGCCGGAGCTGGATCGGGGTGGTGAAAGAAGAAGGCATGGCTGCATCTCGCAAGGCCAGGCGCCGCCTCGCCCGCGAGCGATCAGCGGCGCGCGGGTTTGAAGGAAGTTTGGCGGAAGAACGAAACTGGGCGGGTCTAGCCGCCGCGTCGTCGCTCACCCCGCCGCGCGCCAACGAACGCCGCGACATCGCGTCGGCGTCGGCAGGTCACGTGCGTTTGGGCGAAGGCCATGCCGCATCTTCGAGAACCGCAACCGGGTGGTCAAGCTGGCGTGCGTTTCGCCACTTGGAACCGCGCCCTGCCATACCTTAATAGGCGCCATGGCTCAGACACCCGTCACCGTCCTCACCGGTTACCTCGGCGCCGGCAAGACCACCCTGCTCAACCGCATCCTCTCGGAGGACCACGGCAAGAAGTACGCCGTGATCGTCAATGAGTTCGGCGAGATCGGCATCGACAACGACCTCATCGTCGGCGCCGACGAGGAGGTGTTCGAGATGAACAACGGCTGCGTCTGCTGCACCGTGCGCGGCGACCTGATCCGGGTGGTGCAGGGACTGATGAAGCGTAAAGGGAGCTTCGACGGCATCGTCATCGAGACCACCGGCCTCGCCGACCCTGGCCCGGTGGCCCAGACCTTCTTCGTCGACGAAGAGGTGCGCGCCAAAGCCAAGCTCGACTCGGTGACCACCGTGGTCGACGCCAAGCACATCCTGCTACGGCTGTCGGACAGCCGCGAGGCGGCCGAGCAGATCGCGTTCGCCGACCAGATCGTGCTCAACAAGACGGACCTGGTCTCCGCCGACGACCTCAAGATAATCGAGGCGCGGCTGCGCCGGTTGAACCCGCTGGCCCCGATCCACCGCGCCCAGCGCTCCAACGTGCCGCTGGAGGCGATCCTCGGCCGGGGCGGCTTCGACCTCGACCGTATCCTGGAACTGGAGCCGGAGTTCCTGAACCCGGCCCACGGCGAAGCGGGCCACGTGCACGACGACGATTGCGAGCACGACCCCGATCGCCACGACCACCAACATCACGACCACCAGCACGACGACGACATCAAGGGCGTCGCCCTGAGTATCGATCGCCCGGTCGATGCTCAGAAGGTGACCGCCTGGCTCAACGACCTGCTGGCGAAGCAGGGGCCCGACATCCTGCGCGCCAAGGGCATTTTGGACGTGAAGGGCGAGGCGCGGCGGCTGGTGTTTCAGGCCGTGCACATGATCCTGGAGGGCGACTTCCAGCGGGAATGGAAGCCGGGCGAAGCCCGCTGCAGCCGCATGGTGTTCATCGGCCGCAACCTCGATGAGGCGCTGCTCCGCGTCGGCTTCCAGGCCTGCGCGGCGGCTTGAGGGTCAGGACGTCTTGGCGGCAAGCGTCACGTCGGCGAAGCCGTCGGCGTGCAGCCGGGTCCATCACCGCCATGAAGGCGCCGTAGCGCGTGTGCGGCGCGCCGTCGACGACGACCCAGCCGCGAGCGGCGTCGGTTCGCGTCGCTGACGCCAGATCGCGGCCGAGGCGCTCGAGGCTGGTTTGGACGGTTCCCGCGGACGAACGGATTGAGAGCGCGCCGCGATCGTCAATCGGAATGCTCCCCGGAGTCCTGACCGCGCCGGGGCCGTTCCCGGCAGCGATGTCCACGTTGATCGCGGTCGTCGCGAGGGGTGCGGCGATGATGAACACGATCAGCAGCACCAGCATGACGTCGATGAACGGCGTCACGTTCATGTCGTGGTTCTGGCGGATGTCGAAGCGTCTGACGGCAGTGCGGCCGGCAATTATGGCGGTCATCGGAGGCGTCTCTCGTTGCTATGCGTGCAACGAGCTTCCGCCTCGACTCGACCCCAGGATACGGGCGTTCTTGCCGACTAGTTCTGCACTTCTTCCGAGATCAGGCCGATCTTGTAGTAGCCGTCGATCTGCAGCCGGTTCACCACCGACATGAACACCCCGTACTTCACGTGCGGGTCGGCGCGGATGAACACCTGCTGACCGGTCGGATTGGCGACGCCGAGCGACTGGGCGACCATGCCGGCCATGGTGTCGAGCGTGGTCGGGTGCATCTCGGTGCTGGACGGGCCGGTCGCGAACGAGACGAACAGCTGGCCGTCGTTGGAGATCGAGATGTAGGTCGGCGGCTTGGAGGGTGTCGTCGGCGCCTTGGCCGGCGGGATGTCGATCTTGATCGACACGGTCGCCAGCGGCGCGGTGACCATGAAGATGATCAGCAGCACTAGCATTACGTCGACGAACGGCGTGACGTTGATGTCCGCGTTCTGCCCGAGGGTGAACTTCCTCTTGCCGCCCCCAGAGAGCTTCGCCGCCATCAGTCACTCCCTTGCGCCGGCCCTTCGGCCGCTCACCTGGCGCCACCCATTGCCCGGAACCTAGCGGAAGTAAAGTCCGCGAAACGGAGAATCCCGGTCGCCGAAACCCGGCCAGCCGAAACCTGGCGAGTCTGGGCAAGCCGGCCCGCCCCGGGTTATGGCGCGGGCATGAGCCTGCAATTCGATGCCTATGTCACCGCCTGCCTGTTCGACGCCGATGGCGAGGCGGTGTTCGCGCTCGGCGACGGCCAGGTCTGCTGGGAGGGCGGCCCGCGCCAGGCCGCGCACGACGGCGCGGTGCTGACGGCGCTGCGCCACCCGACCGCGGCGGGCGTGATCACCGGCGGCGACGACGGCCGGCTGGTCTGGTCGCGGCCCGAAGGGGCCGAGACCCTGGCCGAAGCCAAGGGCCGCTGGATCGAGAGCGCCGCGGCCTCGCCGGGCGCCAGCCTGGTCGCGTTCGGCGCCGGGCGCGAGGCGCGCATCCTCGATCTCGCCGATCCGAAGTTCTCCCGCGTGTTCGCCCATGAGCGCTCGGTGGCCGACGTGGCGCTTGACGCACGGGCGCGGCGGTTGGCGGTGGCGACCTACGGCGGGGCGGCGCTGTGGTATGCGCGGATCGCCGACCAGCAGCCGGTGATGCTGCGCTGGGCCGGCTCGCACATCGGCGTGGCGTTCAGCCCCGACGGCAAGTTCCTCATGTCGTCGATGCAGGAGAACGCCCTGCACGGCTGGCGGCTCGCCGATGCGCGGGACATGCGTATGGGCGGCTATCCGGCCAAGGTGCGCAGCCTCACCTTCCTGAACGGCGGCAAGATGCTGGCGACCGCCGGCGCGCCGGGCGTGGTGATCTGGCCGTTCGCCGGCGCCGACGGGCCGATGGGCAAGCAGGCGATGGAGATCGGCTTCGACGAGACCGCCCTCGTGACCCGCGTCGCCGCCGAGCCTGACGGGACGTTGCTGGGCGTGGGCCTGGCCGACGGCCGCGTCTGGGCGTGCGACGTCCAGACCGGCCGCCGTGCCGACGTCCGCACCGAAACCGGCGCCCCAATCACCGCTCTGGCGCTGGCGGGCGAGCGCGTCGCCTGGGGCGATGAAGAAGGCGGCGCCGGCGTGGCGGACATCCCGATGGACGCGCTAACCTAGGCGTACGAATGCTCCACGACTGGACCAACCTCTTCAACATCACCGGGGCGGCCGGCGCCCAGCTGATCGGTTTGCTGTTCGTCGTCGTGACACTCGGCAGCGGCTGGTCTGCGAAGCAGTCAGAGCAGGCGATCCGCGCCTTCGTGACCCCGACGCTGGTCAGCTTCAGCGGGTGTTGTTCGAGGCCCTGGTGGTCCTGGCGCCATGGCCTTCCGTCCGGCCGGCGGCCGTGCTTCTGGTGCTGGGCGGGCTGGGCGGCGTGTCATACCGAATCAACGCGGTCCGATTGAGGGGCCAAGCCGGCATTGCCGAGCTGCACGGTCTCAGTTGGATCGCCTACAACGGCGTTCCGCTGCTCGCCAACGTCGTCCTTCTCTGCGGTGGCGGGGGCTTGTATTTTGAACGAGCCTTCGCGCCCTTCGCCATCGCGGGCGCCAGTACGCTGCAATTGGCGGCCGGCATCTTCGGCGCCTGGGACGTGACGCTGTGGATCCTCACCAATCGGAAGACATAGCCGCCATCAACCGAACCCCTGCATCTCCAGCCAGACCTCCGGCGGGTCGCGGCGGGTGCGCCAGTTGTTGATCGGGGCGCTCTCGTCGGCGTAGCCCAGCGCCATGCCGGAGAACAGCATGTGGTCGTCGGGCAGGCCGACGAACTTCGCCACCGTCTGCGGATAGCGGGCCCAGTATTCCTGCGCGCAGGTCGCCAGCCCCTCGGCCACCGCCAGCAGCATGAAGGTCTGCATGAACATGCCAAGGTCTGCCCACTGCGGCAGCCCTAGCTTGCGGTCGAGGCAGAAGAACACGCCCACCGGCGCGTCGAAGAACTGGGTGTTGCGCGCCAGCTGGCTGAACCTGCCCGGGCGGTTGTCGCGGCCGATCTCGATCGAGGCGTAGAGGTCTTCGCCGCAGACAAAGCGGCGGGTGCGGAACGGATCCCACAGGCTGGGCGGATAGACTTCGTACTCCGGCTCTTCCATCGGCGTGGTCGCGACCAAGGCCTTGAACTCGGCCAGCGGCGCGCCGGCCAGCGCATAGACCCGCCACGGCTGCAGATTGCCGCCGGACGGGGCCTGGGCCGCGGTCTCCAGCAGCCGGGCGACCACATCGCCCGGCACCGGGACCGGTTTGAACGCCCGCACCGACATCCGTTTGCGAACCGCTTCGGCGACGTCCATGAATGCTCTCCCCACGCTTGACGCCGGCCCGCGGCGCGATCCAGTCGCTAACACCCAGGGGCGCGACGACGAAGGACGAACATGGCGCGAAAGCCGGCGCGGTCTGGCGAGGCGCTGCGGCGTGCACGCGGACGACTGATCCCAGGCGATGGCCCAAAAAAAAGCCGCGCCCGAAGGCGCGGCAGTTCATTAGGGAGGAAACGCCCAGGAAGGGCAGAGGCGTCAGCGACGCCTCACAAGCGGCAATCTAGGGTGCGGCGCACAATCGATCAAGCGGAAAATGCCCCTACACGGCCGAAAAAGGCATGCGACAACCATTTATCCGGAATAATCAATGCATTGATCGCACAGCTCAGCTATAGGCTTCGATGTTGCAACGCAACAGCCTCTCGTTTTAGAAGGCTCGGTCCGCAATAAGAATCATAGGTTTGCCGTCGATCGGCCTCGCAACATGAGCCGGCCGACCGTGACGCATGGCCCCCGCCCAACTTCTCCTCTAGAAGCCGCCCCGCATGTCCCTTCGTAATATCGCCATCATCGCTCACGTCGACCACGGCAAAACCACCTTGGTCGACCAGCTGCTCGCCCAATCGGGCGCCTTTCGTGCAAACGAGGCGCACGCCGAGCGCGCGATGGACTCCAACGACCAGGAACGCGAGCGCGGCATCACCATCCTGGCTAAGTGCACCTCGGTGCTCTGGCACGGCGAGGCCGGTGAGACCCGGATCAACATCATCGACACGCCCGGCCACGCCGACTTCGGTGGCGAGGTGGAGCGCATCCTCGGCATGGTCGACGGCTGTCTGCTGCTGGTCGACGCCGAAGAAGGGGTGATGCCGCAGACCAAGTTCGTGCTCGGTAAGGCGCTGAAGCTGGGCCTGCGGCCGATCGTGGTGCTGAACAAGGTCGACCGGCCCAACGCCGAGCCCGACCGGGTGCTGAACGATGCCTTCGACCTGTTCGCCGCGCTGGGCGCCACCGACGAACAGCTCGACTTCCCGCACATCTACGCCAGCGGCAAGCAGGGCTGGGCGACGCTCGATCAGGCCAAACCGAGCGACAACCTCGGCCCGCTGTTCGACCTGATCGTGGCGCACACGCCGCCGCCGGAGGCCGAGCCGCGGGTCGACGAGCCGGCGCGGCTGCTGGCCGTGCTGATCGAGGCCGACCCGTACCTGGGCCGTCTGCTGACCGGTCCGATCGAGAGCGGGCGCCTGGCGCCCGGCATGGCGATCAAGGCGCTTTCGCGCGACGGCAAGGAGATCGAGCGCGGCCGCATCACCAAGCTGCTGGCCTTCCGCGGCCTCAAGCGCACCGGCGTCGACGAGGCCTTCGCCGGCGATATCGTCGCGGTGGCGGGGTTGTCCAAGGCGACCGTGGCCGACACCCTCTGTGCGATGGAAGTCACCGAGGCGCTGCCGGCGCAGCCGATCGATCCGCCGACCATAGCCATCACCGTCACCATCAACGACAGCCCGCTCGCCGGCCGCGACGGCGACAAGGTGCAAAGCCGGGTGATCCGCGCCCGCCTGCTGGCCGAGGCTCAGGCCAACGTCGCGATCAAGGTCGCCGAGACCGCCGAGAAGGACGCGCTCGAGATCGCCGGCCGCGGCGAACTGCAGCTGGGCGTGCTGATCGAGACCCTGCGGCGCGAGGGCTTCGAGCTCTCGATCAGCCGCCCGCGGGTGGTCTACCAGACCGATCCCGACACCGGCGAGCGGCTGGAGCCGATCGAGGAAGTGGTGATCGACGTCGACGACGATTACTCGGGCGTGGTGATCGAGAAACTCTCGGCTCGCAAGGCCGAGCTGACCGACATGGTCCCCTCCGGCACCGGCAAGACCCGGCTGACCTTCTACGCCCCGTCGCGAGCGCTGATCGGCTACCAGGGCGAGTTCCTGACCGACACCCGCGGCTCGGGCGTGCTGAACCGCCTGTTCGCCCGCTACGAGCCCTACAGGGGCGCGATCGAGGGCCGCCGCAACGGCGTGCTGGTCTCCAACTCCGACGGCGACATGGCGGCGTTCGCGCTGTGGAACCTGGAGGACCGCGGCGTGATGTTCGTCGGCGCCGGCGAGAAGACCTACCAGGGCATGATCATCGGCGAGAACGCCCGCCCCGACGACCTCGACGTCAACCCGATGAAGGCCAAGCAGCTGACCAACGTCCGCTCGGCCGGCAAGGACGAGGCGATCCGCCTCACCCCGCCGCGCCGCCCGACCCTGGAACAGGCGATCGCCTACATCGAGGAGGACGAGCTGGTCGAGGTGACCCCGCGCGCGATCCGCCTGCGCAAGAAGGTGCTCAACCCCACCTTTCGCAAGAAGCGAATGCGCGAAGACGCCTGAGGCTGGTCGCGCGAGGCTGGGACCCGCGCGCCATTCACCCCTCTCGGTCATCGCCGGGCGAAAGTCCCGGCGACCCATATGTGGACGGCCCCCTTCGGCTGACGCCGAGGCGATCCCACTCACGCGCCAGGGTGGCGAACATCTGCCTGGCCAGCTTCGGAACGCCCTCGGCGT
>Ga0302311_10005465_pt1 | contig 13411 bp, 9 predicted proteins | sample III_Palsa_N1_3_FD_200449 | JGI IMG/M metagenome (GOLD analysis project Ga0302311, IMG submission 200449) | Peat permafrost microbial communities from Stordalen Mire near Abisko, Sweden - III_Palsa_N1_3 | ecosystem: Environmental > Terrestrial > Soil > Palsa > Peat permafrost | place: Sweden... | reverse complement strand
TACAATGGCGACTTTGGCTCGTTTGCCGTTGGTAATGAACTGTTTGGCGCCGTTCAGCACCCAAAAACCGTCCTCCAGGGTGGCGCGGGTCTTCAAGTTGTGGGCTTCGGAGCCGGCCTGAGGCTCCGTTAGGCAGAAACAGCCGATGAGCTTGCCCTGCGCCATGTCCGGCAGGTAGCGCCGTTTCTGGTCTTCGGTGCCGTATTTCAAGATGGGCCCGCAGCCCACGGAGCTGTGAACGCTCATCAGGGTGGAGGTGGCGGCGCAACCGGCGGCGATTTCCTCGATGGCCAGGGCGTAGGCAATGTAGTCGGTGTACGAACCGCCCCATTCCTCGGGCACGACCATCCCCAAGAGGCCCAATTCGCCCATCTTGGCAACGGTGTCTTCCGGAATCCACCCAGCCTTCTCGAAGGCGGCGGCGTGGGGCGCCAACTCGGCGCGTGCGAAATCCCGCGCGGAATCGCGAATCATGCGCTGTTCGTCGGTGAAAAAGTCAGCCGCCATCCTGTTCAAGGCCCCGCATCAGCCACTCGTATCGCGTAAACTATAGGACTAGGGCAGCGCCCCGTTGGTGCCCAAACCACTCAAAATGCGTGAGCGAAAATGCAACAGTCACCGGTCGCTTTGAGCGCCGGGAACGTCTTACCGGTCGGCCGGGCCGAGCCCGGGACGGTCGCTATCTGCTTCGTGGCAGCGGCGCTGGAAAGCGTTCGCGCCCGCCACATGGATACGGACGCCCTGCTCGCCAGGGTGGGTCTCTCGCCGAGCCTGCTGCAGGTGCCCCAAGCGCGCGTGTCCGCCAAGCATTATGGAGAATTGTGGCGTCTGGTGGCGCTGACCCTGGACGATGAATTTTTCGGTCAAGATTCGCGGCGCATGAAGACCGGTAGTTTTGCCATGCTGGTGCATGCCGTCATCGGCTGTCGGGATTTGGGCCAGGCGCTAGACCGGAGCCTCCGGTTTTACGGCCTCATCCTCGATGATTTTGCCGGCTCCTTGGAGCGGCGCGGCGAAGAAGCGTCTGTTGTCATTCGTGAGCGGGTCCGAGACGGCGTGCCGCGGGTATTCGGCCATGAGGTGCTACTCATGCTGTTACACGGCGTGGCGTGCTGGTTGGTGGGGCGTCGCATACCGATTCTGCGAGCGAGCTTCGCCTACCCGGAGCCCAATCACAGCGCGGAATATCGCCTCATGTACTGCAACGAGTTGAGTTTCGATGCAACGCACACCGCCATTGCATTCGATGCCGCTTACCTGGATCTGCCCATTGTGCAGAATGAGCGTTCGGTGAAGGACTTTTTGCGCACCGCGCCCGAGAGCATTTTGGTCAAATACAAGAATGGCAGCAGTTTGACCGCGCGGATTCGCCGTCGGCTGCGGCAGCTGCTACCGGGAGAAGTGCCGGATTTCGACCAGCTGTCCGGTGAACTCAACATGACTACTGCCACCTTGCGTCGGCGCTTGGCCGAGGAGGGCGCTTCCTATCAAGGCATCAAGGATCAACTGCGGCGGGACTTGGCCATCAGTTACCTGAGCCATTCGAATCGCAGCGTGATGGATATCGCGCTGGAGTTGGGTTTTTCGGAGCGCAGCGCTTTCCATCGCGCATTCAGGAAATGGACCGGCGCCTCGCCGGGAGAGTTTCGTCGGGCGTTGCAATCCTGACATTTCGCGACAGCCAACTCCGATGTGGCGCCGGCAGCCAACCCCAATCTGGCCCGGTGCTATTGCATTTTACGTTGGGTCGGGATGTTGCAATTTCTTTCAAAGAGTTTGATTGCTTTGGTCATCCGGCCGCCTCGGGGATGGATCTATAGTTTTGGCTTGAAGGAAACGACTATGACGAGCATTAGTTCCGTCCGGAGCCCCTTATGACTGCAGCCGTAAAAGCATCGGCGGGGGCGCGTCTACGCACCGCCCTTGCGGAAGAACATCCCTTACAAGTCGTGGGCGCCATCAACGCCTACGTGGCACGCATGGCGGGAGCCTGCGGCTTCAAAGCCATTTATTTGTCCGGTGGCGGCGTGGCCGCCAATTCGTTGGGCGTTCCCGACTTAGGCATCAGCAGCATGGACGACGTGCTTACCGACGTCCGGCGCATTACCGATGCCTGCGATCTACCGTTGTTGGTGGATGCCGATACGGGCTGGGGCGGTGCGTTCAACATTGCCCGCACCGTGAAGTCTTTCATCAAGTTCGGCGCCGCGGGTTTGCACATCGAAGATCAAGTGTCGGCCAAGCGCTGCGGTCATCGTCCCGGCAAGGAAGTCGTCTCGAAACAAGAAATGGTGGACCGGGTCAAGGCGGCCGTGGATGCTCGCACCGATTCGGGGTTCGTCATCATGGCGCGCACCGATGCACTGGCGGTGGAGGGCATCGATAAGGCCATCGAGCGCGCCGTGGCCTGTGTCGAAGCGGGCGCCGACATGATTTTTCCGGAGGCGATGACGGAACTCCCGATGTATCGCCGCTTCAAGGACGCCGTCAAAGTGCCCATTCTCGCCAACATCACGGAGTTTGGCCACACGCCGCTCTACACGCGAGACGAACTCGCGACGGTGGGCGTGGATATCGTGTTGCATTGCTGTTCGGCATACCGCGCCATGAACGCGGCGGCTCTCGCCACGTACCAGGCGATTCGCCGCGACGGCACGCAGAAGAACGTCGTGGACACCATGCAGACGCGCGCCGATCTCTACAAGTATCTCGATTATCACGCGTATGAAGCCAAGCTGGATGAACTATTCGCGGAAGGACGCGGAAAATGAACGCTAACCCATTCAATTGGACTGACATTTCTCGGAGAGACGGAAAATGAGCGAGCCACAAGTTGTCGCCTTCAAACCCAAAAAATCGGTGGCCCTGTCCGGCGTGACGGCCGGCAACACCGCGCTGTGCACCGTCGGTAAGACCGGCAACGACTTGCACTACCGGGGCTACGATATTCTCGACATCGCCACGCAGTGCGAATTCGAGGAAATTGCCTACTTGCTGGTTCACGACAAGCTGCCGAATAGGCCTGAGCTGGCCGCGTACAAGGCCAAGCTGAAGTCTTTGCGTTCTCTGCCGAAGGGCGTGCTGACCGCTCTCGAACAGCTGCCGAAGACCGCGCATCCGATGGACGTGATGCGTACCGGCGTGTCGGTATTGGGCTGCATTTCGCCGGAGGCCGAAGCCCATCCGATCGAACAAGCGCGCGACATCGCCGATCGCCTGATGGCGAGCCTAGGCTCCATGCTGTGCTATTGGCATCACTTCGCGAACTCCGGCAAGCGCATCGAATTGGAAACCGACGATGATTCCATCGGCGGCCATTTCCTGACCTTGTTGCATGGCAAGAAGCCGTCGGCCGAGTGGGTGCGCGCCATGCACACCTCCCTGAACCTCTATGCCGAGCACGAGTTCAATGCCTCGACGTTCACCGCTCGCGTGATCGCCGGTACGGGTTCTGATATGTACTCGTGCGTCACCGGAGCGATCGGTGCGCTGCGTGGTCCGAAGCACGGCGGCGCCAACGAGGTCGCCTACGAAATTCAGAGCCGCTACCAGACGCCGGATGAAGCGGAAGCCGACATCAAGAAGCGTATGGCCGCCAAGGAAGTGATCATCGGCTTCGGCCACCCGGTTTATACGATCTCCGATCCGCGCAATGTGGTCATCAAGGAGGTTGCCCGCGAGCTCGCGAGCAACGCCCAGGACATGGTGGCGTTCAACGTCGCGGAACGCATCGAGTCGGTCATGATGGACATCAAGAGAATGTTCCCGAACCTCGACTGGTTCTCGGCCGTGTCCTATCACGTAATGGGCGTGCCGACGGCGATGTTCACGCCGTTGTTCGTGATTGCTCGCACGTCGGGTTGGTCTGCGCATGTGATCGAACAGCGTATCGATGGGAAAATCATTCGCCCGAGCGCAAACTACACCGGTCCTGAAAATCTGAAGTTCGTACCGCTCAACGACAGGAAATAATCCGCTCGCATGAACACTGCTTATCGCAAGCCGCTTCCCGGCACGAAACTCGACTATTTCGATGCGCGCGCGGCTGTCGACGCGATTACGCCGGGCGCTTGGGCGAAGCTGCCGTACACCTCGCGAGTACACGCGGAAAATCTCGTTCGACGCTGCGATCCGGAAGCGCTGACGGCGTCGCTCAAGCAGTTGATCGATCGCAAACGCGATCTCGACTTCCCCTGGTACCCGGCGCGCGTCGTGTGTCACGACATCCTCGGGCAGACCGCACTGGTCGACCTCGCGGGTCTGCGCGATGCGATCGCGGACATGGGCGGCGATCCGTCCAAGGTCAATCCGGTCGTGCCGGTGCAGTTGATCGTCGATCACTCGCTTGCGGTGGAATACGGCGGTTTCGATAAGGATGCGTTCCAGAAGAACCGCGCGGTCGAAGATCGCCGCAACGAAGATCGCTTTCACTTCATCGACTGGACCAAGAAGTCGTTCGAGAACATGGAAGTCATTCCGCCGGGCAACGGCATCATGCATCAGATCAATCTGGAGCGCATGTCGCCGGTCATATACGTCAAGGATGGCGTGGCCTTCCCGGATACGCTGGTGGGCACCGACAGCCACACCCCGCACGTCGATGCGCTCGGCGTCGTTGCGATCGGTGTCGGTGGACTGGAGGCCGAAAATGTCATGCTGGGCCGGGCTTCGTGGATGCGCCTCCCTGACATCGTCGGTGTGGAACTGACCGGTAAGCCCCAGCCGAATATTACGGCGACCGACGTCGTGCTTGCACTGACCGAGTTCCTACGCAAGGAGAAGGTCGTCGGCGCGTATCTGGAGTTTTATGGCGAAGGCGCCGCGGCATTGACGCTGGGTGATCGCGCCACGATTTCGAACATGGCGCCCGAGTATGGCGCCACCGCGGCGATGTTCTTCATCGACGGCAATACTCTCGACTACCTGCGCCTGACCGGGCGCGCCGACGAGCAAGTGAAGCTGGTGGAAACTTACGCCAAGGAAGTCGGCCTTTGGGCGGAGTCTCTGAAGACCGCCGAGTACGAGCGCGTCATCAAATTCGATTTGTCGACGGTGGTGCGCAACATGGCGGGCCCGTCCAATCCGCACAAGCGTTTGCCGACGTCGGATCTCGCCGCGCGCGGCATCGCCGCCAAGTGGGAGGAGGTGCCGGGTCAAATGCCGGACGGCGCGGTAATCATTGCCGCGATCACCAGCTGTACCAATACCAGCAATCCGCGCAACGTCATCGCCGCAGGCCTGCTGGCGCGCAACGCGAACGAGCGTGGCTTGACGCGCAAGCCCTGGGTGAAGTCGTCGCTGGCGCCGGGTTCGAAGACGGTGGAGCTGTATCTCCGAGAGGCGAAGCTGCTGGCGGAGCTCGAGAAGTTGGGCTTCGGCATCGTGGCGTTTGCCTGCACCACCTGCAACGGCATGTCGGGTGCACTCGACCCGGTCATTCAGAAAGAGATCATTGACCGAGACCTCTACGCAACGGCGGTGTTGTCCGGTAACCGCAATTTTGATGGGCGCATTCATCCGTATGCCAAGCAGGCATTCCTTGCGTCACCGCCGCTGGTGGTCGCGTATGCGATTGCCGGCACGGTGCGTTTCGATATCGAGAAGGACGTGCTGGGACTGGATAAGGATGGAAAAGCGGTGACGCTGAAGGACATCTGGCCGAGCGATGCCGAGATCGACCGCATCGTTGCACAAAGCGTCAAACCGGAACATTTTCGCCAAGTCTACGACCCGATGTTTACCTTCAAGGCACGCAGCGGCGAGAAGATCAGCCCGTTGTACGACTGGCGCCCGATGAGCACCTACATCCGTCGGCCGCCGTACTGGGAAGGAGCGCTGGCCGGTGAGCGTACCCTCAAGGGCATGCGTCCGCTGGCGGTGCTGCCTGACAATATCACCACCGATCATTTGTCGCCGTCGAACGCGATCATGATGGACAGCGCCGCCGGCGAGTACCTTCACAAGATGGGCGTGCCGGAAGAGGACTTCAATTCCTATGCCACGCATCGCGGTGATCATCTGACCGCGCAGCGCGCCACCTTCGCCAATCCACAGCTCGTCAACGAAATGGCCGTGGTGGATGGTAAGGTCAAGAAGGGGTCGTTGGCGCGCATCGAGCCTGAAGGCAAGGTGACGCGCATGTGGGAGGCGATCGAGACTTACATGCAGCGCAAGCAGCCGCTGATCATCGTCGCCGGTGCCGACTATGGTCAGGGTTCATCGCGCGACTGGGCCGCCAAGGGGGTGCGCCTGGCGGGCGTCGAGGCCATCGCCGCGGAAGGGTTTGAGCGCATTCACCGCACCAATCTGCTCGGCATGGGCGTGTTGCCGCTCGAATTTCAGGCCGGTACCACGCGGCTCACGTTAGGGCTGGACGGCACCGAAACGTACGACGTCATCGGCAAGTTGACGCCGCGCGCCACAGTGACGTTAGGTGTAAACCGCAAGAATGGCGAGCGCGTCGAGGTGCCGATGACTTGCCGGCTCGATACCGCCGAGGAAGTTTCCATCTACGAAGCGGGCGGTGTGTTGCAACGCTTTGCCAAGGACTTCCTGGAGTCCACGCGGGCTGCCTAAAAGACCACTCTCAAATACCATGGCTAACGTACCGCAAATCCGCATTCCCGCCACCTACATGCGCGGTGGCACCAGCAAGGGCGTGTTCTTTCGTTTGCAGGATTTGCCTGCAAAGACCCAAGCGCACGGCCCCGCCCGCGATGCGTTGCTGCTGCGCGTGATCGGCAGTCCGGATCCGTACGGTAAGCAAATCGACGGCATGGGTGCTGCCACTTCCAGCACCAGCAAGACGGTTATCGTCGCGAAAAGCAGCCGTGCCGATCACGATGTCGATTACACCTTCGGCCAAGTCTCGATAGATAAGGCCTTCGTCGACTGGAGCGGTAATTGCGGCAATTTGTCCGCGGCCGTGGGGCCGTTCGCCATCAGTAACGGACTCGTCGACGCGAGCCGAGTGCCCAGGAATGGCGTTGCGACCATCCGCATCTGGCAGACGAACATCAGCAAGACCATCGTGGCGCATGTACCGATGACCGACGGTGCGGTGCAGGAAACCGGTGATTTCGAACTGGATGGAGTGACCTTCCCGGCCGCCGAGGTGCAGCTCGAGTTCCTCGATCCTGCCGATGAGGGCGAGGGCGACGGCGGTGGATCCATGTTTCCAACCGGCAACCTCGTCGATGACCTCGACGTGCCCGGTGTCGGCAAGCTGCGTGCGACGATGATCAACGCGGGGATCCCGACGATTTTCGTCAATGCGGATGCGATAGGCTATACCGGTATCGAGCTGCAAGACGCGATCAACGGCGATAGTCAGGCACTCGCGAGGTTCGAGACGATTCGTGCCCATGGCGCCGTGCGTATGGGGCTGATCAAGACCATCGAGGAAGCGGCGAAGCGGCAACATACGCCGAAAGTCGCTTTCGTCGCGAAGCCTAAGGACTATGTGTCATCGAGCGGAAAGAAAGTCTCGGCAGCCGAGATCGATCTGAACGTGCGCGCGATGTCGATGGGCAAGCTGCATCACGCGATGATGGGCACGGCCGCGGTTGCCATCGGCACGGCCGCGGCGATTCCCGGCACCCTCGTTAATCTAGCCGCAGGCGGCAAGGAACGCAGCGCCGTGCGTTTTGGTCATCCGTCGGGAACGCTGCGCGTCGGCGCAGAGGCACGCCAGGTCGATGGCGCATGGGCCGTGACCAAGGCCATCATGAGCCGAAGCGCGCGCGTGCTGATGGAAGGGTGGGTTCGCGTGCCCGGCGACGCGTTCTAGCCGATCGCTAGCGCCTGGGTCAGCAAAGAAGTATCGCGGACGTTGGTGCGCGAGGCGGATGGTGTCCTATCATCCCCCCATGGCACACGATATCAAATCACCCGAACGGCCCGCGCCGGACCATATCCTCAACGTCATTGCCGATTACGCGCTGAGTTTCGAGGTCAAGAGCGCCCTGGCCTACGAGACGGCCACCTATTGCTTGATGGACACGTTGGCTTGCGGCTTTCTGGCATTGAAATATCCGGCCTGCACCAAGCTCCTGGGCCCTGTCGTGCCGGGGGCCACCCTCAGCGGGGGTGCGCGGGTGCCGGGAACGTCGTATGAATTGGATCCCATTACCGCGGCGTTCAATATCGGCTGCATGATTCGCTGGCTGGACTTCAACGACACGTGGCTCGCGGCCGAGTGGGGTCATCCTTCGGATAACTTGGGCGGCATCCTGGCCGTTGCCGACTACCTGTCGCGCAGCGGCAGCCCTGTGACCCTACGCGACGTGCTCACCGGCATGATCAAGGCGCACGAAATTCAGGGTGTGCTGGCGCTTCAGAATAGTTTCAATCGGGTGGGACTCGACCATGTGCTGTTGGTGCGCGTGGCCTCGACGGCTGTGGTCACCGCCATGTTGGGTGGGACGCGCGACCAAATCATCAACGCGGTGTCGAATGCCTGGGTGGACGGCGGCGCGCTGCGCACGTATCGCCATGCGCCGAACGCGGGATCGCGCAAGAGTTGGGCGGCCGGAGATGCCACCAGCCGTGCGGTGCGCCTGGCGCTGTTGGCGTTGAAGGGTGAGATGGGTTATCCCTCGGCGTTATCCGCGAAAACCTGGGGCTTCCAGGACGTGCTATTCAAGGGCAAAGAGCTGGCATTACCCCAGCCGTTCGGCAGCTACGTGATGGAAAACATCCTGTTCAAGATTTCCTTCCCCGCGGAATTCCACGCACAGACTGCGGTGGAGGCGGCCATGACTCTGCATCCGACAATCAGCTCGAAACTGGATCAAATCGACCGCGTGCTCATCGAAACCCAGGAGTCGGGCGTGCGCATTATCGATAAGACGGGACCTCTCGCGAATCCGGCCGATCGCGACCATTGCATTCAATACATGGTGGCCATCCCGCTGCTGTTCGGCCGCCTCGCCGCGTCCGACTACGAGGACGTGGTGGCCAAGGATCCGCGTGTCGACGAATTGCGCGCGAAGATGCAGGTGACGGAAAACACCACATTCACGCAGGAATACCTTGCAGCCGACAAGCGCTACATCGGCAACGCGGTGCAGGTATTCTTCAAGGATGGGTCATCCAGCGAGCGCGTACAGGTGGACGTTCCCATGGGTCACGTCAAGCGCCGCGCCGAGGGCATGCCGGTGTTGGTCAAGAAGTTCGAGAACAGTGTGGCTGCGCATTTCGGTGCAAAGCAGACCGAGTCCATCAAGAAAGTATTCGCGGACTTCGCTGCGCTCTCCAGCATGCCGGTGAGCAACTTCGTCGCGAAGCTGGTCAGTGCCAGCTAGGCGCTGCGCCGGGCGCAATGCCCGGCGAGTCTTGCCGCCTCGGGATTACGGCTTGAAGTTTTCGGCCACCATGGTGACCTGCGGCTTGTTGATTTGCTTGACCGCGGCTTTCACGGCCTTGGCGAGGCACTCGCGATGGCTGTCGGAATTACTGCTGTCAAAGGCATCGCATACCGAGTGGGCGGCCGCGTCGATTCGCGTCAGTAGTTCGGTGGCGCCGGCGGGTGTATCGAGATCGAGGCCGGCGAAGTTGACCTTCATGGATTGAGCGTGGGCAGCACCAGTGAACAGAGCGACAACCATCAAGGGCGCGACTAGAATCTTCATGGACTAAAACCTCACGTTAACGAGTCCGTTTTGCTCGGAGCGCCCCGCGAATCATTTCGAGGGCGCCCCGTGCGGCGGGGTTTTAGCTTCCTGGTGCTCGAGAGAGACAGTAACTAAAAATGCCGGTATCGCCTGTGACTTACACCGCAATTTACAGCGCTCATTGCGAGACGGCATTCGCGGTGACGCATCAACGCAGGGCTTGATACACCAGTGCCCGCAGCAGCGAACGGTAGCGAGTGCGGATTTGCACGTTGAGTTCTTGAAGCATGAAGACCACGCTCATTTTTTCGACCGGGTCGACCCAAAAGTAAGGTCCTAGTGCGCCGCCCCAGTAGAAGTCGCCCGGGGATCCCGGGACCGGCGAGAGACCGGCCTCCTGACGCACCCCTATCCCCAGTCCATAGCCCTGGCCCAGATGCGGCAGGGGCGCGGCGATGCCCAGTTCCGCCGTTTGGGGGCCGTATGCCAGGGTAGCCGGTAGATGATTCTGCAGCATGAGTTGGGCGGTTTTACGCGCCAGCAGGCGCACCCCACCCACTTCGCCCTCGTTCAGCAACATTTGGGCGAACGTGGTGTAGTCCGCAGCGGTGGACAGCAGTCCACCGCCTCCGGAAAACCACTGCGTCGGGCGAGCCGGGTCGTAGGGCAACGGCAGGACCTGGCCTGGCAGGGCGTCCCGTTGGGGCTCTGCCAGTCTGTCTGCCTCGTCTTGGGGCATGCCGAAGCGGGTATCGGTCATTTCCAGAGGCCCGGTGATGTGCTCTGTGAAGTATCGGTCCAGCGGTAGGCCTGAAATTGCCTCCACGACGGCCGCCAGAACGTCCGTCGACATCCCGTATTCGAAGGTGGTGCCCGGCTGATGAGCCAAGGGCAATTTGGCGAGCTTCGCCACCAACTCGGCATTGTTCTGCTGGTTGTCCACCACATGGGCGTTTCGATACGCCCGTTGGACCAGCGAGTCGCCAAACTGGCCATACGTGAACCCGGCCGTGTGCCGCATGAGATCTTGAATCGTCATGGGACGGCGGGCCTGTTTCAGCGTCAGGCATCGCTGGCCCGTCTCCGAATCCACGTCTTCGACCCCTACCTGCACGTCGCGCAGCGCCGGCAGGTAGCGCCAGACAGGATCGGTGAGAAGCAACTTGCCTCGTTCCATGAGCATGAGCGCGGCTACGACCGTCACGGGCTTGGTCATGGAAGCGATACGAAACACAGTTGTCGGCTGCATGGCGCGCAGCGTCGTTCGCTCGGCGTAGCCGAAAGCTTGGTAGTAGGCCGGCTGACCGTTCCGCGCGATCAGCGCGACGGCGCCCGGAATTGTACCGGCCGTGACATCCGCGCGCAGCACTTCGCTGAGGCGTTCCAGCCGCGAGTTCGAGAAGCCCGCCGCTTCAGGCGTCGGTTGGGTTGAAAATATACTGCGTTGCAAGCCTGCATTATGACTCATCGCGCTTGCCTGTGCCCCTCGCGAATCGGGATAGTGTGATCGATGAATATCAAAGAGGCGTCGGCGGTCCCGGAATCCGCTGCCGAACGTCGGGGAAAGCCGGATCGTCGCGCGCGCTTCTGGTGGTCCATCCTCTACGGCAGCTTCAGGCCACGTCGCCGCCGCCCCTCGCGTCGTGACACCGACGGCCCATTCCACTCGCTGGACTGGCACGACTCGCACTTACTTGCGGTGTCCATCGGCATCTTGTTATTGAGCGTCGCGGACGCATTTATGACTATAACCTTGCTGGCGGGCGGCGCCATCGAAGTCAATCCCATCATGGCCGCGGTGGTGTACCAAAGCGCAGCGGTGTTCGCCACGGTGAAGTTGGCCATGACCGGCGTGGGTGTGATGCTCCTGGTCACGCTGGCGCGCTACCGAATCATGCGCATCATCCGGGTCGATGTTGCGATGTATTGTCTACTGATGGTTTATCTCATGCTGCTGAGTTACGAATATTGGATGGTGCGCCAGCAGCCAGGCCTTTTCGACTTTTGAATGTGACAGGTACGTCACACTCCAGCGGGCGTTTACGTTCCATATTACGTTGCATTGGGATAAACTAGGCGGTATTGCCAACCCGGCCTAATTTTCCCACCTCCTCGAGTTTCTTGGAGTCATTGCAGTCACGAATCACTCATGAGTCAATCACTAGCAGATCAGCTGGCCACTACGGCTCTGTCCGGCGGAAATGCCGGTTTCATCGAGGATCTCTACGAACAGTTTTTGAAGGATCCCGCGGCCGTCGATCCAGCCTGGGCGAAATACTTCAGCGGGTTAAAGGGTAACTCGACCACTGAAGTGCCGCACACGGCAATTCGAGAACGGTTGACCCGGCTGCAGCCCGGCGCGCCGGCTACTCCCGCGGCGCCAGCATCTCAGACGGCAGATCTCGCCAGCGCCAAACAGGGCGCGGTGTCGCGCCTCATCCAGGTCTACGCGAATCGCGGCCACCTGGTTGCCAACCTCGATCCCTTGGGACTGCAAGAGCGCTCGCGACCGTACGTGCTGAACATCGAGTACTTCGGCTTGTCAGATGCCGATCTCGACACCGAGTTCTTCACGAACAGCCGCAACGAGGCGATTCCCGAACGCATCAAGCTCAAAGATATTTTGAGCCAACTGAAATTCATCTACTGCGACACCATCGGCGCCGAATTCGCCCATGTGTCGGACAGCGACGAACGTCTCTGGCTCCAGGACACCTTCCAATCGGAGCGCATGCGGCGCCGCTTCAGCACCGACGAGAAGAAGAACATTCTGTGGCAATTGACCGCCGCCGAAGTTCTGGAACGCTACCTGCACACCAAGTATGTGGGTCAGAAAAGATTCTCGCTGGAAGGCGGCGATGCGTTGATTCCGCTGCTCGACGATCTGGTGCAGCAGGGCGGCAAATCCGGCGTCGAAGAGACCATCATCGGCATGGCGCATCGCGGCCGTCTCAATGTGCTGGTCAATCTTCTCGGTAAGTCGCCGAAGGATTTGTTCAACGAGTTCGAAGGCCACTACGACCTCGCCAAGCTGCGCGGTTCGGGCGACGTCAAATACCACAAGGGTTTCTCGTCCGATCTGAAGACGCCGTTGGGCAACGTGCACGTCGCTCTCGCGTTCAATCCGTCGCATCTGGAGATCGTGAACGCCGTGATCGAGGGCTCGGCCCGTGCGCGTCAGGAGCGGCGTGGCGATGCCAAAGGCGACAAGGTATTGCCGGTGCAAATTCACGGCGATGCCGCGTTTGCCGGCCAGGGGGTCATCCAAGAGACCTTGCAACTCTCCCAGGCGCGCGGTTTCCGCACGGGGGGCACCGTGCACGTGATTATCAACAACCAGGTGGGATTCACCACCAGCGATCCGCACGATGCGCGATCCACGCTGTATTGTTCCGACGTGGCGAAAATGATCGAGGCGCCGATTCTGCATGTGAATGCGGATGATCCAGAGGCAGTGTGTTTCGTCTCCCGCTTCGCTCTCGAATATCGTATGAAGTTCAACAAGGACATCGTGATCGATTTGGTGTGCTACCGCCGGCATGGTCACAACGAGGCCGAAGAGGCGGCTGCGACGCAGCCTTTGATGTATCAAGTCATTCGCAAGAAGCCGACGGCGCGGCAGATTTACGCGGACAAGCTGGTGGCGGAGGGCGTGCTGACCTCGACCGACGCTGCCGCCATGGTGGATCAGTACCGCAAAGGTCTCGACGAGGGCAAGCCGCAGGCGCGGGCCGCGCTCGGCCTCATCGGCAACAAGTACACCGTGGACTGGAGCCAGTATCTCGGCGCCGATTGGT
>Ga0302311_10005464_pt1 | contig 13413 bp, 14 predicted proteins | sample III_Palsa_N1_3_FD_200449 | JGI IMG/M metagenome (GOLD analysis project Ga0302311, IMG submission 200449) | Peat permafrost microbial communities from Stordalen Mire near Abisko, Sweden - III_Palsa_N1_3 | ecosystem: Environmental > Terrestrial > Soil > Palsa > Peat permafrost | place: Sweden... | reverse complement strand
TGACCGATTTTGCCGGGATGCGCGCCATCGTCGCGATGACGAGTTCGATCTCGCGCGCGGTGATGGTTTTCTTGCGCTTTGATGGCGCCACGAGCATCTGCATCGCGCCGACTTCGTCGATCACGTCGATCGCCTTGTCGGGCAATTTGCGGTCATTGATATACCGCGCCGACAGTTCGACCGCGCTTTTGATCGCTTCGGGCGTGTATTTGACTTTGTGGTGTTCCTCGAACGCGGTCCGCAGGCCCTTCAGGATCTTGATCGTGTCTTCGATGCTGGGCTCGTTGACGTCGATCTTCTGGAACCGGCGCAGGAGCGCGCGGTCCTTTTCGAAGTGGTTGCGGAATTCCTTGTACGTGGTCGAGCCGATGCAGCGGATCGTGCCGCCCGACAGTGCGGGCTTGAGCAGATTGGACGCGTCCATTGCGCCGCCGCTGGTCGCGCCGGCACCGATTACGGTGTGGATTTCGTCGATGAACAGGATCGCGTCGGGCATTTTTTCGAGTTCGTTGACGACCTGTTTCAGGCGTTCCTCGAAATCGCCGCGATAGCGCGTGCCGGCGAGCAGGCTGCCCATGTCGAGCGAATAGATGACGGCCTGCAGCAGGACTTCGGGCACTTCGCCTTCGACGATTTTGCGCGCGAGGCCTTCGGCGATCGCGGTTTTGCCGACGCCGGGGTCGCCCACATAGAGCGGGTTGTTTTTCGAGCGGCGGCACAGGATCTGGATCGTGCGATCGACTTCGGGGCCGCGGCCGATCAGCGGATCGACTTTGCCGAGCAATGCCTTGTCATTGAGATTGACGCAGAACTGGTCGAGCGCGGAGTCCTTCTTGCTCGATTTGGTTTCGGCTTTTTCTTCCTGCTTGGGCGTGTCTTCTTCTGCGCCCTTTGGCGTGCGGCTGTCGGCGACGCGGCCGCCTTTGCCGATGCCGTGGCTGATGAAGCTGACTGCGTCGAGCCGGCTCATATCCTGCTGCTGCAGGAAATAGACCGCATAGGAATCGCGTTCGGAGAACAGCGCGACCAGCACGTTGGCGCCGGTGACGGTGTCTTTGCCCGAGGATTGGACATGCAGGATCGCGCGCTGGATGACCCGCTGGAACCCGGCGGTCGGCTGGGGATCGGCCTTTTCCTGCGTTTTGAGCGACTGGTATTCCTGGTCGAGATACTGGCGCACGACATCGCCGAGATCACCGAGGTCCACGCCGCAGGCCTGCATGACCTGGGCCGCGTCGGTGTCATCGATCAGCGCGAGCAGCAAATGTTCGAGAGTCGCATATTCGTGGCTGCGTTCCGAAGCATTGGCGAGCGCAGCGTGAAGCGTCTTTTCAAGGCTTTGAGCAAAACTGGGCATAGCGCGCTCTTCCGTCAGGCAGGCCGGCCGTACAGGGCCGGTTGCAGGGTGGCGTCCCGATCCAGGGACATCGGTACAGACAGGTGTATGCCTGGAATATTAACCAGGTCTAAACCATGGACGGTACGGTTTTGTGAGAGAGACGGGGACCCGACACCACGTTGATGACGTGAGATGCGGGTGGTGGCGATAAGGGTTGCGGAAAGGGGACTGGAAACAGCAATATAGGTACGCCGCCCGATCTGAAAAGGGGCGGCCGCGATCATGAGCCGGAACCGCCTGCTGGCTTGCCGAAAAGTGCATCCGCTGCGGCGCGATGCCTGCGGGCGCCGTCGCGGTGGGCCGCGGTCCGGGCTATTTCCGCCTCCAGCAGCGTGATCCGTTTGGTGAGTTCGTCGACCGAAAGATGGTCGAGCGATTCCGCCGCCAGTTTGCTGGCCAGATCGCCGATCGGGCGCGGATGATCGATAACATCCATTGCAGTGCACAATGGGACGCCTTCGTTCTTGCTGTCAACCGGTCGTGTGGGTAGGTATCCTTAATAGGATTCCAGCGTGTGGCGGTGACGCCCCGCGAACACAGGTTGCAGCAGGCGCTTATGGCTATTCCCGCCACGATGATTGCAATCGGAATCGCAGGGCCTGGCGGGCCCGAAATGCTGCGCGGTGAAAACATTCCCGTGCCTGTGCCCGGGCCGGGGCAGGTGTTGATCGGGGTCGCCCATGCCGGGGTCAATCGGCCCGATGTGGCGCAGCGGCGCGGGGTGTATCCGCCGCCGCCGGGCGCTTCGCCTATTCCGGGTCTTGAAGTTTCCGGGCATGTTGTTGCTGTCGGCGATGGCGTGACTGGCCTGCCGATTGGCACGGCGGTGGCCGCGCTAGTCAATGGCGGCGGGTATGCGCCGTTTTGCCTGGCGCAGGCGGGGGCGTGCCTGGTGGTGCCGGCTGGGCTTTCGCTGGCGGAGGCGGCGGCATTGCCCGAGACGCTGTTTACCGTGTGGCACAATGTGTTTGAACGCGCCGGCGCGCGTGATGGCGAAACCATCCTGATCCATGGCGGCACCAGCGGGATCGGCACGACGGCGATTTCGCTGGCGCGGCTGTTCGGGCTGACCACGATCGTGACCTGTGGCAGCGCGGACAAATGCGCGCGGGCGATCGAATTGGGTGCGACCCATGCGATCGATTACAACGCGACCGATTTCGTCGCCGAGGTGGCGCGAATCACCGACAAGCGTGGCGTCGAGATCGTGCTCGATATGGTCGCGGGCGATTATGTGCCGCGCAACCTGAAATGCCTCGGGGTCGATGGCCGCCATGTCACGATCGCGGTGCAGGGCGGGGTGCGCGCCGAGATCAATATGGCCGATGTGATGATGCGCCGGCTGACCCTGACCGGATCGACGCTGCGCGCGCGCAGCGATGCGTTCAAGGCGGCGCTGGCCCACGAAATCCGCGAAACTGTGTGGCCCCTGGTGGGCGACGGCGGATTGCGGCCGGTGATGGATATGAGCTTTCCGCTGCACGATGCCGCCGCGGCGCATGCGCGGATGGAACAGGGCAGCCATGTCGGCAAAATCGTGCTGAATATTGCGTGATCAGCCTGGCCGCCGCGCCACATGATCCAATTGCGGCTTGCCGTTTGGCGCGGGCTGGCCTACATCGGCACAATCGAGGCCGTCCTGTATGGGCGGCCCTTATTGTTTTCACAGCTTTCAACAAGATGAGGTTTTCGTGAGCCAACTGGCTACGTATCCGTTGATGCCACACGCAACCGCGTCGTGGCTGGTCGACATCACCGCCCTGACCTTTGAACAGATCGCAGAATTCTGTGGCCTGCATATTCTCGAAGTGCAGGCGATGGCCGACGATCTGGCCGGCGCCAAATACACCGGGCGCGACCCCGTGCATTCGGGCGAACTGACCCAGCTCGAAATCGAGCGCGGCCAGGCCAACCCCGACTACCGGCTGAAAATGCAAAAGGCGCCGCTGTCGATCAGCCGCACCAAAGGCCCGCGCTATACCCCGGTGTCGAAGCGCCAGGACAAGCCCGATGGCATCGCGTGGATCCTGCGCAACCACCCCGAAATTTCGGATGCGCAAGTCGGCAAGCTGATCGGCACCACGCGCAACACCATCGCCGCGATCCGCGATCGCAGCCACTGGAACATCAGCAACATCAACCCGAAGGACCCGGTAACCCTGGGCCTGTGTTCGCAACGCGAACTCGACGCACTGGTCGCCAAAGTGGCCAAGAAAATGGGCGTTCCCGAAGACGACCAGGGCGATGTGCGTCTGGGTTCGGATCGCGATGCGCTGATCGAAGAGCTGCGCGCCGAGCGTGAAGCTTTGAGCAAGGTGTCGGTTTCGGCTGGGGCCAGTCCGGAAGCGGAGGCGGCTGCGTGGCTTGCTGCGCGCCGGGTTGAAGGTCGCTCGGATAGCTGATTTTTTTGTGTTCTGGTTTGGAATTGGGGGCGATCTGCTGGGCGGATCGCCCCCTTTTTTTGTTTAGGGGCCTCCGGCGGCAAAGGGCTATTGCCCTTTGATCCCGTTACTTTTTTGGCTTGGTCGCGGGCCGCAGTTGTTTCGCCGCATTTGATTTGCTGGCCCCATCTTCATCGGTGATATCAGCGCGTTGAATTTGGGAGGGTGTTTGTGAGGGGCTTTCATTTCGCGTGCGCGATCATCGTCGCGAACCTGACGCCCGTCGTGGCGCAGGCGAATGATTCGCACGAACCCGATATGCAGGACCCGTCCGCCAGAGCCCGCGACAAGGAAGCCATCCGCCAGTTGAACCTGCACGAACTCGCCATGGTCCGCGAACGCGACGCCCGCTACGCACAAGGCCGGCGCGCGCCGGCCACCGAGAGCACCAATTCGCATTACAACCAACGCGACCTGGACAATTATGCGCGCAACCGCGCGCAATACGAAAGCGAAATGGCAGCATGGCGCCGCGCGGTGAAGGCATGCCGCGCTGGCGACTATTCTGCGTGCGCCAATTGACAGGATGCCTCCGGCGGCAAAGGGCCATTGCCCTTTGATCCCGTTACTTTTTTGGCTTTTTTCGTCGTCGCGGACTGGATCCCCATACGCGCTAACATAAGGCTATCGTCGCCCCGGACTTGATCCCTACGGGATTCACACATTTTGCTCCCCAGCGATATTGAAGCCCTCGATGCGGTCGATGAGCCGGTCGAGGCCTCGTGCCATGGTTTTGGGTCCTGGGGGTTTATAGTAGCAGTTCCATCCGCCGAGGCGGGCCGCGATCCATGACAGCCAGGCGAGTGTGCCTTCATCATGGGGGTTTTTCTGGCTGGTGTGTTGCCTTCCAGCTTTGCCGATTTCGCGGCTGCGGCGGGGATGTCTTGTGCCGCGATCACGTCGGTTGCGGGCCGATTGCTGCCACTGCGGGCATCGACGAGCTGGATGATCCGCGCCGCTGCGACAAGGGCGAGGGCCGCCAGGTTGAGCATCCGGCCTGCCGTCTCCAGCTGACTGTTTTCGATGTCGAGCCCATCGCTTTTCAGGCCGCGGAACACTTCTTCAATACGCCAGCGCAGGCGATAAAGCCGCACCACTTCAAGCGCATCGTCGAGATCGGCCACGGGCAGCGTCGTGACCAAACGCCATAAAAGCGGCGCTTTGGCCCCATCTGCCGGGTCTTCGCGCACCTCGACAAGCCCGAGCGTCAACGTGCGCGGATCCTGCCGGTCAGGCGCGTTTCGCGGGTCCGGGCGCGCGATTGTGACCGTCCCCGCCCTCATGACGACCGTCGCCGTGCGGCCTTTGTCGCCAATTCCTTTGGGCGACACTTTGACCTTTGCCGTGCCAAGTTCAGGCCATGTCGCGGGCGCCTCGTGCAGCTTTCCACCACCAGCCAGCACACGGTTATGGTTGGCACGTACCACAAAGTCGATCGTGGCCGGGCGGCGCGCGAACATCGGGTAGATATCGCTTTCCTGATCCGCGACCATGACGACCTGCAACGCCTCTTGCGCAAGGTGCAAGGCTGCTGCCTGCGCGCCCTCAAGCCATCGCTTGCTCTCCTTATCGAGGTAAGGAATGCCCTTATGATCTGGCGTTGGCGCCTGTCCCCGCGTCCAGATTTGTGCGCCTGCAATCCCCAGCAAAGCCTCGTCTTCTGCGTCGATGGCCACCACAGGATGAACAAAAAATCCCGTTATTCCAGTGTTACCAGTCGGGCCCATACCCTTCACAGGTTTTCGGCGGCGGGCAAAACTGATCTCGCTGGTGTCTTGCGCCGCAACCACCCGCCGCCCTTTGCAGGCCATCGCGGTACGTGCCACATGCGGCGCAAGCAACGACACAGGATCAACCTTTTTCGATGACAGCAAACGGTGCGCAGCCATCTCGCCAGGCCGCGAACCCCCAAACTCACGCAGCACCACTGACCCGGTCGAAACGATCTGTTCCAACATCAACGACGCCCGATCATCCCGACGCAAATCCCCCAGCACCGCCTTGCTACGCGCCATCACATTTCCTCCGCCAACGCCTCCGACGCCGAGTGAATCACAAAGGCGCGACAGGGGAAATCGATTTGTGTGAATGCCGTAGGGACTTGATCCGGGGTCCCGCTGTGCTTCTGTTTGCCGGTCCCCATCGAACCACGCTCGCAAAGAAAGCGGGATCCCGGATCAAGTCCGGGATGACGAGTATAGGATAGGTTGGCGCGTATGGGGTCAGGTCCGAATTCCTATGGACACAATACCTATTAGCACCGAGCGATGGCGGGCACTGCCGCGCGATATTGATCGCGTGTGGGCTGTGCTTGCACGTAGCTGCACTGGGTCGTACAACACAAACTCCCAAAACCAGACGGCAGGTTCTAATTTATGCCCTTTGCCGTACGTCGCCAACAGCGCGCGATTACGATCCGATCCGACCATGCGTCTGCTCGCCTGGCGCTGCTCACTAGGGACGGACGCAGCCAAGTCGCGGTCATCGAAGAGGCGCTTGATCGGATGCCGTTGCCAAGCGTCCGGTTGGACCTCGCGAGTTTTCGGCGTGAGGTCGCGACATTCCTGGCAGGCGTCGATGCTAGCCAAGTTCAGAGCATGACTGAGTTTGATGCGTCGCATTATAATGAAAACGGCTTGCCGAAATCCTAGAGGCACAATCCCAATAGAGCAGCGAGCCATAAGTCGGCATCAGTTCGGGTTGCGCACAATTTTAGCGCCGCTGCGCAACATAGCCCCGCCCCTCAGGGGAGGGGTTGGGGAGGGGTGTCCGACGGCCGATTGGTTATCCAACGTCGCAGCGCTGTAAACCCCCACCCAACCCTCCCCCTTCAGGGGGAGGGCTTTTTAGACTCGCGCAGTGGCTCTGATTATCGGTTCAGTGCCAAGGCTTGTTGTCAGGCGGTTGCGGGCATATCGGATATTGTGAGGCGCTGCTGGACCTTGGCGTACCAGGCCAGCAGGGTTTCGCACTCGGCTGGTATGGCCAGCTTGAGCAGGCCGGCGAAGATCAGGCCGGCGATTACGGTGATGTCTGCCATCGTGAATGTGTCGCCGGCTACGTAGGGGCGGGTTTGTAGCACGCTGTCGAAGTAGTGCATGCCGCGAATGGCTTTGTCGCGTTGGCGTAGGCCCCATTCGGCGTTCTGGTAGAGTTCGACGGTTGGGCCCAGGCCTTTGGTGGCGTGGTGAAAGTAGACGCTGACGGGGTCGAGGAGTTCGATTTCGGCGCGTTTGTTCATCATGTGGATCATGGCTTTTTCGCGCGCGGTGGTGCCGGTCAGGGTTGGGGCGCCGTCGAGGTTGTCGAGGTATTCGGTGATGGCGGTGCATTCGGAGATCAGCGTGCCGTCTTCGAGTTCGAGCACTGGTAATGTGCCTGAGTAGTTTCTGGCGAGGAAATCGGCGGTTTTGTGTTCGCCTTTCCAGAGGTCGACCGACACGAAGCGGACTTGTGATTGCATGGCTTTTTCGCCCAGGGCGATGCGGACGCGGGCTGGGTAGGGGCCGGTTTGCCAGTCGTAGATTGTCAGCATGTCGGGTGCCCGCCTTTCGATTGGTGGGCGTTGAATAGGACCTGGTTTTCGATTGGTCAAAGCCGGGGTTCAGGCATTTGCCGGCGTCAGTGCTGGCCCGCCTGACGCATCGGCATGGCATCGATCGCGCCCTGCAAGCGCTCCGCTGTGATCGGATGGGCGGAGCGGATGGCGACGTGGCCGTCCTTGCCGATGAGCAGGACCTGGAAAGTGCCGGGTTTTAGTTGGAAACGGCGACGCAGGGATTGCGCTTTGTCGGCGGAGCCGGTGACGGTCATGCCGGTGATCGTGATCACCGTGATGTCGCGGTCGTCGGCTTCGTTTTTCCAGTGGGACAGGATGGCGGTTTGCGTGGCGGCCTGCGAGTCGGTGTCCCGGGGAGCGGCGATCAGGACCAGGCGGCGGTGGTCGCGCATAGTGTCGACGGTTTGCGGGGCGGCACTGGCGGGTGAGGCGAAGGCGGTGGCGGTCAGCACCAGGGCGGCAATGGCTGTGTGATTGGATGTGTTTCGCATGTCGTTTCAATGCCATGAGCGGCATGGTTGTTCCATGGACACGAGCGGGTTGCCTTGCCCTCAGCGCGGCAGGGGCGCAGGCGGGCGGTAGAGCATCGCCACGTTGCATCGTTCGTAGCGCTTGCCGAATTCTTCCATGATCCCGGCATCGTGGACGAACCCGAGCTTTTCGTAGAGGTGGACCGCTGCTGCGCTTTTGGCATTGCTCAGCAGGTAAAGCCGATCGCATCCGATCGCATGGGCGCGTGCGATGATGGCCTCGAGCAGGAATTCGCCGGCTTTTTTGCCGCGCGCCTTGTCCAGCACGCCCATTTTGGTCAGCTCGAATTGGCGCTCGCCGGTTTTTTGCAGGGCGCATGTGCCGATTATTCCGAGTTTCGGGTCCTCGACGAACAGAATGTCGCCGCCCGGTTCGATGATCCGCTCGTACGGGTTGCTGAGGACATCGATATCGGTCTGTTCGAGCTTGTACATGCCTTCGATCCATTCGGCATTGATGCGGTAGAAATCATCCGCCAGCGCATCGGTAAACCGCCTGATCGCGAGCCCGCCACTCGGCCGTTGATCCAGCGGCCGGTCGGCCAGCGCGCGCTCGGTCGCCTCGACCAGGGCGAGCAGTGCCGGCCCGTCGCAGACTTCCGCCACGGCCGCGCGCAGGCGCGGCCAGAGAACGGTCACCGCCAGTTCCATTGCATCGCGGCCCGCGGGACTGAGCGATATGATCTTGGTGCGCTGGTCGCGGTCGTCACGGCTGGTTTCGACCAGGCGCATGTCCAGCAGGCGCGACAGGATCCGGGTGACAGCGGGCTGGCTGATGCCCAGGGCTTCAACGGCATCGCCCACCGACATCGGACCGTGGCGATAAAGCGCGGTAAGCAGTGGCATCTGGCTGGGCTGCATCGGCAAACCGCATTCGACCGCGATCCGTTCGGCACCGGCCTGAAACCGCTCGGCAAGTCGTTTCAGCCGACTGCCGATCATGATCGACCCTTCGAATGCCATCACGTCGTTCAAGGTATGTCTCCGTTAATCGTATAACACGCTATATAACGTGGTATGTAAAATTGCGCAATAGCGCAGTCAGGTGCCTCCGGCGGGCAAGGGCCGAGGGCCCTTGCATCCCGTTACCGTCCGCGTTGGTGCGTTACTTCAGCGGAGCATCCCGCCGCTGCGTCGGTAGACGATAAGGCCGCTGCGCGGCGGGACGCAATGACCTGAATAGCACGCAGGTCAAGACGGTAACGGGTTCCTAGGGCAATGGCCCTAGGCCGCCGGAGGCCCTGAACAATTGCATCATCGCAAGTCACAAAAAAGGCCGGAAGGATCGCTCCTTCCGGCCTGATTTTTGCCGAGTGGCAGGTTGGTATGGGCTTCCTTAGAAGTCCATGCCGCCCATGCCGCCCATGCCGCCGCCGCCCATTGCGGGGGCTGGCTTGTCTTCCGGGCGTTCGACGATGGCTGCTTCGGTGGTGATCAGCAGGCCGGCGACCGAGGCCGCGTCCTGCAGAGCGATGCGAACGACCTTGGTCGGGTCGATCACGCCGGCAGCTTTCAGGTTTTCATACACGTCGGTTGCCGCGTTGAAGCCGAGGGCTTCATCGGGCTGATCGAGCAGTTTGCCGGCGACAACGACGCCGTCAAAGCCTGCGTTTTCAGCGATCTGCTTCAGCGGAGCGGTGATTGCACGACGGATGATGTCGATGCCGCGGGTCTGTGCTTCGTTCGCGCCGGTCAGGCCATCGAGCGAGCGCGTGGCGTAAAGGAGCGCGGTACCGCCGCCCGAAACGATGCCTTCTTCGACGGCAGCGCGGGTTGCGTGGAGAGCGTCGTCGACGCGATCCTTGCGTTCTTTCACTTCGACTTCCGAAGCGCCACCGACCTTGATTACGGCAACACCGCCGGCGAGTTTCGCCAGACGTTCCTGCAGCTTTTCACGGTCATAATCGCTGGTGGTGACTTCGACCTGGGCCTTGATCTGATCGACGCGCGACTTGATGTCGTCGGCCGCACCGGCACCATCGACGATGATGGTGTTGTCCTTGTCGATCGTGACCTTCTTGGCTTCACCCAGCATGCCGAGCGTGACGGTTTCGAGCTTGATGCCGAGGTCTTCGGAAATCAGCTCACCGGCAGTCAGCGTTGCGATATCGCCCAGGATCGCCTTGCGACGATCGCCAAAGCCAGGAGCCTTGACCGCAGCGATTTTCAGGCCGCCGCGCAGTTTGTTGACGACCAGGGTAGCCAGTGCTTCGCCTTCGATGTCTTCTGCGATGATCAGCAGGGGACGGCCCGACTGAACGACTGCTTCGAGGATCGGCAGCAGAGCCTGCAGGCTCGACAGCTTCTTCTCGTGGATCAGGATGTAAGGATTTTCCAGCTCCACGGTCATTTTTTCGGGGTTGGTGATGAAGTATGGCGACAGGTAGCCGCGATCGAACTGCATACCTTCGACGACATCGAGTTCGAATTCGAGGCCCTTGGCTTCTTCGACGGTGATCACGCCTTCCTTGCCGACCTTTTCCATCGCTTCTGCGATTTTCTGGCCGACTTCGGTGTCACCATTTGCGGAAATCACGCCAACCTGGCCGATTTCTGCGGTGCCGCTGACCGGAGTCGAACGCGACTTCAGGTTTTCGACAACCTTGAGGACAGCGAGATCGATGCCGCGCTTCAGGTCCATCGGGTTGATGCCGGCTGCGACCGAGCGCAGGCCTTCACGAACGATCGCCTGGGCGAGAACAGTTGCGGTGGTGGTGCCGTCACCGGCCTTGTCGTTGGCTTTCGAAGCCACTTCGCGCAGCATCTGCGCGCCGAGGTTTTCGAACTTGTCCTTCAGTTCGATTTCCTTGGCGACCGTTACACCGTCTTTGGTGATGCGCGGTGCGCCAAAGCTCTTGTCGATGACGACGTTGCGGCCTTTGGGGCCGAGTGTGACTTTCACCGCGTCAGCGAGAATGTCGACACCCTTGAGAATGCGTTCGCGCGCATCGCGCGAAAAGCGGACGTCCTTGGAAGCCATGAGATGTTATCCTTGAAAGGGGAATTAGGTTTGGAAAAATCTCAGCCGATTACGCCGAGGATGTCCGATTCCTTCATGATCAGCAGGTCTTCGCCGCCGACCTTGACTTCGGTGCCCGACCATTTGCCGAACAGCACGCGATCGCCGATTTTGACATCGAGCGGCGTGACCGTGCCGTTTTCGGCGCGGGTGCCGGTGCCGATGGAGACGATTTCGCCTTCAGCGGGCTTTTCCTTGGCGCTGTCGGGGATGATGATCCCGCCGGCAGTTTTTTCCTCGGCTTCGACGCGGCGTACCAGCACGCGATCGTGCAGCGGACGGAATGACATGGGATGCTCCCTGATAGTTGAAATGTGCATTTGGCACTCGCGCATGTCGAGTGCCAACGATGCGCATATGGGATCCGCCGGGGGCAGCGTCAAGAGGGCGCGAGCAGGGTTTCGCCAGGGAGTGGGACAGGTCCGGCAGGATGCACCGGATGCGCGACGGGCGCAGCCAGGGGGTGGGGCACGAGGCCGAGCGCATCGCGGCGCGCCCAGCGCCACAGCAGCAGCGCGGCGACGACGACCAGGCCGGCGAGCAGGCCGGTCCATACGCCGACCCCGGCCAGCGGCGTAAACAGCCCCAGCCAGATCGCGGTGCCGAGCCCGGGCACCCAGTAGCCGAACAGCGCGATCGCCATCGGCACGCGCGTATCCTGCAGCCCGCGCAGCAGCGCCGAACACACCGTCTGCGCGCCGTCGAACAGTTGGAACGCGGCGGCGACGGCCATGTAGCGCGTGGCCAGCGCGACGAGCGCGGCATTCGCAGGCAGCGCGGGATCGATATACAACCCGATGATCGTGCGCGGCGCAAACAGCAGCAGCGCGGCGGCGAGCGACATGAACGCGGTGCTGGTCACCAGCGCGACCCGGCCGGCGAGCATGACGCCGCGCGGATCGCGCGCGCCATAAGCGCGGCCGACGCGGATCGTCGCGGCCTGGGCCAGGCCGAACGGGACCATGAAGGTGATCGAGGCGAATTGCAGCGCCAGGGTATGCGCGGCCAGCGGCAGTTCGCCCAGCCGGCCCATCACGAATGCGGCGCCGTTGAACAATCCGGCCTCTGCCACGATCGTCGCCATGATCGGCAGGCCGATGCGCAGGACATCGCGCAGCCGTACCCAGTCGGCGCGCCACCAGCGGCCGAGCAGGCGATAACGATGCAGCCGCCGGTCGAACCGGATGACCGCGCAATAGATCAGCATCGTCGACACGCTGGTCGTGACACTGGCGATCGCTGCCCCGTTCAGCCCGAGCGCGGGAAAACCCCAATGGCCGAACACCAGCAGCCAGTTGCCGGTACCGTTCAGTGCGACCGCCAGGCCGGATATCACCATGCCGACGCCGGGCCGACCCAGGGTGGCGACCGTGCCGCGCAGCAATCCGCCCATCACGGTCGGGATCGCGGCCCACATCAGCACATGCATGAACGGCACCGCCAGCGCGATGACCGCCGGATCCTGGCCGCTCAGCCGCAGGATCGGGCCGATCTGGCTGCACAGCACCATCGCGCCGATCGCCGCGCCAAATCCGGCCCAACCGGCCATGCGCACCGACCGGCGCACTTCGCGTACGGCATGGTTGCACCGGCCCAGTTCCGCGGCGATCAGTGGCGATGCCGCGCCGACCAACCCGGTCAGCGACCAGATGAACAGGCCGAACACCGACACGGTCAGCGCAGACGCAGCCAGCGCGCCAGGCCCCAACCGCGCGACGAACACGACATCGAGCGCGAACACCGCCATCTGCAACAGGTTCGCCGCGACCAGCGGCGCGGCCAGACCAACCGTGGCGCGCGCTTCTTCCAACACGGTTCGAGGCGGATTTTCAAACATCAGACCCGGGCCATAGGGAAATGCGCTGTTCGGCGCAAACATGGTTGCGTTGGGGCGTCGAAATGGGTGAAGGACTGCCGACGGGAATTACAGGATGCGATCATGAATGCGCTGCGATTGATACTTGCGCTCGTCCTTGCGGCGCCACTGGCAGCTTGCGGCGAACCAAAGCCCGATGTGACGGTCGACGCGGGCGATCCCGCAGCGGCAACCGACGGGGCGATGACCAACGTCGCGCTGGGCTCTCCGCCGCCGGCGTTCGGCATCTGCCGGTCGTGCCATTCGGTCGAAAAAGGCCAGACCGTGGTCGGGCCTAGCCTGTTTGGGGTTTATGGGACACGCGCGGGCGATGTGCCGGGGTATGCGTTTACCGCGGGGCTGAAGGGTTCGGGGCTGGTGTGGGATGATGCTACGCTGGATAAATGGCTGACCAATCCGGTGGCTTTGGTTCCTGATACGCGGATGGGATATGCTGGGCAGCCTGATCCGGAAAAGCGGCGGTTGATTATTGCGTATTTGAAGTCTTTGCATTGATTGGTTTTTTTAAGGGCCTCCGGCGGGCAAGGGCCATGGGTCCGGACTCATAATCAGAGCCAGAACATGACGATGGCGGCGATGGTGACGGTTG
>Ga0302311_10005463_pt1 | contig 13414 bp, 14 predicted proteins | sample III_Palsa_N1_3_FD_200449 | JGI IMG/M metagenome (GOLD analysis project Ga0302311, IMG submission 200449) | Peat permafrost microbial communities from Stordalen Mire near Abisko, Sweden - III_Palsa_N1_3 | ecosystem: Environmental > Terrestrial > Soil > Palsa > Peat permafrost | place: Sweden... | reverse complement strand
GCGTTCGCGGAGGGTTGAACCGGCTAGCACGCACCGCCCGTTGGCCTAGCTCCGAACACTCTCCGGGCTGATACCCTGGGCATTCAGCAGTTCAGACAGGTCGTTGATGGCGCGGGTGAGGTAGAGAACCTCCTTCTCGCGCAGCTCGTCGATCTTGGTATGCAGGAGTTCGATCTCCAGCTCGGCCTTGATGTTCACCTGCCGGTCGTTCTCCGCCTGCTTGCGGTCGATGTCCTGCTGCCGGTTCTGGCTCATCATGATGAAGGGCGCGGCGTAGGCGGCCTGGAACGAGAGCGCCAGATTGAGCAGGATGAAGGGATAGGGATCCCACTTCTGGATGACCGCGGTTACGTTCAGCACGATCCAGAAGAACAGGATCGTGGTCTGCACGATGATAAACGTCCACGAGCCCATCATCGCCGCCACACCGTCGGCGACCTTCTGGCCGAGGGTCAGGGCGTGGGCGGGATCCTCGTGAGTGCGCAGGCGCTGGCGCACGGCCCTAAGCTCGGCCAGCAACCGCGATTCGGCCTCATGCAGCTCTAGGCCTACTTTTTCGATCGCGTTCATACGGTCTCTTTGCGTGTTGTAAGAGCGGCTTATAGAGATGGTCGATGAGCTTTGCGACGCCCCACGCGGCGATGCGTGCGTCAAACCGGCCTTGACGCAATTTCCTGCCCGTGCGAAGCAGTCGCCGCACGAATTGGAGCAAAGTCTTGCGTCAGATCCTAGTAATTATCGGAGCGACCGCCATCGGGTGATCTTTTGATCGCTCCGATCCCGGTCGCATGCTCAAGGCCCTCAGGGGCCTTTTTTCATGCCCGAAACCCAGAAATACCCCCGAGCCCACCATGACCGTCCACCAAGCCATCGAGACCGAAACCGCAGCCCCAGCCGCCTCCGAGCTCCTACTTTCAGGCGCGGAAACAGTGGTGCGCGCGCTGGTGGATAACGGGGTCGAGGTGCTGTTCGGCTATCCGGGCGGCGCGGTTCTGCCGATCTACGACGCGCTCTTCCATGAGCCGCGGCTGAAGCACGTGCTCGTCCGCCACGAACAGGGTGCGACCCACGCGGCGGAAGGCTATGCCCGCTCCACCGGCAAATGCGGCGTGGTTCTGGTCACCTCCGGCCCCGGCGCCACCAACGCCGTCACCGGCATCGTCGACGCCCTGATGGACTCCATCCCCTTGGTGGTGATCACCGGCCAGGTGCCCACGGCGCTGATCGGTTCGGACGCCTTCCAGGAATGCGACACGGTCGGCATCACCCGCTCGGCCACCAAGCACAATGTCCTGATCCGCGACGTGAACGACCTCTCCCGCGCGATGCACGAGGCCTTTCACATCGCCACATCCGGCCGACCCGGCCCCGTGCTGATCGACATCCCCAAGGATGTGCAGTTCGCCAAAGCGCCCTATCAAGACAAGCATGAAGTGAAGTTCGCCCACGCCTATGCCCCCAAGGTGGATGGCGACGCCGCCAGGATTGCCGAAGCTGTCGAGATGATCGCCCGCGCCCGCCGCCCGATCCTCTACACCGGCGGCGGCGTCATCAACGCCGGTCCGGGCGCCAGCCAGACCCTCCGCGACTTCGCCCATGCGACCGGCGCGCCCGTCACCTCCACCTTGATGGGGTTGGGCGCCTTCCCGCAGGCCGATCCGCAGTGGCTCGGCATGGTGGGCATGCACGGCGCCTACGAGGCCAATCACGCCATGCACGACTGCGACGTGATGATCTGTGTCGGCGCCCGCTTCGACGACCGGGTGACGGGGCGGCTCGACGCCTTCTCGCCGGGCTCCAAGAAGATCCACATCGACATCGATCCCTCCTCGATCGGCAAGATCGTGCGGGCGGACGTGGGCATCGTCGGCGACGCCGGGCGGGTGCTGAAGGCCATGCTCTCGGTGTTCCAGGCCAGCGGCGAGCGGCGCGATCCGAACCAGCTCAAGGACTGGTGGGCGCAGATCGACCAGTGGCGAGCCCGCAACGGCTTCGCCTACAAGCCCTCCAGCGAGATCATCAAGCCGCAGTACGCCATCCAGCGGCTTGCCGCCCTGACCAAGGATCGCGATGTCTACATCACCACCGAGGTGGGCCAGCACCAGATGTGGGCGGCCCAGTTCTTCCCCTTCCAGGAACCGAACCGATGGATGACGTCGGGCGGGCTCGGCACCATGGGTTACGGCGTGCCCGCCGCTGTTGGCGTGCAGATCGCCCACCCGAACTCGCTCGTGATCGACATCGCCGGCGAGGCCAGCGTGCAGATGACGATGCAGGAGATGTCCACCGCCATCCAGTACGACCTGCCGATCAAGCTCTTCATCCTCAACAACGAGTGGATGGGCATGGTGCGCCAGTGGCAGCAGCTCCTTCACGGCGAGCGGTACAGCCACTCCTATTCCGAAAGCCTGCCCGATTTCGTCAAGCTGGCGGAGGCCTACGGCGGCGTCGGCATCCGCTGCGACAAGCCCGATGAGCTCGACGCCAAGATCATGCAGATGATCGACACGCCGCGCCCCGTCATCTTCGACTGCCGGGTCGCCAAGACCGAGAACTGCCTGCCCATGATCCCGTCCGGCAAGGCCCACAACGACATGCTGCTCGGCGACATGGCCGCCGCCGAAGACATAGGCTCGGTGATCGACGACGCCGGGAAGAGACTAGTCTAGATGTCTGATATACCCTCAACGTCCGCCTACGACCTATCCGCCGCCATCGAGCCCGAGCACCGGGCCACCTTCGCCGTGATCGTCGACAACGAGCCGGGCGTCCTGCACCGCGTGGTCGGCATGTTCGCGGCGCGCGGCTACAACATCGAAAGCCTGACGGTGGCCGAGACCGACCACGCCGCCCACACCTCCCGCATCACCATCGTCACCCGCGGCGCCGATCACGTGCTGGCCCAGATCAAGGCCCAGCTCGAGAAGATGATCCAGGTGCGTCAGGTGATCGACGTCGGCGCCGACGACGACGGCGTGGAGCGAGAGCTCGCCCTCTTCAAGGTCGCGGGCGCCGGCGCCGAGCGGATCGAGGCCCTGCGCGTCTCGGAGATTTTCCGCGCCCATGTGGTGGACACGACCCTCACGAGCTTCATCTTCGAGATCACCGGCGCGCCGTCGAAGATCGACAAGTTCGAACGCCTCATGCGGCCGCTGGGCCTCGTGGAAGTCTCCCGCACCGGCGTCCTCTCCATCACCCGCGGCGCGGAGCGCGTCTGATCATGGACGGAGATAAAGTTTTCGGATATACAAGGGATATACGGAGCGTCTCACTTTTCAGAGAGGATGGGCATGCGCGTCAAAGCAGCCATGTGGGGCAACAGTCTGGCGGTGCGTCTGCCCAAGGAGGCGGTGCGCGCACTGGCCGCCACGCCGGGACAGGATTTGGAAATGACGGTCGTCGCTGGCAAATTGGAGATCATACCAGTGCAGCCGGACATCTACAGCCTGGGATGGATGGTCGCCGAGATGAAGCGGCTGGGTCCCAAGAACGAGCCGGAGACCGTCGACTGGGGTCCAGACGTGGGTTCGGAAATCATCGACGACGAGTATTCGCGCGGCGAGATCCCGCCGCCGCCCTTCCTGGACTGAGCTTATGACGCACGCCGCGCCACAGGCGGGCGATCTGGTCTGGGTAGACTTCGAGCCGGCCAAAGGCACCGAGCAGCGCGGCGCGCGCCCGGCCCTGGTGATTTCATCCACGACCTACAATGAGGCCAGTCACCGCTCCATCGTCTGTCCGGTCACCCGCAACGCCGCCGAATGGCCGACCAAGGTGCCCTTGCCTGAGGGCTGCGGCGTCAACGGCTACGTCCTGGCCGACCAAGTGCGCAGTATCGACCGCAGCCAGCGCGGCTTTCGCAAGGTCGGACAAGCGCCGCCTGAGACTGTCGACGCCGTGAAGCGCAAGCTGATGGGGCTGCTGGCTTCACTCTCCACTTCTGTTTAACCGTTCAATAACCTAGGATTTTTCCATGCGTGTTTATTATGATCGCGATGCCGATCTCGCCCGTATCCTCGACAAGACTGTCGCCATCGTCGGCTATGGCAGCCAGGGCCACGCCCATGCGCTGAACCTGCGCGACAGCGGCGTGAAGAACGTGATCGTGGCGCTCCGCCCCGGCTCTGCGTCCGCCAAGAAGGCCGAGACCGAAGGCCTCAAGGTGATGAGCGTCGCCGAGGCGTCCAGGATCGCCGACCTGATCATGGTGCTGGCGCCGGATGAGCATCAGCGCGACATCTATCGCGACGAGATCGCCCCCAATATCCGCGACGGCGCGGCGCTGCTGTTCGCCCACGGCCTCAACGTCCACTTCAAGCTGATCGAACCGAAGGCCTCCATCGACGTGCTGATGGTCGCTCCCAAGGGCCCCGGCCACACGGTGCGGAGCGAATACCAGAAGGGCGGCGGCGTGCCCTGTCTGATTGCCGTGCATCAGGACGCCTCGGGCGGCGCCATGGACCTCGGCCTTGCCTATGCGTCCGCCATTGGTGGCGGTCGTTCGGGCGTGATCGAGACCAACTTTCGCGAGGAATGCGAGACCGACCTGTTCGGCGAACAGGCCGTGCTCTGCGGCGGCCTGGTGGAGTTGATCCGCGCCGGATTCGAGACCCTGGTGGAAGGCGGCTACGCCCCCGAGATGGCCTATTTCGAGTGCCTGCACGAGGTGAAGCTGATCGTCGACCTGATCTACGAAGGCGGAATCGCCAACATGAACTATTCCATCTCAAACACCGCTGAATATGGAGAATATGTCTCCGGTCCTCGCGTGATCACGTCCGAGACCAAGGCCGAGATGAAGCGCATCCTGGGGGACATCCAGCAAGGCCGCTTCGTGCGCGACTTCATGCTGGAGAACGCCGCCGGCCAGTCCACCATGAAGGCCCGCCGCACCATCCTCGGCGAACACCAGATCGAGGAAGTGGGCGGGCGCCTGCGCGCCATGATGCCCTGGATCACCAAGGGTAAGCTGGTGGACAAGGCTCGGAACTAGCCTTTCGCTTCTCCTCCCCTGCAACGCGGGGGAGGATGATTAGACTGCGACCACGATCGGGCCGAACAGCACCCAGTAGCGGTACGGCACGGTCGGGTCGGGCGCGTGGGGGCGGATGGCGTAGGCGCCGGGGCTGAGACGCTCGGGCGCCGCTTCGCCCTCGAACGGGCCCACCACCGCGCCGCCGTCCACCGGCTGGAGTTCATATCCCGTCAGCAGCGGCGCGGCGCCGTCCAGCACCCCGGCCAGTTCGTCCCCGTGGCGGATGCGGAAGGGCGCGGGCGACGCCAGCTCGGCGTAGGTGTGGCCGAACACGGCGCCGGCGATGGTGGTGTCGCCCTTGGCCACAATGCCGAAGCCCACGTGGGTGTATTCCTTGCGCAGCATGTTGGCGCGATGGCCGGGGCTGTCGCGCCACATCTTGGCGAACTCCGGCGCGCCGGGCTGGCTCTCGCCGCCCTCCTGCATGGCGATGTTCTCGCCCGCCGCGCCGACCCATCGCCGGGCCAGAAGGCCCACGCGATGCTCGGAAGTGAAGCCCTCCGGCGAAGCGTGCTCGAAATAGTTGCGGCGCAGGAGATCGGCGACGTGCGCCCTGGCGGCGTCGTCTAGCACCGAGCTGCGCACCAGCGCGCCGAGGCCATGGGCGCTTCTGAAGCTGTTGTGCTCGGCCAGGAGCCGGTTCTCGGACGGATCGACGAAGCCGCCGCCGCCCGCGTCCAGCAACCCGCGCTGCAGCCGGTCATAGTAGGGGGCGATGGCGTCCACGGGTTGGGCGCGCGCGAATGCGGGCGCAGCGAGTGCGCCGCCAGCCGCGATGAGGAACCCCCGACGATCCATGCCGGCGAGGATAGCGCGGCTATGGTGAAGGAACCGTGCGACGCATCGTCATGTCCTTCCAGGCGAAAAGCCGCAGGCCAGGCCGAGTTCGGCGCCCCGTTCAGGTGGCGGCCAGTTCGGCCCCGGAGAGCGCCGCCAGCACCGCGTCGCCCATCTGCGCCGTCGTAAGGTCGCCGCCGAGATCCCGGGTGCGCGCGCCCACTTCCAGCGCGGCGACGCAGGCCGCCTCGACCCGCCTCGCCTCGTCCTCCATGCCGAACGACCAGCGCAGCAGCATGGCCAGCGACAGAATCTGCGCCAAGGGATTGGCGACCCCCTGCCCGGCGATGTCGGGCGCCGAACCGTGGATGGGCTCGTAGAGGGCCGGGCGGCGGCCGTTCGCATCGGGCGCGCCGAGCGTGGCGGACGGCAGCAGCCCGAGGCTCCCCGTCAGCATGGAGGCCAGGTCGGAGAGCAGATCGCCGAACAGGTTTCCGGTGACGATGACGTCGAATTGGCGCGGATTGCGGGCCAGCTGCATGGCGCAGTTGTCGGCGTACATGTGGGTGAGGGTCACGCCCGCATAGTCGCGCTCGCCCAGCGCCTGCACGGTCTGACGCCAGAGCAGGCCGCTCTCCATCACATTGGCCTTCTCGACGCTCATCAGCCGGCCCTGACGCTTGCCCGCCAACTCGAACGCCACTCGCGCGACCCGCTCGATCTCCCGGGTGGTGTAGACCTCGGTGTTGATCCCCCGCTTCGTACCATCGGGTAGGGTGTCGATGCCGCGCGGCTCGCCGAAATAGATGCCGCCGGTGGATTCGCGGACGATCATGATGTCAAGGCCCCGCACCACCTCGGCCTTAAGCGTCGAGGCGTCCACCAGAGCGTCGAACACGATGGCAGGGCGGAGGTTGGCGAAGAGGCCAAGCTCGCTGCGGAGCTTCAGGATGGCAATCTCGGGCCGATTGTCGAACGGTTGAGCATCCCATTTAGGGCCGCCGACGGAGCCGAACAGCACGGCGTCCGCCGCCTTGGCCTTGGCGAGGGTCTCGTCGGTGAGCGGGGTGTCGTGCGCGTCGATGGCCGCGCCGCCGACGAGATCGTGATCCAGCTCAACCTTCAGGTCGGAGGTCTCGCAGACGCGGTCCAGCACGCGCAGCGCCTGCGCCATCACTTCGGGGCCGACGCCGTCGCCAGGAAGGACGAGGATGGATTTGGTGGTCATGGGAGGCTCCGGAAGTGGGGTGCTCTAAAATGATCGTCATCCTCGGGCTTGTCCCGAGGACCTATACGCGCGGCTTTTCCTTAGCGCGTTGGCGCTGGAGCGCTCCGCTTCATCGAGGGTCGAGTTCATGGGTCCTCGGGACGAGCCCGAGGATGACGGACGTTGAGGTGTTGGGGTTCAGATCGCGATCACGGGGCGCCAGGGTTCGGCCGCGGCGCGCGTTGTCTCGAAGGCGCCGATGGCGTCGCCGTGCTGCAGGGTCTGGCCGATGTCGTCGAGGCCGTTCAGCATGGAGTGCTTGCGGAACGGATCGATCTCAAAGGCGATCTCCTCTCCGCCAGGGCGGATCACCACCTGCCGCTCCAGATCGATGCTGATTCGGGCGTTGGCCCCCATCTGGGCGTCTTCCATCAGAGCGTCGCATACGGCGCGCGGCAGGGTGATGGGCAGAACGCCGTTCTTGTAGCTGTTGCCATGGAAGATGTCGGCGAAGCTCGGCGCGATCACGCAGCGGATGCCGAAATCCAGTAGGGCCCAGGGCGCGTGTTCACGTGAGGATCCGCACCCGAAATTCTCGTGGGAGATCAGGATTTCTGCATGGCGATAAGGTTCCCGATTAAGCACGAAACCGGGCTTCTCCGAACCGTCAGCCTCGTAGCGGAGGCCTGCGAACAGGCTCTTGCCAAGGCCGGTGCGCTTGATGGTTTTCAGGAAGCGGGCCGGGATGATCTGGTCGGTGTCGACATTGGCCGCCGGCAGGGGCGCGGCGACGCCGGTCAGGGTGGTGAAGGGCTGCATCGAGCTACCTATTGGAAAGGTCTGGGATCGGCGAGATAGCCGGTGATGGCCGAGGCCGCGGCCATGGCGGGGGAGACGAGGTGGGTGCGCCCGCCCGGCCCCTGCCGACCCTCGAAATTGCGATTTGAGGTGGAGGCGCAGCGCTGGCCCGGCGTCAGCTTGTCCGGGTTCATGCCGAGGCACATGGAGCAGCCCGCCTCCCGCCATTCGAACCCGGCGTCGAGCAGGATGCGGTCCAGCCCCTCCGCCTCGGCCTGCAGCTTCACGAGGCCCGAGCCCGGCACCACCAGCGCCCGCACGCCCTCCGCCACATGCCGCCCCCTGGCGATGGCGGCGACCTCGCGGATGTCCTCGATCCGGCCATTGGTGCAGGAGCCGACGAACACCACGTCGACCTTGGCGTCTGTCAGCGCCTGTCCCGGCGTGAGGCCCATGTAATCGAGCGCCCGCTGCATCTGCGTGCGGGCCGCTTCATCGGCGACGGTGGCGGGGTCTGGCGCATGGCCGGTGATGGGCGCTCCCGCCTCGGGGCTGGTGCCCCAGGTGACCATGGGGGCGATGTCGGCGGCGTCGATCTCGATCTCGGCGTCGAAGTGCGCGCCGGGATCTGACGGCAGGCCGCGCCAGTAGGTCACTGCCTGGGCGAACGCCTCGCCCTTGGGCGCGAAGGGCCGCCCCTCCACATAGGCGAAGGTGGTCTCGTCTGGCGCGACAAGACCGGCGCGGGCGCCCGCCTCGATCGACATGTTGCAGAGGGTCATGCGGCCCGCCATGTCCAGCGCCTCGACGCCTTCGCCGGCGTATTCGATCACGTGGCCGGTGCCGCCCGCCGTGCCCATACGGGCGATGATGGCGAGGGCGAGGTCCTTGGCGTAAACGCCCTTGGTCAAACGGTTCTTCACCGTCACGCGCATATTCTTCGCCGGCTTCTGCAGGATGGTCTGGGTGGCGAGCACATGCTCCACCTCAGAGGTGCCGATGCCGAACGCCAGCGCGCCCATGGCGCCGTGGGTTGAGGTGTGGCTGTCGCCGCAGACGATAGTCATGCCGGGCAGCGACAGGCCCTGTTCAGGCCCGATGATGTGGACGATCCCCTGGCGGGCGTCGTCGATGGGGATGTAGGGCACAGCGAACGCCTTGACGTTCTGCTCCAGGGTTTCGAGCTGCAGGATGCTGTCGGCCTCAGCGCCGACACGTCCCGGCGAGGTCGGCACATTGTGGTCGGCGACGGCGATGGTGGCGTTGGGCTGGCGGACCTTGCGCCCCGCCACGCGCAGGCCTTCGAAGGCCTGGGGGCTGGTCACCTCATGCACGAGGTGGCGGTCGATGTAGAGGATGGCGGTGCCGTCCGGCAGGGTCTCCACCACATGGGCGTCCCAAATCTTGTCGAACAGCGTGCGGGGGTGGGTCATGGTTCAATTCATAATCTAGTTGTCATCCCGGTCGAAGCGCAGCGGAGCGCCGGGACCCAGATCATCGAGCGTTCTGGGTCCCGGATAATCGCTGCGCAATTTCCGGGATGACAGAAAAGGAAAAGGGTTAGGCGCTTATCGCTTCGGGCTGGGTACGTTCGCGCTTCACCAGGAGCTTGTTGAGGGCGTGGACGTAAGCCCGCACCGCGGCGACGATGGTGTCGGTGTCCGCCCCCTGCCCGTCCACCAGCCGCCCATTCTCTTCCAGCCGCACCGTGGTTTTGGCCTGGGCGTCCGTGCCTTCGGTGACCGCGCCCACAGAGTAGAGCCGCAGTTCCGCCTCGTGCGGGAAGAGGACGTGGATGGCCTTGAACGCCGCGTCCACGCCGCCGTCGCCCTCGGCCTCCGCCGTCATGCGGCTGCCGTCGATCTCCAGGCACAGGTGGGCGCGAGCCGGACCGCGGGAGCCGGTCCAGACGGTCATGCTTTCGAAGCGTATGCGTTCGTGGTCGCGCACGGCGGCGTCGTCCACGAGCGCCATCAGGTCTTCCTCGAACACCGTTTTCTTGCGGTCGGCGAGATCCTTGAAACGGACGAAGGCGTCGTTGATCTGATTGTCGGAAAGCTCGCCGTAGCCCATCTCCTTCAGCTTGGCGCGGAAGGCGGCGCGACCGGAGTGCTTGCCCAGCACCAGCGAAGACTTTGACCACCCAACCGACGCGGGGGTCATGATCTCATAGGTCAGGGCGTTCTTCAGCATGCCGTCCTGATGGATGCCGCTTTCGTGGGCGAAGGCGTTCCGGCCCACGATCGCCTTGTTGGGCTGCACGTCGAAGCCGGTTGTGGTCGACAGGAGCCGCGAGACCTTCAGGATGTTCTCGCTGACGATGTTAGTGGTGTAGGGGCAGGCGTCCGGCCGGGTCTTCATGGCCATCACCACCTCCTCGATGGAGCAGTTGCCCGCCCGCTCGCCGATGCCGTTCACAGCGCCCTCGATCTGGCGGGCGCCGGCGGCCACGGCGGCGAGCGAATTGGCCACCGCCAGCCCGAGGTCGTTGTGGTTGTGGGTGGAGAAGATGATCCCGTCCGCCCCCGGCACGCGCTCGCGCAACATGGAGAAGATGCGGGCGAGGTCGCCCGGCATGGCGTAGCCGACGGTGTCGGGCACATTGATGGTGGTGGCGCCAGCGCGGATGGCGGCCTCAACCGCGCGGCAGAGGAAGTCTGGGTCGGTGCGGGAGCCGTCTTCCGCCGACCACTCCACGTCGCCGACGTGGTTGCGGGCGAGGGTCACCGAAGCGGTGATTCGCTCGAGCACCTGCTCCGGCTCCAGCTGCAGCTTGGCCTTCATGTGCAGTTCGGAGGTGGAGATGAAGGTGTGGATGCGCGGGCGCATCGCGTCCTTAACCGCTTCGGCGGCGCGGGCGATGTCGCCGGGCGCCGCGCGGGCGAGGCCGCAGATCACCGGGCCGCGCACGGTCTCGGAAATCTGCTTCACGCTCTGGAAATCGTCGTTGGAGGCGATAGGAAAGCCCGCCTCGATCACATCGACGCCGAGCTCGGCCAGCGCCTCGGCCATGCGGAGCTTCTCCGACAAGGTCATGGAGAAGCCGGGCGATTGCTCCCCGTCGCGCAGGGTGGTGTCGAATATGATGACGCGGTCATCGGCCATGGCGCCGAAGCTCGGGTGTTGGATGGTCATGGGTTCGGACTTTGGATGAGGGTCAGGACGAAGTGAGCGGCGAACATTCCCCTGGGCGCTTCAACGAACGCCGAGACCGCCAGACGGTCGACGTCGCGCTCAGGGGCGGGGTAGTCGTAGGGTGCGCCGGGCCCGGACCGGGATGGGCTGCGGACGCGCCTTCGCAGCCGCGAAAATCGCGGCGGACGTCAAAGCGGCGGCGAGCAGGACCAGAGCCATAAATGGAAGATGCCTGAATCGCAGAACAAAGGCAAGAGCGTGCGTCACAAGCGACGCAGTAGGGGCGACAAGGGCAGAGATGAGGGATTTCCGCGCTCCTGGCGGTAAAATCGCCTTGGATTGGTGATCGCGATTAGCGCCGCCTGAACACGGTGATCCGCAGCACGCCGCAGACGATGAACCAGCCGAGCGCGGCGAGCCGCAGACCCTCCGCCCACGATGGTGCGAAATGGCTGGCGACGAGCAGGCCGATGAGGCCGGCGATCCCGACGGCGGTCACGGCGGAATAGCGGGTCCAGCCATTGCGGCCCATCAGGCTGGCGCGGTCGAGATAGGGTCCGGTCGGAGTTTTCTCAGGTTCGCCGGGCGCGGGGTCGCCGGGCTCGCGATGGGATCGAACACTGGTCATGCGCAGATTGTCGGCGCAGACGCGTAAGGGATCGATACGAAGCTTTCGCCGATCTTATAAGGATTGCATAAGCCGCCCGCCTGCCCCGGCGTTCGGCGTCAGGATCGCACCGCGGAGCAGGACGTGTCGACAGGCTGGATGATCGGCGTGCTGGTGGAGGGCGAGGGGCGGGCGTCGGCCCCGTCCCGCCTGTTCTTCGCCGTGGCCCAGCCGGACCGGGCGCGGGCGGAATGGGCGGCGGCGGATCGGGCCATGCTCGCCGGGACCATCTCGGCCAGCCCCCACGGCGGCATGGAGCCGGTGGAGGCCATCGCCGAACTGACCGCCCACAAGATGGACCAGCTCGGCCTAGCCGCCGGACAGGTGCGGGCGCTGGGCGACCGCTGGCCGCGGCGATGGCTGGCGGTGCGGGTCGCGCCGCGGTCGGAGGACCAGGATTAGGCGAACATCAATCCCAGTCCTCCCGGCGAAGCCGGGATGACTGTTTTGGGTGAGTTCGGTGAGGACAAGTCAGCCCTCACCCCATCGGGTAGAGGATATCCTTGGTCACCGCGTCGATCTTCTTCAGGACGGCCTTGTCGAGCACGAGATCGGCGGCGGCGAAGATGTCGGGCAGCTGGTCCTCATGGGTGACGCCGACGATGGTGGACGCGACGAAGTCGTGCTGCTTGCTCCAGGCGGTGGCCAGGGTAGTGACGGACATGCCCGCTTCGTCGGCGATGGCGGTGAACCGCTCGGTCGAGGCGATGGACTTGTCGTTGACGAAGCGCCGCGCCATCGCCTCCTGCCGTCCGCCCATCGACAGGTAGTTGGAGAAGCGCGCGCCCTCGGGCCTCGCGCCGTTCTGGTACTTGCCGGTGAGGACGCCCCCGCCGAGGGGCGAGTAGGGGATCAGGCTGACGCCCTCCTGACGGCAGGCCTGCGCCAACTCGTCCTCGAATCGACGGTTGTTGAGGCTGAAGTTGTTCTGGATGGTCTCGTAGCGGGCGAGGCCGTAGCGCTCGGAGACCGCGATGCTCTTGGTCAGACCCCAGCTGGTCTCGTTGGAGCAGCCGAGCACCCGCACCTTGCCGGATTCCACGAGGTCGTCGAGGGCGCTCAGCGCATCCTCGTAGCGGGCGCCGTGATCGGGCCAGTGGGTCTGGTAGAGGTCGATGTAGTCGGTCTGCAGGCGGCGCAGGCTGTCTTCCACCGCCTTGATGATGTTGTGGCGGTCGAGCGCCGTCTTGCCCGCGCGCTGGGAGCCCTTCAGCCAGCCGTGGCTCGGCCCGCAGACCTTGGTGGCCATGATGATGGCGTCGCGGTTCTTGGTCTTCATCCAGCGTCCGACGATCTCCTCGGTGCGTCCGGCCCACTTCTCGTCCGGCGGCACGGGGTAGTTCTCGGCGGTGTCGTAGAAGTCGATGCCGGCCTCGAACGACTTGTCGAGGATGCGGTGCGACATGGCCTCGTCGGCCTGGTTGCCGAAGGTCATGGTGCCCATGCAGATGTCGGACACGTGGATCGGGCTCTTGCCGAGGCGTCTGGTCTTCATGGGGCGTCCCTGGATTTTGGAAGGGTGGAGCTCTTGGGACGGCCTGATAGGCGCGACGGGAGCCTTAGGCAATCGGAGGTCGCCCTTGCCCTTCCCGCCCGTTGCGTGTATCAGCCGCCGCTTCTCTGAAGGCGGTCTTTGCGTGGAGCGTCAACGGTCTGGGGATGTCCCCGCGCCGCCGCGCAGGATCCATCGTGCGTTACGGGTCCTTCCGGCCCGGGCGGGCGCCGCCTTCGTCCCACCGGAAGAGGATCTGAATGCCCCTATACGAACACGTCGTGATAGCACGGCAGGACATCT
>Ga0302311_10005459_pt1 | contig 13422 bp, 11 predicted proteins | sample III_Palsa_N1_3_FD_200449 | JGI IMG/M metagenome (GOLD analysis project Ga0302311, IMG submission 200449) | Peat permafrost microbial communities from Stordalen Mire near Abisko, Sweden - III_Palsa_N1_3 | ecosystem: Environmental > Terrestrial > Soil > Palsa > Peat permafrost | place: Sweden... | reverse complement strand
TGGGACACCGCCGGCCGCGGATGCTCGTCGGCCGGCCAGAAGGGTGCGTCCGATGAGCAAGCAAGCCTCGACCCCGCCGCCCGGCGATAAGCCGACGCCAGGGAAAACACCGCCGCCGCCGCCGGCCTGGCGGCACTCGCTGCTGCCGCTGGCGCTCATCGTCGCGTTCTTCCTCTGGATCTTCCTGTCGCCGCTGCACAGTTCGTCGTCGACGAACCTCACGTTCACGCAGTTCCAGAACGACCTGACGGCTAAGACCGTCAAGACGGTGAACATCCCTCAGAGCACCGGCACCGCGACCGGCACGCTGAAGAACGGCACCAACTTCACCGTGACCCTCCCGTCGCCGCAGCCGCCCTCGCTGTCGACCGAGCTGACCGCGTCCGGGGCGGCGACGACCTATACCGCCCCGTCGTCGGGGTTCGGGTCGGAGCTGCTGTCGTGGCTGATCCTGCTCGCGGTGCTCGTGCTGCCGCTGTGGTTCTGGTTCCGGCTGTCGCGCGGGGCGGCCGGCGGCGGGGCGATGGGCGGGGTACTCGGCGTCGGCAAGTCTCGGGCGAAGGTGTTCGACGAGGAGCGGCCGTCGACCACGTTCGCCGACGTGGCCGGCTACGACGGCGCGAAGGCCGAGATCAGCGAGGTCGTCGACTTCCTGCGCAGGCCCGAGCGGTTCGCCCGGGCGGGCGCCGTCGTCCCCCGCGGCGTGCTGATGGTCGGCCCTCCCGGCACCGGCAAGACCCTGCTCGCCCGGGCCGTCGCGGGCGAGGCGGACGTGCCGTTCTTCTCGGTGTCCGGGTCCGGTTTCGTGGAGCTGTTCGTCGGCGTCGGCGCGGCCCGGGTCCGCGACCTGTTCGCCGAGGCCCGCAAGCGGGCGCCGTCGATCATCTTCATCGACGAGATCGACGCCATCGGGCAGCGCCGGGCCGGGTCGGGCGCGGTCGTCTCCAACGACGAGCGGGAGCAGACCCTCAACCAGCTGCTGGCGGAGATGGACGGATTCGACCCGTCGGCGGGCGTCGTGGTCCTCGGCGCGACCAACCGGCCGGAGGTGCTCGACCCCGCGCTGCTGCGCCCCGGCCGATTCGACCGGCAGGTCACGATCCCGCTGCCGAACGTGACCGAGCGGACCGCGATCCTGCGGGTGCACGTCCGCGACAAGAAGCTCGCGCCCGACGTCGACCTCAGCGTGGTCGCCCGGGGCACGCCCGGGTTCTCCGGAGCGGACCTGGCCAACCTGGCCAACGAGGCCGCGATCTTCGCCGTCCGCGACAACCGCCACGTGATCACCGCCGACGACTTCTTCGCCGCCCGGGACCGGGTCATCCTCGGCCGCCGAGAGGGGTCGAACGTGCTGCTGCCGGAGGAGAAGCACGCGGTCGCGGTCCACGAGTCCGGCCACGCCCTGGTCGCCGCGCTGGCGGAGCACGCCGACCCGGTCGCGAAGGTCACCATCCTGCCGGCCGGGCAGGCCCTCGGCGTCACCGAGCAGCTGCCGCTGGTCGAACGGCACATGTACGGGGAGGACTACCTGTACGACTCGCTGGCCGTGCGGCTCGGCGGCCGGGCGGCGGAGCTCGTCGTCCTCGGCCAGGGCTCGACCGGGGCCGGCAACGACCTGGCCGGCGCGACCGACCTGGCCACCAAGATGGTCCGCGAGTTCGGGATGTCGGCCGTGCTCGGCCCGGTCGGGTACCCCGAGGGCGGCTCGGTCTTCCTCGGCGGCGGCGGCCCCGGCATGTCCAGCCGGCCCTACGCCGAGGCGACCCAGGCCGCGATCGACGGCGAGGTCTCCAAGCTGCTGCGCCAGGCCGAGGCCCGCGCGGTGGAGGAGCTCACCAACCACCGGGCCGAACTCGACGCCCTCGTCAGCCTCCTCCAGGAGAAGGAGACGGTGGACGGCAAGGACGTCTACCGGCTGGCGGGCCGCCCGGACAAGTCGGCCGGGCTGGCAGCCCCGCCGATGGTAGTCGCCCCGCACCCGGCCGACGCGCAGGCCGCCGGGACCGGGATCGCCAGCGCCGACGGCTCGGCGTCTGACTCGTAGCCGGAAGGCCGGGACGCCCGTCGCCGTTCGCGCGACTTGCGTCCCGGCCGACCCCGGTGCCGGATAGTCTCGGAGGCATGGCCCCAGGCATCTCCGCGCTCCCGGAGTTCATCCCCAGCCCGCCGATTAACGCATTCCATATCGGCCCGCTGGAGATTCACTTCTACGCCCTTGGCTACATCATCGGGATCACGCTGGCGATCCTGATCACCAGGCGTCGCTGGCGGGCCCTGGGCGGCGATCCCGACCTGGTCAACGACATCGCGCTCTGGGTCGTGCCCGCGGGCATCATCGGCGGCCGCATTTACTTTGACATCACCACGCCCGCCGATATCCCGCACGTGTGGTACGGGGTGTTCGCGGTCTGGACCGGCGGCCTCGGCATCTGGGGCGGGGTCGCGCTCGCGGCCGCGGTCGGGGCCTGGCGGCTGCACCGGCTCGGCATCACCGTGGGCCCGTTCGCGAACGCCATCGCCCCGGCGCTGCTGGTCGCCCAGGCGGTCGGCCGGATCGGCAACTATTTCAACAAGGAGCTCTTCGGCAAGCCGACAACGCTGCCATGGGGCCTGGAGATCCCGTACTCCTACCGGGTGGCCGGCGGTATCCCGGCTCAGGACCTGCACTTCGCGACCTTCCAGCCGTCATTCCTGTACGAGTTGATCTGGGATCTGGCGTTGGCGGCGTTCCTCGTCTGGCTCGGGCACCACGCCCGGATGAAGCCGTGGACCCTCTTCGCGCTCTATGTGGCCGGCTACTCGGGATATCGCATCTTTGAGGAGACGATCAGAATCGACTCCTCCGAGTACTTCCTCGGGCTGCGGCTGAACATGTTCGTCGCGATCGCCCTGACCGCGGTCGGGCTGGTCTGGTTCGCTCTCGCCCAGCGCCGTCCCGAGCGGCCCTTCACCGTGCTCCCGGCCAGCGCCGCCGGATCGGTTGACGACGTCAAGCCCGACGAGGCCGCCGCCGTCACGGCCGACCCGGAGGACGCGGCCGACGTCCAGGCCGGCCCCGACGGCGGCGACGATGGCGATCAGGCGCAGGCCGCCGGTCCGCCTGCCTCGGAGCAGGCCGGGGCCGACGATGCCACAGTCGCGACGGTCCGTTCGGACGACTGATTTTTTAAAGCCGCCGTGATATCGGCGACCTTCGCCCCCGTCGCCTTGATCAGGTCGGCGGGGGCGATCTCCATTTGCAGGCCGCGACGGCCGGCGCAGCAGAACAGCGCGCTGAGCTCGAGCGCGGAGGCGTCGATGACGATCGGCAGGCGCCGCTTCTGCCCGACCGGGGAGATGCCGCCGACGACGTAACCGGTGGCGCGCTCGGCGACGGCGGTGTCAGCCATGGCCGCCTTCTTGCCGCCGACGGCGGCGGCGAGCGCCTTGAGGTCGAGCTGGCGGCTGACCGGCACCACGCCGACCGCGAGGGCGCCGCCGTCCACCGTCGCCACCAGCGTCTTGAACATCCGCTCGGGCGGGACGCCGAGCGCCGCGCTGGCCTCAAGGCCGAATGAGTCGGCCCGCGGATCGTGCGTGTACTCGTGCAGGGCGAACCGGATCTTCGCCCGCTCGAGGGCGATCGTCGCCGTGGTGCCTCGGGTAGCCACGAACGGCCACAGTACCCGGCCGCCGGCAGGCGCGCTGAACTCGGTAACCTATCCGGTCATGAGCGATGTGCTTGCTGCGGACAGAGTACTGATGGCGCTGGCGCTTGAGCAGGCGCGGGCGAGCCTCGACGCGGGCGGGGTGCCGGTCGGGGCGGTCCTCGCGGCCGGCGGCGAGGTGCTCGCGGCCGGGCACAACGAGCGGGTGCAGCACGGCGACCCGGTGGCGCACGGCGAGATCGCCTGCCTGCGCAACGCTGGCCGGCGGCCTTCCTACTCCGGCACCACGCTCTACACCACGCTGTCCCCGTGCCAGATGTGCACCGGTGCGATCCTGCTCTTCCAGATCCCCCGGGTGGTCGTCGGCGAGGCCCGGACCTTCGAGGGCGACCTGGGCTTCCTGCGCGACCGCGGCGTCGAGATCGTGCTGCTCGACGACCCCGCCTGCATCGCCGCCATGGACGAGTTCCAGACCCGCTACCCGCAGGTCTGGAGCGAGGACATCGGCGGCCGCTGACCCGGCGCCGTCAGCTCCAGGAGGTGCCCAGGGTCACGGTCGCGGTGTGCGTGACGCCGGATCGGGTGTAGGCCAGATCGACCTGCATGCCCGGCTTGAGGGCGTCCAGCAGCGCGGCGAGCTGGGCCTCGCTCTGGATCTCACTGCCGTCAACCGAGGTGATCACGTCGCCGGCGCGCAGCCCGGCCGAGGCGGCCGGGCCGCCAGCCGACACCCGCGCGATCGTCGCCCCGCCCCGGTGCGGGGACGATGTGACCGTGCTGGCGACCGATAGCCCGAGCGTGGCCTGGCCCGGCTCGGAGACCTGGCCCGCGGAGATCAGCTGTCCGGCGATGCGGGTGACGGTGTCGGCCGGGATGGCGAAGCCGATGCCAGTCGAATCGCCGGTCCCGGGGTTGAGGGCCGCCGCCGTCGGGAGGCCGATCACCTGACCGGAGAGGGTGACCAGCGCGCCGCCGCTATTGCCGCTGTTGATCGCCGCGCTCGTTTGCAGCGCGCCGGCGATCGTGAGGGTCTTGACCGCGCCGCGGTCGGTGGCGTTGGTCTCGATCAGCGTCCGGCCGGTCGCGGAGATGATGCCCTGGGTCGCGCTGCCGGTCAGGCCGAGCGGGCTGCCGAGCGCCAGCACTATCTGCCCGGCGACCACGTCGGCCGACTGGCCGAACGTCGCCGGGGCCAGCGACCCGCCGCCGGACGTGACCCTGATCACGGCGAGGTCGTCGGGCGCGTAGACGCCGAGCACCTTCGCGATCAGGGTGGCGCCGCCGACGTCCGGCGTCACCTGCACGGTCGAGGCGGTGCCGACCACGTGCGCGTTGGTCACGATGTCGCCCTCGTCGTCGTAGACCACGCCCGACCCCTGCGCGTCCGGCGTGCTGATCTGGACCACCGACGGCAGCACCGCCTTGATCACGTCCTCGTACTGCTGCTGCAGTGCGTCGGCCGGACCCGAGCCGAGGGCGGCCGAACCCGAGCCGAGAGCGGCCGGGGCGGCCGCCGCCGACGCGAGCAGTACCCCCGCCCCGATGACCGCGGTCGCGGCTTTGACCTGGGGGGATCGTCCGCGCGTGAGGAACACGGGCCAGCGAGCCATGATCCACCACCACCTCCGGGTGGCGATTTTATTACATAAAGTGACTTGATGGACGTAAATGGACCAAAGAGGACAACAAGGTATACAGGGGACGCAGGGTTACGAGGTGCGGCTGCCTGCTTCCGTAGCCGCGGTGATCGCGATGCGTCCCCGGCTGATCCCAGGAGATAAACTCCCACCTTGTGAGCAGCGTTGTCCCGGCCGAGATGGGCGAGCGGTTTCCTGACGTGCCGGCGCTGGCGGCGGCGCTCGACAAGACCGGCTACCTGGCCGGGGATCAGCTCGCGGCGGCGCTGTTTCTCGCGGTCCGGATGGGGCAGCCGATCCTGCTCGAGGGCGAGCCCGGCGTCGGCAAGACCCAGGCCGCCAAGGCGATCGCCGAGACGCTCGACACCCCGCTCATCCGGCTGCAGTGCTACGAGGGCATCTCGTCGGCCGAGGCGCTCTACGAGTGGAACTACCCTCGGCAGCTGCTCGCGATCAGGCTGGCCGAGGCGACGCACGAGCAACTGCGCGAGACCGACCTGTTCCGCGAGGAGTTCCTGCTCTCCCGGCCGCTGCTGACCGCGCTCGATCATCCCGGACCCCGGCCCGCGGTGCTGCTGATCGACGAGGTGGACCGGGCCGACGACGAGTTCGAGGCGTTCCTGTTCGAGATGCTGGCGGAGTCCTCGGTGACCATTCCCGAGCTGGGCACGCGGCACGCCGTGATGCCGCCGGTGGTCATCCTGACCTCGAACCGGACCAGGGACCTGCACGACGCGCTGAAGCGGCGCTGCCTCTACCACTGGATCGGCTTCCCCGACCCGGCCCGGGTGGCCGCGATTATCAGGCGACGGGTGCCGGCCGCCGGGGAGGCGCTCGCGGGCGAGGTGGCCGCCGCCGTGGCGCGGCTGCGGGCGCTCGAGCTGACCAAGTCACCCGGCATCTCCGAGGCGATCACCTGGGCGGGGGCGCTGACCGTGCTCGGCGCCCCGACCCTGTCGGCGGACACGGCCGACGCCACGATGAGCGTCGTGGTCAAGTACCCGGAGGACGAGCAGACGGTGCGGGAGGCCGGGCTGGCGTCTGTCGTCGGGCATGGCTGACGGGCGCCCGACCGATTACGCGGCGCTGGCCGCCGTCGTGGCGGTCGCGCTGCGGTCGGCCGGCCTGCAGACCGGGCCCGACCGAAGCGGGCGGCTGGCGGGGGCGCTGACCGTGATGCACGCCACGACGCTGGCGGAGCTGCACGCCTGCGCGCTCGCCACCATGGTGTCGGGGCCGGCCCAGGTAGACGTATTCGAGCGGGTGTTCAGCGAGCTGTTCGGACCGGGCGGCCCGGGCGGTCCGCGGCGGCCCGAGGTGGTCGCCCCGCAGCCGGGTATGGTGGTCGACTCGGTGGAACGGGCGGAGGCCGCCGAGGGATCGGACCCGTCGGCCGCCGGGGGCGAGGAGCTGCCGGAGGAGCTGCGCGGGCTCGACCAGACGGTGGCGGGGGCGGAGGCCTCCGAGGCGTCGGCCGAGTCGGATTCCGAACCCGACCCCGATCCGGGCCGGCCGGCCGTTCGGCGGGTCGCGTCGGTGACCGAGCGGCTCCGTCAGCGGGATTTCGCGCAGCTCTCGCCGTCGGAACTGGCGCAGCTGGCGACCCTGATGCGGCAGCTCGTGATCGCGGTGCCGCCGCGTCGCACCCGGCGGTACCGGCCGCGCAAGGACGGCGCCAGGCTCGACATGCGCCGGACGATGCGGCAGGCCATCCGCACTGGCGGCGAGCCGATCAAGATCGCGCGGCGGGCGGTGCGGGTCCGGCAGCGCCGGCTCGTCGTGCTGTGTGACATCTCCGGCTCGATGGAGCCCTACGCGCGGGCGATCCTGCAGCTGATGTACGTTGCCTCGCGCTCCACCGCCGCCTCAGGCGGGGGCGGCTCCGGGTTCTCCGGCCCGACCACGGACGCCGCCCGGCCGCGGACCGAGGTCTTCACGTTCGCGACCCGGCTGACCCGGCTGACGCCGTACCTGGCCGCCGCCACCCCGGAGTCGATGCTGGCGCGGGCCGGCCAGGCCGCCCCCGACTGGGCGGGCGGGACCAGGATCGGCGCGGCGCTGCGCGAGTTCAACGACCGCTACGGCACCCGCGGCATGGCCCGCGGCGCGGTCGTGCTGATCATCTCCGACGGCTGGGAAACCGGCGACCCGGCTCTGGTCGGCGCTCAGATGGCGAGGCTGCACCGGGTCGCCTACCGGATCGTGTGGGCGAACCCCCGGACGCAGAGCGACCGGTACCGGCCGGAGGTCGGGGGCATGGCCGCCGCCTGGCCCTACTGCGACGCCGTGGTCAGCGCGCACAACTTCGAATCGCTCGACGAGCTGCTGGCCGCGCTGCGCGCGCCGAGGGTGCAGCGCTCGGGCTTCGGGCCGGCGCTCGGCCCCTTAGTCGGCCCGTCCCGGCGCGGAACGGAGCTGACTGACCGCGTTCCGTCGCGATTCCGGGGCGTCCGGCCGGTGCCGTCGGGGCATGAACGGTCCATGACGAAGTCCCGCCCGCCGAGGTCGCGGCCGCCCGCTGTCGTGCACGATCTGCCCGCCACGATCGGCGACCGGCGCGGCCGCGGGCGGGCGGCGCGCAAGCGAGCCGGGCGGCGCGGGCTCGGGCACTGGGAGGAACGCGACCGGGGGCACGACGCGCTCGGCACGATCCTGGCCCAGAACAAGATCCGGGTTCCCGAACTCGTCCCCATCCGGCATTACCGGATGGCGATCTCACCGTGGAACTACTACCGGGGCGCGGCGGCGGTGATGGCCGGCGATCTGGCCTCGCAGCCCGACAGCGGGCTGATCGTCCAGTTGTGCGGCGACGCGCACGTCCTTAACTTCGGCCTGTGGGCCACGCCGGAGCGGAACCTGTCGTTCGACCTGCGCGACTTCGACGAAACGCTGCCCGGCCCGTTCGAATGGGACGTCAAGCGCTTTGCCGCCAGCCTGGTGGTGGCGGCGCGGGAGAACCGGATCAGGCCGAAGGTGGCCAACGCGGCGGTTGCCGCCGGGGTGGAGGCCTACTGCCGCCGCATCCGCCTGTACCGGACGATGCCCGAGCTCGACACCTGGTACGACAACATGCACGTCGACAGCCTGATCAGCTATTTCGAGCCGGCCGACCGCGGCCGGGTCTCCATCCACATCGAGAAGAAGCGCAAGCGCCGGACCAGCCGCGGCGCGTTCGCCAAGCTCACCACGATGGTGCACGGGCGTCCGCGGATCACCGCCGAACCCCCGATTCGCGTCACGATCGGCGACGATGAGCAGGACGACCTCACCGACCACCTGCTGGCCGAGTACCGGCTGACCCTCCAGGAGGACCGGCGGAGCCTGTTCGACCGGTTCACGGTGGTCGACGTGGTGCGCCAGGTGGTGGGGGTCGGCAGCGTGGGGATGCAGGTCTACCTGGTGCTGCTCGAGGGCCGGACCGGCGCCGACCCGCTGTTCCTCCAGGTCAAGCAGGCCGGGCCGGCCGTGTACGAGGAGCACACTCGACGCAGCCGCCACGACAATCACGGCGCCCGGGTGATCAATGGGAAGCGGCTGATCCAGAGCGCCACCGACATCTTCGTCGGCTGGGGCTCGCTGCACGGGAAGGACTACTACGTCAGGCAGTTCAGGGACATGAAGATCATCCCGAGCACCGAGCTCATCGCCCCCCGCCTGGTCGAGTTCGCCACCGCCTGCGGCGAGACGCTGGCCCGGGCCCACGCCCGGTCCGGCGACCCGGTGGCGATCGACGGCTACATCGGGAAGGGCCCCAAATTCGCGGCCGAGCTCGGCCGGTTCGCGCGGCAGTACGCCGACCAGAACGAACGGGACCACGCCCAGCTCGTCCGGGCCATCGCCCGCGGCAAGGTGGAAAGCCTGCCCGACTCGAGGCCCCGATTAGTCCACCGACCGGATAAGCGCACAAACTGACGCCGGGGTCTTTGGTTGCTTGCCGATTGACAACCTTGTTACCGCGATGAAACCGTTCGAGAGAGGTCGAAGGTCGAACTGGTCGGGGTCAAGCGGAGGTGCGGCATGCTGCGGACGGAAGAGAACGAGATCTTGACCAGGGTGGGTCCGGGGACGCTGATGGGCGAGCTGCTCCGCCGCTACTGGACGCCCGCCTGCCTGACGGCCGAGGTCCCGGAGCCGGGGGGCGCGCCCGCCCGGGTCCGGCTGCTGGGCGAGAACCTCGTCGCCTACCGCGACAGTTCCGGACGGGTGGGGTTGCTGCAGGAGAATTGCCCGCACCGGGGCGCGTCCCTGTACTTCGGGCGCAACGAGGGCGCCGCCCTGCGCTGCGTCTACCACGGGTGGGCGTTCGACGCCGACGGGCGATGCGTGGACATGCCCAGCGAGCCGCAGCCATTCTGCGAGAAGGTACGGATGCGGGCGTACCCCACCCACGAGTCGGGCGGGATCGTCTGGGCCTACCTGGGTCCCCGGGAGACGATGACGCCGTTCAGGGACTTCGGGACCGAAGGGCACGACGCGGCCGAGTTCATGGCGACGAAGCAGCTGACCACCTGTAACTGGGCGCAGGCGATGGAGGGCAACCTCGATACGGCCCACATCTCCCACCTGCATCAGTTCGACGGGATCGATGACATCCCCGATGACGGCTCCGACAAGCCCGGCTACCCGTCCAACGCGATGTCCTGGAAGTTCTGGCGGCACGACCGCGCCCCGCGCCTCGAACTCGAGGAGACCTGGTACGGATACCGGTACGCCGGCGTCAGGACCACGCCCAACGGCAACACCCACGTGCGCGTCACCGCCTACGCCCTGCCTTATTCGACGATGGTCGCCAGCATTCCGTTCAGCGTGGGCCACGGACTGTTCGTGCCGATCGACGATGAGAACTGCTGGCGCTATTTCGTCGGGCCGAAGGTCCGGCCGAATCCCCGCGAGCTCGGCGGCGCGAACCTCTTCTCCGTCGCCCCGTTCTCGACGCCGATATCGGCCTTCACCGACGGCATCATCCCTCGCCGGTACACCGCCGAGAACGACTACCTGATCGACCGCGAGAACCAGCGCGCCGGCATCTTCAGCGGCGTGTCTGACTTTGTCAGCCAGGACCTCATGGTGACCGAGTCGATGGGCCCGATCTACGACCGAAGCCAGGAGCAGCTCGGTTCCACCGACCGGGCCATCAGCCGGATGCGGCACATCCTCATCTCGGCCGCCAAGGGCCTAGCCGACGGCAAGGAGCCGCCTGCGGTGGCGGCCGGGCTCGATTACACGTCCATCCGGGGAGCGGAGAAGATCCTCGAGCCCGGCGAGGACTGGCGCGGCCTCGGCACCGACGAGGACCCGGTCGTCCGCGAGGCCCTCGGGGTCGACTGACGCGCTACGGCCCGCGCGCCATTCTGGTGCGCTGCGATGCGGGCGACGGCGAATGCGTCGACATTGCCACGGCGCCGAATCCACTTGCCTTGTGTTGGAAAATGACGGGATGATTGGGGGCATAAACCCCAGGGGGCGTTCATGGTCAGCCCGTACCCGCAATATCCGCAGTCCGCACCGTACGGCCCCGGGCCGCTGGCGCCGCCGCCCCCGCCTGACGCGATAAGGCGCGCCACGGGCCTGATATTCGCGGGGGCCGCGCTCTCGATCGTCTATGGGGTGGTGGACGGCCTGACCGCGCACAGCTCCGTGTTTTATACCTACTCGACGACCCAGTCGGGCACGACCGTCCATCAGGCGAGCTTCCTGGTCGGCGGGATCGTCAGCGGGATCATTGAGTGCCTGCTGTGGCTCTGGATGGCGTGGAAGATCAAGAGCGGCCGGAGGTGGGCGCGCGTGCTGTCCAGCGTGTTCTTCGGCTTCATGTGCCTTACTTTGCTCGGTGCCGTTGTGAATGCCAGCTCCCATGGCGATGCGGTCTTTTCGCTTCTCGTCGTCCTTGCCGAGTGGGGAGTCGGTCTCGCGGCGCTGATCAAGCTCTATCGTCCCGAGTCCAGCCAGTTCTTCGCGGCTGCCCGGCAGGCCAAACTCGCAACCGCATTTTCCCGGTCGTACCCGGCTGCCGCCAACCCGGGCGGACCGGTCGCTGGTTACCCGCCGCCGCCGCAGTACGCTCAGCCCCCGCAGTACGGTCAGCCCGCGCAGTACGGTCAGCCCGCGCAGTACGGTCAGCCCGCGCAGTACGGTCAGTCATCCGAGGACAGCGGTCCACCGCGGCCTTCCGAGTGATCCGCACACGTCATCGGGGATACGGCAGGCTGCGCGGCGAGGCTCGCTAAGCGCGGACTGGCCGCCCTCTCCTCGAGGCGCAATTGGCGGATCTCGGCCGTCCGGAGGGCGGGCAGCCGCCGGTGCGTGGCGGGACTCAGTCGCAGGAAGCCCGCCTGCAGGATCTGCAGGGTGTCGCCATGGGAGACCAGCAGGATGTGCCGACCGGAGTATCGCCGTTCCAAGTCGACGATGAGGGCGGTCGTCCGGTCAAGCACCGCGGCGGCCGACTCGACGCCGGTGCCGGCCTGGTCGGAGTCGATCTCGTCGGCCGCCCAGACCCGGGCGTAGTTGTCGGTCGCAGACCCTTCCCAGCCCCCGAAGCACCGCTCGCGAAGCCCCGGCGCCAGGTTGACCTCCGGTGCGTCGAGGTGCGCGCGCGCAATCTCCGCCGTCTGCCTCGCGCGCGAGAAGTCGGACGAGTAAATGACGGTGTCCCTCGACAGACCGCAGGCCCGCGCGGCCTCAAGCGCCTGAGCCTGGCCGAGCTCCGATAGCCCGTAATCGCCGCGCCGGTCGCTCTCGATGCGGCTCACGATGATGCCGGCCACGTTCGCCCGGCTCTGCCCGTGGCGCATGACGCTGTAGGTGTTCGCGAGGCGATCTACGCCGTTCAGATGGTTGGCGGTGCCGTCGGTGCCGATCAAGGGAGGCGCTGGCCGATCTCGGCCGGGTCCGCGCCGTTCTCCGCTCCGCACAGCCACGCGATGATCTCGCCGGCCGGCCGGTCAAGGGCCGATCGGTAGCCCTGGCCGGCCCACATGCTCATGCGCTCGGTGTCGCCCTTGCCCGCGGCGGCGGCCCGCAGTGCGCGGGTGGCGTTGTTGATCTCCGGATAGCCGGCCGGCGCATCGCCGTGGTCGAGCATGAACCGGTTGACCAGGCCCCGGGCCCACCGGCCGCTGAAGGCCCTGGTCATCGCCGTCGTCGTATAGCGCGGATCGACCAGCGCGTCCTTGTACAGCGGGTTCGCGCCGCTCTCCCGGCAGCGCAAGAACGCCGTCCCGCACTGGACCGCGACCGCCCCGGCCGCCAGCGCGACCTCGACCTGAGCCGGCTCCATGATGCCGCCCGCCGCGATCAGCGGGAGGTCGGTGACCTCGGCCACGTGGCCCATCAGGGGAAGCAGGCGATGACCCTCCCCGGTCGCGCTGTCATTGGCGAATGTGCCCCGATGAGCGCCCGCCTCCGAGCCCTGGACGCAGAGCGCGTCGGCGCCGGCGGCCGCCGCGATCGCGGCCTCGCCCGGGTCGGTCACCGTCACCACGACCAGGCAGCCGACGTCCGACAGGGCGGCGATCACCCCGGCCGGGGGACAGCCGAAGGTGAAGCTGACCAGCGCGGGCGGATCCGCCAGCAAGATCGCGATCTTCTCGTCCAGGCGATCGTCATCCCACGTCGGCTCGCCCAGGGACGCGCCCACCGCCTCGGCGTGGGCCGCCAGCGAGCTGACGTACTCGGCGATCGACTCGGCCTCGGCCGACGGAACGCCGGGGACGAACAAATTCACCCCGAACCGGTCCGGGCTGGCGGCCCGGACGGCCTCGATCTCGGCCGCCATGGCCGCCGGCGTCTTGTAGCCAGCGGCCAGGAAGCCCACCGCCCCGGCGTCGGCGGCCGCGATCACCAGCTCGGGCGTCGACGGGCCGCCAGCCATCGGCGCCACCACCACCGGTCGGCGCAACCAGTCAAGAACGTTTCGTTTCGCCATCGCTGCGACAGCTTATCCGGCGCCTCGGGACCCCACGAATCCCCTCACTCCCTCGGCCAGTGGGCGGGCACCCCGAGCTGGCCGGCCAGCTCCTCATAGCGGTCCTGCGCCAGCACGAGGCGGGCGGCCAGCAGGATCGCCTGCGGATCGGCGCCGGGCGGGCGCAGCACGCAGACGGTGCCGTCCGCCCCGCACTGGGTGACGACGAGCC
>Ga0302311_10005450_pt1 | contig 13432 bp, 10 predicted proteins | sample III_Palsa_N1_3_FD_200449 | JGI IMG/M metagenome (GOLD analysis project Ga0302311, IMG submission 200449) | Peat permafrost microbial communities from Stordalen Mire near Abisko, Sweden - III_Palsa_N1_3 | ecosystem: Environmental > Terrestrial > Soil > Palsa > Peat permafrost | place: Sweden... | reverse complement strand
CTGCTGCTGGGCATCGACGCGATCGACCGGGCCGAGGTGCGCCGCCTGATCGCCTGGTTCGATCTGAAGATGAACCGCGAAGTGACGCAGAACCTGGTCGGCGAGAAGATGCTGAAGCGCCAGCTGGGCTATGGCACGCCCAGCAGTGCGGCGATCCGCGCCGGCCATGCCAATATCCACTACCATCTCGACTACGTGGCCTTCCTGGTCGAGCGCCGCCGCTGGCTTGCCGGCGATCATTTCTCGCTGGCCGACATCGCCGCCGCCGCGCATTTCTCGGTGCTGGACTATGTCGGCGACGTGCCCTGGGGCAGCCACGAACTGGCCAAGGACTGGTACGCCCGCATCAAGTCCCGCCCCAGCTTCCGCCCGCTGCTGGCCGACCATATCCCCGGCAACCCGCCGCCGGAGCATTACACCGACCTGGATTTTTAGAGGACGCGACAGATGCCGCGGATCTCCGGACTGCTCGAAACCGCGCTCTATGTCGCCGACATGCCGCGGGCAGCCAGGTTCTTCAAGGAGGTGCTGGGGCTGAAGCCCATGCTATCGGGCGAACGTTTGACCGCGTTCGATGCCGGGCGTCAGGGCGTGCTGCTGCTGTTTCTCGAAGGCGGCTCCCTGGCCGACATGCCCGGGCCGCACGGCGTGGTGCCGGGCCATGACGGCAGCGGTCCCGTCCATATGGCGTTTGCGATCGAGCCTGACGACTACGAGCCCTGGCGTGTCCGTCTCGCCGACCATGGCGTGGCGCTCCGCGGTGAGGTCGCCTGGCCCAAGGGCGGACATAGTCTCTATTTCGACGATCCCGACGGCCATCTGATCGAACTGGCGACACCGGGGCTCTGGCCGAATTATTAGACCGGGCTCTCCAGCCGGTCGCGCTTCGCCAGCGACGGGAAGGCACGCATCCACAACAGCACCACCAGCAGGGTGCCTATGCCGCCGATCAGGGCCGCCGGCACCGCGCCGAACCAGCCGGCGGTGAGACCGGATTCGAACTCGCCCAGCTGGTTCGACGTGCCGATGAAGATGAAATTCACCGCACTCACCCGCCCGCGCATCTCATCCGGCGTCTCCAGCTGCACCAGCGACAGGCGGATGACGACGCTGATCGAGTCCGCAGCACCCAGCACGACCAGGGCGGCCAGCGACAGCCAGAACGAGGTCGAAAGCGCGAACACGATGGTGGCGAGCCCGAAGATCGCGACGGCGGTGAACATGATGCGCCCGACATGGGACTTGAGCGGCATTTGCCCCAACACCAGCGACATCGACAAGGCACCGACCGCCGGGGCCGAGCGCAGCAGGCCCAGGCCCCAGGGTCCGATCGCCAGAATATCATGGGCGAAGATCGGCAGCAGCGCCGTGGCGCCGCCCAGCAGCACCGCGAACAGGTCGAGCGAGATGGCGCCCAGCACCGCCGGCCGGCTGCGGATGAAGGCGACGCCGGCAAAGACCGAGGCCAGCGTCACCGGCTCGCGCCGGGGCGGCACCCGCTCCAGACGGATCAGGCCGATCAGCGTGCAGGACACCAGGAACAGCGCGGCCGAGATGGCATAGACCGCGCCCGGGCTGACGGCGTAGAGCAGCCCGCCCACGGCCGGACCGCAGATGATGGCCGACTGGCTGGCGGTCGACGACCAGGCGAGCGCCCGCGGCAGCAGACCGGCGGGCACCAGGCCCGGCAGCAGCGCCTGCAGCGTCGGCGCCTCGAACGCGCGGGCGCAGCCGATCAAAAAGATCGCCGCGAAGATCGACGCGATGCCGAGCCCCCCGGTGAACCAGGCGACCGCCAGGCCGGCAATGGCGAGCCCCTCGACCACCTGGCACAGCCGCACGATCAATTGCCGATCGTAGCGGTCGGCGACCGGACCCACCACGAAGGCGAGCGCCAGCGCCGGCACGAACTGCGCGAGGCCGACCAGGCCCAGCGCGAAGGCGCTGCCGGTCAGGCCATAGACCTGCCAGCCGATGGCGACCGCCTGCATCTGAAACGCGACGGTCGAAAACACGCGGGATGCCCAGAACAGCGCGAAGGCGCGGTGGCGCAGCACCGAGGTCGGGGCGGCAAGTTCGGGAACGGTCGACAAGGGATCGGCGGACAGGGCGAGAAGCTCCGGCGGATCGAGAACGGGCGCGCGGGTCCGAGCGTCGCGGGTGGCCCGGTTCCGGTCAAGCGGAGTTGAGCGGAGGGCTGGGCTGCAAAAGCGATGCACTCGACCTCGTTGCGACAGTTTTGCAGCTCACGCACAAGAAGTTGAATGGTACAAGGATAGGATATTAAGATCGTCACATAGGTCTTGCACATAACGCGCTATGATGCCGCTCTGACCTATAGTGCGTCAGCGACCGCAGCGCGCTTGTAACGGCCTGGGGAGGCCCGATGTGACAGAGTTCGTCCAACAAGATGAACTGCCGACCGGCGGATCACGTCGGATTCTTGTTATAGGCGGGGTGCTTCTTCTGGTGCTTATGCTCGTCACGACGGGGTTCACCATTCTGAACTCGCGCGACGAAACCATCGATCGCTACAGCCGGGACACCAACACGCTCTCACTGGCGCTTGCCGACCAGACCAATCGCGTGATGTCGAATGTCGAGACCGTGCTGCAGCAGATCCAGGACCAGATCGGCGCGCTCAAGCTTGCAACTCCGGCCGAATTCTCCAACAAGCTCAGTGGCGAGACCTTCGGACGCACGTTGCGCGACTGGGGCAAGACTCCGGTCCAGGTCGATGGCCTGGTTCTGGTCGACGCCTCCGGGTATCTCATCAACTCCTCGACCGAGATGTCGACGACGCCGGTCAACCTGTCCGATCGCGACTATTTCGTCCATTTCCTGAACGACCACGACAAGGCCAGCTTCATCGGCCGGCCGTTGCCGAACCGGCTCACGGGCGAACGGGCGTTCTATGTCGTGCGCCGGATCGACAATGAAGCGGGCGAGTTCCTGGGCCTGATCCTCGCCCGGATCGAGCTGTCGTCGTTTGAGCGCATCCTGGCGTCGATGGTGCCGACCGACGGCGGCTCCGTGGCGCTGTTTCGCAGCGACGGTACGATCCTGGCCCGCTCGCCGGAAGGACAGGCGGCGATTGGCTCCAAGATTTCGTCGGCGTCGCGCTGGTGGCGCGTCGTCGAGCATGGTGGTGGCACCTATCGATCGGCCGGGCAGTTCGACGAGGCGGCACGGATCATTTCCGTACATCCGGTGAAGGGCTTCCCGCTCGTCGTCGGTGTCACGGTGTTGGAGGACGCTGCCCTCAGCCAATGGATGCGGCAGTCGATCATGATCGGTTGCGCCTTCCTGCTCATCTCGCTCTGCGCCGCCTTCCTGTTCTATTGGTCGCTGCGGCAATATGGCCAGCTTGCGGCATCACGGACGAAGCTTGCGGCCAACAATGCCGAGCTGCGGGACAGCCGGCGCCGGTTCGAGCAGCAGGCAGCGGATATGGCGCGCGCCGCTGAGGCGCTCCGCGTCAGCGAATATCGGCTGGAACGGCAATCCAAGGCTCTGGAGGTAACGTTCAAATACATGGATCAGGGCATCATGATGGTCGACGCCAACCATCGCGTCGCCGTCTACAACGCCCGGGTCACCGAGATCATGGGGGTGCCCGAAGAGCTGTTGAGCCGCCACCCGTCGTTCGAGGAACTGCTGACCTATCAATGGGAACAGAATGAATTCACCGACACCACACCGGATGTCCAGAGCGTCATCCGCGATGGCGGCCTGTTGAAGAAAGCCCAGATCTATGAGCGCCGGCGCCCCAACGGCAAGACCGTGGAGGTGCGGAGCATTCCCCTGCCCGGTGGCGGTGTCGTGCTGACCTATACGGATATTTCCGACCGGGCCGCCGCCGAGGAAGCGCTCAATGCGGCCCGCGACGAAGCGGATGCGGCGCGCGACGAGGCTGACGCCGCCCGCGACCGGGCCGATGCCGCGCGCGATCTGGCCGACGCGGCGCGGAACGAGATGACAAGCGAGGCGAAGAGCTGAGCGGCGTCCGCACTGCAACATAATTGACGCACAATCCGCCCGACCGGCGGTAATCCGCTTCCGCAACGCCGATTTCCCGGACCCTTTCAGGCTGCTCACGGCTTACTATCGTGGGTCGCTCGCCGTCAGCGCGGCGATGTTGATGAAAGGCGAGTCATGGCGGTCTTGAGCGCATACCACCAGCGGTCCCCGCTGGAGCCCCAGCGCTTCACCGTGCGGCATGTCAGCACCTACAGCTATTCCGAGCCCGTGGGCTTCGGCGAACACCGCATGATGTTCCGCCCGCGCTCCAGCCACGACCTGCGCCTGGTCGCGACCGATCTGCGCATCACGCCGACGCCGTCGCGCCTGCATTGGCTGCACGACGTGTTCGACAATTCGGTCGCGGTCGCGAGCTTCGACACCGAGGCCGCCGAACTGCGCTTCGACAGCCGGGTGACGCTGGAGCATACCGAGACGCCGCTGCCGGATTATTCGCTGGAGCGCTATGCCGCGATCTGGCCGTTCATCTATACCGATGCCGAGGCGTCGGATCTGGTCAAGGCGCGCAACCGGCAATATCCCGACCGCGACGTCGATGACTGGGCGCGCTCGTTCCTGCCGCCCGACGGCGCCATGGGCACGATGGCGCTGCTGCGCGCCATGACCCAGAACATCTGGGGCACATTCCGTTACAAGAGGCGCCAGGAAAAGGGCGTCAACCACCCGGCCGAGACGCTGCAGTCGCGCAGCGGCAGCTGCCGCGATTTCGCCGTGCTGATGATGGAGGCCGCGCGCTCGCTGGGTCTCGCCGCCCGGTTCGTCAGCGGCTACATCTTCGTGCCCGACCGGGACACGACCCAGGGCGGCGGCGCCACCCATGCCTGGCTGCAGATCTATCTGCCCGGCGCCGGCTGGGTCGATTTCGATCCGACCAACAGCATCGTCGGCAACCGCCACCTGATCCGAGTCGCGGTCGCCTGGGATCATCACCATGCCCTGCCGCTGTGGGGCACCTGGAGCGGCGCGGCCGACGCGTTCCAAAGCCTCGAGGTCGAGGTCAGCGTCACCCAGGAAACCTCGTTGGAAGGACTGCCCGCATGAAGCTCCGCGTCGGCTACGAACTGGTCTACGAATGCCCGCAGCCGACGCCGATGATGCTGATGCTGAACACGCATTATTCGCGTGTGGATCATGTCGTCGAGGCCGACCTGCTCCGGACCGATCCGCCGGTGCCGATCCGGCATTATCGCGACGGGTTCGGCAATCTGTGCGCCCGCATCCTGGCGCCGCCGGGCCGGATCACGCTCTCGACCACGGCGCTGCTGGAGGTACCGGCCGAGCCCGAGACGCGGCCGGCGGAGGGCTGGCAGCACGCGGTCGAGGATCTGCCGGACGACAGCCTGGTGTTCCTGCTGGGCAGCCGCTATTGCGAGACCGACCTCTTGTCGAACATCGCCTGGGATCTGTTCGGCAATGCCGCACCCGGTGCCGCCCGAGTCCAGACGATCTGCGATTTCGTGCATAACCACATCCGGTTCGGCTATGCCCATGCCCGGCCGACCAAGACCGCGTGGGAGGCCTATCAGGAACGCCAGGGCGTGTGCCGCGATTTTGCCCATCTGGCAGTGACGCTGTGCCGGGCCATGAATATCCCGGCGCGCTACTGCACCGGCTATATCAGCGACATCGGCACGCCCAAGCCCTGGACCTCGATGGATTTCGCCGCCTGGTTCGAGGCCTATGTCGGCGGCAGCTGGCAAACCTACGATCCGCGCAACAATGTCCCGCGCATAGGCCGCGTGCTGATGGCCCGCGGCCGCGACGCGGCCGACGTGGCGCTCAGCAACATCTTCGGCCCGAACAGCCTGGTGAAGTTCGACGTGGTGTGCGGGTCGGAGGAATAACGGCGGCGCCAACCGTTAAAGCCTTCTTCACGCGCGCACGGCACCATCGAATCCTGCACATTCGCGGGGCGGAATTCATTGAGCTCGGGGGAAGCACGCCAACGCCTCTTTGGGGGCGGCGATCGGTTGAAGCTGGCGACGGTCCTGGGGGCCGTGGCAGTGCTGGTCGTGCTGTGGCTGGGGCTCACCTTCTATCTGCGCGACGCCGCGACCGCGGTCGACGATCGCGCGAGCCGCGATGCCGAATCCTATTCGCTCGCCCTCAAGGAACAGACCGAGCGGACATTGCTGGGCATCGACCAGAGCCTGCGGTTCCTGCAAAGCGCGTTTCAGGCCGATCCGACCGGGTTCAATCTCGCCCGCTGGCTGTCCCAGACCGGCGGCACGCTGGGTCCCGGCTGGCGCGCCGCACAGCTGGATGCAAAGGGCATCCTGATCGCCCACGGCACCGGCGAGGCGGTCGTGGACAAAGTCGATCTGTCGGATCGCGACTATTTTCGCATCCATCTCGACCAGGCCTCGGCCGGGCTGTTCGTCAGCCGTGCGGTGCTGGGCCGCCTCTCGCACCGATGGACCATACAGCTGAGCCGCAGGCTGGACACCGCGGACGGCGCCTTCGCCGGCATCCTGACCGTCTCGGCCGACCCCAGCTATCTGTCGCGCTTCTATGCCTCCGTCGATCTGGGCCCGCACAGCACGATCACGCTCATCGGACGCGACGGCTATATCCGCGCCCGTGCACCGGCAGCCGATTCGGCCTTCACTCAGGATTACTCTGGCAACGGGCTGTTCCAGGCCTTGGCGGCGTCGCCGCAGTCCGGCAGTTATTTCTCGCCCAGCACCGTCGATAACCAACCACGCATCTACGGCTATCGGGCACTCGAAGAGCTGCCGCTGGTCGTGGTGGTCGGCGTCTCGATGAAGGATGCCATGGGCACCTTCCGCTTCCAGCGCCGGCGGGCGATCATCGCCGCCGGCGCGGTCACATTCCTGGTGCTGGTCAGCCTCGCCCTGTTCCTGCGCGAGATCGAGCGCCGCCGCCGCCACGAGCGCGAACTGGCGGCCTCGGCCGAGGCGCTCGCCCATCAGGAGGCGCAATATCGCCTGCTGGCCGATCATTCGAGCGACATGATCGTCCGCGTCGGTCGCGATGGGGTGCGCACCTATGTCTCGCCCGCCTGCCGCCAGGTGTTGGGCTACGAGCCGGAGGAACTGGTCGGCCAGGCGCGGGCCAACACGATCCACCCGGAGGATCGGGCGCTCGTCGCCAACTCCTATGACGCCAACCTGCGGGGCCAGATCGCCCCATCGGTGGTCGCGCGCGCCTATAGACGCGACGGCAGCGTCATCTGGTTGGAAGCACGCCATCGCCAGGTCTATCAGCCAGGCGATCCGCTTCCGGTCGAGGTGATCTCGGTCATCCGCGACGTGACCGAGCAAAAGGAGGCCGAGGAATGGGTGCTGGCTGCCCATGACCGGCTGAAGGCTCAGACGGCCCTGCTGATCGCGGCGCGCGAGGCGGCCGAGGCGGCCAATGTCGCGAAGTCGGAATTCCTGGCCAACATGAGCCACGAAATCCGCACGCCGATGAACGGCATCATCGGCATGAACGGGTTGCTGATGCGCAGCACGCTCGACCCGGACCAGCGCAAATTCGCCCGCGCCGTCCATACCTCGGCCGAGGCGCTGCTGGCGATCATCAACGACATTCTCGACATTTCGAAGCTGGAGGCTGGCAAGGTCGAGCTGGAGGCGATCGATTTCGACCTGCAGGCGTTGATCGAGCAGGCGGTCGAGCTGCTGGCACCGCGCGCCCACGAACAGGGGCTGGAGATTGTGGTCTGGATCGACCCGCCCGCGCGCACCTGGTTCAAGGGCGACCCGACCCGCGTGCGCCAGATCCTGCTGAACCTGCTGTCGAACGCGGTCAAATTCACGCCCGAAGGCTTCATCGAGATCGAGGCGACGGTCAGCGTCGACGCGGGCGGCGGGCGGACCCTGCGCGTCGCGGTCGGCGACAGCGGCATCGGCATCAGCCCCGACGTCAAGGCGAAGCTGTTCCAGAAATTCCACCAGGCCGACGGCTCGATCACCCGACGCTTCGGCGGCTCGGGCCTGGGGCTGAGCATCAGCAAGGAGCTGGTCGAGCTGATGGGCGGCCGGATCGGTGCCGAGGATCGGCCGGGCGGCGGTGCGCTGTTCTGGATCGAGCTGCCGCTTGCCGCCGGCACGCCGATCTCGCCGCGTACGCCCGCGAGCCTGGCCGATCTCGGCCGCATCCGGGCGCTGATCGTCGACGATCTGGCGGTCAACCGCACCATTTTGCAGCGCAGCCTGGCCGAGGACGGTGTCGTGGCCGAAACTGCGCGCAGCGGTGCCGAGGCGCTGGAGGCGGTCGCCCGGGCGGTGCGCGCCGGCCGGCCGTTCGATCTCGTGCTGCTGGATCAGATGATGCCGGGCATAGCCGGCGAGGATGTCGGCGAGATGATCCGGTCCCGGCATGACTGGCCGCAACCCAAGCTGATCATGCTGTCGTCGGTCGGCACGCCCTTGAGCCACGAAAAGGCGGCCGGTGTCGGCTTCGACGCATTCCTGACCAAGCCGGTGCATCACGACGCCCTGATCCAGACCATCGCCGGCGCGTTCGGCCGCGGCAGTGCGACGGTACCCGACGAGACCGACCTCCTGGTGCCCGCGCGCCAGTCCGGCCGCATTCTGGTCGTCGACGACAACAGCATCAACCAGATGGTCGCCGAGGAAATCCTGACCCGCGCCGGCTATGCGGTCGATCTGGCCGGTGACGGGCTGCTGGCGATCGAAGCGGCGGAACGGCAGCGCTACGATCTGATCCTGATGGACGTGCAGATGCCGGAGATCGACGGCTATGAGGCGACGCGGCGGCTGCAGCGCATGACGCCCGCGATCACGGCCATCCCCGTGGTGGCGATGACCGCCAATGCGATGGCCGGGGACCGGGAGAAATGCCTCGACGCCGGCATGGTGGACTATATCGCCAAGCCGCTCGACGCCGCCGCCATGCTGCAGACCGTGGCGCTGTGGATCGAGCGATCCAGCGCGCGTTCCGTTCGGGTGGCTACACCCGAACGACAAGAATTCGCGCCAGACTAATAACGTTCGAGCAAGATCCGAATCGGATCTTGCTCTAGGGCGCGGGTTTGAGCGTCCAGCCGGTGGCGGCGTTGGTCAGGCGCGCGTGGCCCTCGATCGCCCTGCCCCGCACCATCGCGGTGGTCCGCAGCAGGATCCTGTCCTCGCCGTTCCAGCGATCGAAGCGATAGAGCACATCGCCCTTCGGCGTATATTGCCAGACCGGCGCCGTCCCTTCTGCCGACCAGAGTTGGATGCCGTTGAACCCGTCGGCAGAGGACGCGCGCACCAGCACCAGCGTCCGGCCGCTCGGCGAAAAATGCGGCTCGCCCTGGAGCGCTGTCACATGGCCGCTGCGGTCATCGACCCAGGCATATTCGTCGCCCTGGTAAAAGCCGACCAGGACCAGGAAGCCGTGATGGGCCGCATCATGGCCGCGATAGATGAAGCTCATGCAGGTCGCATCGCTGACGACGCCGCCGTCCTGGCCGCAGGCATCGCGGTTCGCCAGCACGACCGGGCCGACCCCGGTCTTGAGCGACAGCGTGCCGGCCGTGCGCACCGCGAGGTCGCCCGACGCAGCGAGGGCTGCGGGCTCCGCTTGGGCGTAGGGCCGGAGGAAAGTCCCATCCTGCCGCGGCGGCGTCATGGCTGTCGACAGGGCCAACGCCAGACCGCACCCGACGAGCGCCATACCGGGGGCGCCGGCCAACGGGGCCAGATGTCCCGGGTCGCTGATGTCGGACCCCATGTTCCATCGCCGCATCGGCACGCCTCGACCGTGCTGTAGATGCTGGAAATCTGCCTCGAAAAATCGCCGAAAAATAGAGTAATTCCGGCAAATGCTCGTCACATGCTGACGCCCTCGTGCGCCAGCAGCCAGCGCTTGCGGTCGAGCCCACCGGCATAGCCGGTCAGGTCGCGGTTCTGGCCGATGACCCGATGGCAGGCGAGAATGATCGCGACCGGGTTCAGCGAATTGGCATAGCCCACCGCCCGGCTCGCCTTCGGCCGCCCCATCCGGGCCGCGAGCGCGCCATAGGTCGTGACCGTGCCGACCGGAATTTCCCTCAATGCCCGCCAGCACTGCTCCTGGAATTCCGTGCCGCCGGTCGTGACCGGCAAGCCGTCGAACGCACTGAAGTCGCCGCCAAGATAGGCCCGCGTCCGCGCGGACGCCCCGAGCGGATCGGCCCGCTCGACCAGGCGGAATTGGCCATAGCGTTTGGTCAGAAGCGCGTTCATCCGCGCCTCGTAGCCGGCATAGTCGAGGGCGACCAGGCTGGCGCCGTCGCTGACCAGCAGAATATCGCCGATCAAACTCGGCACCCGGTCAAAATCGAGTGGGGTCATTTCATCCTCCAGTCCCGCCGCCGAGACTCATCCACAGATGCAGGGCGGCATAGGCGCGCCAGGGTCGCCAAGCCTCGGCACGCGCATCCATTTCCTTGAAGCTGGGCAACACGCCCGCCACCACCATCGCCTTGCGCAATCCCAGATCGCCCGAGGGAAAGGCATCGGGCTCGCGCAGCGCCCGCATCGCGATGTAGTGCGCGGTCCAGGGGCCGATGCCGGGCAGCGCATCCAGCCGGGCGACCAGCTCATCGAGCGGCAGGCGCCCCTCGAACAGGGCCGGCTCGGCCAGGGCGGCGCGGGCGAGGCCGGCGATGGTCTCCGCCCGCTTCGTCGGGATGCGCAGCACGCCCGGATCGGCCGCGACGAGGGCGGCTGGCGCCGGGAACACCTGGGTCAGGCCGTCCGGCGGCGGCCCGTCGTCCAGCTGCAGCGGCGTGCCATAGGCGACTGCGACGCGCCCGGCAAGCGTGGTCGCAGCGGCGACGCTGACCTGCTGCCCCAAGATCGCGCGCACCGCCAGCTCGAACGGGTCCCAGGCGCCCGGCACGCGCAGGCCCGGGCGGGCCGCCACCATCGACGCCAGCAGCGGATCGCGGCCGAACTGCGCCTGGATCGCGGCGATGTCGGTCATCAGGTCGAACTGCCGGCCGAGGCGGGCTGCGATCGCCGGATGGCTCCCCGCATCGGGATGGCGGATGGTCACGCCCAACGCACCATCCGCATCGGGCCCAAGCTCGATCGTGCCGTGCCGGCCGTGGAGGTCGATGGTGCGGCGATAGACCAGGCCGGAGACCGCCTCCACGCCCGGAATGCAGCGCGGTGCCAGGAAACCCGCGATCAGGGTCCAATCGAACGGATGATGGACCGGCAGAGGAAAATGAGCATCAATCATGGCCGCGATCTTGATCCGCTCCCGCGACACCGTCTCGCGGTTTTCGGACGTCGTGATTGGTTGCATCCGTTACCGTTTGATGAGAGTAAAGGCTTTATGACAGGATCCGCCGCCGCCCGCCCAAGAGGCGGCCAGGAACAGGGATGCGAGACCGAATGAATTTTGCGCGCCGGCTCGGCCTTGCAGCCAGCCTCCTCGCCCTCTCGCTGGCGGCGCCGCCCGCCGGTGCCGCGGAAACCGTGCTGCGGCGGCCAAACTCGGCGGAGCCTGAATCGCTCGATCCGCAAAAGATCACCGGCCTGTCGGAGTCCAATGTCGATTGGGATCTGTTCGAACCCCTGATCACCCTCGACGCCGACCGCCGGCCGGTGCCCGGCGCCGCCATCAGCTGGGACGTCTCGGCCGACAAGAAGATCTGGACCTTCCACCTGCGTCCGAACGAGCAATGGTCTGACGGCAGTCCGCTGACCGCCGGAGACTGGGTCTATTCGTTCCGCCGCCTGGTCGATCCGGCGACCGGTGCCGCCAAATACGAGCAGATCCGCAGCGTGGTGAATGCCGAAGCGATCGCGAGCGGGCGCGAGAAGGACCTGACCAAGCTGGGCATCGTCGCGGTCGACGCGGATACACTCCGCTTCACCTTGACCCAGCCACAGCTGATCCTGCCGCTGCTGATCTCCGATCATGGCGCCTTTCCGATCCCGCGCGCCGCGGTCGAGAAATGGGGCAATCAATGGACCCGGCCGGGACACATCATCTCGAACGGCCCGTATCAGCTGGAAAGCTGGAATCCGCACGACAAGATCGTGCTGACCAAGAACCCGCTGTTCCATGATGCGGCCCATGTCGCGATCGACAAGGTCATCTATTTTCCGGTCGATGACCTCAACCGCGGCGTCAAACAATATCGGGCTGGCGAACTGGATTGGGCTTCGCTGCCGAAATCCCAATTGGCCTGGGCCCGCAAGGAGATGGCGTCGGAGCTGCACAGTGGCGACGCGCAGTTTCTCTGGTACGTGTTCTTCAACATGAAGCACGGACCGTTGGCCGGGCCGGAGCATAAGGATATCCGCGAGGCGATGTCGCTCGCGGTCGATCGCCAGACCATTGTCGACAAGATCGATCCGCGCGGGCAGAAGCCGGCCTATTCCATGATGTCGTCGTTGATGCCGGACTACACGCCACAGGCCTACGACTGGCAGGCGCAGCCCTATGCCGAGCGGCTGGCGCACGCCAAGCAGCTGATGGCGGGTCTGGGCTATGGCCCCGAGCATCCGTTGAAGCTGACGCTCAGCTATACCACCAACGACGATGTCCGGGTCTATCTGCTGGCGCTCGCCGCGATGTGGAAACCGATCGGGATCGAGGCGACGCTCGATAACATGGAATGGCAGGTCTATCAGTCGAAGATCCGCCAACTGGACTATGAGATGGGCGTGTTGAGCGAAGTTCCCGACTTCGACGATCCGACCGAATATCTGGTGCCGTACCGCAGCGATGCCGGGCTCTACAATCACGACGGCTATGCCAATCCTGCGTTCGACGCGCTGATGGACCAGGCATCGAACGCGACCGAGCTGCCGGCACGGCGTGCGGCATTGGAAGCGGCCGAGAAGACCCTGCTGGCCGACTATGCCCTGGTGCCGCTGCAATATGGCGTCGCCAATTACCTGGTCACTCCGCGCCTGGTCGGCCGCCGCGACAGTCTGGCCTATCCGCAAACGCGCTATCTCTCGTTCAAGGACTAGCCCCCCATGCGCCTCGCTCCCTTCGCCGCCGGCCTGATGGCCATCCTCCTGGCCTCGACCGCCGCCCAAGCTCAGCAGGTTCTGCACCGACCAAGCGAGTCGGAACCGGATACGCTCGACCCACAGAAGACGTCGAGCGCCGTACCGATCGCGATCGGCCGCGACCTGTTCGCCGGTCTGGCCATGTTGGACGAGCACGAGAAGCCGGTGCCAGCAGCGGCCGAGAGCTGGGACGTCTCGCCCGACAAGCGGATCTGGACCTTCCATCTGCGCCATGACGGCAAATGGTCGAACGGCGATCCGGTGACCTCGGCCGATTTCCTCTATAGTTTCCGCCGCCTGGTCGATCCCGCGACGGCAGCCGCCGATCCGTCGGACCTGAACCAGGTCGTGGGCTACGACGCGATCATCTCCGGCAAGGAGAAGGACCTGTCCAAGCTGGG
>Ga0302311_10005448_pt1 | contig 13439 bp, 14 predicted proteins | sample III_Palsa_N1_3_FD_200449 | JGI IMG/M metagenome (GOLD analysis project Ga0302311, IMG submission 200449) | Peat permafrost microbial communities from Stordalen Mire near Abisko, Sweden - III_Palsa_N1_3 | ecosystem: Environmental > Terrestrial > Soil > Palsa > Peat permafrost | place: Sweden... | reverse complement strand
CTGATGTTGGCGCCGGTGCATGTGCGGGTGCGGATGCGATGAGCCAGACTGACCTGGCCTGGCCGAGCGCGAGTGCGCGCGTTCCGCGCGGCACTCTGCTCAAAGTCCGCGCAACACCTCGATCGCCTCCTCGATCCGTTCCACCGCGTGGATCGTCAGTCCTTCGACCGGCTTCTTCGGTGCGTTCGCCTTCGGCACGATGGCCACCGAGAAGCCCAGCTTGGCGGCTTCCTTCAGCCGATCCTGTCCGCGCGGCGCCGGCCGCACCTCGCCGGCCAGCCCGACTTCGCCGAACGCGAGGAAGCCGCGCGGCAGCGCCCGGTTGCGGATCGAGCTCTGGATCGCCAGCAGCACCGCCAGGTCGGCCGCCGGCTCGCTGATGCGCACGCCGCCCACCGCGTTGACGAAGACGTCCTGGTCGCCGGTGGACACGCCCGCGTGCCGATGCAGCACCGCCAGCAGCATCGCGAGGCGGTCGCGCTCCAGGCCCACCGACAGCCGCCGCGGACTCGGGCCGCCGGCGTCGACCAGCGCCTGGATCTCGACCAGCATCGGCCGCGTGCCCTCCAGCGTGACCAGCACGCAGCTGCCCGGCACCGGCTCGCCGTGCGTCGACAGGAAGATCGCGCTCGGGTTGGCGACGCCCTTGAGCCCGCGCTCGGTCATCGCGAACACGCCGATCTCGTTGACCGCGCCGAAGCGGTTCTTGAAGGCGCGCACCAGGCGGAAGCTGGAGTGGGTGTCGCCCTCGAAGTACAGCACCGTGTCGACGATGTGCTCCAGCACGCGCGGCCCGGCCAGGCTGCCGTCCTTGGTGACGTGGCCCACCAGCACGATGGTGCAGCCGCCCGACTTGGCGGTGCGCGTGAGCTGCGCCGAGCACTCGCGTACCTGCGCCACCGAGCCGGGCGCCGAGGTGAGCTGCTCCGAATAGAGCGTCTGGATCGAGTCGATGACGCAGAACGCCGGCTGCTCGGACTCGATCGTGGCCAGGATGCGTTCCAGGTTGATCTCGGCCAGCACGCGCACGTGCGCGCTGGTGAGGTCGAGCCGGCGCGAGCGCAGCGCCAGTTGTGCGCCGGATTCCTCGCCGGTGACGTAGAGCACCTTCATCTGCGTGGCGAGCGCGTCGACCGCCTGCAGCAGCAGCGTGCTCTTGCCGATGCCCGGGTCGCCGCCGATCAGCACGACGCCGCCGGCCACGATGCCACCGCCCAGCACGCGGTCCAGCTCTTCGATGCCGGTGGGCGTGCGCGCGATCTCGCCGGCGTCGATGTCGGCCAGCGTGGCCACCGGCTGGCTGCGGGTGAGCGCCTGGAAGCGGTTCTTGCCCGCCGCGGCGCCCGTCGGCTCGCCGACGCCTTCCTCCAGCGTGTTCCATTCGTTGCAGTGCGGGCAGCGGCCGAGCCACTTCGGGTGGGTGCCGCCGCAGGCGGAGCAGGTGTAGACGGTCTTGGGAGCAGCCATGGCGCCATTGTCGCCTACTGTTCAAACATACAGGTCGGAAAATCGCGCGATTTCTCGCCGATCCGCGCCGGCCGGGTTCGCGCAGGGCCGGCTACGATGACGCGATGACCACACTCACCACCCGCCACGCCACGCCCGACGACCTCGACGCACTCGCCCCGCTGTTCGACGCCTACCGCCGCTTCTACGAGCAACCCGGCGACGTCGCGCTCGCCAGCGAGTACCTGCACGCGCGCATGGAGCGCGGCGAGTCGACGATCCTGGTCGCCGAGGCCGACGGCCAGCTGCTGGGCTTCTGCCAGCTGTACCCGACCTGGTGCTCGGTCGCCGCGGCGCGCATCTTCGTGCTGTACGACCTGTTCGTCGACGCGGGCGTGCGCCGCGCCGGCGTCGGCCGGGCGCTGATGCTGGCGGCGCAGGACTTCGGGCGCAGGGCCGGCGCGGTCCGGCTCGACCTGAGCACGGCGCGCACGAACGCCCGCGCGCAGGCGTTGTACGAATCGCTGGGCTGGCGGCGCGACGACGTCTACCTCGTCTACAACCTGCCGCTCGCCAACGACTGAACAAGTCCCATGGACGCGCCGGGTGGACGACATTCGTTCATCATGGCGACCCACCTCGGACATCCCGCATGACCCTCGCCACCTGGATCACCTTCTTCCTCGCCTGCTGGGCGATCAGCCTGTCGCCCGGGCCGGGCGCGATTGCGTCGATGACCGCCGGACTGAACCACGGCTTCCGGCGCGGCTACATCACGGTGTTCGGCCTGGTGCTGGGCATCTGGACGCAGGTGATGGTCGTCGCCGCCGGACTGGGAGCGGTGATCGCGGCGTCCAACACGGTGTTCACGGTGCTGAAGTTCTGCGGGGCCGCCTATCTCGTGTGGATCGGCATCTCGCAGTGGCGCGCCAGCGACAGGCCGCTGGTCGCCGCATCGACCGACACGCCGGTGCTGACCGCCCGGCAACTGATCGTGCGCGGCTGGGCGATCAACGCCACGAATCCGAAGGCGGCGGTGTTCATGCTGGCCGTGGTGACCAACTTCATCGACCCGGCGCGGCCGCTGCTGCCGCAGTACGCGAGCATCGCGCTGTCGCTGTCGTTCACCGACCTGGTGGTGATGGCCGGCTACGTGGCGCTGGCCGCGCGCGTGCTGCGCGCGCTGGACGAGCCGCACCACGTTCGCATCATGAACCGCAGCTTCGGCAGCCTGTTCATCGTGGCCGGCACGCTGCTCGCCACGTTCCGCCGCAGCGCCTGACATCTTCCAGCACCTGAGTCCCGGAGCCCGCCATGACCGCCGATTCCCTCGTGATCCTCACCGGCGCGTCGCGCGGCCTCGGCCAGGCGATGGCCGCGCAATACCTGGCCGACGGCGCGTTCGTGCTGGGGCTGTCGCGCCAGCAGTCGACGGAGCTGCGGGCCTCGGGCGCGGGTGGGGTGGAGCAATGGCCGGTGGACTTGTCCGATCCGCTGCCGGTGGCCGAGCGCCTGGGCGCCTGGCTGGCCGATTTCGAACGCCGCGCCGGCGCCGCGCTGCCCAAGCGCGTGCGGGTGATCCACAACGCCGCACTGCTGAGCGTTCCGGGCAACGTCGCCGAAGGCGATCCGGCCGATCTCGCGCAAAGCCTGCGCATCGGCCTGGAGGCGCCGGTGGCGCTGACCGCGGCGTTCCTGCGCGCGACCGCGCACTGGGCGGCTTCCGACCGTCGCGTGCTGTTCGTGTCGTCCGGCCTCGGCCGTCGCGCGATGGCCGGCAGCGCCGCCTACTGCGCGCAGAAGGCCGGGCTCGACCACTTCGCCCGCGCGCTGGCGCTCGAGGAGGAGAGCCGGCCGCACGGCGCGCGCGTGGCGTCGGTGGCGCCGGGCATCATCGACACCGACATGCAGAAGCAGTTGCGCGGCGCCGACCAGCAGCGCTTTCCCGAGCGCGTGAAGTTCGACGAGTTCCACCGCAGCGGAGCGCTCGACAGCCCCGCCACGGCCGCCGCCAAGGTGATCGCGCTGCTGGAGCGCGCGGACTACGGCGCCAATCCGGTGACCGACGTTCGCAGCTGAGCGCCGTGGCCCGCCCGCGCGCGTCACGCGACGGGCGCGCGAGTGAACAGCCCGTCAGGCCGTCACGCGGACCGGCACACGCAGCGCCAGCGCGCACATCAGCTCGTAGCCGATCGTGCCGGCCGGCTTCGCGACCTCGTCGATGGGCAGCACCGACGACGCCGGGCCATGGCCCCACAGCGTCACCTCCGCGCCGATGCCGGCGCCCGGCACCGGGTTCAGGTCGACGGTGATCATGTCCATCGACACGCGCCCCACGATTCGCGTGCGCACGCCGTTCACCAGCACCGGCGTGCCCGTGGGCGCATGGCGCGGATAGCCGTCGGCATAGCCGCAGGCGACCACGCCGATGCGCAGCGCACCCTCGGCCGTGAACGCGCTGCCGTAGCCGACGGTGTCGCCGGCCTGCAGCTGCTGCACGGCGATCAGCTTGCTGCGCAAGGTCATCGCGGGGCGCAGTTTCCAGTCGCTGATCGTGCGTTCGGGGAAGTCGGGAGCGCTTCCGTAGCTCATGATGCCGGCGCGCACCCAGTCGTTGGCGATGCGCGGCGCCATGGCGAGCGGGTCGGCGCCGTGGCGCAGCGTGGCGGCGCTGTTGGCGAGCGTGCGTTCGCCGGCCATGTCGGCCGTGGTGGCCTCGAACACCGCGAGCTGGTGGGCGACGCCGCGGTCGCCGTCGGCGTCCGAGAAGTGCGTCATCAGCGAGATCTCGTCGACCTGCGGCAGCTGTTCCAGCCGCGCGCGGGCGCCGCGGAAGGCGGTCGGCGTGAAGCCGAGGCGGTTCATGCCGCTGTTGAGCTTCAGGAAGACCCTGTGCGGCGTGTGGGTCTTGTGCTCGGCGAGCCAGTCGATCTGCTCCTCGCAATGCACCGCGTGCCACAGGCCCAGGCGCGAGCACAGCTCCAGGTCGCGCTGCTCGAAGCAGCCCTCCAGCATCAGGATCGGGCCGCGCCAGCCGAGCGCACGGATGCGCTGGGCCTCGTCGAAATCGAGCAGCGCGAAGCCGTCCGCTCCTCGCAGGCCGTCGAACGCCCGTTCTATGCCGTGTCCGTACGCGTTGGCCTTGACGACGGCCCAGACGCGGGCGTCCGGGGCCGCCTCGCGGGCCCGCCCGAGGTTGTGGGCGAGGGCATCGGTGTGGATGAGGGCTTCGATGGGACGGGGCATGCGCGAATTATGACGACCCCCGCGCCCTTCGTTCGCATCCCCCCGAGGGGGCGCGCGGGCGCCTCCGGAGCGGCCGCGCGCCCGCCCGCACCCTGTTCAGGGCTTCGCCCAGGACGACGCCCCCGCGGCTTCGCCGGGGGTTGAACACGACTTCGTCACGCAGGTGACAGGTTGGCGCATGCTATAAAGCCGCTCGCCCTATGGAGAGATTTCCCAGGCGCGGGGCCTGCAGCAGGGTGGCCTCGTCGCCGACGATGCCGAACGAATGAAAAGAGGTTTCTACACCATCATGTCGGCGCAGTTCTTCAGCTCGCTGGCCGACAACGCCTTGTTCGTCGCGGCCATCGAGTTGATGAAAGGCGCCGGCGCGGCGGAGTGGCAGCGCGCGGCCCTGGTGCCGATGTTCGCGCTGTTCTACGTCGTGCTCGCGCCGTTCCTCGGCGCGTTCTCGGATGCGGTTCCCAAGGGCAAGGTGATGTTCTACGCGAACGCCATCAAGGTGGCCGCGTGCCTGCTGATGCTCTACGGCGGCCATCCCCTGATCGCGTACGCGTTCGTCGGCCTGGGCGCCGCCGCGTACTCGCCGGCGAAATACGGCATCCTCACCGAGCTGCTGCCCACGTCGCAGCTGGTCAAGGCCAACGGCTGGATCGAGGGCCTGACGATCCTGTCGATCATCTTCGGCGCCGGCCTCGGCGGCCAGCTCACCGGGCCGCGGATCTCGCCCTACCTGCTGTCGGTGCACGTTCCCTTCATCGACTTCGGCATCCACACGCCGGCGCAGGCGACGGTCGCGTGCATGGTGGTGCTCTACGTCATCGCCGCGGCGTTCAACCTGCGCATCCCGCGCACGGACGCCACGTTGGAGCCGTTCGCCGGCAAGGCGAGCGAGCTGCTGCGCGATTTCAGCCAGTGCAACGCGCGCCTGTGGGACGACAAGCTGGGGCAGATCTCGCTGGCGACGACCACGCTGTTCTGGGGCGTGTCCGGCAACCTGCGCTACCTCGTGCTGGCCTGGGCCGGCGTCGCGCTGGCCTTCGACACGCCGCATGCGACGCTGCTGCTCGTGCTGGTCGGACTCGGCACCGCCACCGGCGCGCTGGTCGCCTCGGTGACCGTGCGGCTGGTGCACGCCACGCGCGTGATCCTGCTGGGCGTCGCGCTGGGCCTGGCGGTCATCGCCATCAACACGATGCACAGCGTCTGGATCGCCGGCCCGTTCCTCACGCTGCTGGGTGCGATCGGCGGCTACATGGTGGTGCCGATGAACGCGCTGCTGCAGCATCGCGGGCACAACCTGATGGGCTCGGGCCGCTCGATCGCCGTGCAGAACTTCAACGAGCAGGCCGCCATCCTCGGCGTCGGCGCGCTCTATTCCGCGCTGACGCGCGTCGGCCTGCAGGTGTACACGTCGATCACGATCTTCGGTGTGTTCGTCGCCCTGATGAGCCTGCTGATCTACCGGTGGCATCGCAGCAATCTGGTGAACCACCGCGAGGAGGTCGAGGACCTGCTCGCGATCGCGCGCTCGGACAGCCACTGAGATGACGGCCCCGCTCCCGCGGCCCCGTCCCGCGGGTCCGGTGCTCGCCCTGGTGGTCAACGCCTTCGTGTGGGGCGTGTCGTGGTGGCCGTTCCGACACCTGCAGGCGATGGGCCTGCATCCGTTGTGGGCCACGGTGCAGATCTACGCGCTGTCGGCGCTGGCGATCGTCGCCTGGCGGCCCGCTTCGCTGCGCCAGCTGCTGCGCCATCGCGCGCTGTGGCTGATCATGTTCGCGTCGGGCGCCACCAACGCCACGTTCAACTGGGCGGTGAGCATCGGCGACGTCGTGCGCGTGGTGCTGCTGTTCTACCTGATGCCGCTGTGGTCGCTGCTGCTGGCGCGCGTCATCCTGCACGAGAAGCTGACGCCCGGCTCGGTGGCGCGCGTCGCGATGGCGCTGGCCGGCGCGGCGCTGGTGCTGTCGCACGGCGAGCATGCGGGCGCTGGCGCGGGCCATTCCGTCGGGATCCTGCCCGACGTGCTCGCGATCCTCGGCGGCTTCGCGTTCGCGCTGAACAACGTGATGCTCAAGCGCGAGGCCGCGCAGCCCGAGGAAGGGCGCGCGCTGGCGATGTTCTCCGGCGGCGCGGCGGTGGCTGCGATCACCGCGACGCTGCTGTCGATGGACGGCGTCGCCGGCGTGGGTTGGCCGGTGGGCCTGAACCACTGGCTGTTGCCCGGGCTGGGTCTCGCGATCGCCTTCATGGTGTCGAACCTGTGCCTGCAGTACGGCGCGGCGCGCCTGTCGGCGGCCGTCACCGCGGTGGTGATGCCCTGCGAGGTGCTGTTCGCCGCGCTCACCTCCGTGTGGTGGGGCGGGGCGACGCTGCACGCGACGGTGCTGGTCGGCGGCGCGCTGATCCTGGCCGCGACGCTGGCCAGCGCGTTCGAAAAGCGCTGAAGGATTCGCGTTCGCACGCATGATGCGCGCGGGCGCGGCTGGTCTACCATCCGCATCACCTCAAGGAGACCCCATGTCCGCCAAGACGCTTTACGACTTTTCCGCCACCTCGATCCAGGGCCAGCCGGCCGACTTCGGAGCCCAGCGCGGCAAGGTCTTCCTGATCGTCAACACGGCCAGCAAGTGCGGCTTCACGCCGCAGTTCGCCGGGCTGGAGCAGCTGGCCGCCGACTACAAGGAGCGCGGCCTGGTCGTCGTCGGCTTCCCGTGCAACCAGTTCGGCCACCAGGATCCGGGCGCGAATTCCGAGATCGAGAGCTTCTGCCAGCTGAACTACGGCGTCACGTTCCCGATGATGGAGAAGGTCGACGTCAACGGCGCCAAGGCGCATCCGCTGTGGAAGTGGCTCAAGTCCGAGAAGTCGGGCGCGCTCGGCATCGACGCGATCAAGTGGAACTTCACCAAGTTCCTGGTCGGCAAGGACGGCCACGTGATCAAGCGCTTCGGCCCGATGGACGAGCCGGACAAGATGCGCGCCGACATCGAGGCTGCCTTGGCGTCCTGACTGCCCGGCTCGCTTCGCTTCCCGGCCCCGAGGGGTTCACGCCGGCTTGCTCCGGGCGGCTTGCCCGCGTCAGTGGATCTCGGGCGTCGGCCAGCGCGCGATCTCCAGCGCGCGATAGCGCCGCACGATCCATCCGCGCGCGGCCCACTGCGCGAGCCACTCGTTGGCGGTCTGGCGCGACACGTTCGCGCGTGTGGCGAGCTCGGACTGCGTCAGCTGCATCGTCCACGGGCCGGCGCCCACGGGCGTCGCGCGGCCCTCATGGCGCAGGTGCTGCAGCGCGATGCACAGGCGCTCGCCGGCGCCGCGGTGGCGTGCGGCCTCCAGCAGCTTCAGCGTGCCGTCGTAGCGGCGCGCGAACTCGCGCATCAGCGCGCGCGCGAAGCCGGGCACCTCGTCCATGAGCCAGGCATACGCGGCCGGGGCGATCACCAGCAGCCGCGTCGGCTCCAGCGCCAGCGCCTCGTAGGTGGACGGCAGTCCGGTGACGAAAGACGCCAGGCCGAACGTGTAGCCGGGCTCGACGTTCTCCACCACCGACAACTGCCCCTGCGCGTTCGAGAAGCGCGACTCGATGCTGCCGGCCAGCACGCCGAACAGCGCAGGCGTGGCGTCGCCCTGCGCGAACAGCGTCGCGCCGGCGGCCAGCCGGCGCGTGCGCAGGCGCGACTCGGCGTCGGCCCATTGCGTCGGGCTCCAGGCGATGTCGGGGAAGTTGAAGTCGAACAGGGCGCGCACCTCGGGGCTCATTCCGGGATTGTCGGGTAATTGACAATCCAGCGGCCGTCACCGGACTACGCTCGTTCCATCGCCACTCGACGCCGCGCTCCATGCCCTCCGCAGCCGCCCCCGAGACCGTCGCCCGCCTGCAGGCGAAGTTCGACCATTTCGCCCGCCACGCGTTCGCGGACGAGCCGCTGTACGCCGCGCTGGCCGCGGCCGCCGCCGCGCGCGCCGACTGGGCCGCGCTGCTGGCCGCCGCACCCGCCACGCAGCAGTTGCCGCTGCTGTGGCTGGCCGCGCTGCAGGACCGCGTGCTGGAGCTCGCCGACGCCGGAGAGCGGCCGCCGCTGGCCGACTACTTCGCGAGTGCCGGCGGCGCCCGCGTGCCCGACGCCGCGCTGCTCGCGCATCTGCAAGACTTCATCGCCGCCCACCGCGACGCGCTCGTCGCCCGCATCGCCACGCGCACCACGCAGACCAACGAGATCGGCCGCTGCGCGGTGCTGTGGCCCCTCCTGCAAGACCTGGCCGAGTCGTCGGGGCGACGTCCGATGGCGCTGATGGACGTCGGCTGCAGCGCCGGCCTGAACCTGGGCGTCGACCGCTGGCGCTACCGCTACGTCGACGATGCCACCGGTGCGACGATCGCCACGACGCCGCCCGATCGCGATCCGGCGGCGCCGGAGATCGCGTGCCGCGTGCGCGCGGGCGCGCGCCCGTCCGCGACTGCGGAGCCCGGGATCGTCAGCCGGCTCGGCGTCGACTTGAGCCCGATCTGCGTCGACGACGCCGCCGAGGTGCGCTGGCTGCGCGCCTGCGTGTGGCCGCACGACGCCGAACGCCGCGCGCGCTTCGACGCCGCCGTGGCGATCGCGCGCGCGCAGCGCTGGCCGCTGGACACCACCACCGACGCCGCCGCGAGCATCGAGGCGTGGCTGCGCGACGTGCCGGGCGGCGTGACGCCGGTCGTCTTCAACAGCTGGGTGCTGCAGTACTTCGACGCGGCACTGCTGCGTCGGCACGTCGACAGCATGCTGGGCCAGGTCGCCCGGCACGGTGTCGTGTGGATCAGCGCCGAGGATCCGACGCGCTCGCACACATGGTGGCCCGGCAAGCCCGCCTCCGAGGCCGACGCGTTGCCCAACGCGACGTCGTGGACGATCGCGCGCCCCGACGGCCGCGGCGGCGTCGCGTGGGAGCTCGCCGCGACGTCGCATGCCCATGGTCGCTGGATGCAATGGAAGGGTTGAGGCGGGCGGTGGGCCGATAATCCGCCTTCGACCTTCCAACCGAGTCCATGCCCCATGTTCGAGCACATTGAACCCTTCGCCGGTGATCCGATCCTGTCGTTGAACGAGGATTTCCAGAAGGATCCGCGTCCCCACAAGATCAACCTGTCGATCGGCATCTACTTCGACGACGAGGGCCGCATTCCGGTGCTGGACTGCGTGCACAAGGCCGAGGCGCAACTGCTGGCCAAGGGCGGCGCGAAGCCGTACCTGCCGATCGAAGGCAATGCCGACTTCCGCCGCGGCGTGCAGACGCTGCTGTTCGGCGCGGGCTCGAAGGCCGTGGCCGACGGCCGCGTCGTCACGCTGCAGACCGTGGGATCGAGCAGCGCGCTGAAGGTCGGCGCCGACTTTGTCAAGCGCTGGTTCCCCGAGTCGGGCGTGTGGGTCAGCGATCCGACCTGGGACAACCACCGCTCGATGTTCGAGGGCGCGGGCGTCAAGGTGTCGACCTACCCGTACTACGACGCGGCCACCGGCGGCCTGAAGTTCGACGCGATGCTCGCGACGCTGTCCGACCTGCCCGCCCGCAGCGTCGTGCTGCTGCACGCCTGCTGCCACAACCCGACCGGCGTCGACCTGACGCCCGCGCAGTGGGAGCAACTGGTGCCCGTGCTGAAGTCGCGCCGGCTACTGCCGTTCCTGGACATCGCCTACCAGGGCTACGGCGACGGCATCGAGGAAGACGCGTTCGCGATCCGCGCGCTGGCCGACGCCGGGGTGCCGTTCTTCTGCGCCAACTCGTTCTCCAAGAGCATGAGCCTGTACGGCGAACGCGCCGGCGGCCTGAGCCTGTGCGCGCCGAGCGCGGCCGAGGCGCAGCTCGCGCTGGGCCAGCTGAAGGCGACGGTGCGCCGCAACTACTCGAGCCCGTCCATCCACGCCGGCGGCGTCGTCGCCACGGTGCTGGACACCCCGGCGCTGCATGAATCGTGGGTGGCCGACGTCAACGCGATGCGCACGCGCATCAAGACGATGCGCAAGACGCTGCACGGCGTGCTCAGCGCGAAGGTGCCGGGCCGCAACTTCGACTACTTTCTGACGCAGCGCGGCATGTTCAGCTACACGGGCCTGTCCGCGGCCCAGGTCGACCGGCTGCGCGAGGAGTTCGCCGTCTACCTGATCCGCTCGGGCCGCATGTGCGTGGCCGGGCTGAACACGCGCAACGTCGAGGCGACGGCCAACGCGATCGCGGCGGTGCTCTGAGGCGAGCGATGGGCGGCGGGGGACGTCTCGTGATGACGGGCTGCGGGCCGGATTCCGCGGCTTGCGGCCCGGAACCGGCATGCACGACGCCAGATTGCGCGCCCGAAACCGGACCTCCGGACCGTCGAGATGCCCGCTAAGGCCAGGATTGCTCTCGCAAGTTGTCCAGAAGCCAGCGCGCACCCTTTCCGAGCGGTCGTGCGCGAGCGTGAACTACATAAAGAGGAACAGGGCCGGGAAGGATGCCTGAATCGTCGATGGCAAGGCGTTTCAGACGGCCCTCTGCCAAATGTCGTTCCACGAGATGGAGCGGCATGGTCCCCCAGCCGAAGCCTGCCAGCAGGAATTCCAGCCGCCGAGAAAGGTCGACGAAGCGCCACACGCGAGGACTGACGACGCTGTGACTCGGCCCGGAGGGATCGTGCGGATTCGTGAGCACGAGTTGAACGTGTTGCGAGAGGATCTCGCGGCTGAGCGGTCGATTTTCCAGTGCCAGTGGATGCTGAGGGCCCGCCACCGGTACGAGCGTCATGGACATGACGGGATAGGCTTGCAAATCCTGGGCGCTCGTCGGATCGAGCAGGCACAGCGCAATCATTGCTGAACCATCGCGGGCGCGACGTTCCCCGCCCCAGGCCGCTTCGGTGTAGGCGGTCAAGGCCAGATTGGGGAACTCCAGCTGCAGACCGGCCAGGCTACGCATCACCGGCTCGATCGGGATGATGGTGTCGACGGCAATGGTGAGTTCGGGCTCGAGCCCGGCCGCCATGGCGCTCGATGTCCGGTCGAACAAGTCGGCCTGCATGATGACCTGGCGTGCCTGCGCGACGAGCGCACGTCCCGCATCGGTGAATTTCGGTGCGCGTCCGCTTCGGTCGAACAGCACGAGCCCCTGTGTTTCTTCGAGTGACTGGATCGCGTGGCTGACCGCTGACTGCACGCGCCGCAACTTCCGGCCTGCCGCCGAGAAACTCCCGGTTTCTTCGATGGCGATGAGCATCCTTAGCTGATCCAGGGTCACGGCGCCGAGCATCAACTATCTCCTTTATCGATGGATCGCATCGATATTTTATCGCTTCCGCGATGGGGTCGTGCTGCCTAGAGTCCATGCAGGACCACGGCGCTGCCGTGTGGCCGACAAGGCCGGAAATGCCTTCCGCCCAAACCGCCGTCCGGCTGGCGCTGCACTGGCTTCACTCACCAGGCGGCCCTCCACCCACCTCTATCCACCCAAGGAATTCACCATGCTCGACCATATCGGACTCCGTACCAGCCAATTCGACGCACTCGTGCGCTTCTACGAGGCGACGCTGGCGCCGCTCGGCTGCACAAAGCTCTTTGCGTGGGAAGGCGGCGCGGGATTCGGGCGCAATGGCGCCGCCGCACTGTGGATCCATGCGTCCACGACCAAGCCGACCGGCATTCATCTCGCCCTCTCCGGAGCGGATCGCGCAGCCGTCGATGCCTTCTACAGGGCCGCTCTCGGCGCCGGTGCGACTGACAACGGCAAGCCTGGTCTGAGAACGGACTATCACGCGAACTACTACGCGGCGTTCGTGACCGATCCCGACGGCAACAACCTCGAAGCGGTCTGCCGCGTCGCACCGTCAACGCGGCACCCCGCCGAAGCGGCCTGAAAGCCACGGGGGCGCTCGTCCCAATACGTTAGAAGCGCCAGTGCCGGTTCCCTGTCCTTCCGATGAAGGACGCCGGCCTGGCGACAACCATGAGGTCAGATATGCACAAGCTGCTTGCAATCGAAGTAGGTTCCCGTTTGGATGACTCCACCTCGCGCGGACAGCCATCCGGCACGACGAAGGCGGGAATGGCGATGCGCGCGCGCATCTCAGGGCTCTTGCTGGGGCTGTTTCTGACGGTCAATGCCCACGGGCAGTCCCAGCGCGCGCCTGCCGCGAGTGCAGTGGCTGCGCCGATCGAGACTGGTTACTACATCAAGTTCAAGGTCAAGCCAGGCAAGAACGCCGACTTCGAGAATGCAATCAAGGAGATGATGGTGGGAGTCCGGGAGAAGGAACCCGGCAACCTCTACTGCGACCTGTTCCACCTCCCCCAAGACTCCCAGACATACGCGATCATCGAGCGCTACAGGGATGTTCAGGCGAGCAAAGCGCACGGCGAAAGCGAGTACATCAAGAAGCTCGGAGCCGCGCTGGCGGACAACCTGCTGGAGGGCCCTCCCGAGCTGCAGGCGCTCGTGTTCGTCCGCTCGAAGTAGTCGTCCCGAGGGCCTGGCGCCCTCCCGATCCAGGGCGCCGGCCTCGGCGCCACTTGGCTGCGCAAAGCGCTGGCGGCCGCGCGGCGCACACCGAGGCCTCCCTGCCGGCAACTTCCTCAATGCCTCACCAACGGTTGCCGCGCCGCGGCGTCGATCACCAGCTCGCGCAGCCAACGATGCGCGGGGTCGTCGTCCTTGCGCAGGTGCCACATCATCTCGACGTTGACGGACGCGAGCGACAGCGGCAGCGGCTTCTGCACGAGGCGATGCTCGACGCCGGT
>Ga0302311_10005445_pt1 | contig 13442 bp, 14 predicted proteins | sample III_Palsa_N1_3_FD_200449 | JGI IMG/M metagenome (GOLD analysis project Ga0302311, IMG submission 200449) | Peat permafrost microbial communities from Stordalen Mire near Abisko, Sweden - III_Palsa_N1_3 | ecosystem: Environmental > Terrestrial > Soil > Palsa > Peat permafrost | place: Sweden... | reverse complement strand
GCAGGCGTTTGAACATGAAGCGGCGGACCTTTCGGGTGGGCTGATCTAAGCGGGCGCTAATCTAGCAATCGACAGGACATTCCACAAGGCGAGGTGTATGATTTCGCGCCGTTTTTTCTGCAGAATTTGAACGCTCTCACATGAGTCTCAAGCGCAGCGACATCGAGAATATCGCCATGTTGGCACGCCTCGCGCTCAGTGAGAGCGAGGTGCCGGTTTACCTCGAGAGCCTCTCGCGCATCATGGCGCTGGTGGGCGAGCTCGAGCGCGCCGATACCAGCGCGGTCGAGCCGATGGCGCATCCGCTGCCCGGTCAGCGCCAGCGACTGCGCGTCGATGCGGTGACCGAGACCGATCAGCACCGCCTCTATCAGCGCAATGCGCCGCAAACGCAGGCCGATCTGTACCTGGTGCCGCGAGTGATTGAATGACCGGCTGGCACGCCAACACGGTCGCCGAGCTCTCGGCGGCGCTGCACGAGGGCAGCGTCTCGAGCGTGGAGCTGACCGGGCTGTACCTCGCGCGCATCGCGCAGCATCAGGGCGCGCTCAATGCGTTCATCAGTGTCACGCAGGAGGCTGCGCTGCTCCAGGCCGAGCGCGCCGATGCACGGCTGCGTGCCGGGGAGCGCGGCGCGCTGATCGGCGTGCCGATCGCACACAAGGATATATTTTGTACCGCCGGAGAGAGGACGACCTGCGGCTCGCGCATGCTGGCGAACTTCGTCTCCCCCTATGACGCGACCGTGGTCGAGCGTCTGCGAGCCGCTGGCGCCGTCATGCTGGGCAAGACCAACATGGATGAGTTCGCGATGGGCTCCTCCAGCGAGACCAGTTACTTCGGACCGGTGCGCAACCCCTGGGACCCGGCGCGCGTGCCGGGCGGCTCCTCCGGCGGCTCGGCGCCGGCCGCTACGGCGACCGACACGGGCGGCTCGATCCGCCAGCCCGCCGCGCTGTGTGGCGTGACCGGCCTCAAGCCCACCTATGGCCGGGTATCGCGCTTCGGCATGGTCGCGTTCGCTTCGAGCCTGGATCAGGGCGGCCTGCTCACGATCAGCGCCGAGGACGCGGCAGTGCTGCTGGCAGCGATGGCCGGCTTCGATGAGCGCGACTCCACCAGCGTCGAGCTGCCCGTGCCCGATTACACGGCCTCGCTCGCACAGCCATTGAAGGGATTGAAGATCGGGCTGCTGCACGAATTCTTCGATCAGGGGCTCGATCCGCAGATCGAGCAGCGCATTCGCGATGCGCTCGATGTGCTGCGCCTCGAGGGCGCGAGCCTCAGGGACGTGAGCCTGCCGAACCTGCCCTTGTCGGTGCCGACTTACTATGTGGTCGCGCCGGCGGAGTGCTCATCGAACCTCGCGCGCTTCGATGGCGTGCGCTACGGCTATCGCTGCGAGCGTCCACGCGATCTGCTCGATCTGTACCAGCGCTCGCGTGGCGAGGGCTTTGGCGCCGAGGTCAAGCGGCGCATCATGGTCGGCACCTATGTGCTTTCGGCGGGCTATTACGATGCCTATTACCTGAAGGCGCAGCGCGTGCGCGCGCTCATCAGCGCGGATTTCGCACGCGCTTTCCACGAGGTCGACGTGCTGATCGGCCCGACCACGCCGACGGCCGCCTTCGAGCTGGGCGCCAAGACCGGCGATCCGGTCACGATGTACCTCAACGACATCTATACGATCGGCGCCAATCTGGCCGGGCTGCCCGCGATCTCGGTGCCGTGCGGCTTCGTGCAGGGATTGCCGGTGGGCATGCAGATCATCGGGCCGCATTTCTCCGAGCCCAGATTGCTCAATGTGGCCCACCGCTACCAGTGCGAGAGCGACTGGCATCGGCGCGCGCCGCCGGGATTTACCTGATGGAGTGGGAAACCGTCATCGGCCTGGAGATCCATGCCCAGCTGCTGACGCGCTCGAAGATCTTCTCGGGAGCGGCGACCGCCTATGGCGCACCGCCCAACGCTCAGGCCAGTCTGATTGATCTGGCCTATCCCGGCGTGCTGCCGGTGCTCAACGCCGAGGCGGTGCGCATGGCCGTGAAGTTCGGCCTGGCGATCAACGCACGCGTCATGCGTCGCTCGGTGTTTGCGCGCAAGAATTACTTTTACCCCGATCTGCCCAAGGGCTATCAAATCAGCCAGTACGAACTGCCGATCGTATGTGGCGGTGCCGTGTGCATCCTGCTCGAGGACGGCACGGAGAAGCGCATCGGGGTCACGCGCGCGCACCTCGAGGAGGATGCCGGCAAGTCGCTGCACGAGGCCATCCCCGGCCTGACCGGCATCGATCTTAATCGCGCCGGCACGCCGCTGATCGAAATCGTCTCCGACCCGGATATGCGCTCGGCGCGTGAGGCCGTCGCCTACTTGAAGAAAATGCACACACTGGTGCGTTATCTGCGCATCTGCGACGGCAATATGCAGGAGGGCTCGTTCCGCTGCGACGCCAATGTCTCGGTGCGGCCGCGCGGGACCGAGAAGCTCGGCACCCGCGCGGAGATCAAGAATCTCAATTCGTTCCGCTTTGTCGAAAAGGCGATCCAGTTCGAGGTGGCGCGCCAGATCGAATTGCTCGAGGCCGGTGGCAACGTCGTGCAGGAGACACGTCTGTACGATGCCGATCGCGGCGAGACCCGCGCCATGCGCTCGAAGGAGCAGGCCAACGACTATCGCTACTTTCCTGATCCGGACCTGCTGCCGGTCGAGATCGATGAGCCCGCCATCGATGCCATCGCCGCGAGCCTGCCGGAGCTGCCGGATCAGAAGGCGCAGCGCTTCATCACCGAGTATGGCTTGTCCGCCTACGACGCCGGGGTGCTCACTGCCAGCAACGAGCTCGCGGACTACTACGAGCAGGTCGTGCTGCATCTGGCGGGCCATGCGAAGCTCGCGGCCAACAGCGTCATGGGCGAGCTCGCCGGCCTGCTCAACCGCGACGGGCTCGAGATCGGCGCCAGCCCCGTGGACGCCGCGGGCCTGGCGTTGCTGCTGCAGCGGATCGTCGATAATACGATCTCGGGCAAGCTGGCCAAGGAGGTGCTCGAGGCCATGTGGCAGGAGCGTGCGAGCGCCGATGCGATCATCGAGGCGCGCGGCCTGCGCCAGATCACCGATGAGTCGGCGATCGAACGCGCGATCGACGCCGTGATGAGCGCACATGCGGCACAATTGGCCGACTATCGCGCGGGCAAGGACAAGCTGTTTGGTTTCTTTGTTGGTCAGGTCATGAAGGCCACAGGCGGTAAGGCCAACCCGGCTCGACTCAACGAGCTGCTCAGGAAAAAGCTCAGTGGCTGAGCAGCCCGAGCACGATGGGGAGCTGCGCCGCTTCATCCTGGAGCGCCACCCGGTGCGCGGCTTCTGGATCGGGCTCGACGGGGCCTGGCGCGAGCTGTTGCGCCATCAGGACTACGAGCCGGACGTGCAGGGGCTGCTCGGCGAGGCGGTCGCGGCCACGGTGCTGTTGGCCGCGACGCTCAAATTTCACGGCACGCTCACGCTGCAGATCACGGGCGATGGCCCGCTGTCACTGCTGGTAGCGCAGTGCACGCATGATTTCTCGATTCGCGCGGTCGCACGCGCCGTACGGCGCGGTCCTGGGGCGCTCAGTTTCAACGAGCTGGTCGGGCGCTCGCGCCTGAGCGTCACCATCGAGGCCGATGAGCGCGCCGCGCGCTACCAGGGCATCGTCGCACTCGAGGGCGTGAACCTGGCCCATTGCATCGAGAATTACTTTGCTACCTCTGAGCAATTGCCGACTCGCATTGCTCTGTTCGCCGACGAGGGGTGCGCCGCCGGGGTCTTGTTGCAAAGGCTGCCATCGTCCGACCTGGAGGATCACTTGCCCGGCGCAATCTCGCAGCACGCATGGGACGCTCTGCAATCACGCCTGGCAACGCTCGAGCCGCGATTGCTGCGAGTCGCCAGCGCCGAGCAGGTGCTGCAGCACGTCTGCGGCGAGCACGATTGCCGGCTCTTTCGCGCCAATCCGGTGCACTTTGCCTGCCGCTGCGACGTCGCGCGCGTCGCGAACGTGCTGCGCTCACTGGGCCTGCAGGAGCTGCGCGGCATACTGGCCGAGCAGGGCGCGGTGAGCGTGACCTGCGAGTTCTGCGGCCGTCCCTATCGCTTCGATCCGATCGACGTCGAGCGTCTGTTTGCCGTCCTGCCGACGCCGGAGAGCTCGAGCTCGCTCAACTGACTAGGGTGCCGGCAGCGGCGTCTTTTAGGTCTTGAGCGAGAACGGCGTGAAATGGGTCGTGCGATCGAAGTAGTCCTCGTGCTCGGCGCGCTTGAGAAACCCGACAACGCGGTAGGTCAGAGGCGTCATGATGATCTCCCAACCGCTCTTGAACACATACTGCGTGAGCATGACACTGCCCAGCAGCGTCGTGTCCCAGAGTCCATAAAAGGCGATCGAGTAGAACAGCGCCGAATCGATCAGTTCTCCGCACAGCGTCGAGCCGACCGTGCGGGTCCAGAGCCAGCGGCCATTGGTCCACAGCTTCATCTTCGCCATCACGTAGCTGTTGACAAAGGAACCGCACCAGAAGGCGATGATCGAGGCGCCGGCGATGCGCGGGGTCTGGCCGAAGATTCGTGCCACGGCAGCCTGCTCCGCGGCCCCATCGGCGGTCGCCGGCAGCGCGACAATCACACTGGCCATCACCGAGGCGAAGCCGAGGGCCGCAAAGCCGGCCCAGACCACGCGCCGATCGCGCGCGTAGCCGTAGACCTCGGTCAGGATGTCGCCGAACAGATAAGACAGAGGAAAGAACAGCACACCGGCCAGGTACGTCACGCTGCCAAACACGGGCAGATGCACGGTTGATTTCTTGGCCGCGCCGATCAGGTTGGCGCACAGCACGATGCAGACGTAGGCGGCCATCAGAAAGTCGTAGTAACGATATTGACGCTCGGCCTTCATGGCGGCTCGATCGCATTGAGGTAGGCAGCGCCGCCGAGCGCTGCCATTTGCCGCAGCGTCCAATCGCGCTGCGCGAGCAGGTAGCGCGAGGGCGCATCGACGCGATACAGGCGCGGATTGGGCAGCACCACGGCGAGCAACGCGCTGTCGGGGCTGTTGAGCCTCGATGCATCCTTGTGGAAGAAGATCCGCGCGGCCGCCTGCACGCCGTAAATGCCGCGGCCGAATTCGGCGATGTTCAGATACACCTCGAGAATGCGCTCCTTGGGCCAGCAGGCCTCGATCATCACGGTGAACATGGCCTCCAGGGCCTTGCGCACAAAGCTGCGGCCGGACCATAAAAACAGGTTCTTTGCTACCTGCTGAGTGATGGTGCTCGCGCCGCGCAAGCGCGCGCCGTGCTCGTGCGCGCGCACGGCAGCGCGAATCGATTTGAAATCGAAGCCGGCGTGGAACGGGAACTGCTGGTCTTCGGCGGCGATCACGGCAATGGCGGCACGCGGGGAGATCGCCTCGAGATCGACCCATTGGTAGCGCGTGCGATAACTGCGATCACCGTGCCAGAGCGCCGCGGTCCACGCCTCGAGCATGAACGCGCTCGTGGGTGGGTTGAGCCAGCGCAGCGACAGGACGGCCGCGGCACTGAGCGCCAGTGCGCCGACGAGCGCGAACAAAAGCGTGCGCGCAATGCGCCACGGCAGGCCGCGCCGGCGGCGCGGTTGCGAATCGCCGTGGGTCCGCGCCTTGATCATTGAGGCGTAGCGCGGCTACGGGGTAGCGTCCATCCGGCGCGCCGAGTTGATCAGCACATCGACCAACGGGGCGTCGGCAAAGCCATGGCGGCGGCCGGTGGGTACCGCGGCGATAAGATCGATCACTTCCATGCCCTCGCTCACGCGACCAAACACCGCATAACCGTGCTGTCCTGGCCGCTGATCGAGAAACTCATTGTCGGCGAGATTGACGAAGAACTGCGAGGTGGCGCTGTGAATCTCATCGGTACGCGCCATCGACAGGCTGCCGCGGCGGTTGCGCAGGCCGTTCGAGGCCTCGTTGCGCACGGGCTCGTGCGTTTTCTTCTGCACATAGTCGCTCGTGAGCCCGCCGCCCTGGATCACGAAGCCCGGTACGATGCGGTGAAAGAGCGTGCCGTCGAAGTGGCCGTCATCGACATAGCGCAGGAAATTGGCCACGGTCTGCGGCGCTTCCTGCGCAAACAGCTCGATCGTGAAGCCGCCGTGTGTAGTCTCGAATCGAACCATGCATCGCTCCTCGACCCGCCCGGCTATGGCAGCCATTGTGCCTCGATGACCCGCTCGCGGCCGCTGAGGTCACGGTGGCAGCGTACGCGAGTAAAGCCCACGGCCACAAGCGCGCGCTCGAGCTGGCGGGCCTGACCCAGTCCGTGCTCGAGCACCAGCCAGCCGCCGGGCTCGAGAAACGCGCCGGCATGCGCAATCAAATGAGTCAGCGCCTCGAGCCCGCTCGGCCCGGCGCTCAATGCGAGGCGCGGCTCGAAGCGCAATGAGTCGGCGCTGGCCTCGGGCTCGCTCACGTAGGGCGGATTGCTCAGGATCGCGTGGAAGCGCCGGGCGCCCAGGGGCGTAAACCAGTCGCCCTCGAGGAACTCGATGTGCTCGGCAAGCGCGAGGCGCTGGGCGTTGAGGCGCGCGACGCGCAATGCCGCCGCACAGCGATCGGTCGCTACGAGCCTCCAGTGCGGGCGTTCGGCTGCCAGCGCGAGCGCGATTGCGCCCGATCCGGTGCCAAGTTCGGCCACGCGCCTTGCAGCGCTGTCGCTGCTGCGCGGCGCGGTCAATAGTGCGAGCGCGCGCTCGACAACGAGCTCGCTCTCGGGTCGCGGAATCAGCACTGCCGGGCTGACCGTCAGCGGTAGCGACCAGAACTCACGCTCACCGGTCAGGTAGGCTAGCGGCTCCCCCTGGATGCGACGCTGCAGCAGCGAGCTAAAACGCGCGGCCGTGCCCGCATCGAGGTGCTGCTCGGGGTGCGCATGCAGGTGGCTGCGCGCTCGGCGCAGCACATGCGCGAGCAGCAGCTCGGCCTCGAGCCTTGCGCTCTCATGCGCGGCGGCGAGGGCTGCGCTTGCCTCGGCGAGCGTGCTGCGCACTGTCCGGCTCGTCGTGCTCGCCTCGATCGGCGGCTCTGTTAGATTGTCGGCCGGTTTCATATCGGAGACATTATGAGCGCTTCCGCGCCGTCGCCGCACAGTGCGAGCCTGCGCGCTGTGCTGGAGAGCACGGCGCAGCTGTTTCGCGCCACCGTGCTCAAATGCCTGCCGCTGGGCATGCTGGCGGTCTTATGCGCGCAGCTGGCCAACGTGTACTGGATCGCCGCCGGTCACCCGATCCGCTTCAGCGCGCGACACGATCTGAACTACGCGTTGCTGAGCTTGTTTGGCGCCGTGATCGAGCTGTGGCTGATCGGCGCCATGATGCTGCGCCAGCGCGCCGTCGTGCTCGGCGCGCCGCTGCGCCTTGCCGCCGAGCTGCGCGCGGCGCTCGTGCGCCTGCCCTCGATACTGGCCAGCGTGCTGCTGGCCATCCTCAGCGTCGCCGCCGGGCTCGTGCTGCTGATCGCGCCCGGAGTGTTTCTGCTGATCTGCTATCTGATCGTGCTGCCGATCATCTTGTTCGAGGGGCTCGGCCCCTATGCGGCTCTGCTGCGCAGCGTGCAGCTGCTGCGGCCGCTCTGGGGACGCTCGCTGGCCGCCCTGGTGTTCGCGCTGCTGGCGTTCCTGATCTGTGCGCTGGCATTCGCGGCGGTCATCAGCGTGCTGGCCGGACTGCTCGCCGGCAACGGGCCGGCGCTCGAGGCGATCGAGACCGCGAGCTCCGTGGCGCTCGGCGCATTGCTGTTCGTGTTCCTGAGCGCGCTCGCGCTCGTGCTTCATTCCGCCGCCAGCAGCTCAGCCTGATACTCGCGGCTCAGGGCCTGCAGCAACTCATCGAGCGCGCCGTCCAGGATCTCGGGCAGACGATAGAGCGTCAGGTTGATGCGATGATCGGTCACGCGGCCCTGCGGAAAGTTATAGGTGCGGATGCGCTCGGAGCGATCCCCGCTGCCGATCTGCAATTTGCGTGACTGCGCCTGCGCCGACTGCTGCCTGGCCTGTTCGGCATCCAGCAGACGCGCGGCGAGCAGCGCCATCGCGCGCGCACGGTTCTTGTGCTGCGAGCGCTCGTCCTGGCACTCCACCACGATGCCGCTCGGCAGATGCGTGATGCGCACGGCCGAGTCGGTCTTGTTGACATGCTGGCCGCCCGCGCCCGATGAACGGTAGGTATCGACGCGCAGCTCCGACGGATTGATCTGCACTTTATCGATCTCGTCGAGCTCGGGCAGGATCGCCACAGTCACCGCCGAGGTGTGGATGCGCCCCTGCGCCTCGGTCGCCGGCACGCGCTGCACGCGATGCGTGCCGGATTCGAACTTCAGGCGCGAGAACACGCCGCGACCGCTGATGCGGCAGATCACTTCGCGATAGCCGCCGTGCTCGCCAGGACTCTCGCTGAGCGTTTCGATCTGCCAGCCCTGAGTCTCGGCGTAGCGGCTGTACATGCGCAGCAGATCGCCGACGAATATGGCCGCCTCGTCGCCGCCGGTGCCGGCACGGATCTCGAGAAAAATATTGCGCTCGTCGTGTGGATCGCGCGGCAGCAAAAGCAATTGCAGTGCTTCATAGCGCTCGGCCATAGCGTGTTGCACGGCGGCGACTTCCTCCTCCCCAAGCCCGCGCATGGCGGCGTCCGTGTCTCCCAGCATGGCCTGCGCGGTGGACAGCTCTTGCTCGAGCCGCCGGTAATCGCTGAAGGCGGACGCCGTGGGCGCCAGGCGTGCGTATTCGACGGAAAGTTCCCGAAAGCGCTGAGGATCCTCGTGCACTTCGGGCTCGGCCAGCAGGCCGGCGAGCTCCTCGAAACGCTGCTCGGCCTTTTCGAGCTTTTGGCGGATTGATGTTTTCATCTTCAGCTATAGTCTAGCGGCCATGGAGCCCAGCTACCGCCGCCGCCCCGCTGCCGCGCTGTTCGCCAGCGCCGCCGCGCTGTGTGTGGCGCACTTCGCCCACGCGGCGCAGAGTGCACGCGACCAGGAAGAATCCAACGCCCTGATTATGACCGCCGAAATCGCGCTGCAGCGCGACGACTGCGGCCGCGCATCGGCCGATTACACGGTTGCAGCCCAGCGCTTGAGCGATGCGAAGCTGGCCGCGCGCGCCGTGGATGTCGCTCTGGACTGCGGCCAGTACGAGGTGGCCACGCGAGCGGCGGCGCGCTGGCGCGCGCTCGTGCCCGCCGACCCGGACACGTTGCGCGCGCTGATGCGCGCGGAGCTCGGCCTCTATCACATCGACGATGCGCGCAGCGCCTTGGAGAGCTGGCTCAAGGACGCTGCCGCGCCAAGCGCGCGTGCCGGCGCGCATGGGGGAGCGCGCGCGGGCAGCGCTGCCAACGCGACGGCCGATGCGATCCTGCAGGTCGCGCAGGAGGCTGGCATACCGGCGACGCTGGCAATGCTGCGCGGGGTGCAGGCCGAGCCGTTGCGTAGTGCCCCGACGCAGCTCGCGCTGGCCAACCTGGCACTGGATGGCTGGAATTATCGCGAAGCGCTGCAGTACGGACAAAATGCACTGAACGCCGGGGCCGAGCGAGCGCCCGCGCAAGTACTGCTGGCGCGCGCGCATGCGGGCCTTGGCGAGGCCGATCAGGCCGTGGCCGCGGCCGGTGCGGCGCGCAATGCCGCGCCCAAAGAGCAGAACTTCGCGCCCGCGGATGTCCTGCTGCTGCTGGGGCGCGAGCGCGATGCGCGGGTGGCGCTGGAGGCGCTGCGCGACGCTCCCGGCCCGCAGCATTTGCAGGCGCAGCGCCGCCTCGGATTGCTGGCCTTCAACCGCGGCGACTATGAGGAGGCGCAGCGCGATTTCTCCGAGCTGCTCAGTGACCACGATTCCTCGGCGATCGCGGTCTACTATCTGGCCGCCATCGCCGATCGGCGCAACGATGTTGCCACGGCGCTGCGCGGCTACGAGCTGCTGGGCGGTACCGCGCTCGAGGCAGCGGCCCGCGATCGCGCCGCCACACTGCTCTACAAGCAGGGTCAGCGCAATGAGGCCTTGCAACTGCTGCAGGCCGCCGACGGCGCCAGCGCGACGGCGCGCGTGAGCGCCGAGATCGCGCAGGCGCAATTGCTCTCCAATGGGGGCGAGAACGATCAAGCGCTGGCGCGCATCGACGATGCGCTGGCGCGCTGTCCGGGCCACCCGGACCTGCTCTATCAGAAGGCTATCCTGCTGGAGAAGGCCGGTCGCACCGACGCGGCCGTCACCCAGCTCGAGCACCTCTATCATGACCGCCCGCAGGACGGCACGATCACCAACGCGCTCGGCTTTCTGCTGGCCGACCATAGCCGGGAGCTCAGCCGTGCCGATCGTCTGATCGAAGCCGCACTGAAGGGCGAGCCGGATAATCCGGCCATACTGGACAGCCTGGGCTGGGTCTATTACCGGCGCGGCCAGCCGCAGCAGGCGCTGCCGCTGCTCGAGCGCGCTTTCCGCCTGGCGCAGGACGGGGATATCGGTGCGCATTGGGGCGAGGTGCTCTGGGCGCTGGGCGATAAGAGTCGCGCGCGCGATGCCTGGAACCGCGCGCTGATCGCCGATCCCGATAACGCATTGGTGCGCGCCGCGCAGCAGCGCGCGGGCGTACCGAGCATGCCGGCCACGGGCATGGGTACGTCCATTTAGCGCCGGCCGCTCGCCCATGCGCGCGGCGCTCACGATTGCCGCCAGCCTGTTGCTGCTTGCCGGCTGTAGCACGCTCAAGCCCCAGGCCCCCGCGCCCCAGACTTGGGAGCAGCGCCTGCCTGCCCTTCAGGCCATTACGCGGTTTCAGCTCGACGGCCGGCTTGCAGCCACGAGCGGCAATGAAGGCTTCAGCGCCGGCGTGCGCTGGCGGCAGGATCACGACACGGCCACGCTCGATCTGAGCGCGCCGCTGGGCTTTGGCGCCGCGCATATCGAGCAGAGCCCCGCGGGCCTGACGGTCACGAGCAGCCGCGGCGTGACGCTCGAGCACGCAGCGGCCAGCGAGGAATTGGCCACGACCCTGGGTTTTGAGCCGCCATTGCGCAGCCTGCGCTATTGGGTGCTCGGGGCCAGCGACCCGGACTTTGCGTCCCAAGAGACTATCGATGATCAACAGCGCCTCGCGCACCTCGAGCAGGACGGCTGGCAGGTCGACTATGCGCAGTACACCCAGGTCGCAGGCCGATGGCTGCCGCAGCAGCTGACGGTAACGCGCCAGTCTCTGCGATTGAAGCTCGTGATCAATGCGTGGCAGCTGTGAGCATGGCCTGGTCCTGGTGGCCAGCGCCGGCCAAGCTCAACCTGTTTCTGCACGTGATCGGCCGCTGTCAGGACGGCTATCACGAGTTGCAGACCCTCTTTCAGCTCATCGATCTGTGCGATTCCATCGGCCTGAGGATCCGGCAGGACGGGGTCATCCAGCGCCTCGCCGGTCCGAGCGACGTGCCCGCCGAAAAGGATCTGGCGATACGCGCGGCCAGGGCGCTGCAAGCACACACGGGCGTGGGCCTGGGCGCCGACGTGCAGGTGCGCAAAAGTATTCCAGCCGGCGGCGGGCTCGGGGGCGGCAGCTCGGATGCGGCCACGGTGCTGCTGGCGCTGGACCGGCTCTGGGGCACGGGCCTGCCGAGCGATGTGCTCGCGCAGATCGGGCTGCGCCTGGGCGCCGACGTGCCGCTGTTCGTGGGGGGTGCCTCAGCCTGGGGCGAGGGCCGCGGGGAGCGCCTGCAGCCGATGAGCCTGCCCGCACGCTGGTTTCTGATCGTGCATCCGGGCTGCACCATCAGCACGGCTGAGATCTTCCAGGCCCCTGAATTGACACGAAATTCTCCGCTCATCACAATACGCGCCTTCGCGGCGGGTCAGACCACCAGTAATGTCTGCGAGCCGGTCGCGCGTAATCGCTATCCGGAGGTGGGAGCCGCGCTGGATTGGCTCGAGGCGCATATCGGCGCGAGCGATACTGGGCAGCAGGCGCGCATGACGGGCACGGGCGCATGCGTATTCGTCAGTTTTGAGCGCGCGGAGGATGCCGAGCGCATCGCCGCGCGAGTTCCAGATCGTTGGAGCAGTTTTGTGGCGCGGGGCCTGGACCGCTCGCCTTTGCAGGCGATGCTCGATGTGTCGAGATGAAGGGTTGTGGAGTCTGCTGGGGTGTCGCCAAGTGGTAAGGCAGCGGGTTTTGATCCCGCCATTCGGAGGTTCGAATCCTTCCACCCCAGCCATAGTTTAGAACACAGGGAAAGCCCTATCGTGGATTCGGAACTGCTGGCGCTCTTCAGCGGCAACGCCAACCCGGTGCTGGCGCACGACATCGCGCGCCACCTGCACGTGCCCGTGGGCCGCGCGACCGTGGGCCGTTTCAGTGATGGGGAGATCAGCGTCGAGATCATGGATAACGTGCGCGGGCGCGACGTTTTCATTGTCCAGCCCACCAGTCCGCCGACCAATGATCATCTGATGGAACTGCTCATGATGACCGATGCCTGCCGGCGCGCCTCCTGCGCTCGCATCACTGCGGTCGTGCCGTACTTCGGCTATGCACGCCAGGATCGCCGGCTGCGCGCCACGCGCTCGGCGATCACGGCCAAGCTGGTCGCCGACATGATCGCCAGCGCCGGCGTGGATCGGCTGCTCACGCTCGACCTGCACTCGGAGCAGATGCAAGGCTTCTTTGGTATTCCGGTCGATAACGTGTATGGTTCGCCGGTGCTGCTCGGGGAAGTCTGGCGCCAGCAGTACCCGAAACTCATCGTGGTCTCGCCCGACGTCGGCGGCGTCGCGCGCGCCCGAGCCTTCGCCAAACAGCTCGACGATGCCGAGCTGGCCATCATCGACAAGCGCCGGCCGCGGGCCAATGAGTCCAAGGTCATGAACATCATCGGCGAGGTGCAGGGCAAGAGCTGCGTGCTCATCGATGACATGGTCGATACCGCCGGCACCTTGTGCCTGGGCGCGCAGGCGCTCAAGGACGAGGGCGCCGTGCGCGTGGTCGCCTACATCACGCACGCCGTGTTGTCGGGAGGTGCGGTCGAGCGCATCGCGAGCTCGGCGCTCGATGAGCTCGTCGTCACCGACACGATCCCGCTGTCGGCCGCGGCGCTCGAGTGCGGGCGAATACGACAATTGTCGGTTGCATCGCTGCTCGCCGAGACCATTCGGCGCATACGCGATGAGGAATCAGTGAGCTCGCTCTACATCGATTGAGATGCCTTGAGCGCGATTTTTTGGGTGCGGTGCACTGGTCGCGGTGCCTCGCCGGTGTCCACATCAGTTAAGGAGTGCAACGATGCGTATTACCTATCAGGTGGGCGCGGACTCGCGTCACGAGCAGGGCAAGGGTGCGAGCCGCCGCCTGCGTCGTGCCGGCAAGGTCCCCGCCGTGCTCTATGGCGGCCAGGGCGG
>Ga0302311_10005444_pt1 | contig 13444 bp, 9 predicted proteins | sample III_Palsa_N1_3_FD_200449 | JGI IMG/M metagenome (GOLD analysis project Ga0302311, IMG submission 200449) | Peat permafrost microbial communities from Stordalen Mire near Abisko, Sweden - III_Palsa_N1_3 | ecosystem: Environmental > Terrestrial > Soil > Palsa > Peat permafrost | place: Sweden... | reverse complement strand
CCGGCTTCCGCGCCATGGCAGGCCGCGCATTGAGCCGCGAACAGGGCCGGGCCATCGCTGGGCGCCGCCGCGGCGGGAAGCGCCGCCAGCGCCAGGACCACGATCAGCGCGCCATTGAGACCAGCCCCCATGCCTTGAAACCTCTGTTCGCCTTCACGATCGCGCTTGGTGGCTCGGAGCATAGCGGGCATCATGAAATCTGGACATCACGGTACGACATAAAAAGAGCGCCCTGGGAGAGACAGTCATGGACACTACCCACACCTGGACCGGGCTCGCGGCCGATCGGCTGGAGCGGATCACCGACCACCTGAACCGCAACTATATCGAGCCTGGCAAGATCGCCGGCTGCCAGGTCGCGGTGTCGCGTCATGGGCATCTCGCCTATTCCCGTTCCTTCGGCCAGATGGACCGCGAACGCGGCAAACCGATGGCCGACGACACCATCTTCCGCATCTATTCGATGTCCAAGCCGATCACTTCGGTGGCGCTGATGACATTGTACGAGCGCGGTTTCTTCCAGCTGGACGACCCGGTGTCGCGCTATATTCCCGAATGGAAGGACCACAAGGTCTGGGTCTCCGGCGAGGGCCAGGCGATGCAGACCGCCGCGCCCAATACGCCAATGAGCTTTCGCCATGTGCTGAGCCATTCCGGCGGTCTGACCTACGGCTCGCTGCTCGAAACAGTCGGCGCGCCCGCGACCGGCCATCCGGTCGACAAGGTCTATGCCGAGGTCGGCGTGCGGCGCGGCGCCGGCGAGACCCTGCGCGATTTCGCCATGAAGCTGGCCAAGGTCCCCCTGCGCTATCAGCCGGGCGAGCGGTGGATGTATTCGCTGTCCACCGATGTCTGCGGCTATCTGGTCGAGGCGATCTCGGGCAAGCGGTTCGATCGCTATCTACAGGAGGTGATCTTCGATCCGCTGAAGATGAAGGACACGTCCTTCGTGGTCAGCCCCGACAAGCTGGACCGGTTCGCCGCCAACTATCAGCGCCAGCCGGACAAGACCCTGAAGCTGATCGACGATCCCCAGACCTCGACCTACCTCGCCACGCCGTCCTTCTTCTCAGGCGGCGGGGGCCTGACCGGCACGACCGCGGACTATATGCGCTTTTGCGAGATGCTGCGGCGCGGCGGGGAACTGGACGGCGAGCGGATCCTGGGTCCGCGCACCATCGAGATGATGCACAAGAACCACCTGGCCGGCGGCAAGGACCTGACGGACCTGGCCATAGCCAGCTTCTCGGAAACCTCCAACAAGGGCGTCGGCTTTGGCCTGGGCTTCGCCATGACCCTGGACCAGGTGACCACCGGCTGTCTGGGCGAGGGCGACTATTACTGGGGCGGCGCGGCCTCGACCATCTTTTGGGTCGATCCGAAAGAGGACCTCTGCGTCGTCTTCATGACCCAGCTGATGCCCTCGGGCGCCTTCAATTTCCGCGGTCAGCTGAAGAGCATCATCTATTCGTCGATCGTGGATTGATCGCAAAAAAGAACCCTTCCCGTTGGCGGATGGGGGAAGGGCAGGGTTGGGGGTGAACACGCCGGTGTCGGGATGAAGAACGCGGGAGACGTCTTACGCGATCTTTTCGTCGTCGACCGTTGGCGCACCCCCACTCCAACCTCTCCCCCATCGAGGGGGAGAGACTTTTAGGGAACCGACGTGGAGGGAGCCCCGTTGCTCCCTCGTAGCTGTCTCGGATTCGCCGCCAAACCGGTCTAGAGGGACCGGTGCGCGTTCCGTTGCAAGGAAAGGTCCTCGATGACAAATCCCCTCTTGCAACTCTCCGAGGCCGGCCAGGCCGTCTGGCTGGACTTCATCGAGCGCAAGATTCTGACCAACGGCGCCTTCAAGGCGCTGATCGACCGCGACGGGCTCAGCGGCGTCACGTCCAACCCTTCTATCTTCGAGAAGGCCATCGGGGACAACAGCGACTATGACGCGCCGCTGAAGGCCTTCGTCGAGGCGACGGACGGCGAGACGGCGGCGGTGTTCGAGCACCTGGCCATCTCCGACATCCAGGCCGCCGCCGATCAGCTGCGCCCGGTCTATGATCGCCTGAACGGCCGCGACGGCTTCGTCAGCCTGGAGGTATCGCCCTATCTGGCCATGGACACCGAGGCGACCGTCGTCGAGGCGCGTCGGCTGTGGGCGGCGGTGGATCGTCCCAACCTGATGATCAAGGTGCCGGGCACGGTTCCTGGAACCCCGGCGATCCGCCAGCTGATCGCCGAAGGCCTCAACATCAACGTCACCCTGCTGTTCGCGCTGGAGGCCTATCAGGCCGTGGCCGAGGCCTATCTGGCCGGGCTTGAGGCGCGCAAGGCGGCCGGCGGCGACATCTCCAAGCTGGCCAGCGTGGCCAGCTTCTTCGTCAGCCGGATCGACACCCAGATCGACGAGGTCATCGACGCGCGGTTGAAGGCCGGCGCTGGCTCGGATGGGCCGGAACTGAAGCGGGTGCGCGGCCAGGTCGCCATCGCCAACGCCAAGGTCGCCTATCGGCGCTATCTGGACCTGCTCGAAACGCCGCGCTGGCGGGCGCTGGCCGCGGCGGGCGCGGGGCCGCAGCGGCTCTTGTGGGCCTCCACCGGAACCAAGAACCCGGACTATTCCGACGTGCTCTATATCGAGACCCTAATCGGGCCGGACACGGTCAACACCATGCCGCCCAAGACCATGGACGCCTTCCGCGACCACGGCCGGGTCCGCCAGAGCTTGACCGAGGATATCGAGGGCGCCCGCGCCATCCTGGCCAGCGCCGAGCGGCTGGGCCTGGACCTGGCCGGCGTCACCGCACGTCTGGTCGAGGATGGGGTCAGGCAGTTCGCCGACGCGGCCGACAAGCTCTATGGCGCCGTGGCCCAAAAGCGGGCCGCGGTGCTGGGCGCGCGGCTGAACGGCCAGACCATCGCCCTGTCGGAAGGCCTCAAGGCGCCGGTCAAGCAGGCGATCGAGAAGACCCGCGCCGAGGGCTGGCCGCGCCGGCTCTGGGCCCACGACGCAAGCCTCTGGACCCATACCGACGAGGCCGGGTGGCTCGGCTGGTTGCCGGCGGCCCAGGGCGAGCGTGTCGATATCGACGCCCTGGAGGCTTTCCAGGCCGAGGTCAAGGACGCTGGCTTCCTGCACATCCTGCTGCTCGGCATGGGCGGATCGAGCCTTGGACCCGAGGTGTTGGCTGAAACCTTCGGCACGGCTCCGCATCATCCGAGACTGCTGGTGCTGGACAGCACCGACCCCGCCCAGATCGCCCGGTTCGAAGCCCAGATCGATCTGGCGCGGACCCTGTTCATCGTCTCCAGCAAGTCCGGCTCGACCCTGGAGCCGGACATATTGCACCGTTATTTCCACGCGCGCGTCTCGGAGCGGGTCGGCGCGGGCCAGGCAGGTTCGCACTTTGTCGCGGTGACCGACCCGGGCTCCAAGCTGGAGACCACGGCCAAGGCGCAGGGGTTCCGACGCGTCTTCCTGGGCGACCCTCAGATCGGCGGGCGCTATTCGGTGCTGTCCAATTTCGGCATGGCGCCGGCGGCCGCGGCAGGCGTCGACGTGCGGGCCTTCCTGGCGAGCGCGAACCTGATGACCCGCGCCTGCGGCCCCAACGCGCCGCCCTCGGCCAATCCGGGGGTGGAGCTGGGCCTTGTCATGGGCGCGGCGGCCTTGGCCGGGCGCGACAAGCTGACCTTGATCGCCTCGCATGGGCTGGCCGATGTGGGCGCCTGGCTGGAACAGCTGGTCGCGGAATCCACCGGCAAGAACGGCAAGGGGATCGTCCCGCTGGCGGGCGAGCCCCTTGGCGCGCCGTCCGTCTATGGCTCCGATCGCCTGTTCGTCTATCTGCGTCTCGACGATTATGACGACTCCGCGCGGGCGACGGCCGTCGACGCCCTGGAATCCGCTGGCCATCCGGTGGTTCGCGTCACCCTGGCCGACCGGCGCGCGCTGGGTCAGGAATTCGTACGCTGGGAGGTCGCCACCGCCATCGCCGGGGCGATGATCGGCATCAACCCGTTCGACCAGCCCGATGTCGAGGCCAGCAAAGTCAAGACCCGCGCCCTCACCCAGGCCTATGAGACCACCGGCGCCCAGACGCCTGAAAAGCCGATCCTGGAGGCCGGGGGTCTGGCGCTCCATGCCGATCCTGCCAACGCCGAGGCGCTCGCCAAAGCCGCCGGGGAGCCGAGCATCGAGGCCTATCTGGCCGCCCACTTCGCCAGAGCCGGGTCAAGCGACTATCTCGGCCTGTTGGCCTATATCGACCGCGACCACGCTCATGTCGCCCTGCTGGACCGGCTGCGGGCACGGCTTCGCGACGCGACCGGCCGCGCCACCGTGGTCGGGTTCGGCCCGCGTTTCCTGCACTCGACCGGCCAGGCCTACAAGGGCGGCCCCAACACCGGGGTCTTCCTGCAGATCACCCACGATTTGGGCCTCGACCTGGCCGTGCCGGGTCAAAAATACAGCTTCGGCGTGGTCGAGGCGGCTACGGCCCAGGGCGACCTGGAGGTGCTGGTCGAGCGCGGACGCCGTGTGCTGCGCGTCCATCTGGGCGCCGACGTCGAGGCCGGGCTGGCCGCCCTGGCTCGGGCGATCGAAGCGTCGCTGACCTAGCCGACCCCTATCCAATCCCCCCTCGAAGGAGACCGCATGCGGCTGGGCGTCATCGGACTGGGCCGCATGGGCGGCAATATCGCCCGCCGGCTGATCCGCGAGGGGCATGAGTGCGTGGTCTATGACCGCGGCCAGGCCAGCGTCGAGGCATTGGCCAAGGATGGAGCGCAGCCGGCGCGGGACCTGGACGATCTGGTCGCCCGGTTGGGCGCGCCTCGCGCGATCTGGGTCATGCTGCCGGCGGGCGCGGCGACTGACGAAACGGTCATGGCCCTGGCCGAAAAACTCTCGCCCGACGATGTGGTCATAGACGGCGGCAACACCTTCTACCGCGACGACATCCGCCGCGCGAAGGCCCTGTCCGAAAAGGGCCTGCACTATGTCGATGTGGGCACCTCGGGCGGGGTCTGGGGCCTGGAGCGCGGCTATTGCATGATGATCGGCGCCGAGACTGAGATCTTCGAGAAGCTGGAGCCAATTTTCCGCTCCCTGGCCCCTGGCCTTGGCGACATCCCCCGCACCACGGGCGCGGCGCCCCGCGCCGAGCTGGGCTATATCCACGCCGGTCCGGTCGGCGCTGGCCACTTCGTCAAGATGGTCCACAACGGCATCGAATATGGCCTGATGCAGGCCTATGCCGAGGGCTTCGACATCCTGAAGAATCGCAACGCCGCCGTTTTGCCGCAAGACGAGCGGTTCGACCTGAACTTGACCGACATCGCCGAGGTCTGGCGCCGCGGCAGCGTGATCTCGTCCTGGCTGCTCGATCTGACCGCTCAGGCCTTGACCGGCGACGCCCAGCTGGCCGCCTACTCCGGCGTAGTGGCCGACAGCGGCGAGGGCCGCTGGACCGTCCAGGCCGCTATCGAAGAAGGGGTGCCGGCGGACGTCCTCTCCGCCGCCCTCTATGCCCGCTTCCGCTCTCGCGAAGAGCATACCTTCGGGGAAAAGCTGCTTTCGGCCATGCGCTTCGGCTTCGGCGGGCACGTGGAGCAGAAATAGCGGGCCGAACACGGACCTTTGCCCGTTTCCCGCATCCCCTTTCGCCCGACCAAACCCTGCGCTAGTCGTGATCGCATGACCGACCTGCCCCCCGACGATCTCGACGCCCAGGCCCTGGAACTGCTGGAAGAGGCGGCCAAGCCCAAGCGCCGCGTGCGGCCCCGCCTGGCGCGCAAGCTGGCCGACGCCGAGGATCTGGAAGTGCAGACGCCCCACGGGCCGGTGATGGCCTGGCGGCTCGGCGTCGGGCCGGCCAGCCTTTTGGTCCACGGCTGGGAGGACGACAACGCCCTTTGGAGCCCGCTGATCGACGCATGCGCCGCCATCGGCCGGGCCATCGTGGTGTTCGACCTGCCGGGACACGGCTATTCGCCGACCGAGCAATTCTCGCTGCAGGCCGCCGGCCTGGCCGCGGTGGCGGTGGCCGAGGCGCTGGGGCCGGTGGATTCGGTGGTCGCCCACTCGTTCGGCTGCCCGGCCAGCATCTACGCCCTCGCCCACGGGCTGAAGGTCGACCACGCGGTGCTGATCGCCTCGCCCATCCCACGCACCGGCGGCGACCGCTCGATGGACCACTGGGTCCGTCGCCAGGTCGAGCGCGGCGCCGATCCCAAGGTGGCGCGGCGGGCCAGCGAGTTGATGGCCGCGCGGGCGGAGATCTCGCCCGCCTCGCCCTTCGCCGCCGAGGCGGAGATCCCCGCCATGACCGCCAAGGCGCTGATCCTCCACGCCATCGACGACGACCAGTGCCCGGTGGGCAATTCGCAGAAGATGGCCGAGCTTTGGCCCGGCGCCGAACTGGTGCTGGTCGACGATCTGGGCCACCGGCTGATCGCCCAGGACGATGTGGTGCTGGAGCGGATCATCACCTTCGTCGACGATTTTCAGTAGGACCCGGGGGTGAACGGAACGCCCGCGCGCGAGAGCGGCTTTTGGCCCGTCGTTCGGGTCTCCAGTGGCAATTTCCTGGAGATGTACGACTTCATGGTGTTCGGCTATTACGCCGCCGCCATCGCCGAGACCTTCTTTCCGAGCCACAATCCCTTCGCCTCGCTGATGCTGGCGCTGATGACCTTCGGCGCCGGGTTTTTGATGCGGCCCCTGGGGGCGATCATCCTGGGCGCCTATGCCGACCGCGCTGGCCGCCGCGCCGGTCTGTTGCTGACACTGGGCCTGATGGCCGTGGGTACGGTGTCGCTGGCGCTGACGCCTGGCTATGCGGCGATCGGCCTGATCGCGCCGCTGCTGGTGCTGGCGGGCCGGCTGCTGCAGGGATTTTCCGCCGGCATGGAGCTGGGCGGAGTGTCGGTCTATCTGTCCGAGATCGCCCCGCCCGGACGCAAGGGTTTCTATGTCAGCTGGCAGTCGGCCAGCCAGCAGGTCGCGGTGGTGGCCGCAGCCAGCATCGGCCTGGTGCTGACCAGCCAGCTCGGCCACGCCCAGATGAACGCCTGGGGCTGGCGCATCCCCCTATGGATCGGGTGCCTGATCGTGCCGATCCTTTTCCTGCTACGCGGGTCGTTGAAGGAGACATCGGCGTTCAGCGCGCGCAAGGTCCACCCGTCGACCCGCCAGATCCTGGCCGCCCTCGCCGTGCATTGGCGCATCGTCGGGGTGGGCGTGATGCTGACCACCATGACCACGGTCAGCTTCTATATGATCACCGCCTATACCCCGACCTTCGGCGTCGGCGTGCTGCATCTGTCGAGCCTGGCGGCCTTCGTGGTCACCCTGTGCGTCGGTGTCTCGAACCTGATCTGGCTGCCGGTCATGGGGGCGCTGTCGGACAAGGTGGGCCGCCGGCCGCTGCTGATCGCCTGCACCGCCGCCATGATCCTCACCGCCTATCCGGCCATGCTCTGGCTGGTCGGCGCGCCGTCGTTCGGGCGGCTGCTGGTGGTCGAGCTTTGGCTGTCCTTCCTCTACGCCAGCTATAACGGCGCCATGGTGGTCTATCTGACCGAGATCGTGCCGGCGGACCTGCGCGCCTCGGGGTTCTCCTTGGCCTACAGCCTAGCCACCGCCATCTTCGGCGGCTTCACCCCGGCGATCACCCAGGCGCTGATCCAGTTCACCGGCAACAAGGCGATGCCGGGGGTGTGGCTGTCGGCGGCCGCCGCGATGGGGCTTTTGGCGACGGGGCTGGCGGGAAGGTTGAAAGCGGCGCCCGAAGCCGGGTGATTGGCGACGCGGCCGTGCGCCCTTCGACACGGCCGCAAGCGGCCTACTCAGGGTGACGTGGACTTATGGGTTCCAAAAAAAGGTCGTCATGCTGAGTAGCCGGCGAAGCCGGCGTGTCGAAGCACGCTACTCCGCCGCCACCGCGCTTTGCCCCTCCAGCGCGTCCAACCGCGCCAGCAGTTCCCGTCCGGCCTCGCCGCGCGCGGCCAGCACCTGGGCCTCGATCGCCGCGCGGGTGCGCGTCCGGGCCAGTTCGCGCTCGGTGGCGCCGTGCCACTCGACCATCTTGGCCCAGATCGGATCGATGATCGCCGCGCCCTTCACCTGGCCGCCATCCACGGTCTTGATCGTGAAGGCGCGCAGTTCCGACAGCACGGTCTGCAGATAGCCCACATGGATGGCTTCGTCGGCGCGGATCCGTTCGACCAGCCGCGCGGCCAGTTCGGCGTTGGCGCGGCGGTCCTGGAACACCTCGGGATCGCGGAAGATGCGGCAGCACAGGGCGAAGAAGGACTCCGCCCGGATCTCGATCATCAGCACATTGGTCAGGAATTTGACCAGCTGCTCGTAAGGCGCCGGGACCTGGGGCATCTCGCGGTCTTCCACCGGGCGGGAGATGCTGTCAGGGACCACCGGGATCGGATAGGCGTCCTTGCCGAACACCAGATCGCGAGCGGCGAACCACATGGCGTCGTGGGCGCCGAACAGGGGCTGGTCTGGATCGCCGCCCTCATCCATGCCGTGGGCATAGAGCAGGCCCTGGTTCAGATGTCCGCAGGCGCTGTCCTTGATGTCCTCGAGGATGATCGCCTGCAGGTCGGGCGCGACCAGCTGGCAGAGCGCCTGGCCGCGCTTTTCGATGATGCCGGTTACGGTCAGCGAGTTCCACAGGGTCTGGCCGAAACCCGACTGCAGCAGCAGTTTCTGCTGGGCGAAGCTCGGATAGCCTTCGCGCTCCAAAAGCTTGCCCGACGCGTCGATTAGGTCCCCGCCGTGCGCCTCCAGGGCCTCATTCCAGGCCCTGACCGCCGGCCAGCGCACCAGGGTGCGCGGCGAAACGTACTGACCGTCGGCGTCGAACCCGCCGTGCAGCCTGTAGCCAGCTTCAGTGTGCGGGCGGGCGTAGGGGTGGCTGGAGAGCAGCTCTTCGCGGCTGTAGCGCAGTTTGCTCGGCATCGATTCCACCCGTCGTTCTGATTGGTTATCAGCATACACTTGGGGCGGATTTGCGCGAGGAGAGATTGGATGATCGTCAGCGCGCCCTTCGACACGGCCGCAAGAGCGGCCTACTCAGGGTGACGAAATAAGGTTAAGCCAATACAAGTTCGTCATACTGAGTAGCTGGCGAAGCCAGCGTGTCGAAGCACGCAAGCGGCCGCGCTTATGTTTGCATCTCGAACACCGCCTCATCCTCCGCCCGCGCCACGTCGTCGAACGAGGCGTAATTGCTGGAATACAGGTGCGCGTACAACCCCTTGGCCGCGATCAGCTGGTCGTGGTCGCCCTGCTCGACGATCCGGCCCTGCTGCAGCACCACGATGCGATCGGCGTCGCGCACGGTGGCCAGGCGGTGGGCGATGACCAGGCTGGTGCGACCCTGGAACAGCACCTTCAGCGCCCGCTGGATGGCCAGTTCGGTGAAGCTGTCGATATTGGCGGTGGCCTCGTCCAGGATCAGGATCTGGGGGTCGGCCACCAGGGCGCGGGCGAAGCTGATCAGCTGGCGCTGGCCGATCGAGACGTTGCGGCCGCGCTGGCCCAGTTCGCTGTCGTAGCCGTTCGGCAGCTTGATGATGAAATCGTGGGCGGCGACCGACTTGGCAGCCGCGATGGCCTGCTCGCGGGTCGCGCCAGGCGTCGAATATCGAATATTTTCCATGACCGTGCCGGTGAACAGGAACGGCTCCTGCAGCACCATGGCCACGGTGCGGCCGAGGGACGCCAGCGTGACGTCGCGCACGTCGTGGCCGCCGACCCGCACCTGGCCGTCCCAGACGTCGTAGAACCGGTTCACCAGGGCGGTGATGCTGGTCTTGCCCGAACCGGTCGGCCCGACCAAGGCCACCAGTTCGCGCGGCTTTACGCTCAGGCTGACGTCGTGCAGCACCGGCTGGCCCGGCCGGTAGCCGAAGGTGACGTGGTCCAGCTCGATGGAGGATTCGATGTGTTCCAGCGCCACGGCGTCCGGCTTGTCCTTGATGGTCACCGGTACATCCAGCACCTCGAAGATGCGGTAACCGGCGGCCATGGCCCGCTGCATGCCGGTATATTGCTGCGACAGCGTCGCGACCGGCTCGAAGAACTTCCGCACATAGAGGATGTAGGCGACCATCTCGCCGACCTTCAGGGTATGGCCCAGCACCTCGTTTCCGCCGACCACCACGATGATCGCCATGGCGATGCCGGTCAGGATGCTGACCGTTGGGGTCATGATCCGCGCGGCGCGGGCGGCGTCGACCTGGGCCTCGAAGTTCTCTCGGACCTTTTCCTCGAACAGGCCGAAATTGACCGCCTCGCGGCGGGATTCCTGGACGGTGCGGATGCCGTTGATGTTTTCGGCCAGGGCGCCGTTGACGATCGACGAGGCGTCGCGGGCGCGCCTGAACGTGTCCTTGACCCTGGGCAGCCACAGCGCCCGAAGCCCGATCAGCGCCGGCAGCACGGTCAGGGTCAGCAGGCCCAGTTTCAGGTTCATCGCTAGCAGCACGGCGATCACCGTCACCAGGATGACCATGTCGGCCAAGGCGCCCATCGAGCCTTCCAGGAACTCCTGCAGCGCGTTCACGTCGCCCTGCAGCCGCGCCATGATCCGCCCGACATGGGTCTGGTCGAGCACGCTCAGGGACATGTCCTGCAGGTGCGAGAACATCGAGCGGCGCAGGTCGAAGATCACCTGCTGGGCCAGCCGCGCCGACAGCCAGTCCTGCAGGAAGCTGAACACCAGGCTGACCACGATCAGGGCCGCGAAGCCGCCGATCAGCCAGCCGAACGGGGTGTGCGACTGGCCGGCTATGGTGTTCTGGATGACGATGCCGATCGCCGCCGGGACGGCGACATTGGTGGCCACGAAGATCAGGATCGAGGCGACCGCCGCCGCCAGCGTCCATTTGTAGGGCGCTAGAAGCCGGGAGAAGCGGCGGATGATGCGGGTGTCCAGCGCGGCGAACACCGCCTCGTCGTCACCCTCGCGCGAGCCCAGGACCGCGCGGCGCGGCGGGGGCGGGGTGATCGTGTCGGGCGTGATCGCGCTCACGGGAGCACCGCCAGGGAGAGGTTCCTCCCCCGTTGGGGGAGGGGGACCGCGAAGCGGTGGAGGGGGCCTTGCCGGAGAGGTTGCGAGCGACCGCCAATCCCCCTCCGTCGCTTCGCGCCAGCTCCCCCAGCGGGGGAGCGGCTTTTAGGCGTCACGGCGCTCATTGGGCGAGCTCCGCCAGGCGCGGGACCAGGTCCCCACCCAGCACCGCGCCGGTCTTCTCGGTCTGAAGCCTGTAGAGCGCAGCATAGGCCCCGCCCGCCGCGACCAGCTGGGCATGAGTTCCGCGCTCGACGACCCGGCCCTCGTCCATCACCAGGATCTAGTCGGCGTGCATCAGCGAACTCAGCCGGTGGGCGATGATGATGGTCGCCTTGTCGCGGGTCGCCCGCGCCAGGGCCGCGCGGATGTGCTGCTCGGTGGCGGCGTCGATGGCGGCCATGGAGTCGTCGAAGATCATGATTCCGGGGCCGGGGACGATGCCCCTGGCGATCGACATCCGCTGCCGCTGGCCGCCGGACAGGGCCACGCCGCGCTCGCCGACCTTGGTCTCATAGCCCTTGGGCAGGGTGGTCAGATAGTCGTGCAGCTGGGCGGTGGTGGTGGCCGCCACGATCCGCTCGTCCTCCGCGAAGGGATCGGCATAGGCGACATTGTTGGTCACCGTCGCGTCGAACATGAAGGTGTCCTGCTGGACGATGCCGACGGCGCCGCGCAGCGAGGCCAGGGTCACCTGGCGCACGTCCTGGCCGTCGATGGTCACCCGGCCGCTGGAGACGTCGTAGAACCTCGGGATCAAGTGAGCCAGCGTCGACTTGCCGGCGCCCGGCGGGCCGACGACGCCCAGGGTCTTGCCCGGCCCGACCTCGAAGCTGATGTGCGATATCTGCTCCTTCGCCCCGGGCGTCCGGTCATAGGCGAAACCGACGTCCTCGAACCTCACCACGCCCTTGGTCAGCTTCAGGTCGGCCGCGTCCGGCGCGTCGCGCACCTCGGGAACCGTATCCAGCACCTCGAACAGCCGCGTGCCCGACGAGGTGGCCCGCGCGGCGGAATTGACCACCATGGTCACCTGCCGGATCGGCATCTGCAGCATCAGCATGTACAGCACCAGCTCGGTCAGGGTTCCCGGCGTCATCCGCCCGGCCACCACGCGCTGGCCGCCGATCCACATGACCAGGCCCATGGACAGGTAGAAGGCCGCCGTCACCGTGCGCACCGAGCTGACCCGCAGCGTGATCCGCTGGTTGGACAGGCGCAGGGCGTCGCCGCCGGCCTGGTCGAACTTGGCCATCTCGAAGGGCTTGGCGGCGAAGGCGCGCACCACCCGCATGCCCTGCAGGCTCTCCTCCATGGTGCGGGTCAGGATCGACATGTAGTGCTGCAGCCGCATCCAGCTGAGGCGCAGCACATAGCCCAGCCTGGCCGCGCGCCAGACGGTGAACGGCACGAAGCTCAGCGCCAAGAGCCCGATCCAAAGGTCGACGCTGAGCAGGCGCCAGGCCGCGACCGTAATCAAAAGGGTCAGGGAGACCCCGTTCAGCATGCCCATGACGATGACGTTGCGCACGCCCTCGATGTCCAGCATGCCGCGGGTGATCAGGTCGCCGGAATGGATCTTGTCGTGATAGCCGAAACTGAGGCGCTGCAGCTGGGCGAAGAAATCCAGCCGCAGCTTGTAGGCCACCTGCTGGCTGACATATTCGCCCTCATAGCCGCTGACCATATTGAGCAGGCCGCTGGCGGTCATCACGCCGATCACCATCAGGGCGACGCGCAGCAGGATCGCCTGGGCCTGCGCCGCATGAGCCGGCCCCAGCGTCAGGATCGCCGCGGCCTGGTTCACCGCCATGCCCAGCAGCAGGGGCTGCATCAGGTCGAACACCCGTCCGCCCAGCGCGCAGCCGGCCGCCGCCAGCAGCCGTCCCCAACGGGCCAGCGCCAGCACGGCGATCCGGCGCAGCACCAGGGGCGCCGAACGCACATCAATGCCCGGCAGCTCTTTCTCCAGGGCGGCGAAGCCCGGAAACAGCGTCAATCTGGGGAAGCGAAATCCGGACATGACAAGGCGAAACCAGAACCTGAAATTTCCGCCGACACGCTCCGATGGTCTTGGGACGGAGGGTCGGCGCTGAAAACCCCGCCGGGAAGGGCGGGGCGCGGAAACGCGAAATGGCTAGTTAGGATGCCTAACTATCTTTCGTTATCCCCGGTTGTCAAACCCCCAACACTCCGCCGACGGTGTTTTCTGCGCGGGCGGTAAAGGCCGGATTGGCGCGATAAAGGCGATCAGGGCTTGGGTCAGGGTTGCGGGCGAGTTCTTCCCAAAGCGACGGGCTGAAGCTCAACCGTCATCCCGGCCGCGGCGAAGCGGAGAGCCGGGACCCAGG
>Ga0302311_10005442_pt1 | contig 13447 bp, 12 predicted proteins | sample III_Palsa_N1_3_FD_200449 | JGI IMG/M metagenome (GOLD analysis project Ga0302311, IMG submission 200449) | Peat permafrost microbial communities from Stordalen Mire near Abisko, Sweden - III_Palsa_N1_3 | ecosystem: Environmental > Terrestrial > Soil > Palsa > Peat permafrost | place: Sweden... | reverse complement strand
CATGGCCATGGTGATCACTCCTCGAACCCCGCTGCTCGAAAAAGAAGCAGGGTAGGTGAAACACCCGGGTCAAATTTCAGTCGGCACAAGCCTCACAAGCGGGTCAAATTTCGGTCGGCGCCAACAGACAGACAACGCCGAGAAGGATGATGGGTACCGTTTCCACGACATCTTTCACTTGGCCTTTGTGTCGCATCTGGGCTGGTCGCCAGTGCTTCGAGGCAGGCTGTTCTTCAACTGCAAACGCAAGAGCGCTGCCGCCATTGACGAGGTGGAAGATGGAGGCAGGGCGGCGGTCATCGACGAGGCTATTGCCGCTCTTATCTTCAACGAGGCGCAAAAGAACTCGTACTATGAAGGCGTCAACAACGTCAGCATCCAGCTTCTACAGCTGATTGGCCAGGCGGCCTCAAATCTGAAGTGCAACACCCCATAGCGTAAGGTGTGCACATGCAAGAACAGACGAAGTACCAGCAGCTCCAGCCAGAGGATCGAATGACGATTGCCAGCATGACCCAGCAAGGCTGCAGCGTGCGGGCCATGGCCCGTGCGCTGGGTCGCTCGGCCTCAACGATCAGCCGGGAGATCGACCGCAATTCCGATGAGGTGCCCTATGGTTCGCATATGGCCCAGCTCCAGTGCGTGGCGCGCCGCCAGGCCGGACGCGCGGAGGCCAAGCTCGATGCGCGAGGCGTGCGCTGGGGCATCGTCGTGGAGTTTCTCAAGGCGAAGTGGTCGCCCCAGCAGATCGCGAGTACCCTGGCGTTCGTGTTCCCAGACGACCCCGACCTGCAGGTCTCGCACGAGACGATCTACACGGCGATCTACGCCCAGCCGCGGGGCGAACTGCGTCGCCAACTCATCGCCTGTCTGCGCCACGGCCGCAGCACGCGCATGCCGCGAACGCGCGGCACCGATCGGCGCGGCCAGATTCCCGATATGGTCAGCATCCACGTACGCCCGCCCGAGGTGGACGACAGGGTCATGCCCGGCCACTGGGAAGGCGATTTCATCAAGGGCGCAGGCAACAAGTCTTCGGTCGGCGTCCTCGTCGAACGCACGAGTCGCCTGGTGCTGCTCGCCAAGATGGACGATGCCACCGCGGCGTCCGCTCTGTCTGGCTTCTCTCAAAAGCTGAATTCGATTGCTGCGCCGATGCGCCGAAGCTTCACCTACGACCAGGGCAAGGAGCTGAGCCGTCACAAGGAGCTCACCGCCAGAACGGGCGTCGCGGTGTACTTCTGCGACCCCCACAGCCCGTGGCAGCGCGGCACCTGCGAGAACACCAACGGCCTGTTGCGTCAGTACCTGCCCAAGGGAACGGATCTGAGCGTCTACAGCCAAGAACAACTCGACGCTATCGCCGACAGCTTGAACACCCGGCCACGCGCCACGCACGGCTTCCAATCGCCACTCGTCGTCTTCGGCCGGATGCTCGCGTTGACCCATCCAGCTTCAACTTCAACTCACTGATTCAAGCCTGTTGCACTTGGGACTTGAAACCGCCCCAGCTAACGACGCACCTGGAGGTGCGTTGCCGGACTATGGCGCAATGGGAGCGTGCAATTCTCAATGCCTTTGAGGTCTGGCGACGCGTTCGTCAGAATCCAACGGGTCGCCTGATTGGAAACTTGATGAAATGCCAGTTGGAGTACGTCGCGCACTCCTAGTGCCGTCGGCGCTATCGCGCCATAGCGTATTGCCCAATGTGCTGTCCCTAAACGACGAGGGCGCCGGAGTTGTCACTCATTGGATTACATCGCCTCTCTGAGCACTTGGTCGCATGCGTCGTGCCGGTCTCTTCCGCGCCCGTGACGCTTTCGCAGGCGGACGAACGCCTCGTCGTCGGCGCAACCCAGCGGCGTCGCGCGCAGTTCGCCGCGGGTCGCGAAGCCGCACGCCAAGCTATGGCGGAACTGGGCGTCGCCGTCGTCGGTATCGGGCAGGGCCCGGGGGGCGAACCACTTTTTCCGCCGGAACTGCGCGGGAGCATCAGCCACACGCGCGAGCATGCCGTCGCCCTGGTCGGCAACGCGAGCTGTTATCGCTCGGTAGGCGTCGACATTGACGATGCACGACCCCTCGGGGACGCCGCAGCTTCAGGCGTCACCTGGCAGTCCGAGGTCGCGCGGATACAGCGCGTCGTCGAACTCGAGGATCCGGCGCTTGCGCAGAATTTCGCGTTCTCGGCGAAGGAGGCCATCTTCAAATGTCAGTATCCACTGACATTGAATTCAAAACTGGGCCCGCTGCAAGCACGGCTGCTGGCGAACCCGAGCGAAGCTGGGGCGTTCACCGTGGCGGGCTGGCGCGTTTCCGCAGCCACTGCCGACGTCCTGGCGCGCATCACCGTCCGACTCCTAGCCCTCGACGCCCAGACCATCGCCTTGGCGCTACTGCCTGCTGAGCTGGCTTGACGTCACGCGCCTGCACGGCAGAGCAATGGCCTCGCATTTGTTGTTTGAAAATCGAACAATCCGTGATACGCTTCGTTTGAATTCCGAACAGGAGTGCACATGGCCAAGTTGAGCCCAACCAAGTTTTCAGAGCTGCTACCTACTCTGATCGATCGGCTGACCAAGGATCTGCAGCGCGAGCAGCAGGACTGTGCACTGCCCGCACTCGGGAAGGACCCCTTGTGGGACACCCCCGAGGTGGACTCGAAGACCGTCGCGAAACTGTCGCCGGCAGTGAAGGAGCTGACTGGCGAGTCCCTCGACCCTCGTTGGATCCAACGAGGCGGCTATCACACGATTGCCGAGGCCGTCGGCCACATCATCAGCCAAATCAAACAGCACCGCGTGGTCGTGCCGGCCGCGCCGGTCCCTGCGCCTGTACCGGAAGTTGCAGACGCGGTTCACTAGAGTAGGAGACCTGCAAATGTCCGACGACCAAGCCGCAATCGCTGCGAGGCTCAAGGAAGCTCGCGAATACCTCGGGCTGTCGCAGCAAGAGGTCACCGACGCTACAGGCATTCCTCGTTCGGCAGTCTCGCTGATCGAGAGCGGAAAACGCAGTGTCGTTGCCCAAGAGCTGACCGCTCTCGCGCGCCTCTACCAACGACCAATTGCGCATTTCACGGGCGAGGAACAGCTGGCCTATCCAGCGGACGTCAATATGCTGGCGCGCCAGGCGTCAACGCTTTCCGAGAAAGACCGCTTGGAGTTGTTGAGGTTCACAGAGTTCCTCATGCAACGCTCGCAACCTGGAGAAGGCGGGGAAGGTGGCAATGGCTAAGCGCGACGCCATTCTCACGGGTATAGCACGCGCGGCCGAGCTTCATCACTCGTTGGGCGTGCGCGATCGGCTGATGGATGGAAGCCGTCCGATGGACGTCTTTGCGGCCATCGAAGCGCTCAAGATCATGGTGCTCTTTCGCCCGTTGGACGGGTTGCTCGGTGCCTACGTGCCGACACCGAACTCCGCCGGGATGCTGGTGACGACGCTGCGTGACCACCATGTCCAGCGCTTCACGGCCGCCCATGAACTTGGCCACCATGTCCTTGAGCATCGAACGGTGAGCTTGGACATCAACGTTGGCTATGTCGGACGTGGCGAAAAGAAGGGCTATGACGAGCAAGAGCTCGAGGCCGACTCGTTCGCCGCTGAGTTTTTGCTCCCGAAGTGGCTCATTGCAGCGCACGCTCGCCGGCAGGGCTGGGGCCTGCCGGAACTGAGACGGCCTGCTGTCGTTTATCAGCTGTCATTGCGCTTGGCAGCGAGCTACTCCGCCACGTGTTATGCCCTTGCGTCGGCATCGTTCATCACGCAGACCCAAGCGCGCGCACTCGCGGCGCGTCCGCCCAAGGAGTCGAAGCAGCAGGCAATGTCTGACGTCACTCCCGCGTCCTGGCATCCCGACGTGTGGCTGCTCTCCGATCGCGATAGAGGGTCGCAGTTGTTAGGAAGCCCAGACGATTTCCTCGTCTTGAACCTGCAGGAGCACCTTGCTGGTGGCTACGAGTGGGACATCGAGCCAGTTCCTTCGGACGGCCTGGAAGTAAGGAAGGACAACCGCGTCGACGCGGACGATGAGTCGATGGGCGGCACGGTGACGCGGCGTGTCGTTGTGCAGGGCAGCGGGCCAACTCGCACCAAGCTCAGACTCGAAGAGCGCCGGCCTTGGGAGGGAGCGGGCAGCGCCATCAACTCGCTGGAGTTCAACCTGGCGCTCCTGGGCAAAGAGCCTGTTGGTCTGCTTCGCGCTGAAAGACTGATGGCAGCATGAGCGAGGTTGGCGGCATCGTTGTTGAGGCAGACGTGCGTGGCGCGTGGACTGGAGTTCGCGACCAAGGCGCGCGTCCCACGTGCCTGGCGTGCGCGGTTTCCGATGCGCATGCCCATGCGCACGGCCTCGAGCATCCGCTGTCTGCGGAATTCCTGTTCTATGCTGGCTTCAAGAGAGCCCCGTTTCTGAATGCAGCCAACGGCCTGACGCTTGGGGCAGCGGACGAAGCGTTGCGCAGGGATGGCCAACCCAACGAGCTCGAATGGCCGTATCAGGCGAAGACGCCTGATCCGTGGACACCACCGCCGTTGACGGAGTTCTGGTTCGGCGGCCTGGATCAGAGCGCCGCGGACGGAGCTGGCGTGGCCGATGCACTGCGCGCGGGGATGCCCGTGGTGCTGGGCTTACGCCTGGTGCCAGGGTTCAACCGCGTTCAGAAGGCGCCGTACATCATCGAGACCGCAGGGAGCCCAATCGGAGGACACGGTGTGTTGGGTGTCGGGCTCGGCGCCTCGGTCGAGGGTGGCGCCATTGACTTGGTGCTCATCCGAAATAGCTGGGGGTTCAGGTGGGGCTTCGGCGGTCATGCGTGGCTGCCCCTGACCTACCTCAACGACAAGCTCATCGGCTCAAGAACTCTCGTGACGCAGGCTCTCGCCACTTAGCCAAAGGAATTTCATGCAACCCGTATTCGCAACTTCCCGCGCAGATGCCTGGCTTCAGTCGGCTCGTTTCCTTTTCGACGAGCACGAGCGGATCTACAACCTCATCGTCGAGATCACGGAACCTGGACTCGAGACCGAAGCGACGAAGGCGATAGAGCGGCGCGTGGATGCCTTCCTGGCTGAACACAACTGCCTGCCTGTGCAGACAGTGGCGGACACCATCTTCCCGGCAACTGAGTACAAATCCGGCGGCCTCAAGAAGGTATATGCATACCCGACGGACGTTTACCCGCACATCAAGGGGATCCCGGCTAACCGCTGGGGAACCTACGCGCTGAGGCTGACGCAACGCACATGTTCGGATGGCACGACCATAAACCCGCTTGAGCTAGTTATTGAGAAACTGAAGGGGGCAATCGCGACATCGAAGCGCGTCAAGAACGGCCCTCCGAGAGCGATCTATGAGCTGGACATGACGTTGGAGCCGCTTGAGCTGAAGTTCTACGACGCGGAGACCGACTACGACAACCCTCGGGGTGGGCAGTGTCTCAGTCACGTTAGTCTGAAGCTCGGGCCCAAACAGGAGCTTTACCTAACTGCGGTCTACCGGTACCAGTTCTTTATTCAAAAGGCGCTTGGAAACTTTAAGGGCCTCGCCCGACTGCAGGCTTGCATCGCTCGCGAAGTCGACATTCCGATGGGGCCGCTGGTATGCCATGCGACATTCGCGACCCTTGAAGAAGGAACAGGCGAAAGCGGACAAAAGCGGTGGGCACGCCGTGCGCTGGAGAGCCTGGTGCGTGACTGCGAAGCGATCAAGGCGCAGGCTGGGGAGAAGGTGGCGGCATGACGCTAAGCGCGTCAGTCAGTCGTCGAGGCGGAGTGAGGAATACACCCTCTCCGCCACCAGCATCTGATCTGCAGCGTTAGCCGTCTCTTGGACAGCATGAGCCGCGACTGCTTTCGTCGCGCTGCCTTTTTGGCTCAGCGTCACCCACCGTTGACTGAGGCTCGTCGAATGCCAACCCCTGGTTGCTACAGTTCTGCAGAAAGGCATGCACAACCGTCTCGGGCAAGGCCATAAGCCCAAAGGTCAAATCCGGTCTTCTGTAAATCTGGTCGGGCCACAGATGGGCCAGATTTGGGCCACAGATGGGCCACAAAGCAAAACGCCCACTGCGAGGTGGGCGTTGCTTTCGAGGTTTTCACCTCTGTAAAACGGTGGTTGCGGGGGCAGGATTTGAACCTACGACCTTTGGGTTATGAGCCCAACGAGCTACCAGACTGCTCCACCCCGCGACTGAGAAAGCTATTATGGCATGAAATGATCTTGCCTGTCACGCCGCGGTCGTGAATGTGCGTAAAGCGTTGGGCGCGCGGCATCACTGCGCTGCGGGCAGCAACTCGTCGATGAGCAGCAAGGTCTCGGCCAAGCGGATCGGCTTCGCGAGGTACGCGCGCACGCCGGCCACCGTGGCGGCGTCGCGTTGGGCCTGGGTGCTGTCGGCCGAGACCACCACCACCGGCACGCGCGTGAGCAGCGGCATCGTGCGCATCCATTCGGCCACTTCGAGGCCCGAGCCGTCCGGCAGGTGCAGGTCGACGAGCACGAGGTCGGGACGCAGGCGGTTGATCAGGTCGATGCCGTCGCGCACGCTGACCGCTAGGTGCAGCGTGCAGTCGGGACGCTGCTCGATCACCTCCTGCATCAGCAGCGCGTTGATCGGGTTGTCCTCGACGTAGACGATCTGGCCGCCCGCGCCCTGCGGCAGCGCGAGGCGCGCGGGCGCGTCGCCCGGGGCGATCAGCGGCACGCTGCGCGCGCGGCGCAGCGTGAGCGTCACGCGCGTGCCGACGTCGGGGCGGCTGTCGATGGCGATCTCGCCGCCCATGCGCTCGATGAGGCGGCGGCTGATCACCAGGCCGATGCCGGTGCCCTCGATCGGACTGGACTCGAGGCCCAGGCGGTCGAATGCGGAGAACAGTCGCGCCAGCTGCGCGGCGGTCATACCCCGGCCCGTATCGGAGACCTCGATGAGCAGGCGTCCGGGATCGCTCTCGGCGTCGTCCTGCGGCGTCTCGATTTCCGCCGCGCGAATGCTCACGCCGACGTCGACCCGGCCGTTCTCGAGGTTGTACTTGATCGCGTTGCCGATGATGTTGACGAGCACCTGGCGCAGCCGCGTGGCGTCGGCCCGCACGCTCCAGGCGTCGCGCGGCAGGTGCTGCGGCAGCGCGACCGCCAGCGTCACCTTGGCGTTCTCCGCGAGCGGCGCGAGCAGGCGGATGCTCTCGTTGATGACCAGCGTGACATCGACGTCCGCCATCTGGATGCGCGCGTTGCCGGACTCGATCGTCGACAGGTCCAGCACGTCGTTGATCAGCGTCACCAGGTGCCAGCCCGCGGCCTCGATGCGCGCGACGCGCTCGCGCTGGTGGCCGTCGAGCGGGTGATCCTCCTCCAGCTGCAGCAGCTGCGCGTAGCCCAGCATCGCGTTCATCGGCGTGCGCAGCTCGTGGCTGACGCGCGACAGGAACTCCGACTTGGCCTGGCTCGCGGCCTCGGCGCGGCGGCGCGCCAGCTCGAGTTCGTTGGAGCGCACGCGCTCCGACTGGTCGGTGGCCACGAACAGGAACCCGAGGGCGTCGCTGCCGGGCGCGACGACGCCGCTGCCCGGCGCGAACACCACCTCGCCTTCGACACTCCGATCGCGCGGCCCCTGCGGCGTGCCCGCGTTCGCCAGCGACGCACGCACCGCCGTCACGGCCAGCGACACGTTGATGCGGCCGCCGTCCTTGCGGAAGTACGTCCAGTCGCGCACCTCGTAGCCGAAGCGCTCGGCGACCGCCGTGATCGCGTGGCGGCCTTGCACCGGGCGCTTCAGCTGGTGCGTCAGCTCCTCGGCACGGTGGGCGAGCTCGTCGGGGTCATGCACCGCCAGCGGGCACTGCATGCCGAGCACCTCGGACGCGCGATAACCCAGCATCTTCTCGGCGCCCCGATTGAACAGCCGCACGACGTGGTCGGCGTCGACGGCGATGATGGCGACCTCGGTGGCAGCGTCCAGCAAGGCCTGCAGCTCGGCCTGCGCGTGGCGCGCGGTGCGCTCCTGCTCCTTGGCACGATCGAGCAGCCGACGCAGCTGCGCCCAGAGCGCGTAGACCTCCTCGCTGCCGAGATCTACGTCGGGTTCACCCGGTTCGCCGGGCCCGTTGGGCCTGTCGTCGACGAGATCGGCCGCGGCACTCACGAGCTGGCGGTAGCTGCCGGCCTGCCGCTGCGCGAGCTTCAACGCGATCGCGATGACGATCACCAGCACCACCAGCACCGCGATGCCCACGACGCCCGCGAGCTGCTTGACCGGCGCGAACAACGCGTTGCGCGGCTGCGCGACCAGCACGTACCAGCCCGTGGTGGCCGCCGGCGCGACGGTGGCCAGCCAGCGCTTGCCATCGAGCTCGATCTCGCCGGGGCCGGTGTAGCCGTTGAGCGCACGGCGCACGAGATCGACTTGGCTCAGGTTGTCCTGCCAGTTCGCGCGCCGCTGGTCGGGGTGGACGATCACGCGGCCCAGGCCGTCGAAGACGATCACCGCGACGTCGCGCACGTCGCCGGAGACGCGGATCTGCTGCGCCATCTTGTCCAGCGACAGGTCGGCGATCACCAGGCGTCCGTCGGACGGTGCGGCGACGACGGCCGTGATGTGGCCCGTCAACGGCGACAGGAAGGTGTTGGACCAGACCGGCGCCGTGGCCAGGCGCGCGCGCTCGTAGAACGGTCGGCTGGACAGGTCGAGCCCTTCCCAGTCCTCCTTGCCGATGCGCGTGCCGGGCCGCACCTCGGCGACCGTCACGATGCCCTTGGTGTCCAGCAGGACCGCCGACTCGAGCGACTGCGCCTCGTCGAGCGCCTCGCTGAGCGCGGCGCGGATCTCGGGCTCCTCGGCGCCCGGGCGCACGTGCGTGGCCGCGCGCGCAGCGGCCTCGCGCGGCGCGGCGATGAGCAGCTCCACCTGCGCCCGGATCAGCAGCGCGGTGCGCTGGTTCTCCTCCTCGATGTCGCGCAGCGTCTGCGGAATCGCGACGGCACTCCACAGCACGATCACCATCAGCAGCGGCACGCACGCGAGCAGCACGTACTGTCGCGTGAGGATGCGCTTGAGGGATTGGCGCGGCGACTTCATGGCGTGCGATGCATCACGCGGGCAGCATCGCGAAGCGGCCGTCGCGCACGACGCTCAGGCGGAAGCGGCTCGTGCTGTCGCCGAAGCGGTCGAACACGATCGGTTGTTGCAATCCGGGCCATTGGCCGGGGACGCGCAGCGCGTCGCGCAACGACTGGTAGTCCGTCTTGTGCTGCAGGCCCGTGGCGCCGACCATCACCGCCTGGTAGGAAAAGACGGCCGCCTGGCTGGGATCGTTGCCGAAACGCGCGATGTATCGCTGGCGGAAATCGAGGTAGGCCGGTGCCTGGCTGTCCACGTCCAGAGCCTGCAGCACGAGCGCTCCTTCCACCGCGCGGCCACCAAGCTGCAACAGCTTGAGGTTGGCCGCCCACGCCGCGACTTCGAGCTGCAACCTGGGATCGAGGCGATGCAACTGCTGCGCGACGAGGGCCGCGTCCGGGGCGCTGCACACGAGCAGCACGACCTGTGGGTGCGTGGACAGCAGTGCCGCACTCATCTTCGCGTAGTCGGGGTTCTGGACGCCCGAATCGTGCGTCACGCCGCCCACCGAACCGCCAAGGGCTTCGAACCGGCTCGTGAACGTGCGCGCGAAGGCCTCGCTGTAGCCGAGGTTGCGCCCGTCCACCATGATCGCCGCGGTGCGCAGGCCATGCGCGATCGCGATCTGCGCCAGTTGCTCGGCACCCTGCCCCGCCGATGGAACGATGCGGAAGAAGTAGTCGTCGATGCCGCGCAGCTCGTCGGTATTGGCGCTGGGACTGATCAGCACCAGATGGCGCTGTGTCGCCTCCGCCGCCAGCGCCTTCGCTTCGACGCTGATCATTGGGCCCACGGCGAAGGCGTCGCCTTCGTCGACCGCCGCATCGATGGCGTCGCCGGCCTGCGGGCCGGGATGCGCGTTGTCGTGCAGCCGCAGTTCGTAGCGCTGACCGGCGCGCGCGTTGAGCGTCTCGACGGCCAGCTGCGCGCCGTCATGGCCGTCGATGGCCAGCTCCGAGACGCGCTCCGAGAGATCGCCGATGAAGCCCACCTTGATCGCCGGCGCCGGCTGGCAGCCGCATAGCGCGGCCAAGCCGATGGCGGCCAAGCGTCGGATCGGCTTCAATCGCGATGGGGGCATTTGCGTCGGGGGTACCGGCTGGCATGGAACAGGCGTTCCGTTACCCAGCATATCCGCCCGCGGGAGCCGCTGGCAAGCCGCCGGACGTGCGCGAGCGGCGCGCCGTGACCCAATGCGCAGCGCCCAGACACGAAAGCGCGCAAGCGCGGCGTCGAGGCGGTTCGCGCGAGCCGCGCAGCCTAGTCGGCGATCACCTTGGTACCGGCGAGCCAGCACCACGCGCCGGGTTTCAGGTCGGCGGGCAGCTCGAGCTTGCCGAAGCGGCTGCGATGCAGCGCCTCCACGCGATTGCTGACCGCGGCCATCATGCGCTTGACCTGGTGGTATTTGCCTTCGGCCAGCGTCAGGCGGATGCCGTGCAGGCCCTCGGCCGCGCCGTCCCACGGCTCGGCGGCGAGCGCGCGCACCGGCTCGGGGTCGTCCTGCAGCACGACGCCCGCGAGCAGGCGCGCGATCTGGTCGGGCGTCACCGGATGCTTGCACGACGCGTCGTAGACCTTGGGCACGTGGTGCTTCGGCGATGTCCAGCGATGCAGCAACTGGCCGTCGTCGGTGAACAGCAGCAGTCCGGTGGTGTCCTCGTCGAGGCGGCCCACGCTTTGCGCGTCGCGGCGCAGCAGCGGCGCCGGCAGCAGGCTGTAGACGCTCGGGTGATGCTTGGGCTTCTTCGAGCATTCGTAGCCGGCCGGCTTGTTCAGCGCGATCAGGGCCTTTGCGTGGTACGGCCAGTCCTTGCCCTCGACGTTGAGCACCAGGCCTTCGGGATCGAGATCCTCGAACGGGTCGTCATGCACGACACCGTCGATGACGACGAAGCCGCCGGCGACCAGGCCCTCGCACGCACGGCGCGCGCCGAAGCCTTGCGAGAAAACGATCTGCGCGAGCTTCATCGTCGGATCAGAGCCCGGCGGCCGCGAGGCTGTTGGCGAAGCGCGGCGCGTCCTGGAAGCCGACGACGCGCGCCGATGCCAGCTCGTGACCCTGCGCATCGAACAGGACGATGCCGGGCGGCCCGAACAGGTGGAAGCGCTTGAGCAGCGCGCGGTCGTCGTCGTTGTTGGCCGTGACGTCGGCGCGCAGCAGCAGCGCCTTGTCGAGCTTCGCGTGCACCGCGGGATCGACGAAGGTCCGGGCCTCCATCTCCTTGCACGAGACGCACCAATCGGCGTAGAAGTCGAGCATCACCGGGCGGCCCGCGGTCTGCAGGCGCTGGTCGAGATCGGCGACGCTGGTGACGCGATCGAAGCGGGGGCCGGCGTCGGCCGAGGCCGCGACGGCATCGCCCGCGCCCACGCGCGCGAGACGCGCGAGCGGCTGCGCGGGGTCGCGCCCGCCGCTGGCGATGCCGACGAACTGCAGCACGCCCAACAGCGCGAGCACGAGGCCGACACCCTTCACCGCGCGCGCAACGCCCACGTGCGCGCCCGCGGCGACCGGCTCGAACGCGCCCAGCGTGGCGCCGCCGACGATCAGCAGCACGCCCCAGCAGACCATTGCCACGAGCGCCGGCAGCACCGGTTGCACCGTGTAGATCGCCACGGCGATCAGCAGCAGCCCGAACACGTGCTTGACCTGCTCCATCCACGCACCAGCCCGCGGCAACAGCGCACCGGCCGACGCGCCCACCAGCAGCAACGGCACGCTCATGCCCATCGCGAGCGTAAAGAGCGCGAGTCCGCCCAGGACGGCGTCGCCAGTCTGGCTGATGTGCAGCAAGGCTGCGGCGAGCGGCGCGGCGACGCACGGACTCACGACCAGCGCCGAGATGCCGCCCATCGCGAACACGCCGGCGAACTGGCCGCCGCGCATGCGGTCGCCCTTGCTGGACAGGCCGTCCCGCAGCGCCGACGGCAGCTGCAGCTCGTAGAGCCCGAACATCGACAGCGACAGCAGCACCAGCAGCGCCGCGAACGACGCCAGCACCCACGGCTTCTGCAGCCAGGCGGCCAGGCCCTCGCCGAGCAGACCCGCGGCCACGCCGAGCGCGGTGTACAGCAGCGCCATGCCCAGCGCATAGGCCAGCGCCAGCGTGAAGCCGCGCCAACGGGTGACGCTCTCGCCCTGGCCGACGATGATGGACGACAGGATCGGCACCATCGGCAGCACGCAAGGCGTCAGCGACAGCAGCAGGCCGGCCACGAAGAACAGCGGCACGATCAATGCGAGGCGGCCGCCGCGCAGCGCGGAGGCCAGGCGGCTGTCGTCGTCGTCCTGCGTCGGCGCAGGCGCGGTCGTCGCTGCGGACACGGCAGAGGCCGCGGGCGTCGTCGTCGCAGGCCGATCGACCTGCGGCGCCGACGCGCCATAGCTGCCCAGCACCACGCTGCGCAGCGGATCCGGCAGCGTCCCACTCGCCACGCTCATGCCACCTTGTGCCGGCACGGACACCGGTGGCACGACGCCCGCAGGCGGCGCTGAGGGACCGGCGTCCGCCACGATCCTCGCGGAGTCGGCGTCGGCGCCGAACGCCTTCAGCGTGACGGCCACGGTGCGCGGCTGCGGCGGGTAGCACAGGCCCTTGTCGGCACAGCCCTGGTGCGTCGCGTTCAGCGTGAACGCCTTGGAGGCCAACGCGATCGGCAGCACCACGACGACGCCGTCGTGGTACGTCTCGACGTTCTGCTCCAGCGCGGTGTCGTAGTGCTTCTTGCCGGGCGGGATCTGCGGCTCGCCGAGCTTGGCGTCGGGCGACGTGAACTTGAACCGCTCGCGGTACAGGTAATACCCGGGTGCGACCTTGTAGCTCAGCTCGAGACGCTTCGCGTCGAGCACGCGCACCGAGAGCTGGAACGCCTGGTCGGGGTCGAGGAAGTCGTCGGCGGCATGCGCCGGCATGAGCGGCAACAACGTCAACAGGAGGACGAACGACGCCAGCGCTGCGCGGATCGAGGACAGTTTGATCATGTGCATGAGAGCCGCCAATGCCGCTCCCGTTCCCGGAAAGAGACGCTATTGTCGCGGTTACCCGGCGCTCTTGCCGAGCGCGGAACGTTCCGTTTCGCCATGAAAAAAGCCGGCAGTAGCCGGCCTTTGTCTGGGTGTCGACGGCGCAGCGAAGGCGCCGAGGATCAGCCTTCCGACGTGTCGGTGACGGCTTCCTCGTCGTGCGAACGCTCGACGAGTTCGACGAAGGCCATCGGCGCGTTGTCGCCGTTGCGGAAGCCCATCTTCAGGATGCGGGTGTAGCCGCCCGGACGCGCCTTGAACAGCGGGCCCAGGACGTCGAACAGCTTCGTGACGATTTCGC